>ENA-OPBW01000084-OPBW01000084.1-human-gut-metagenome-genome-assembly--contig:-NODE-84-length-83965-cov-13.012585_pt1 | contig 83965 bp, 68 predicted proteins | sample MGYA00241070_ERZ501456 | MGnify/ENA primary metagenome ERZ501456 (study PRJEB25962, sample SAMEA2042624) | human gut metagenome | biome: human gut; feature: human-associated habitat; material: faeces...
TTTTTCTCACTATAATATTGAAAATCTTCTTCTTCCAGTAGTATCTTTATCGAACTCACGTTAATGAGATAATCAATAGTTTTCCCCATGTATCCGTAGCAAGTTCATAAGCCGCATTTTCCAAAGTCGGAATACCATCATAATTGGTTCCTATGGCTACGAATGTTTTTTCCCAATAACTATTCCGTTCAACGGGGAAATAATCGTGGAAATATGAACGACGGACTTCGGATGATTTGTAACCATAATCATGATTGCCGGTACAAAGGATGTAAGGCACTTTATTATCCAACCGACGGAAAGCTCTGGAAACGGTTTGCCATTGTTCCCGACTGGTTTGGTCGCCATTTACATGGTCTGGCACAGCAATGTCATTTTGCTCTACTAAATCACCGGTACATAATACGCCCAGAATGTTTAGTGTATCCCTGTTATTGGCAATCCAAGCCGTTTGCAGCTCAAATAAAGGCTGGTTAGCGGCAAATTTGATATAACTTTGCGGGTCAGGTACCACAATCATGGAGAAAGAACGCTTGTCCTCCAACTTCGCATTGACGGGATACACCTGGGTAAAGGCAGCCACGGCCTGCACTGCCAGCGCCGCCGCAAGAATGAAGGGTTTGATTCTCATGGGTCTTCTCTTTTTCATCATATTGTCATTTTACATATTTCTCATTTCCAGCGGAAAGTCGTAAGGACGGCGGAGTGGTCAGAAGGCCAGATGTCGTCTATCTCCGGAGTCGTCTGTATGATTTTGGAATGGATGGCCCTGATGTCTTTCCCTTTGTAATAGATGAAGTCTATACGGCTGAAGTCCAACTGCCCGTATATGCCGGCGAAAGTGCCCTCCGGCCGTTTGCTTTCATCGGGATGCACTTCGCGGAAACTGTCTTTATACCCTCTTTCCATCAGGAAGCGCGAAGTGGGGAACGATACCGGTCCATATCCCCCATGCAGACGGGCCGTCCGTTCCGTCCAGTCCAAGTGGCTGCACGAATTGAAATCGCCTCCCAATATGACAGGCATCGGCTGCTTGTCCAGTATCGGGACCAAGTCCTTGTCCAGCATACGCCGGGTGTCGGCCATGGGGCGGATGGAGTCTTCCGCAACCCATATTGCAGGGTTGTGCCCGACATCGGGGAAACTGCCCGTATAGTCCGGATTGTAAGAATAACGCACCCAGCAATCATCGACCAGCAACGAACGCTTGCCGTCAAAAGACACAATGGCAGGATTGGAACAGAACGCATCGCCGGTCTTCTGCCTCTGCAAGGGATAACGGCTGAACAGACACAGATTATCCTTAGGAGAAGGGGTCTGTAAATGATATTGCAGGGCAGCCGCTATTTTTTCCTGGGCACCATAACCTTCCTGCATCGTGATGATATCCGCCTGCGAGGCTTTTATCAATTCGATGATCCGGTCATGCCCTTCCAGCGGCACGTGTCGCCCTCCGTGCCATATATTCCACTGCAACACCCGGAACACATCGGAATCCGTATGAGAATTGTCCGTGACATATTGGAAAATATAAGGTTCCTTCCATGTCGGTGTCACATTTTGGCCGGAAAGTGTAAAGGCCGGAACCTTGACGCGTAGTTTATTGTTCAGTCCGGCCCGTTCCTTGACGTCCGCCGTGACCAGTATATAGTTGGTTCCCTCTGCCAGCGACACCTGTTTCTCCGACGGCAGGTCGATGTCAATTCTGCGCTTGGCCGCGGAAGCAAACAGCAAATCGCGCTGCGGACTCCGGGCCGTCTGTCCCGCATAATATATGCGGATGCCGGACAAATCCGACAAACGTGTCGTTTCGGACAAGTCCAGCGAAATCTTTTCCAGCCGCAAAGGGTTCTCCTTGCCCTGCACGACAATGCGTAGCTTCAACATCTGATGCTCTTTGCTTCCCCGGTCGGCGTCCCATTCATTTTCTATCACGATGGCGTTGAATAACCGTTGTCGTCCTGCGTAAGCCACGAACTTCTTGTTGTCATTGAGAGCCGCATACGCCAGACTTTCTTTCCCCTCATAGGCCACCCGTCCGTTCCGCAAATGATAAGAATGATAACCGCTTCCTACCCAGTTCAAGGCCGTGTCGTCTATGCCGGCATCAAAATTATAGTAGGCTATCAGGTTTCCGAATGACGGGTGTGAGGCATCCAACGGACGCCCCATCCATTGCTGCAAGGTCGTTCCGGACAAGGCCGTACCCCATATCCGCACTTCATCCATCCACCCGCCGAACACAGACTCTCCCGACTCGCTCACCCCGATGGCTCCCGGAATAATGGTGACAGCCGTATCTTTGCACGCTTCCGGCACTCCGTCCACATAGAGTGTCGTGCGCTTGCCATCGCAAGTCAGCGCCACATGATGCCATTCCGCATCCAGCCACTCCGATGTTCCGATGCCGGCCCGCGTGCTGTTCAGTTTTCCCTGCCTTACGACCAGCGGGAAGTTGTCCGCATGCCGATAGGTGCTGTACTCTCCCCCGCCAAAAACGACTTCCGTTTCTTTCCAGGACGCATCGTCGCCTTTCAACCACGTTTCCAGTGTCCACGGCGCTTCCAGGAAGCCGATGCCGGTTCTCACATTATTGTCTTTTCCGTCCAGATGGAGCGCCAGGTTCTGTCCCATCACCGCAATTGTCCCTAAAAAGAAAAGGCACAATGCCACACATATATCTTTCTTCATATCGTTTTCAATGATTGGTTCGTAAAAACAGAGGTGTGCCATAACGGACTGCATCCCGTTATCACACACCTCCGATAAAAATGACGTGCTTATTTCAAAAGCCACATGATGTTGTTTACGTCATCCACGCCTCCCCATTGGCGTTCCAGGGCAATCTGCAGTTGCTCTTTGTTGTAGTTGTTCTCCGAATCCGGATACAGCCAGCGCATGGGAATCTTGTCACTTTGCGTGTTCATGTTTGTGGCCGGATTGATGGGCCATTCCGGATATCCCGTGCGGCGGAAGTCGTAATAGGCATCCTTGGCCATGTGGAGGTAACCGGCTATATAAGTTTGCATCCATATCTGTTGCAGGCGTTCCGTCTGCGTGCCGCTTTCCTTGTAGCCGGTTTTCTCAGCCGTCAGGTAAGCGTCAATGTCGGCGTCGGTGATTTCCACGCCGTTATTGTACTGGGAGGGTACGGTGGAGCGCACGAATTCGAACGAGGCCCGCACCCCTTCGTCGTAATACGCTTTGGCGGAGCCGGATATCCAGCCTCTTTCAGCAGCTTCAGCCAGCAGGAAGTTCATGTCGGCGTAACCTAAGCGAATGCAGGGAACTCCTGTGTAGGTCAGGCGATAGACATCATTGGGACGACAATGCCTTAGTGTGGCTATTTCGTTGATTATTTCGTCATACGTGTCATTTAGATTGACACTCCTGTAAGCATTCCAATCATTAGGTTGAAGTAAAGTTTCACCTTCTGGCAAATAAGTTGGATCTGTCAGAGATTGTACTGGTGCAAAATAATAAAATAATCGTTTATCATAATATTCTTTCAACGGGTCTATTAGCATATTGGTTCCGGCAAATCCTTCTACTGCTCTTGTCGTTTCGTTATGATATGGGTTGCGGTTTGTTTCTAGGTCAGACCAAACCACTTGCAAATTATCATCGTTGCTTGCAAATAGGTTCCCTTCGCTGACTACTTTAGCGAAAGTCTCTTTTACGGCCAGTTCGGGTGTGTCATCGGCGCGTTTTTGGAGTGACATCAGGATTTTCAGGCGCAGGACGTTGGTTGCTTTCCGCCATTTCGCCGGGTCGCCGTTGTAGAAAGGATCTCCACCGAAGGACTGCGTGGCTTGGGCGAAATAGGCGTCTGCCTGAGCCAGATCTTCCAAGACACCTTTGAACACATCTTTCTGCTCGTCGTATTTGGGATAAGTGAATTCTTCAATGTTCAGGGCCTGTGAATAGGGAATATCGCCCACATCCATCGTGGCGCGCCAGAAATACCAGCCTTTCATGAAGTAATATAGTCCCGTGAAAGCAGGTTTGTCATCCTCTGAAGATAGTTCCACCATTTTTTGCGCACTGGTAAGGTTGACAATGTTTGAGAAGTCTGCTTTCTCGAAAGGATTCCATATTCCTTCCCAGAATAAGCGATTGGTCATAAAATCGTTTCGCCAGTCGTAAGCGGATTTTACCATGTTCAAGATGACATGGGTCGCCAACATAGACGATTGTACTTCCGTGGTTGAGTCGGGATTGGTGTTCAAATCATCGAACGTGGAGGTGCATCCCGTTTGCAGCTGCAGCAGCGAGACGACTGCCGCGATTGCGATTGTTTTATACCATTTGTTCTTCATAATCTTCAGTTTTTAGAAGGTTGCTTTAATGTTGATACCGATATAGCGTTGCGAGGGAGAGTTCAAGCTCTCGTAGCCGGAACTGTCACCGCCCTTGTCCGGGTCGGCATACTTGTACTCCTTCGCCCACAGGAACAGGTTTTGTCCTGTCAGGCTGACGGAAGCCTGCTTCATCTTCAGGGTACTGCACAAAGACTGGGGCAAATTGTATGTGAGGGACAGGTTACGCAACTTGAAGAAAGTTTCGTCCAATACGTTCTGTCTACTTGGCGCACTGGCACCATCATGATATCGCCTAATATAATTCTCATAAGATATGACAATATCATTGGGAGCGAATTTGCGGGTATCTTCAATGATGTTGCCGTCCGGGTCGTAGGTCACGTAGCCTTCTACAACCTTCACGCCGGGGCCGATAAAGGTCTTGTTGCCGTTCACCACTTCTTCATATCGATACTTGTTGTCCGTATCTATGCCTGCACCGCCGTTCATTAACATTTGGTGGGTACGTGAGAATGACATTCCTCCTACACGTCCGTCGATTGTGAATGATAAACTCCAGTCTTTATATTTCAGCGTATTGGTGATACCCCATACGAGATCTGGTGTTAGTTTTCCGACTTTAGTGGTAAAGTTCTGTTTGGTAGGTAAACCGTCACTGTTATGTACGATATTACCTTCCGGATCGCGTTCCCAGTCATTGATGGCAAACCAATCCCAGGTGGCCCCTTTCTTTACCCAAGGTTTCTTGGTGGAGTATTCCGGGTCGATGGTTTGGTAAGTATATTGGTCGTGTGCCCAATTGGTTAGGATATCCCATTGGAAGTCTCTTGTTTTGATTGGGGTTCCTCCCAAGGTGATTTCAAAGCCCGAACGCAGACGGGTCTCTTTGAAGTTAGTCTGTATATTCTGATAACCTGTCATGGAACTTACACCACCGGAGATGATAAAATCTGATTCGGCTTTGCGGTAATAGGCAAAGTCGGCATAAAGGCGGTTTTTGAAGAAGTTTGTGGCAAGACCGACTTCCCATACCTCTGCTTTTTGTGGTCGGACGCGTCCGCCTATCAGGGTGCTGGGATAGGAGGCGGAAGTCATACCGCTCCACACGTTGGTCGACACGCTATAGACATTGTTGTTGGCATAGATGGAAGCATCGCTTTTGGTAACCGTCCATGAACCGCGCACTTTCAGGAAATCCCACCACGAGGGAAGGTTGATGATTTCGGAAAGCACGACGCTACCCGATACAGAAGGGTAGAAATAAGAACGTTCGTCCGAGCGTAACGTGGACGACCAATCATTACGCCCTGTCACATCCAGAAAGTAAGTGCTGTCCCACGACAAGGACAGTTTGCCATACAAACTGTTCACTCGCTTTTGTTGTAAGGCGCTGGTTGCATCGATGGGGTCTACGGAAGCCTTGAGTGAATAATAGCCGGGGATGGAAAGACCGCCTTGCGTGGTGCTTTGCATTTGGTCATAGCGATAATAATAGATGTTTCCACCGAACAGACCATCTATGGTAAACTTTCCCCAAGTTTTGTTGGCCATTAATATAGCATCCGTGTTAAGGCTGAGACTGGTAGAACGACTTAATCCGTAGAAACCATTTTTATCCCATGCATAATTAGCGCTGATGGCATTACGCCATTCGTTACGGGTTGTAGAAACGTCTAATCCACCTCGTATCATAGCTTTCAACCAAGGAGTAATCTCGTAACTTCCGGTAACGGACGAGGTCATCAAGTCAGTGTCGGAAGCATCAATTATTTCGTATGCTTTAAACCATGGGTTGTCGTACCATAGATTATCATACCAGTTTTGTTGGGAGTTCTCTTGTCCTTTTATCCAATAGTCCCTGAAATCGCGGATGTCATAGTCCGCACTACCCCAAATGACCAAGTCGTAGATGTAACTTCCGCTATAACCAGATCCGTTGTTATTTGTTGATTTGTGTTTGTTATAGGAAGCGGAAGCTTCGAGTTTGAATTTCTTCCATTCCATTTCACCGCCTACCGTGAAGATGGCCTTGTTCATATCTTGATTTGGGTATTGGCCACGGTTGTAGATATGTGTCATCGAGGCACGGAATGAACCGTACTTACCCTTCTGCGTGACGCTTACATTGTTGTTGGTCACAAAACTGAACTGGAGGAAGTTTTTGTAGTTGTTCTTCCCCTTGGAGGTCAGTTCCTGTTCTTCCCATTCGTAGGTATATGGATTGTAATGGATAGCGGTACGCCCGATGTCCAGCTTGTCTCCCCATATATAGCCGCTTTCGCCGTACACTCCGCTTTGTCCGCGGCTGTAGGAAGATTGCGTTTCCGGGAAAGCCAGATAGCCGGAGAAGAACATGGTGTTGCTGTTTACACTGACATTCAGACCTTCCTCTTCCGCTCCACGTTTGGTGGTAATCATGATGGCGCCGGAAGCTCCTCGTGAACCATACAGGGCAGAGGCCGTCGCACCTTTCAGCACATCAATAGATTCGATGTCATCCGGAGCAATGTCGTCCAGACCCACATTGTCGTAAGGAATACCGTCCACGATGACGATGGGCGTCTCACCGCGAAGCAGGATTTTTGCCCCTTCATTGAACTCGGTACTGTTCTGGATGTTCAAGCCGGCGATTTTTCCCGTCAGAGTAGAGGCAACGTCTACGCCTTTGGCCGTCGTCAATTTGTCGCCACCCACCTTCTGCACGGCGTATCCCAGCGCCTTTTCTTCCCGTTTAATACCCAAGGCTGTCACGACCACTTCGCCCAGTATCTCCGAGTCTTCTTTCAGCATGACTTTCACAGAAGTCTGGTTACCCACCTTGACTTCCACGGAAGCATAACCGATATAAGAAACCAACAGGACGTCTTCGCCGGTCACATTACCCAAAGTGAAGGCTCCGTTCACATCGGTGATAGTACCGTTTTCAGTCTGCCCCTTCACCGTCACGTTGGCACCAATCAGGGGTTCGCCCGCAGCATCTGTCACCACGCCCTTCACCTGCTTGCGCGTCTGTTGCTGGAGTCCCTTCGATGCCGTCTTAGCCTTGCGGATTACGACCTGCCGATCGTTAATGTAATATTCCAGTCCCGTACCGTCAAACAACTGCTTCAGTATTTCCTGAATGGGTTTGTTACGCACGTCTACCGTCACCTCGCGGGAGAGGTCTACATCCGTCTCCCAGATAAAAATAAATTCGCTGTTTTTTTCCACGTAGTCCACCACGCTTTTCAGCGTCTGGTTTTGCAGACTGGCCGTAAATATCACCTTGTCCGCATAGCTTGCAGTTTCTGTCGCTGCATACGTTGTCGGGAACGACAATGTTAAAAATAGAACCAAACTCACACTTTTCTTTAAAGCGGGCATGAATTTGCCTGTTTTTAAATTATTCTTCATATATTTGTATGTTTATTCTTGATATTACAAACAGTGTAAACAAAAATCACTTTTCAGGCCAGATGGTACGGCAATACCATTTGGCTTTTTTATTCAGGTCGTGTCATATCTCCATAGGCATTCTCCGTTTTTAAGGGTTATACTTCACAATTATTCAGTTCTCGTTTGATTTCAAAATAAACTCCTTCTCACCTTTGTACTCGTAGCGCACATCCAGTAACAGGCAGATGCTCTCCATCACGTTGCGCACATCCGCGTGCAGGTTCAGTTTTCCGCTCAGCAAGCGTCCTACCGTCCGTTCATCCGTTTTTATACTACAGTTGTAATAACGCTCCAGCTGCCTCAACACGGTGCCTACCGGTTTCCCATTAACAACCAGCATATCATCTTTCCAGCCAACGTATTCTGCTACATCCACCGTTTGCACGCTTGTCGTACCGGCTGTACACACCAGCATCTCGTTAGGTGCCAGACGTATCTTTCCATCTCTTTTACCTGCACCTACCTCCACACTGCCTTTGGCCAGAACCACTGCTGTGCTGTCTTCATCGCAATAAGCTCTCACGTTAAAACTGGTTCCCAGCACCTGCACGTCCATCCCGTTCGTCTTCACGATGAAAGGACATTTTTCGTTGCGCGCCACATCAAAATAAGCTTCGCCTTCCAGCAACACTTCGCGCACACCTTTTTCAAACGTACGCGGATACACCAGTTTAGAACCTGCATTAATATAGATGTGCGTACCATCGGAAAGCACCACATCCGTACGTTTGCCATAAGGCACCAATATCTTGTTCACCACCTCATGTGTCCTGTTGTGCGGGTCGTTCTCCAGCTCCAATCGTCCGGCCACCAGTCCGCCTGTCTTATCGTAGTGTAAGGAAACATCATCATCTAACCGAAAATTCTGTTCACCGACATCCAGAATGATATTTTCATGCGCAGCAGGAAGCGTTTCTTTCTCCAACAGAGCCAAGTCCAAGCTTCCGGCATCCTCGGCCGGCCAATTATTCATAATCCACCATGTTCCTCCAAGCAATAAGGCCACCACGGCGGCAACCGAAACCACCGTCCTATATAGTCGTCGATAAATCACCCGTCTCCCCGTGTCATCCACTTTCCGCATGACTTCGTCAAACGAAGCTTCCACTTCCGTGGCATCCACTTCGTCTTCTTGACGGATGCGGGAAATCAGGCGCTTTGACATTTCGTCCAGTTCCTTACTGTTTTCAATCTGTATTTTGTTGTTTCGAGTCATTTCTTTCCTGTTTCTACCATAGAAACGGGTGTTTTTCTAAAAGGTACTCACGATTTAGAGAAAAAAAGCATGCCCAACGGCTCTTTCATCAAAGTTTGCGGTTTTTCCATACATAAGAGTGGATTTCCGGGAAATATCTCATTTTAGTACTTAAACCCAGAGGTCCATGTTAGAAACATAAAATAATCAATGTGTTACACGCACCGTTCATTAGAACGGCGGTTCTATTCGGCTGCAACTTTTACTAGCCCGTCATCATCTCGCGCAGGCGCACCATCGTGCGTGACAAGAGGTTTTTGCTGGACTGTACGGCCATGCCCAGCAGTGTAGCAATCTCGTGATGCGACATGTTCTTTATATAATAAAGGTATAGCACTTCACGCTGACGACCGGTCAGTCGGGCCAATGCCTGCCGAAGTTGTCTCTCCCTGTCCGTCGCCACGTCTTCCCCGAAGGGGTCTTCCACGTAGTCGGCCTCGAAATAGAAGTAGTCGGGACAATCCTCTATATGCTCCGTGAAGCGGAGGGAACGGAAGGCATCGGTCAACTTATGGCGAAAGGCGCAAAGCAGATAGAAACAGACATTGTCGGTGGGGTGCAGGTTGTGGCAGTTCTGAATCATCTTGACGAACAGGTTCTGAATCGTATCGCGCACCAATTCCTCATCGCCAGTCATACGGACACCATATGACTTCAACAGCGGATAGAAGCGCCGATACACTTCCCTAAAAGCGTCTCTCTCGCCTGCAATAAAAAGCTTCCAGACTTCTACGTCTTCAATATGTTCCCAAGCTGTTTTCATAATGTAGGCCTCAAAGTTACAAATAAAAACAAAAAAACAGGAAATGTTTTCTACGATAAAATGGGAACGTTACAGGAATGTAATATTAGGGATGCGAAATCAGGTTTAGGGATAAAAAAATGATGAATGAGGAATAAAAAAATAAGGCGGGAAAGAACTTAGCACCTACTCCCCACCTTATTCCTAAATCTTATTTAAAGCTCAACTTTCCTGTCCTGCGAACTCCATCAGGTAGGCCTTGACGAAACCGTCTATCTTGCCGTCCATCACACCGTTCACGTCGCTGGTCTGGTAGTTGGTGCGGTGGTCCTTCACGCGGCGGTCGTCGAAGACGTAGCTGCGGATCTGCGAACCCCACTCAATCTTCTTCTTGCCCGCCTCAATCTTGGCCTGCTCAGCCATGCGGTGCTTCATCTCCTTATCGTAGAGCATGGAGCGGAGGAGGCGGAGGGCATTCTCGCGGTTCTTGGGCTGGTCGCGCGTCTCGGTGTTCTCTATCAGGATTTCTTCTTCCTCGCCCGTATAGGGATCCTTGTACTGGTAGCGCAGACGGACGCCGGACTCCACCTTGTTTACATTCTGGCCACCTGCGCCGCCGCTTCGGAAGGTATCCCAGGAGATGCGGGCCGGCTCGATGTTCACTTCGATGGTATCGTCCACCAGCGGAGTAACGAACACGGAGGCAAACGACGTCATACGCTTGCCCTGTGCGTTGTAGGGCGACACACGCACCAGGCGGTGCACACCGTTCTCACCCTTCAGGTAGCCGTAGGCATAGTCGCCGCTGATTTCGATGGTACAGGTCTTGATGCCCGCCTCGTCGCCTTCCTGCAGGTTGGCGATGGTAGCCTTGTAGCCGTGGGTTTCAGCATAGCGCAGGTACATGCGCATCAGCATGCTGGCCCAGTCTTGGCTTTCTGTACCACCTGCACCGGAGTTGATTTTGAGCACACAGTCCATTTGGTCGGCTTCCTCGCGCAGCATATTCTTCAGTTCGAGAGCTTCGACAGCTTCGGCTGCTTTGGTATAGGCCTCGTCCACTTCCTCTTCAGTCACCAGCTCGTCCTTGTAGAAGTCGAATGCCAGTTGCAGTTCGTCCGAAAGGGTTTTCACTTCGTTGTAGCCGGAAATCCACTGCTGGAGTCCTTTCACTTTCCTCATCTGTGCTTCGGCGGCTTTCTGGTCGTCCCAAAAGCCGGGGGCCTGTGTGCGAAGCTGTTCTTCCTCCACCTGGATTTTCTTGCCTTCGATGTCCAGGTAGCGGTTCAACGCCTCGGTACGGTCTTTGATATCTTTCAGTTGTTCAGCGGTTATCATAATGAAAATACTTTGTTTCGGAATGCAAAGGTATGAAAAAAACGAATAACTTTGCAGTTATCATTCTAATAAGTCTATTTATGAACACATTACTCAAGAAAATCGGCCTGCCGCTGCTTTGTTTGGCAGCCTTGGGCCTGAGCAGCTGTACGCAATCGAAGTACAGCTACGAGACTGTTCCCAACGACCCGCTCCAGGCGCGCATCTACACGCTGGACAACGGCCTGAAAGTGTACATGACTGTCAACAAGGACGAACCGCGCATCCAGACCTACATCGCCGTGCGTGTGGGTGGTAAAAATGACCCTGCCGAAACTACTGGTCTGGCCCACTACTTCGAACACCTGATGTTCAAGGGAACCAATCATTTCGGCACGATGAATTATGAAATAGAGAAGCCTTTGCTCGACCAGATCGAACAGACCTTTGAAATTTACCGCAAGACTACCGACGAGGCTGAGCGTAAAGCTATCTATCATACGATCGACAGCCTGTCGTACGAAGCTTCGAAGTATGCCATCCCCAATGAATATGACAAGCTGATGGCCGCCATCGGTGCCAACGGTACCAATGCCTACACCAGCTTCGATGTGACTTGCTACACTGAAGATATCCCCAGCAACGAGGTGGAGAACTGGGCCAAGATTCAGGCGGACCGCTTCAAGAACTGTGTCATCCGCGGCTTCCACACTGAGCTGGAGACAGTGTACGAGGAAAAGAATATGTCGCTGACCCGTGATGCCCGTAAGGTGTATGAGCAGACACTGGCCGCCCTCTTTCCTCATCATCCCTATGGTACGCAGACCGTGCTGGGTACGCAGGAGGACCTGAAGAACCCCTCCATCACCAACATCAAGAACTATTATAAAACGTGGTATGTACCCAACAACATGGCCATCTGCCTCAGCGGCGATTTCGACCCCGACCAGATGATTGCCACTATTGACAAATATTTCGGCGACATGCAGCCCAATCCCAACCTGCCAAAGCTTAACCTGCCTAAGGAAAGCGACATCACGGCTCCCGTGGTACGTGAAGTGTTGGGTCCTGAGGCTGAAAACGTGACGCTGGCTTGGCGCTTCCCCGGTGCGGCCAGCAAAGAGCTGGAAACGTTGCAGATTCTGTCACAAATCCTGTATAACGGTCAGGCCGGTCTCATTGACCTTGATCTGATGCAACAGCAGAAGACGCTAAGCGCCTATTGCTATCCGATGGCCATGAGCGACTACAGTGCCTTCATGATGGCCGGACGTCCTAAAGCCGGACAAACATTGGACGAGGTGAAAGATCTGTTGCTGGGTGAACTGAAGAAACTGCGCGACGGCGACTTCGACGAGAGCCTGCTGGAAGCCAACATCAACAACTTCAAGCTCTACCAGCTGCACCAGCTGGAAAGCAACGGTGCCCGTGCCGACTGGTTTGTACAGTCGTTCATCAACGGCAGCAACTGGGCCGACGAAGTGACCGCACTGGACCGCATGGCCAAGCTGACGAAACAGGATATCGTGGACTTCGCCAACAAGTACCTGAAGGACGACAACTACGCCATCATCTACAAACGTCAGGGTAAGGATCCCAACGAAATGAAGATTGCCAAGCCCGAAATCACACCTATCGTGATGAACCGCGACACAGCTAGCGCCTTCCTGAAGGAACTGCAGGCCGAGGCCAAGAATGTGACACCTATCGAGCCTGTCTTCCTGGATTACAGCAAGGACCTGACGCAGCTGACCACCGGCAAGGGTGTGCCCGTGCTCTACAAACAGAACACCTCCAACGACCTGTTCCAGTTGATTTACCTCTTCGATATGGGTAACAATCAGGACAAGGCGCTGGGTACCGCCGCCCAGTATCTGGAATATCTGGGCACGTCGGACATGACGCCCGAACAGGTGAAGAGCGAGTTCTACCGCATGGCCTGCTCGTTCTACGTATCGCCGGGCAGCCGCCGCACATACGTTACTCTCTCCGGTCTTAACGAGAACTTGCCCGCCGCCATGGCTTTGTTCGAGAAGCTGCTGGCCGACGCACAGGTGAATGCTGAAGCTTATACCAACCTGACCAACGACCTGCTGAAGGCACGCAAGGACGCCAAGCTGAGCCAGGGTACCAACTTCGGTCGCCTCATCAGCTACGTGAACTACGGCCCGAAGAACCCTGCAACAAATTTGCTGAGCGAAGCCGAACTGAAGAGCATGAATCCGCAGGAACTGGTGGATCGCATCCACAGCCTGAACAGCTACAAGCACCGCATCCTGTACTACGGTCCGAGCAGCGACAAGGAACTTGTGGCCCTGCTCGACAAGGAACACCGCACGCCCGACACGCTGAAGGACGTACCTGCCGGTGAGGACTTCAAGCAGCAGGCCACGCCCGAGACGAAGATTTACTTGGCTCCCTACGAAGCCAAGAACATCTATATGTCGCAGATATCCAACCGCGGCGAGAAGTTTGACGCAGCCATCGAGCCTGCCCGCCAGCTCTACAACGAATACTTCGGCGGAGGCATGAACTCCATCGTCTTCCAGGAGATGCGCGAGAGCCGCGGACTGGCCTACTCGGCCTGGGCCGGACTGAACAAGCCGGGGTATGCCGACGAGGACTACTACTTCATCTCGCAGATTTCGTCGCAGAACGACAAGATGCTCGATGCCATCAACACGTTCAACGACATCATCAACAACATGCCGCAGTCTGAAACAGCCTTCAAGCTGGCCAAGGAAGGCATGATAGCCCGCCTGCGCACCGACCGCATCACGAAGATGAGCGTCATCTGGAGCTACATCAACGCACAGGATCTGGGCCAGACGGTAGACAGCCGCATCAAGCTCTTCAACGACGTGCAGGGCATGACGCTGCAGGATGTCGTCGACTTCCAGCAGAAATGGATCAAGGGACGCACGTACAGCTACGGCATCCTGGGCGACAAGAAAGAACTCGATATGGAAGCGCTGAAGAAAATCGGTCCGGTCATCGAACTGACGACGGAAGATATCTTCGGATACTAAAATTGAGTGATTGGCAGTAAGCGGTTAGCGGTCAGTATAGCGACTGACGGCTAACCGCTTTTTTTATGCCCGACGTTCACCGCCAATCAGAACTTTCCGAAGCGCCAGCCCAGGCCGAGCATCAGGTTGTTGGGGTCCTTGAAGTCGTGGAGCTGGTAGCCCACGTGGAGGAAGAGGCGGCGCGTGACGAACGCCTTCAGCGCCAGAATCTGGTAGAAGCCGCGCGTGTCCTCGCCCTGCTGGATGAGGTTGCGCCCGATGCCGACGTTTACGGAGAAGATGGGCATGTTCAGCTCGGCGCGGAGGGAGAGGCCGGCGGCAAACTGCTCGCGGAAGGGCGGGCGGTAGAACTTCAGCCCGTCGCCGCTGGTGCCTTCGACATGATGCGCCTTCAGGTTGGCACTTTCGTCGTACTGGGCGTCGAGCGAGAGGCCGGCGCGGAAGTATTTGTTAACGCAGTACATGGGGTTGAAGTTGAGGCCCGCCACGGCAAACGAGCCGGGGATGAGCTCGGCGCCGCTGTCCAGAAAGAGACCCCGCTTGCGGGTGGAGCCGTAGAGGACGACGTCGTAGCTGATGCGCGCGGCCAGCGAAGAGGGTTCGTCGGTATGAATAGTGGAGGCGGAAGCCTCGGCCGGCGAGCCGCCGAAGGTGCGCATCACGCCGATACGGGCGCCGACGGTGTTGACGCCCGCGTTGGGATAGTTCGAGTTGCCGTTGGAATAGTGCGTCAGGTCGATGCCCGCCGTCAGGCTCCACTGCGGCGCCAGCTGCCAGTTCAGGAAGAGGCCGGCGTTGATGTAGGCGTTGATGCGTGAGCCTACTACGTTGTTGTAGAAGTTGGCGTCGGGGGCATACTTCTGCCAGCCGAAGGAGGCGCCGAAGTTCCATTCGTAGTCCAGCGTCAGGCGGGGAGCGAGCCGTGCGATGCGTGCGCCCTGGAAGACGTAGACGGCCGAGGGCGTGCCCACCTCGTCGGCGTTGAAGAACGTGTTCCAGGCCACGCCGATGCCCTGATAGGCCGACGGATAGAGGCGGCCCAGGCGCGACTGGGGCGAGAAGCGGAAGGCGTATTTCAGGTGGACGCCCAAGGTCGTGTTGATGGGGCTTTGGGCGGCGTTGTCGCCCCGGAAGAAGCCGGCGGTGGGGAAGACGTAGCCGGGGCGGAGGTCGATGCCGATGCCGTGCGTCGGGCGGTGGCGGAGGGTGTCGGCAGCCGTCTGTGCGTGGAGAGCGGCGCCTGTCGCGGGCAGCAGCAGGAGGGCTGCCAGCAAACTGGAGAGCAAAGTCTGTTTCATGGTCGGGGACTCGGGGGAAAAGGGGTTACTGTTGGATGTTCACGTCGCGCACGGTGGTTGTTAGCGAATAGCCTTGCGGGTCGTAGAGGTCGGCGCGGCCTTCGAGCACACGGCGGCGGCCCGTCTGCGGGCAGCTGGCATAAATCTTGTAGGGGATGCCCGTATAATGGAACCAGCACTTCACGGCGCACTCCACTGCCTTGCCGGGCGGGACGACGACGGTGTCTGTCACGGCCAGCCATTCGTCGGACAAGGGGAATTCATACGTTTCGCCCGAGAGCGGGAGTTCGTCGCCCAGCAGCGCGGGCCGGTCGTATTTGCCCAGACGGGGCACGGGGACGACGGGCATCTCGGTGCCGAACATCTGGAGCTGCGACGGGTCGATGCCGGGGCTCCACTCGTCGCCGCCTCTGAAGGTGAAACTTCGGCGGAAGCTGTCATAAGGATGAAGCGGATATTTCCAGGGATTGTCCGTAAGATTGGTGGGAGAGATCATCATTCGCTCTGTTCTCGCACTGTCTTGCTCCAAGTACCAGGAATCCAGCGAATAGACGATGCTGTCCAGCCGGTAGCGGGGCGAGGGTTCGAGGAGCAGCTCCACTTCGCGGTATTCGTACTCGTTGCCCACGCCGAGGGAGAGGCGGCACGTCTCCAGCCCGATGTTTTCGGCGTCCGAGAGGCGCAGTTCGCGGTCGGCCGTACGCTCCAGCGTGAGCGAGAACTGCGGATAGCTGGCAACGTACTTCGCCCGTCCGAGGTCGCTGAAGTGGAAGGGGACGTCGAAGTAGAGCTGGGTGCCGTCGGCGTCGTAGATGTCGCCCCGGATTTCTTCGTACAGGCCCTGTTTTTTCAGGAAGAGGCCGCGCACGTACCAGTTGCCGCTGCCGAAGCGGAGGGTGGCGGCCGTGCCGTCGGCGGGCACCTGAAGCTGGTCCGTCGCGGGGGCGCACGAGTCGATGAATACGTCGGGGTTGCAGCTGCCGAGGAGGGCGGCGAAGAGGAGGGGGAGGAACAGGCCGGGTTTCTTCATGTTGTTTGCAGTTTGATTGGACTGCAAAGAAAGGGATTTCCGCCCATATCTCCAACAGTCCAATCAAACTATCAACACACAGAGGTTTACGCTTCCGGCGCCGGCGTGTCGTCGGCCGCGTCGCTGTCGGCGGTCGTCGTGCCCTTGGAGCGCTGCTTGTAGGCCGTGCGCACCTGGGCGAAGAGGTAGTTGGCCTCGCGGATGAAGGTCGTGGCCTCGTCCGAAGGCTCGAGCAGGCTGCTGGCGTTGGCCAGGGCGCACATGTCGTCCAGCAGGTCCTGCGCCTGGGCGGCGAGGGTTTTGGAGTCCGGCGTGCCGGTGCGGGCGGAGCGTTCCTTGTTGCGCTGGGCGGCGAGCTGGGCGTAGGCTTCGTTCAGGCGCTGCATCTCGGCGATGTAGGGGGCCAGGCCGAGGGTGGTGACGTCGTCGGCCAGGTCGGGCTTGGCCAGGTCGGCGGCCAGTCCGCGGATGACTTCGGTTTCCTGACTGACGGGCAGGGAGGCGATGCCGGCGTAGGGACGTACGACGGGCTCCAGTCGGCGGGCGGCTTCGCGTTCGGTGGCGAGGGGGAGGCGGTCGTAGTCGGCGATGCGGCGGACGATGTAGTTGGCGGCGACGTCGCGGTCGGCCTCGAGCTGCTGCATTTCGGGCGTTTCGGCGGCCGAGGTGGCCTGCATGGTGAGTTCGCTCATCTGGTCGATGAGGGTGTTCATCTGTTCCACCTGCTCGGCGCTGATGTTCAGCGCGGGCACGCCTTCGGTGGCTGCGCTCAGGGGCGATCCGCCTTCTCCGTCGCCGTCGTCGCCACCGCCGCCCTGCGTCGTGCCGGGCATGAGGGCCATGAAGCGTTTGAGGAGGTTGAGGCGTTCGGCTTTGTTGTAGTTTTTGATAGAAGTGTCCTTAATCAAAGTGTATGTTCCCATAGTTTTGTAGTTTTTAATGGTTTAAAGAATGTTTTTTTATCGTTTCCCGGTCGGGAAAACCTCTTTCCGGTTTCAAAAGCTGCATTTCCTGGTCGGGAAAACCGTTTTTGGGTTTCAAAAGCTGCATTTCCCGGTCGGGAAAACCATTTTTCGGTTTCAAAAAGTGCATTTCCCGGTCGGGAAAACCGTTTTTCGGTTTCAAAAGCTGCTTTTCCCGGTCGGGAAACGTTTTTCCGCCTTCCTGGGGCACCTTCCGTCGTCCGTTATTCCTCGTACATCCGGTCGATAACCTCCCGATAGTTCTCGGCGACGACGGCGCGGCGCAGCTTCAGCGTATTGGTCAGCTCGCCGCGCTCCATGCTGAAGGGCTGGGGCAGGAGGGTGAAGCGCTTCACCTGCTCGTAGTGGGCAAACTGCTGCTGCAGCGTGTCGATGCGGTCGCGGTAGAAGGTGCGGACGGCTTCGTTCTCCACCAGCTCCTCGCGGCTGCCGAAGGCGATGCCCTGCGTGCGGGCATACTGCTCCAGCAGGTCGTAGGTGGGCACGATGAGGGCGGAGACGAACTTGCGCTGGTCGGCGATGATGGCCACCTGGTCGATGTAGCGGTCTACGATGAACTTCGTCTCCAGCGCCTGCGGCGAGATGTACTTGCCGTTCGACGTCTTGAACAGGTCCTTGATGCGCTCCTTCAGGTAGAGCGTGCGGCCCTCCAGGCGTCCGGCGTCGCCCGTGTGGAACCATCCGTCCTTGTCGATGGCCTCGGCCGTCGAAACGGGTTTCTTGTAATAGCCGCGCGTGATGGTCCGTCCGCGCAGCAGGATTTCGTCGTCCGGCCCGATCTTCACCTCCAGGTCGGGCATCACCTCGCCCACCGAGCCGATGACGAACCCCGTGGCGGGGAAGCACGACACGGTGGCGGTCGACTCCGTCAGGCCGTAGCCGACGACCATGTTGATGCCTACGGAGTGGACAAACTCGCACACCTCGTCCGATACCGCCGCGCCGGCCGTGGGGAAGAACGTGCCGCGCTCGATGCCGATGGTCTTCTTCAGCAGGGCGTAGACGGTCTTCTCGTAGAACTTGTAGCGCAGGTGGAGCATCAGGGGCGGCGTCTTGCCCAGGCGGACGTACTGCAGGTTGTGTTCGCGGCCTGTGCGGATGGCGTCGAGCAGCATCGTCCGGCGGATTCCCGTCTCCTGGGCGATGCGTTCCTGTACGCCCTGGTACACTTTCTCCCAGAAGCGGGGGACGCTGCACATCACCGTGGGGCGCACCTCTTTGATCGTCGTCTGTATGTCCTGCGGATGCAGGTTGATGCAGATTTGCACGCCGCGCTCCAGGCAGACATACGTCCAGCCGCGCTCGAAGACGTGCGTCAGCGGCAGGAAGCACATCGACACGTCCTGGTCCGTCACCTGCGGCAGGCGGATGTGGTGCGTGCGGAAGGCCTCGAGGTAGTTCGCGTGGTGGAGCATCACCCCCTTCGGTTCGCCCGTCGTGCCGGACGTGTAGAGGATGTTGGCCAGGTCGTCGGGCGACGCCTTCGCCGTGCGTTCCTCCACCACCTCGTTGTGCGGCAGGCCTTCACCCAGTCGCATGAACTCGTCGAAGTAAAGGGAGGTCGTGTCGCGCGCGTCGCGCACCACGTTACGGTCGAAGATAATGAGCCGCTGGAGCGACTGGCACAGCCCGATGACGCGGAAGGCGGCGTCGTACTGGAACTGTTCGCCCACGAAGAGGAAGCGTATCTGCGCGTCGTTGATGATGTACTGTGCCTGCGTCGGCGAGCTGGTGGCATACAGCGGAATGGTCACCGCGCGGTTGGCGAACGCCGCAAAGTCGACGTACAGGCATTCGGGCTTGTTCTGCGAAAAGATGCCGACATTCTCCTGCTCGCCGATGCCCAGCGCCACCATTGCGTTGGCGGCACGGCGTACGCGCTGGGAAAATTGTTCCCACGTCACCGGAATCCATTGTGCCGTTTCATAGTCCCTGTATTTCAGGGCCACTTTGTCTCCATACTTCTCTGCCTGACGATGGATCATGACAGATAAATGATGATAAGCCATGACTGAGTGAATTGGTTAATATGCTGCAAAGGTATTAGTTTTATCTGAAACTAATTCATAAATTGCAAAAAAATGTAACATTTCCTTCCTTTGTTCCTGCAAGTTTATCCGATTTTATCCGTAAGTTTGCATTCGCAAAAAAACTAATAACAGAAGACATGACCTACGACATTCCCACTCTGACCTCCGAGGCCGTCGGCCTGCTCAAGTCGCTGATCAGTATTCCATCCGTCAGCCGCGACGAAGCTCGTGCCGCCGACTGCCTGCAGCAATACATCGAACAGCAAGGCATGCAGACAGGCCGCAAAGGCAACAACGTATGGTGCCTCGGCCCCGGTTTCGACCTGAAGCGGCCCACACTGCTGCTCAATTCTCACATCGATACCGTGAAGCCCGTGCAGGGCTGGCGCAAAGACCCCTTCACCCCCCGCCTCGAACCCAACGGCAAGCTCTACGGTCTGGGCAGCAATGACGCAGGTGCCAGCGTGGTCAGCCTCCTGCAAGCGTTCCTCACGCTGAGTCGTACAACGCAAAAATACAATCTCATTTATCTGGCTTCGTGCGAAGAAGAAGTGTCCGGCCGCGAAGGCATCGAGAGCGTCTTGCCGCAATTGCCGCCTGTCAGCTTCGCCCTTGTGGGTGAGCCTACGGAAATGCAGCCTGCCATCGCCGAGAAGGGGTTGATGGTGCTCGATGTCACCGCTACCGGTCGTTCCGGCCACGCCGCCCGCGACGAGGGCGATAATGCCATCTATAAGGTATTGGAAGACATCGCCTGGTTCCGCGACTATCGGTTCGAGCGCGTTTCGCCCCTGCTGGGCCCTGTGAAGATGAGCGTGACGATGGTCAACGCCGGTACGCAGCACAACGTCGTCCCCGACCGCTGCACGTTCGTCGTAGACATTCGCAGCAACGAGTGCTATACCAACGAAGAACTGTTCGAAGAAATCAAGAAGCATATTCACTGTCAGCCGCAGGCCCGTTCGTTCCGTCTGGGTTCGTCGCACGTACCGCCCGAGCATCCGCTGGTGCGCCGCGCCGTGGCGCTGGGCCGCACGCCCTTCGGCTCGCCCACGCTGTCTGACCAGGCGCTGATGCCCTTCCCCTCCATGAAGATGGGGCCCGGCAAGAGCTCGCGCTCGCACACGGCGGACGAATTCATCTTTGTCCGCGAGATAGAAGAGGCTATCGGTCTGTATCTGGAACTGCTGGACGGGGCGGAGCTCTGAATCAGCGGTTGAGCCACGGTTCGGGGTTGAGTTTCTCCTTTTCCCGCCGTAGCTGGAAGTGGAGGACGGTGCGCCCGCCGTCTGCTCCGTCGGAGAAGATGGTGCCGAGCGTCTGCCCTGTCTTCACCGTGTCGTCCGCCTTCACCGAGGCTGTAGACAGGTTGCAGTAGACAGAAATGTAGGCGCCGTGGCGCACGAGGATGTTGAACAGTCCGTTCAGCTGGAACACGGCGGCCACCTTTCCGTTGAACACCGCCCGCGCCTGAGCTCCGGGCTTGGCCTGGATGTCGATGCCCTTGTTGTCGAGCTTCACGCCCCTAAGACCGGGCACGGTGTATTCGCCATAGTGGCTGGTGATGATGTAAGGCCCTGTAACAGGCACAGGAAGCTTTCCGCGGTTGCTGGCGAAGCTGCCGGAGAGTTCGCGGTCGGCTTTGTTCATCGTGTATGCCTCCAGCGGCTCGGCTTTCGGTTTGGTGGCCGACGGACTTTCTGTTTTTTCCGCTTTCTTGCGGGCAGCCGCTTCGCGCCGCGCCTCTTCTTCGGCACGTTTGCGTGCTTTTTCTATTTCTTCGGCAATCAGGCGGTCGATACGGGCGTTCAGTTGGTTGGCTTCCTTGCGTTTCTTGTTGATTTCGCTCTGTAGGCTACGCTGCTTCTTGCGCAAGCTGTCTACCAGGGCTTTTTGTTCTTTTTCCTGCCGTTCGAGCGTTGTTTTCTCGTTCTCGCGCTCTTTCAGGAGGTTTTCCTTGGCCTTGCGGGCTTCGGTCAGCTCGGCGCGCTTGTCGTTGATTTGTTTCTGTTTCTTTTGGATTTCTTCGCCCTGCATGCGCTGGTAGGAAGCATACTCGCGGACGTAGCGCAAGCGCCGGTAGGTCTGCTCCAGGGTCTGTGCGGAAAAAATGAACAGCAGCTTGTCCTGAATCGTGTGGTTGCGGTAGAGGTAGTTGACCGAAGCCGCATATTTTGTTTTTTTATCTTTTAATTCTTTCTGTAGCTGATTGAGTTGCCGTTCCAGCGAGACCAGTTCGCGATCGATGGCATCCATGTCGCTGTTGATGGCCAGAATGTAGCGTTTGCGTTCCTCGATCTGCCCCGTCAGGGCGGCTAGTCCTTTCAGCTGGCTACCTACATTCTTGGTTGTGGTTTGCAACAGGCTTTCCGATTCGGCAATCTGTTTCTGCAAAGCGCCGCGCTTACTTTCCAGCTCTTTGATGAGCTTGTTCGACTGAGCCATCAGAGGCAGCAGCAGACAAAGGCATCCAGCTAACGCACACAAGAACCGTTTCATAGGCTCATCAACATTTCAAGTAGTTCATGAAGTTCCACCTTTTGATAGCGGGAGGAAAGTTGTGTCGGGGTCAGGTTAAAAGGCTTGGTGGAAAAGTCTGTCAACTCTATTTTTCCTTTCTCCAGCGAAGGAATGCCCAGTTCACTACCGGTCAACGTATTCTTTCCACCGGGACGTGAAGCCGCATAAAGTAACTTTTCCAAGTGTTGGAAAGTCGCTTTCTTGGGAAGCATGCCTTTCAGTTCCTGACGTGAGGCCTGCACGTAGCGTTTGCCCATGCGGTCTACCAGAATTACTTCGTCGGGCGTGATGTCAATGCGCGCCACTTCGGAACGCAATATCGGCATGAGGAAGGAAAGTTGCATCCGTTCACCGTTCTTTAGTTTCATGGTGCCGTTAACTGTCAGAACAGCATCCTTGGTAGGCACGGTCAAAATCACTTTGGACGAAAGATAGCCGGTTTCGTTGCTTTTACTCCCTGCTTGACGGGAAGTCTTACAACCGGCCAAGCCTATCAGCAAAGCCATCAGACACAATAGCGGCATAAATGGCCGCGTACGGAATTTATTCTTTACATTCATTTTTATTTAGTCTTTTTTTTCGGGTTCGCGGATGTATTTTCGTTGCTTTATCTTCTGTTTCAGTGTTTCCGAATCGCTGCCCATATCGAGTGCCTGCTGCCAATATTTCACAGCTTGTTCTACTTCGTTTACCATGTAATAAATGTCGCCGCAATGTTCTACTACTTCGGCGCTTTTTTCTTCATCACTCTTCATGGCTTGGTCGATATACAGGCGGGCTTGTACATAATTCTCTTTTTCGAACAGAATCCAGGCGTATGTATCCAGATAGGTCGCATTTTGTGGTTCGGCTTTCACCGTTTTATAGCTCATTTCTTCTGCTTTGTCCAGATTCTTGCGTTCCAAGGAAAGATAGTAAGCATAGTTGTTCAATGCTCCTATGTTATTGGGGTTATAGACCAAGGCTGAATCGTAAGCGGCGTAGGCCTCTTCATTCTTGTCTTTTGTATGCCAGGCGTCGCCAATGATGGCATAAAAGTCGGATACAACTTCTTTTTTACTATCTTTAGTGACGTGCGTTAATGCTTTTTGACAAATAGCAAGTGCATCGTCTGTTCGTTCGGCTTGGTTGTAGGCGATAGCCAGGTAAAAATAGAATTCCAACATATCAGGATTGGCTTCAACTCCAGCTTCACATAAACGGATGATTTCCTGATAATCTTCGCTACGAACAGCTTCGCCCAGTAGCGTCATACGAGCTGCCGTATTGGTCGGATCGATGTCGAGTACTTTGTTGAGTACAGGAATAGATTGTTTGTTCATGCCTTTTGACAGAAGGTATTGTGCGTATAGCATTGGCATGTTGGCATCATCAGATTCCTGTTCCATGATACGGTCGAACAAGGTTATGATACGAGTACTGTCTTGGCCAGCTTGTTCGTTCTGTACAATTAGTCGGCGCATAACTTCCAGTTTGGTGGCTGGTTCTACTTTCTTGTTCAGCAAGATGGTATCAAGCTGTTGGTTATAAAGTTCTTTTTGTCCGGTTTTCTCATAATAAGAAGCCATTGAATAGAGAGCCATCGCATTGTCTGGTTCTTCGGTCAGTACTTTTTGATAAAGAGTATAGGCTTCTTCTGTTTTGTTGTTATCCAAATAGACGTCTCCTAATACTACTTGATAGCGAAGATCATTAGGGTATTCACTCACTAAACTCTCTATTTCGCGGAATGCATTTTTACGATCGTCTTGTTGCAGGTAGATACGGAACTTTTCCATACTGATTTGTTCGCTTTTACCAAGCTTTTCTTCCAGTCGGTTAAGTAGTACCAGTACTTTGTCGTACTGTTGTTGGCGGTTATAGATATCCAGCAGATTGTAAATAGGATCTAGTTTGTCAGGAAAGCGTATTGTCATGTCTTCCAATAATACAGTGGCTTTCTCTGTGTTCTGTTGTTGCAGATAGAGATTGACTAATCCTTGTGCATACCAATAATTATCTGGAGCGTAATGCACTGCTTTTTCCAGTGAAATTACCGCTTGTTCATCCTGTTTCAAGGCCATGTAAAACTGCGATAATTCGAACAGTGCTGAAGGAGCATTGGGGCGGATACGTAGACAATGTTGTAACAGGTCGAAGGCTGCATCGTATTTCTGCTGCGTTTTCATCCGTACTGCTTCCAGAAAAAAATAGTTATATTTGCGTTGGAGGGCTGGAGCCAAAGTATCTACCGTGACTATTGTTGTTGTGCTCGCGGAATTCTTTGTTCTGTTTCCTTCACGAACCATTCCGCATGACATCAATAGGCATATCGCAAGAATTGTTCCCAGCCATTTGTTCAGTTTGTATCTCATTACTCGATTTATTCGTTTTTTGTTTACAGATTTCTACATACCTGTATGTCCGAAACCGCCAGCACCGCGTTGTGTTTCATCCAATACTTCTACTTCTTTCCAAATGGCTTGCTCATGACGGGCTATAACCATTTGTGCAATGCGTTCTCCGTCCTCAATAACAAATGGTTCGGCTGACAGATTGATCAGGATGACACATATTTCTCCTCGATAATCAGCATCTATCGTGCCGGGGGAGTTGAGCACCGTTATTCCTTTTTTTAGAGCCAATCCGCTGCGAGGGCGTACTTGTGCTTCAAAGCCAGGAGGAAGGGCAATGTACAGTCCAGTAGGTACCAGACAGCGTTGCATGGGTGCGAGAGTCATCGGTCCGGACAGGTTGGCACGTAAATCCATGCCTGCCGACAATTCGGTGGCATAGGCTGGAAGCGGATGCTTTGAACGGTTGATAATCTGTACTTTCAGCATATTTGGTATCGTCTAACTAATTTTATATACTTATTTTAATGGGCAAAAGTACGGATTTTGAAGCAAATAGTCATACATTTGCAGTTAAATATAAGTAACTGTATTCTTGTTTTCTCAAACGTCAAACTTATAAAAATCTAAGATGAATTGGAATACCCTTTTGTCAGCCAAGCGTTTCGGATTGGAAGAATTTCATCAGGAACGTCACGAGAATCGTTCAGAGTTTCAACGCGACTATGATCGCCTGGTCTTCTCAGCCCCTTTTCGTCGCTTGCAGAACAAAACGCAGGTTTTTCCTTTACCGGGCAGTATTTTTGTGCACAATCGATTGACGCATAGCTTGGAAGTATCATGTGTGGGACGTTCATTGGGGAACGATGTTGCTAAAGGGATCTTGGCTAAGGAACCAGATTTACAGCAGAGTTTTCTTCCAGAAATAGGTTCTATTGTTTCAGCCGCTTGTTTGGCTCATGATTTAGGCAATCCGCCGTTTGGGCATTCAGGGGAACGGGCTATTTCTACTTTTTTCTCCGAAGGAAAAGGACTTATTTTAAAAGGTGAACTGACAGAGGCGCAGTGGGAGGACTTTACTCATTTTGAAGGGAATGCCAATGCTTTCCGTCTTCTGACTCATCAGTTTGAAGGAAGACGTCCAGGTGGTTTTGTACTGACCTATTCGACTTTGGCCAGCATTGTAAAATATCCCTTTTCATCGAGTTTGGCGGGAAAGAAATCTAAATTCGGTTTTTTCATCAGTGAAGAGGGAAGTTTCCGTCGTATTGCTGAGGAACTGGGCATGATAAAGTTGAATGAACATCCGCTGAGATATGCTCGTCATCCATTGGTTTACTTGGTAGAGGCGGCTGACGATATCTGTTATCAGATGATGGATATTGAGGATGCGCATAAATTGAAAATATTGACTACAGACGAAACGAAAAGTTTGCTTCTTTCTTATTTTGACGATGAACGTAAGGCGCATATGGAACAGACGCTGAAGATCGTAAGTGATGTCAACGAACAGATTGCCTATCTGCGTTCCAGTGTCATCGGTTTGTTGATACGTGAATGTACCCAAGCTTTTTTGGATAACGAAAAGCAGATATTGGCGGGTAAGTTTGAGGGTACACTGATTAAACATATTAGTCCTCTTCCTGCTTCTGCTTATCATCTTTGCTCTGAAATATCGTTTGAGAAAATATATTGCTCGCGCGATGTACTCGATATTGAATTAGCAGGTTTTCGTATTATCGGTACGCTGCTGGAATTGATGACTGATGCTGTTTGTTCGCCTGAAAAAACATATTCCAAATTGCTTATCAACCGGGTATCCAGCCAATATAACATAAAATCGCCCGTATTCTACGAAAGAATACAGGCGGTATTGGATTATATTTCGGGCATGACGGATGTCTTTGCCCTTGATCTTTATCGGAAAATAAACGGGAACAGTTTGCCGGAAATTAGCTGATGTTCCGTGCCTTTTCAGGCCTTCTTGTTGAACACGAAACGGTTCACATCTTGTTCGTTTTCTACAAACGATTGGATGTGGCGAATACGTTTTTCAGCTAAAATTTCATCGACAGCAATCAGGATGCCTGTTTCTTCTACATTGCCAAATTCATCATTGATAGCGGTACCGAACATGCGCATTGTGGGACTTAGGCTCATGTAGGCATTGACTAACGGGGGGATGTTGTAACCAAATTTTCTGATTTCAGCATTTAATATTTTGTAGTCTTCTTTGAATGAGTCTTTGCAGAATAATGCAGCCAAGTCCTTTTCATCTGCTTCTAATTTCAATGGTTCCATCGGAACAACTAACCCTTCCTTATCGCCAAAATGCTTATGCAGGAAGTAGAGAATCATGTCGCGACCCAAACGATGATAACTGGGGTACATGGTTACTTTGCCGAAGAAATACTTTACATTGGGCATGACGACCGTCAGTGCACCTAAACCATCCCATAAGTTGTCCAGTGCGAAAAGACCTTTGCTGTCTGTACGTGTGGATTGGTATTCCAAAGTGACGAATGAACGGCCTAGCTCAATGGTGGTAGGTAAGTATTCTTTCAAGAATTGTTCGGAGAAGTGGAACATGTGTGAAGTAGCCAAAATTGGGGCTCCCTGTTCGTCGAACCGAACGTCTGTTCCCAGCAGGTAGCGGTATCCACCCAGGATTTCCTCGGCTTCGGGGTTCCATACGATCAATTGCTTGTAGGGATTTTCCATGGTGTCGTATTCGTCTATGTCCATCGACATGCCGGTTCCACCACCAGCAGCTCGGAAAGCAATTTCTCGTAATCTGCCGATTTCTCTCATCGTGTTTGGGGCTTCATGTGCCGTAACGATGTATATCTGATTATGGCTGCGGTTTGTCATCCGTAAGCGCCTTTCTTCCGTCAGCTCCGCTTTCAGCAGTTCTTTGTCTACCGGTGCTATAATCTCTTCCATACTCATACCTATTTTTCTATAAACTCTGTGTCCTTACAACTTATATACGATATCCTTTACATACTGTGCCCATTGCGCGGGTGTCTTCGACTTGTCGAACGTTTGCCAGGGAATGGGTTTCCCGATGGTTACGGTAAAGGTCTTGTGTCGGTTTTTCAGCATTTCGTCGGCCAGATACAACATGGCGATGTTGAACTTGATTCCCAAGAACTTGCACAGGTTTGCCAAGTTGTAGAAAAAGTTGGAGTTGCGTCCCTCGAAGTGGATGGGAACGACGTCGCGCTGATGTTCCACGCTTTTTACGATGAATGCCTTTTTCCAATCCAGATCGGCTATCACTCCGCCTTTCTGACGGCGGGAACAAAGGCCGGCGGGGAACATGATGAGCTGATTGTCTGACGCAAAACCGGCTTCTACCAGTTTAGGGAAGTCTTTGGCCTGGCGGCCGGTCTTGTTGATGGGAATGCAGAGGGGAGCCAGTCCGTGAAGGTTCATCAGCAGGTCGTTCACCAGATACTTCACCTTGCCGTCATAGTGTCGGCCCAGTATGTAGCCCAGGGAGATGCCGTCCTGTCCGCCCAACGGATGGTTGGAGACAAACGTGCACAAGCGGTCGTCCGGCAGGTTCTCGCGGCCTTTTACTTCGATCTTGGCATCGAGAAACTCCAGGCATGCTTCCAGAAAGTCGACTCCGACCTTGTCTTTCGATTCGCGCAGGAAGACGTTCAGTTCGTCTTGATGGACGATGTGCTTCAGGTACGAGACGACGAAACGGGGCACGTACTTTGATTGCTTCGGAGCTTTTTCCCGAAGGATCCTGTCAATGTCTATTAAAAACAAAGAGTCATCTGCCATTCTTGAATCCGGATAAAATAACTGCGCAAAATTAACGCTTCTTTTTAATTCCGTGCAAGACTTTGACAGAAAATACACCTGAAAACTGACAAAATACACCCAAAATCTATCAATAAACAGATTTTCCCCCTAAGTTTATCGGATTTCGGGTGACCGAATGCGTAAAGAGTCCGTATCATTGCATCGTCGGAACAAAAGTACGACAATTAATCATTTAACACGCACGTATAGTATGAACAGTGTAACATTTACAAAGGCTTTGGTGGGGATTCAAGACGATCTGCTCCGCTTTGCCTACAAGCTTACCGCAGACCGCGAAGACGCAAACGACCTCCTTCAGGAGACTTCCTTGAAAGCACTCGACAATGAAGACAAATATACACCTGAAACGAATTTTAAAGGATGGGTTTATACCATCATGCGCAATATCTTTATCAACAACTACCGCAAGATGATGCGTGACCAGACGTTCGTTGATCAGACGGAAAACCAGTATCACCTGAACACGCCCAGCGAGAGTTACGTGGAAAGCACCGAGACGGCTTACGACCTGAAAGAGATGCACCGCATCGTCAACGCCCTCCCCAAGGAATACCGCATCCCATTCTCCATGCACGTGGCGGGCTTCAAGTACCGTGAGATTGCCGAGAAGCTCGACCTCCCCTTGGGTACGGTGAAGAGCCGCATCTTCTTCACGCGCCAGCGGCTGCAACGCGAACTGAAGGACTTCGTCTGATACTCCCCAATCTCTATATATATGAAAGGACAAGCGTTTTTCGTGAGAAAAGGCTGTGTATATTTTTAGTTGTGCAAAGAAAAGGGCCGGCTTCGCTTCGAAGTCGGCTCTTTTCTTCAGGTCGGCAGGCGGAAAATCCCGATTGTCAGGCCAAAAACCGTGGTCGATGGGTAGAAAATCCCGATTTTCATGCCGACAACCGCGGTAGACGGGCCGAATATCCTGAAAGTCGCCTGAAAACCGTGGTAAACGGGGCAAAAATCCCGATTTTCAAGCCGGCAACCGCAGTAGACGGGCCGAAAATCCCGAAAGTCGGCCAAAAACCGTGGTAGACGGGCCGAAAATCCCGATTGTCAGGCCGACAACTGCGGTGGACGGGTAGAAAATCCCGAAAGTTGCCCCCTTCGTTCACTTAAAGTATCGTTCGCACAAGTCGGCGGAAACGTCTGCAAACAAAGGATTTAAAGCTGTTGAAAACTTGTTTATGGATTTTAGCGAAATCCTTGCCCGTAATTGTGGAGAAATGCGTACTTTTACAGCCGTTTATATAATTAAGGTGCAAATGGCTGAAAAAGAAACGACATACCACATCCCCGTGCTGCTGAAACCCAGCGTGGACGGCATGGACATCCGCCCGGACGGCACGTACGTCGACGTGACCTTCGGTGGCGGCGGACACTCGCGCGAAATCCTCTCCCGGCTGGGCGATGGCGGGCGGTTGCTGAGCTTCGACCAGGACGAGGATGCCGAACGTAACATCGTGGACGACCCGCGCTTCACCTTCGTGCGCAGCAACTTCCGCTACCTGCACAACTTCCTGCGCTACTACGGCGTCGACCGTGTGGACGCCATTCTGGCCGACCTGGGCGTGTCGTCCCACCACTTCGACGACAGCGAACGAGGCTTTTCCTTCCGCTTCGACGGCCAGCTGGACATGCGCATGAACAAGCGTGCCAGCCTGACGGCGGCCGACGTGGTGAATACCTACGACGAGGAGCGCCTGGCTGACATCTTCTACCTCTACGGCGAGCTGAAGAACAGCCGCAAGCTGGCTTCCCTGCTGGCGAAGGCACGCGCCGTGCAGAAAATCGTCACCATCGGCGACTTTCTGAACATCGTCAAGCCCCTCTTCGGCCGCGAACGCGAGAAGAAGGAACTGGCCAAGGTATTCCAAGCCTTGCGCATCGAGGTGAATCAGGAGATGGAGGCCTTGAAGGAAATGCTCTATGCCGCTACCGAGGCTTTGCGGCCGGGCGGTCGTCTGGTCGTTATCACCTACCACTCGCTGGAAGACCGCATGGTGAAGAATATCATGAAGACGGGCAACGTAGAGGGCCGCGCCGAGCAGGACTTCTACGGCAACGTACAGACGCCTTTCCGACTGGTGAACAACAAGGTTATCGTGCCCGACGCCGAGGAGATAGCCCGCAACCCCCGTTCGCGCAGCGCCAAACTGAGAATAGCAGAAAAACGATGAAATAAAGGAGATATTGCAATGGAAACGACACAAGAAAACACCGTGCAGCCGGGCAAGAAGAAAAGTAAGCATGCTTCCTGGAAAAGCATTGTGGGCGGCGATATTTTGGCCACGGACTTCTTCCGCCGGCAGACGAAGTTGCTGGTGCTGGTTATGGTGCTTATCATCTTCTACATCCACAACCGCTACGCCTGCCAGCAGCAGATGATCGAGATCGACCGCCTGAAAAAGGAGCTGACCGACATTAAGTATGACGCCCTGACCCGCAGTTCCGAACTGATGGAGCGCAGCCGCCAGTCGCGCATCGAGGAGTACATCTCCACCCGTGAAAGCGATTTGCAGACGGCGACCAATCCTCCTTACCTGATAAAGTAAAACCACAATCCGCAACGAACACCATGGCTGTAAACAAAAAAAACATAATGACCCGCTACTTCTTCGTCGTGCTGCTGATGTCGCTCACGGGGATAGCGGTGGTAGTCAAGGCCGGCCTCATCATGTTTGCCGAGCAGGGCTACTGGAAAGACGTGGCCGACCGCTTCGTGCGCGAAGGCGTTCCTGTCAGGCCTAACCGTGGCAATATCCTCTCGGCCGACGGTAAGCTGATGGCCAGCTCCCTGCCCGAATACCGTATCTACATGGACTTCAAGGCCGGTGGACATCAGAAAGACACCATGCTGATGAATCACCTGACGGAAATCTGCGAAGGTCTTCATAAGATTTTCCCGGATCGGAGTGTTGCTCAGTTCAAGTCCCATCTGCTGAAGGGCCGCAAGAAAGGAAGCCGTAACTACCTGATTTATCCTAAGCGCATTTCCTATATTCAGTATAAGGAGGCCAAGCGTCTGCCCGTGTTCAATCTGAACAAATACAAAGGTGGTTTTCATGAACTGGCCTACAACCAGCGTAAGAAACCGTTCGGTTCACTCGCTGCACGTACGCTGGGCGACGTGTATGCCGATACCGCTCAGGGTGCGAAGAATGGCATCGAGCTGGCTTTCGACTCCTTGCTGAAAGGTCGCGAAGGCATCACCCACCGACAGAAGGTGATGAACAAGTACCTGAACATCGTGGATCGTCCGCCCGTGGATGGTTGCGATATCATCACCACTATCGACGTCGACATGCAGGATATCTGTGAAAAGGCGTTGGTTGACAAGTTGAAAGAGCTGGAAGCCGTGTCTGGCGTAGCCATCCTGATGGATGTACCCACAGGCGACGTGAAGGCTATTGTCAACATGACGCGCGGACAGGACGGCAACTATTACGAGATGCGCAACCTCGCTATCAGCAACTTGCAGGAGCCGGGTTCCACCTTCAAGACCGCCTCCATCATGGTGGCGCTGGAGGACGGTAAAGTCACGCCCGACTACATCGTCGATACCGGCAACGGCATTAAGATGATGTACGGCCAGGCCATGCGCGACCACAACTGGCATCGTGGAGGTTATGGTGCCATCGACGTGAACCGCATCATGGAGGTGTCGTCCAACATCGGAGTGTCCAGCATCATCGACAAGTACTACAAGGACGATCCGCAAAAGTTTGTGGATGGCCTGAAGCGCATGAGTATCGACCAGCCGCTCCACCTGCAAATCCCAGGCGAAGGCACGCCCAATATCAAGGGTCCGAAGGAGAAATACTTTGCCAAGACCACCTTGCCATGGATGAGTATCGGCTACGAGGTGCAGTTGCCACCCATCAACATCTTGACCTTCTACAACGCCATCGCTAACAACGGAAAGATGGTTCGTCCCCGCTTCGTTACTAAGGCTGTGAAGGACGGCGATACAGTGGAAGAATTCCCTGTTGAGGTTATCAATGAGAAGATCTGTTCGGATCGCACTTTGGAGCAGATACGTACCATCTTGCGCAACGTCGTCGGCCACGGACTGGCCAAGCCGGCCGGCAGCGACCAGTTCAACGTATCGGGAAAGACCGGCACGGCACAGATCTCGCAGGGAGCGGCAGGCTACAAGAGCGGCGTGCGCAACCACTTGGTCAGCTTCTGTGGTTACTTCCCTTCGGAGCAGCCTCGCTACAGCTGCATTGTCTCTATTCAGATCAACAAAGGTATCGCCTCGGGTGGTGGAATGGCAGGAAGTGTTTTTGGCAAGATTGCAGAACGCGTCTATGCTAAGAATCTCCATTTTGACTTGAGCAATGCCGTAGATAGCACGACCAATGTTATTCCGGCAGTTAAGGCTGGCAATATGAATGAAACGGTCCGGGTGTTGGAAGGTCTGCAGGTACCGGTACAGAAGGATTTTAAGCTGTCGGCTAGTCAGACCACTTGGGGACATGCGCAGCAATCACCCAATGCGGTTATCTTGCAGGCTGGAGAAGATAAAATGGGATTGGTGCCGAATGTGATAGGGATGGGAGCCAAAGACGCTGTCTATCTGCTGGAAAGCAAAGGGCTGCGTGTACAGCTTTATGGCATCGGCAGGGTGAGAAGCCAGTCCATAGCAGGAGGTAGCAGGTTGGTGAAAGGACAGACTGTTACCCTTCAACTAAGACAATAAAAGAATGAAAAGATATATGAAACTGAACGAACTTTTGAAAGCTATACAGCCGGTAGAAGTGGCCGGAAGTACAGACATCGAAATAACCGGGGTGAACATCGACTCGCGTCTGGTGGAAGGCGGTCATCTCTTTATGGCCATGCGTGGTACGCAGACCGACGGCCACACCTACATACCTTCGGCCATCACCAAAGGGGCAGTAGCCATCCTTTGCGAAGAAATGCCAGAGCAGAAGGAAGCCGATATCACCTACATCCTTGTGAAGGACTGCGAAGATGCCGTAGGCAAGATAGCGACGACCTTCTATGGCAATCCTACTTCGAAGCTGGAGCTGGTGGGTGTCACTGGTACCAATGGTAAGACAACCATTGCTACCTTATTATATAATGTATTCCGTTACTTCGGCTATAAGGTAGGTCTCATCTCTACCGTATGCAACTACATTGACGACGAACCGGTGCCTACCGATCATACGACGCCTGACCCCATTACGCTGAACCGCCTCTTGGGACAGATGGCTGATGCCGGTTGCAAGTATGCCTTTATGGAGGTCAGTTCACATTCCATCGATCAGAAGCGCATCAGTGGCCTGCGTTTTGCCGGAGGTATCTTCACCAACCTGACGCGCGACCATCTGGATTATCATAAGACAGTGGAAAATTACCTGAAGGCTAAGAAGAAGTTTTTCGACGACATGCCTAAGAATGCCTTCAGCCTGACCAACCTGGACGACAAGAACGGACTGGTGATGACACAAAACACCCGTTCGCATGTATATACTTACTCGCTGCGTAGTTTGAGTGATTTCAAGGGTCGTGTATTGGAGTCACATTTTGAAGGTATGTTGCTCGATTTCAACAATCATGAAGTGGCTGTTCAGTTTATCGGACGTTTCAATGCTTCCAACCTGTTGGCGGTATTTGGTGCTGCCGTCTTGTTGGGCAAGAAAGAAGAAGATGTGCTGGTAGCGCTAAGTACCCTGCATCCGGTAGCTGGTCGTTTTGATGCCGTTCGTTCATCTGGCAAAGGCTTTACGGCGATTGTTGACTATGCCCATACACCCGATGCGCTGGTCAATGTGCTAAATGCCATTCACGGTGTGTTGGAAGGGAAAGGTAAAGTTATCACCGTGGTAGGAGCCGGCGGAAATCGCGACAAGGGCAAGCGTCCCATCATGGCAAAAGAAGCCGCCCGCTTGAGCGATCGCGTCATTATTACGAGTGATAATCCTCGTTTTGAGGAACCGCAAGATATCATTAACGACATGCTGGCTGGTCTCGATAAAGATGATATGCAGAAAACGCTTAGTATTGTTGATCGTCGCGAGGCTATTAAGACTGCCTGTATGCTGGCGCAGCCCGGAGATGTTGTATTGGTAGCTGGTAAGGGACATGAAAACTATCAGGAAATAAAGGGTGTGAAACATCATTTTGATGATAAGGAGGAACTCAAGAAGATTATGAACTGAAGACTGGTTGTTAATTGTACATTGTAAATTATTCATTGTCATGTTATACTACTTATTCCATTGGCTCGACCAATATGACTTCCCTGGTGCAGGTATGTTTGGTTACACGTCGTTTCGTGCGTTGATGGCTATCATTCTGGCTCTGCTCATTTCCACTATCTGGGGAGATAAATTTATTCATCTGCTGAAACGAAAGCAGATTACTGAAACTCAGCGTGATGCTAGCATTGATCCTTTTGGTGTGAATAAGGTGGGTGTACCTAGTATGGGAGGAGTCATTATTATTTTTGCTACTCTTATTCCTTGTTTGTTATTGGGTAAGTTGGAAAATATCTACATGATACTGATGCTTATCACCACCGTCTGGTTGGGTTCACTGGGTTTTGCTGATGATTACATTAAGATATTCAAAAAGGACAAGGAGGGGCTGCACGGAAAATTCAAGATTATTGGCCAGGTGGGGCTTGGCTTGATTGTGGGGTTAACTCTCTATCTTAGTCCACAAGTTGTTATTCGTGAGAATATTGAAATGGAACAACCGGATGGACAGATAGAAATTGTTCATGCTGCCAAGGAAATCAAGGCCACACAAACCACTATTCCGTTCTTTAAGAGTAATAACTTGGATTATGCTGATCTCATGGGTTTTCTAGGTGAGCATGCGCAGACTGCCGGATGGATATTATTCGTTCTTGTTACTATCTTTGTAGTTACAGCTGTAAGTAATGGCGCGAATTTGAATGACGGTATGGATGGCATGGCAGCTGGTAATTCGGCTATCATAGGATTGACATTAGGTATATTGGCTTATGTGTCTAGTCATATTGAGTATGCTGGTTATTTGAATATTATGTATATTCCTGGCTCAGAAGAGCTGGTAATCTTTGTTTGTGCTTTCATTGGTGCACTTATTGGTTTTCTATGGTACAATGCTTATCCAGCACAGGTATTCATGGGTGATACAGGTAGTCTCACCATTGGAGGTATCATTGCTGTTTTTGCTATCATTATCCACAAGGAATTACTGATTCCTATTCTTTGTGGAGTATTTTTGGTAGAAAATCTTTCGGTTATTTTGCAAAGAGTTTATTATAAAGCTGGTAAGCGGAAAGGAGTCAAACAACGTTTGTTCAAACGTACACCGATACACGATCATTTCCGTACCGGTATGAACCTGATAGAGCCGGGATGTCGTGTTGTATTTACCAAACCAGAACAGCTGTTCCATGAATCGAAGATTACCGTTCGTTTTTGGATTGTGACCATCATTTTGGCAGCTATTACTATTATTACGTTGAAGATCAGATAATATAGATATGAACAGAATTGTAGTTTTAGGAGCCGGCGAAAGCGGCGCAGGTGCTGCCGTGCTGGCAAAAGTGAAAGGTTTCGACACTTTTGTTTCAGACATGGGTGCCATCAAGGACAAGTACAAAGAACTGTTGAACAAGTATGATATTCCTTGGGAAGAAGGTGAACATACGGAAGAAAAGATTCTGAATGCCAACGAAGTCATCAAGAGCCCGGGTATTCCTAATGATGCTCCGCTGATATTGAAGTTGAAAGCGCAGGGTACGCCTGTCATTTCCGAGATAGAGTTTGCCGGACGTTATACGAATGCAAAAATGATTTGTATTACAGGATCAAACGGAAAGACGACAACCACTTCACTCATTTATCATATATTTAAGAGTGCCGGAATGAATGTCGGCTTGGCTGGTAATATTGGAAAAAGTTTGGCTTTGCAGGTTGCTACCGAGCAGTACGACTACTATGTTATTGAGTTGAGTAGTTTTCAATTGGATAACATGTATAAGTTCCGCGCTAATATTGCTGTACTAATGAACATTACGCCCGACCATCTGGATCGTTACGATCACTGTATGCAAAACTATGTAGATGCTAAATTTCGCATTACTCAGAATCAGACGGAAGAAGACGCCTTTGTTTATTGGAATGATGACCCCATTATTCGTCGCGAGTTAGCTAAACATGGGCTAAGGGCACAGTTATATCCTTTTTCTGCTGTTAAGGAAGATGGAGCTATTGCCTATGTGGAAGATGGAGAGGTGGAAATCAATACACCTATCGCTTTCAACATGGAACAAGAAGAACTGGCCTTGCGCGGTACACACAATCTATATAATTCGCTGGCTGCTGGCATCTCGGCCAACCTGGCAGGCGTGAAGAATGAAGACATTCGGAAGGCCTTATCCGACTTTCAGGGAGTTCCTCACAGATTGGAAAAAGTTGCTACAGTACGTGGGGTACATTTTATCAACGATTCGAAAGCTACTAACGTTAACTCCTGCTGGTATGCCCTGCAAAGCATGACGACCAAGACTGTGTTGATATTGGGTGGAAAGGATAAAGGTAACGATTATAAGGAGATAGAGGATTTGGTGCGTGAGAAGTGTTCGGCATTGGTGTACTTGGGTTTGCATAACGAAAAGTTGCACGATTTCTTCGATCGTTTGGGACTGCCGGTAGCCGATGTACAGACTGGTATGAAGGATGCTGTAAACGCTGCCTACCATCTGGCCAAAAAAGGGGAAACAGTGTTGCTGAGTCCATGTTGTGCTTCGTTTGATCTCTTCAAGAGCTACGAAGATCGTGGTGATCAGTTCAAAGCATGCGTACGAAGTTTATAAACTGTTTTAAAACGAGATACGGACATCTTAAAATAGAATAACGTGGATCTATTAAAAAGCATATTCAAAGGTGACAAGGTGATATGGATTATCTTCTTGGTGCTCTGTCTTATTTCTATTACAGAAGTGTTTTCCGCAGCGTCTACACTTACTTATAAAAGTGGCGACCATTGGGGACCGATTACCCAACACACGATTCTGCTTTCCATTGGGGCATTGATTGTTGTGTTTGTGCATAATATTCCTTATAAATGGTTTCAGGCACTTCCATATCCCCTGCTGTTGGTTTCGGTTGTGCTATTGCTCTTTGTTATGATTACAGGTATTGTGACAGGTGACCGTATTAATGGCGCTGCCCGTTGGATGACTTTCATGGGAGTACAATTTCAGCCTTCAGAATTGGCTAAAATGGGTGTCATTATGGGAACGGCTGTAATTTTGTCGCATGGACAAGATGAATCGGGAGCATCTCCTAAAGCTTTTAAGCGCATCATGATCATGACATGTATTGTTTGTGGTCTTATTTTGCCGGAGAATTATTCAACTGGTGTATTGCTTTTTGGTACCGTTTATTTGATGATGTTTATCGGACGTGTACAAGCTAAAAAACTGATATTACTGGGAGGAGGTTTGATTGGTGCAGTAGTACTATTTGTGTCTTTTTTATTGGCTACACCTAATGATACATTGGAAAAAATTCCAATGGGGCATCGTTTTACTACGGTGAAAGCACGTATTGTTGATTTTGCTTATGCTAAGGAAGTGCCTGCTGCAAAGTTTGATATTGATGGGGATGCTCAGGTAGCTCATGCTCGTATTGCTGTAGCTACCAGTCATGTTATCGGAAAAGGACCTGGTAATTCAGTCCAGCGCGACTTCCTTAGTCAAGCTTATTCAGATTTTATTTATGCTATTATTATTGAAGAACTGGGGCTTATTGGTGGTATTGTTGTCGTTTTTCTTTATATTTGTCTGTTGATACGTGTAGGACGTATTGCTAAGAAGTGCGACCGAACTTTTCCGGCCTTTTTGGTCATTGGTATAGCTCTTTTGCTAGTGACGCAGGCTTTGTTCAATATGATGGTAGCTGTAGGTTTAGCACCTGTTACAGGACAGCCGTTGCCACTTATTAGTAAAGGAGGTACCTCGACTTTTATTAACTGTGCTTATATTGGTATGATACTTAGTGTCAGTCGATATACTTCTCAGTTGGAAGAACAGAAACAACATGATGCTCAGATTTCGATGCAAGTGGAAGCTGCTGTTGCAGATGTTGCGTCTGTTCAGGTCCAGGAAGAGGCAGAAGAACCCACTTCAAAACTGTTAAACAGTGACAGTGAATTCAATTAGAAGAAGAATCCAAAAACAAAGGTGAAAATGAAGGATTACATTAATAATAAGGCTCCGCGTATTATTATCAGCGGTGGTGGTACAGGAGGACATATTTTCCCAGCTGTATCTATAGCCAATGCTATTCGTGAGTTGTGTCCCGAGGCTGAAATCCTTTTTGTAGGTGCAGAAGGAAGGATGGAGATGCAACGTGTGCCCGATGCCGGTTATCGTATTATTGGTTTACCGGTAGCAGGGTTTGACCGTCAGCATTTATGGAGGAACTTCTCTGTGATCCTTAAATTATTGCGTAGCCAATGGAAAGCACGCAAGATTATCAAGGAATTTCGTCCGCAAGTAGCGGTGGGTGTAGGTGGATATGCTAGTGGTCCTACATTGAAGACTGCAGGTATGATGGGTATACCAACTTTGATACAAGAGCAGAACTCTTACGCCGGAGTTACCAATAAATTATTGGCTCAGAAGGCAGATCGCATTTGCGTGGCTTATGAAGGCATGGAAAAGTTTTTTCCTTCTGAGAAGATTCTATTAACAGGGAATCCTGTAAGACAATCGTTACTAGATAATCAGATTACACGTGAAACTGCAGCTTCTGCATTTGGTTTTAATCCTAATTTGAAGACAGTGCTTGTATTAGGTGGAAGTTTGGGAGCACGTACTATCAATCAGACGTTGGCGGCAGGGTTAGCGCTTATGAAAGCACATCCTGAGGTGCAGTTTATTTGGCAAACAGGTAAGATATATATAGATCAGGTAAAAGCTGCCATTACTGCTTTTACGGGAGAAGCTGTGCGCAATGCACGAGTAGGTAGTATTCCTAACTTGTATGTGACGGACTTCATTAAGAATATGAATAATGCCTATACGTTGGCTGATTTGGTTATTTCACGTGCTGGGGCAGGTTCTATTTCAGAGTTCTGTCTCTTGGGTAAGCCGGTTATTCTTGTTCCTTCGCCTAATGTGGCTGAGGACCATCAGACAAAAAATGCGTTGGCATTGGTCAACAAGGATGCTGCTCTTTATGTGAAAGATGCCGAAGCGCAGGAAAAGTTGCTTGATACGGCTCTAGAGACCGTTGCAGATGATGAATTATTGAAGCAATTAAGTATAAATATTGCAAAGTTGGCTTTGCCTGACTCTGCTCGTATTATTGCTGAAGAAGTGTTGAAATTGATAAAATGAAGCATATTATTATGAATATAGAAACTATACAATCCGTTTATTTTGTGGGTGCTGGAGGGATCGGAATGAGTGCTTTGATACGTTACTTCCTTTCACTGGGCAAACGTGTGGCTGGATACGATCGTACACCCAGCGAACTGACAGCACGGCTTGTGGAAGAAGGAGCGGTTATTCATTATGAAGAAGATGTTAATCAAATACCAGAATGGTGTAGAGATGCAGCTACAACTTTGATTGTCTATACTCCGGCTATTCCCAATGAACATGCTGAATTGAATTATTTCCGTACGAACGGTTTTGAGATACACAAACGTGCTCAAGTATTGGGTATTATTACACGTAGCAGCAAGGCTCTTTGTGTAGCTGGTACACATGGTAAGACCACAACTAGTACGATGGCTGCACATTTACTTCAACAATCGCATGTAGGTTGTACTGCTTTTTTAGGAGGTATTTCAAAAAATTACGGTACTAATTTATTGTTGTCGCAGGAGAGTCCTTATACGGTTATTGAAGCTGATGAGTTTGATCGTTCTTTTCACTGGTTGTCACCTTATATGAGTGTTATTACTGCTACTGACCCTGACCATTTGGATATTTATGGCACTCGGGAGGCATATTTGGAAAGTTTTCGTCACTACACAACACTTATTCAACCAGGAGGAGCACTCATTCTTCACGAAGGACTTGCCTTGCAGCCCGATGTGCAGTCTGGTGTCAAGGTTTATACTTACAGCCGCGATCACGGCGACTTCCACGCTGAGAACATCCGTATTGGCGGAGGTGAAATTTATGTGGACTTTGTGGCGCCTGATACGCGTATCTGTGATGTTCAATTGGGAGTACCTGTCAGTATCAATATAGATAATGGTGTGGCTGCTATGGCATTGGCTCATTTGAATGGGGTTACTGATGAAGAAATTAAGCGAGCCATGGCCAGTTTTCGTGGTGTAGATCGCCGTTTTGATTTTAAGCTGAAGACAGATCGTATTGTTTTTCTCAGTGACTATGCCCATCATCCGGCGGAAATTGCTCAAAGTGTACGATCTATTCGTGAATTATATCAGGATAAGAAGATAACGGCTATTTTCCAACCTCATCTCTATACACGTACGCGCGATTTTTATCATGAGTTTGCAGATAGTCTTTCGTTGCTTGACGAGGTGATTCTTACTGATATTTATCCTGCTCGTGAAGAGCCTATTCCAGGCGTTAGTAGCCAGCTCATTTATGATCAATTACGTCCTGGTATTGAAAAGTGCCTTTGTCGTAAAGAAGATGTACTTGCTTTGCTTGAAACAAAGGATATCGAAGTTCTGATTGTACTAGGTGCTGGTGATATGGATAACTATGTTCCTCAAATTACTCGTTTGCTGGAACAACGGTGTTAACAGATATATACGTAGCAAATTCATTTGAGTGTTATAATTGCGGATACAGTCAAGACATCAGAAATAACGAAGAAATATGATAAGAAGAATTTTACTGACAATTGTCCTGTTATTGGTCAGCGCCTATCTGATTGTAGCCGTTACCGCTTTTAATCGGAAACCTAAAGCGGCTGTTTGTTCCGATTTGGAATTGGTTATTAAGGATACTGTTTACGCTGGCTTCATTACCAAGAAGGAGGTTTTGTCCATGCTTCGCAAGGAAAAACTTGATCCTGTAGGTCGCGATTTGGATGAAGTACGTACAGATCGTCTCGAGGAGGTTTTATCTGCTCATCCGCTTATCGATCGTGTAGAGTGCTACAAAACTCCCAGTGGGAAAGTATGTACAGAGGTTAGTCAACGTATTCCCATCATGCGTGTTATGAGCAGTCGTGGCAATAATTATTATTTGGATAACAAAGGAACAATTATGCCTCCTGGTGCAAAATGTGTGGCTCATGTCCCTTTGGCTACGGGACATATAGAAAAGTCTTTTGCCATGGAGAAATTATATAAGTTTGGTGTATTTTTGCAGCAGAATCCTTTTTGGGATGCTCAGATTGAACAAATTTATATTTGTGCAGATCAGACTGTTGAACTCGTGCCTCGTGTAGGCGACCATCTCATATATTTGGGTGAATTGAAGGACTATGATCGCAAGTTGGACCGTCTTAAGGAATTCTACCAAAAAGCCCTAAATAAAGTGGGATGGAATAAATATTCACGTATTAATGTAGAGTTTGATAACCAGATTATTTGCACCAAACGAGATTGAATACAGGAAAGATTAATAAAACAATAATAATGGAGATATATGGCAACAACAGAATTCATCGCAGCCATTGAGCTCAGTTCTTCTAAGATTTCCGGCATTGCTGGACGCAGGAACAGTGACGGAAGTATTCAAGTGTTGGCCTATGCTACTGAGGAGGCATCCTCTTTTGTTCGCAAAGGGGCTGTTTATAACATTGGTAAAGCTGCACAGGCATTGACTACTATCATTAACCGGCTGGAAGATCAACTCAAAAGCCCTATTGCGAAAGTCTATGCTGGTATTGGTGGGCAGTCTTTACGTACTGTCAAAAATGTCGTGAGCCGCACACCTGAAGCAGAAGTTATTTCGCAGGAACTTATCGATACCCTTTGTGACGAAAACCTGGCTTGTCCCATTGTCGACATGGATATTCTCGACGTGGCGCCACAAGAATATAAGATAGACAATAATCTTTATGCTGATCCTGTAGGTGTTACCGGTAAATTTATTACTGGACAGTTCCTTAATATCATGGCTCGTTCTTCGCTCAAGAAGAATCTTGAATTGAGTTTTGAACAAGCTAAGATTGAGTTTGCTGACCTGCTAACAGCTCCCACTGCTTTGGCTCAAGCTGTCTTGACGGAGAATGAGCTTCGTTCAGGGTGTGCGCTTATTGATTTGGGTGCAGACACCACTACAGTTATGGTTTATAAAAATAATATCTTACGTTATCTTAGTGTGATTCCTTTAGGTGGTAGTAACATCACCCGTGACATCACCACCTTGAAAATGGAAGATGAAGAGGCTGAAAAGTTAAAACTTAGCTATGGAGATGCTCTTTACAAAGAAGACGAAGAGACGGAAACGCCTGCTGCGTGTACAACAGAAGATGGACGGAGTATTCTTCTTACGGAGTTGAACGAGATTGTTGCTGCACGTACAGAAGAAATCTTGGCTAATGTTTGGAATCAACTTCAGCTTTCTGGTTATGAAGACAAGCTTTTAGCCGGTATTGTGCTGACTGGAGGTACTTCCAATTTGCGTAATATTGAGGGCGCGATGCTTAAGGTTTGTAAGGTAAGTAAAATTAGAATTGCTTCTTCTGTTCAGGAAACGATCCGTGGCTATAATGAGCAGATTAAGAAAAACGGAACACAAAATACCCTTTTGGCTTTGCTCATTGCTGGTAAGGATAACTGTTGCTTACAGGAAGAACCACATCCTGTACAATCCGGGCCAGTTAAACCAACCGATATTTTTAAGGATGATGAAACTCTGAAAGCTCAGGAAGAAGAGAACCGTCGTAAACGTGAAGAGGAGGAGAAGAAGAAGAAGGAGGAAGAGAAGCGTAAGAAGGAAGAAGAGAAACGGAGAAAAGAACAGGAAAGAAAGAATAAATCCAACTGGTTCAAGTCCAAGATTGATACTTTGACCAAAGAATTGTTTGACGATGATAAGATGTAACCATTAAAAGCAGATAGCATATGGACGATATAATTAAAGATTTTGGTTTCGCTACCGATTCACCGAAGATTATCAAAGTCATCGGAGTAGGGGGAGGAGGCGGTAATGCTGTTAACCACATGTATCGTGAAGGTATCCACGATGTAGCCTTCGTGGTATGTAATACCGATCGTAAAGCTCTTGAGGAATCCCCCGTTCCTGTAAAGCTCCAGCTGGGACACGAAGGACTGGGAGCAGGTAATCGCCCGAATAAGGCTAAAGAAGCTACCGAAGAAAGTATTGAGGAAGTAAAGGATATGCTGAACGACGGTACGAAGATGGTTTTCATCACTGCAGGTATGGGAGGAGGAACTGGTACAGGAGCTGCACCGACTATTGCTCGTATCGCCAAGGAAATGGACATCCTCACCGTGGGCATTGTTACCATTCCCTTCCGCTGGGAGGGCGATAAGAAGATTGACCAAGCCTTAGACGGAGTCGAGGAAATCAGTCGCCATGTCGATGCCTTGCTGGTTATCAATAATGAGAAATTAGGTGAGATATATTCTGATCTTTCTGTGACCAGTGCTTTTGCCAAAGCCAATGACACGTTACTTATCGCAGCCAAGAGCATTGCTGAAATCATTACTATGCGAGGTATTATCAACCTTGACTTTAATGATGTAAAAACCGTGATGAAAGATGGAGGTGTAGCTATTATGAGTACCGGATATGGCGAAGGGGAAAATCGTGTAAGCGAAGCCATTAAGAATGCTCAGCATTCACCTCTGCTTAATAACAATGATATTTTCAACTCGAAAAAGGTGCTGCTTAATATCTCCTATAGCCCTGATCATGAATTGATGATGAGTGAGATGGATGAAATAAAGGATTTTATGAATCGCTTCAATCGTGATTTTGAAACAAAATTCGGCATGGTGGAGGATAAGGAATTAGGCGAACGTGTAAAAATCACTCTCCTTGCTACAGGTTTTGGTATTCAAGATATCCACATGCAGGAGATGGATGCTCGTTTGAGTCAACGTAGTGCTGAAGAACAGCAGCGCCTGGCCGAACTGGAGGAAGAGGAAGAACAACGTCGTACACGCCGTGAAACCTACTATGGAAAGGATGCAAATAACCGTGCACAACGTACACGTCGTCGCCATCTTTATATATTCTCTCCTGAAGATTTGGATAATGCAGAAGTGGTGGCAATGGTTGAGAATTCACCTACTTATTTGCGTGATAAGACTACGCTGAATGCTATCAAGGCTAAGGCTGAGGAACAGAATCAGCAAGCTGCTCAAGAGGCTGGAGGTACAGAAGATGGGGGAATTATCAGTTTTGTATAAACTCGATTATTAATTAAAACTTATATTGATACAATGGATCTATTTGAGAAAGTCAGCGAAGACATTAAAACCGCAATGAAGGCTAAGGACAAAGTGGCCCTTGATACTTTGAGAAATATTAAGAAAGTGTTTCTGGAAGCCAAAACAGCTCCGGGTGCTAATGATATTCTGACAGACGATGCTGCATTGAAAATCATTCAAAAACTGGTGAAACAGGGTAAGGATGCCGCTGAAATCTATGTACAACAAGGACGTCAGGATTTGGCTGACGGTGAATTGGCACAGGTAAAAGTTATGGAAGCTTATCTGCCTAAACAGATGACTCCTGAAGAACTGGAAGCTGCCTTGAAAGAAATCATTGCCGAGGTAGGTGCTACGAGCGGCAAGGACATGGGTAAAGTGATGGGCGTGGCCAGCAAGAAGTTGGCCGGATTGGCTGAAGGCCGTGCCATTTCTGCTAAAGTAAAAGAATTGCTAGGATAATTCTTTTTCCAAGTAAAGTGAAGCCCGTTATCTTCGTTTAGGATCTCGTATAGGAGTCGGACGAAAATAACGGGCTTTTATTGTGTGATGTCATTAATTCCCGTCGGGTTTCTCTATTTCCGTAAAGGGAGAATCATCCCAATGGAAATTGTCGGGATTGTCGGGACGAGCAGGATCGAAAGCAGGGAATGGCTTCAAATGACGTGCCAAATCTGGTACTTGTGTTTTCAGTCCTTCTACGATGCAGCGTGCTATCTCGTAAGCGCCATAGGGATTGAAATGAGTATTGTCTGCGAAATCCTGTGTCTGGCCTGGGTAGGAGCCTGCAGGATAGTGAACAAAAGCACGTTTCGAAGGTTCTACACCCATAGCTTCATAGAGTGTGCGGGTCATTTCGTTTAAATCAATCAATGGCACATTTTCCTTCTCAGCCAGCCAACGCATAGCTTCAGGATAGTCTTCATGAGTATCGCGAATGTGGCCGTCGGGACCAAAAGATCGTCGCTGGGTTGGTGTTACTAAAACAGGATGTGCACCACGTAGACGAGCTTCGTCAATAAAAGTCTTCAGGCTGGTCATGAATGAATAGTAGGCACCTTTACCCGGACCTTTTTGTTTTTGGTCATTGTGGCCGAATTCCATGAACAGGTAGTCGCCCTTTTTCATTTGGCTCAAGGCTTTTTTTAATCGACCGGCGGCAATAAAGGTATTGGCACTTTCGCCACTTTCTGCATAGTTGGCTATACAAACATTGGTGTCAAAAAAGTAGGGAATCATTTGTCCCCAGCTAGCCCATGGTTCGTTATCCTGATCGACAACAGTACTGTTACCGCAAAGGAAGACGGTAGTGACTGTTGTGTCGGCAGGTTCTATGGTAATGCTTTCACACACAGGTACACTACCGTTGAATTCTAAAGTCAGTTTGTCGTCCCAGTTCAATTTTCGTTTTTCTCTGGGCTTTATGCGTACGTATTCGTTGCCATCGATGTGGGTATTCCGTTTGTTGACAATAAAAGTACGCTCAATAAATTCTTTCTTTTTGGTTGGTACGCTTTCGATGAACAAACGGCGTGATTCTGCTCTGACAGTAGTAATGCCTGCTTGCTTGCGGCTGCCTAAACGGACAGTTACCTTATAATTTCCATCGGGTACACGAACTGAAAAGAAAAACGGTGATTTACTGTCTTTGGCAGGGGTTTCTACCAGATCATAGCCGTAGCCTGTTTCTTCACTGTAGCGTGGAGCTTCGTCCAGAAGATAGGTCTTCGTTCCGGTTTGAGCAGTTGCCGACACCCCAAGTCCTAATAGGGGAATCCATAAATACTTTTTCATCATATTATTATCACGGTCTATTGATTATACTTTCAAGTTATTAAAATACTTTTTTAGGTTTTAGTTCGTCAGGTGAATCTTTGGTATAGGAGTTTACTGTCCCGGCTTCTTTGGTAAATAGTTGTCCGATTTGTTCGGGTGATACTTTAAAGGCTGGTCGGAAATTGTCAGACCTCATATAATCGTAGACAGCTTTCCGTAGCTGACGGGCCACAACACGTTCGTCCGGCTGAGAAGTCAGATCTAATGTCGTCATTATCAGTCGTCCGTTCAATACTTTTGCTTCGAAAAGCACACCGATCTTACGGCTGATAAACCAGGTGTCAATACTTTGTACCAAAGGTTGGAAATCTGCAGGAAAATCGGTGAACTGCATGACAGGAGCACGGTTCAGCAACTCCCACCACTGCAGGTTGCTATGGTATTCAGTAGGAAATTCGCGAAACAGAGGATGATATTCATTCACAAAAATACCGGTGGTATGTGGAGGACGCATCTTGAACCAGGATGTATTCCAAAATACAGGTGTAAAATATTGCTGTACTTCTTTGCCATATTTTACATTACGTCCGGCTATAATCAGTACTTTGCCACCTTCTTTTAATATTGTAAGAGCCTTTGCGTCCAATGTATCTGTTGTGTAGACATCGCCTTCAGTCACTTCGACTTGAGCAGGATATACCCAGAAGTCCCAGTCGTTGACGGCTTCGGTGCCCTCAATACGTATCTCAAGGTTCAGTTTACGAGGCGTATCAATATCTGTTAGCGGAAATTCCACGTGGCCCAGGGAATAAAGATTGCCAATGGGGATATCTTTGCGGTTTATGATGCCACGGGTATATACTTTCCCATACGTATCTTGTATGATATAGGTGATTTCTGCGTTTGTTAATGGAGTTGGACCGAAGTGGGACACTTCAACATCAGCTCGGAAAGTTTCTGCGTTTGTATAAGTGAACTTCGGGATGCGTGCTAAGGGAACAGTAGGACTACAGAAGCGACGGAAAGCAGGGGCGTCAATGTAGCCTTTTTCATCGAAGAAGGCATCTAGAATACCTACTAAAGCCGTACCTTGGCCAGTATAGTCATTGAGTGCCAATAACTGGAAGCCTGCATAATCGGGAGTACGCATGGTCTTTTCTATTTCATGCTTGTAGCAGAGGGCTTGCAGTTTACCCGAGGCCATCATAAAGTCATGTCCCCGTCCTTCCATGTCGTTGTCGCGCAGTAAATCTTGGAAGATCTCAAAGTTCCGTGCTTTATTTACACCTGTGTATTTTCGTATCTCGTTGAAATTGGGGAAGGCGCACCACTGTCCCGTCTCATGTGATACAAAAGGCTGGCTGACAGTATCGATGTTAGCTCGGAAGTCTGACATGCTTTCGGGTTGTTGTTTGGCCCATGTCAGTCCACGTGCTCCTGCTTTGACATGATATTGATTGCGTGGTTGCCATTGCCAGCTTCCACCCACAGAAGCACCGGTGTATACACGGCGCGGATCAGTCTTTTCCCAGAAGTCTACAAACTGGGTAACCCATTCTACCCATCGGCCTGAGGGCTCGTTTCCGCAGGCCAGCATACAGAAGGAGGCATGATTGCCATACGCCTTGGTCAGGGCAATGGTTTCGTCCATCAGATATTTATCAATCGGTTGTCCCAATCCCAGTTTCGGACCGTGATTGGGCCAGCTGGGGCCTTCCGGTTGTAGATAAAATCCTGTACGGTCTGCGGCTTGGAAAGCAGCTTCAGGCGGACAGTAAGAGTGGAAACGCATGTGGTTCAAACCATATTCGCGGCAGATGCGGAATACGCGTTCCCATGATTCCACGTCCATCGGGGCGTATCCGGTCAAGGGGAATACACAATTCTCTACCGTACCGCGCAGCATTGTTTTTCGTCCGTTTACGTAGAACCACTTTCCTTCAATCTTGAATTCGCGCATGCCGAATTCTACTTTTTTTGTTTCTGTTCCGTGTCGTCCTGTTATGGTGGCGGTCAGGCGGTAGAGTGCAGGAGAGAATTCATCCCATGTCAGGAAGTCATCTCCCATTGGCAGTTCTGCTTCATAGGTGTTTGTGCCTTTCTTTGCTTTGATTGTCAGATTGATGGCAGGTACTTCATGTGTCTGTTCGGCATTGAAGCTTTGTGCGGAGAAGCTCATTTCAACAGTTTCTGTTGATGAAGCGTTCAAACTGAAGCGGACTAAAGCTTTTTTCTCTGCCAGATTGGGGTATACTTGTATATCTTCAAAGCAGGTTTTAGGAACACTTTGTAGTTCGATGCGTCCTACGATACCGTTCCAGTTACCTTGTGTCTGGTCGGTGATACTGTGCGAGTCTGGACCTACGTTGATCTCTTTGATGCGGTTGTCTACCCGGATACTTATTCGGCATTCTTTGCCTGGAGTTACAGCAGCGGTCAGGTCGTAGACGTGTGGTACACAGAGACTGTTCTGCATTCCAATCTTTTTCTGTCCGATCCATACTGTCGTTTCGATATGAGGACGTTCCAAAAAGAGTACAATTCGTTGGCCTTTCCAGTTGGTAGGTACTTGTACTGTTTTCTGATACCAGGCTACTCCTACATAATGCTTGTCAGGAGTCAGGAAGAAGGGTAGTTTTACCTGTCCATCTATTCGATATTTTTCCATGTAGGGATTGAAGTAATAGGAACTGTCATACAGGCTGCCTGTCCAGCGGGTACGTACTGTTACGTCGTCTCCCTTTAATTTTTCGGGCATACTGCCTGGCAGGTTAATATGGTCCGTTGTCAGTTCCTTGTCAAACCAACGTTCCTTTATCCCCGCGTCATCACGGTCTATCTGGAATTTCCAAGTTCCGGAAAGATCCAATGGATTGTTTTGTCCGGTGGCACCTGTTATGGAAGCCAATACAAGTAGAATACTTATTACAAAATGTTTCATGCAATATGGATTTAAGTTGTTGTTTTAGCTGTGTTTATTAGTCCTTTGAGAACGAGTGCTAAGTTACGGCATCTGTAGTGAATGCTAAATAGAAAAGCATACAGAAAGATGGAATAATGTACCGCTCAGGGATTGATACAGAATAATTTTGTACAGAAATCCATGATTATGTCCGTTTCTCCAGCTGTTTTGTTGGGGAATGTCAGGCGTATGGGTTATCTTTGCATTATTGAACATAAACATGTATTATGAAAACAACAACTACTATGAAATCAACCATTATCTGCCTGTCCTTGCTTTGGGGGCTTGTTGCTGCATCGGCACAAACAGTAGCTTCACATTGGTTTGACGACAAGAACTTGACATTGACAGGTGTTTATTATTATCCCGAACATTGGGATGAAAGCCAGTGGGAACGTGACTTCAAGAAAATGCATGAATTGGGATTCGAATTTACTCATTTTGCAGAGTTTGCTTGGGCGCAACTGGAACCTCAAGAAGGTGTGTACGACTTTGCATGGTTGGATCGTGCTGTTGCTTTGGCTGCCAAGTATGATCTGAAGGTCATCATGTGTACCTCTACTGCTACACCGCCTGTATGGCTGAGTCGGAAATATCCTGAAATCCTGTTGCGAAATGAAGATGGAACTATGCTCGATCATGGTGCCCGTCAACACGCATCGTTTGCTTCACCGCTGTATCGTAAACTGGCTTATCGCATGATCGAACAGCTGGCACGCCACTATGGAAATGATTCGCGTATCGTCGGTTGGCAGCTGGACAATGAACCTGCTGTACAGTTTGATTACAATCCGCAGGCCGAACTGGCTTTTCGTGATTTCCTGCGCCAAAAATACGATAACGACATACACAAACTGAACGACGCCTGGGGGACGGCTTTCTGGAGTGAAGTTTATTCTTCTTTCGACGAAATCACGTTGCCTAAGCGTGTACAGATGTTTATGAATCATCATCAGATACTGGATTACCGTCGTTTTGCAGCCAAGCAGACCAACGACTTTTTGAACGAGCAATGCTTGCTGATCAAGCAATATGCACGTAACCAGTGGGTCACCACGAATTACATACCAAACTATGACGAAGGCCATATCGGCGGCAGTCCGGCTCTTGATTTTCAGAGCTATACCCGTTATATGGTTTATGGTGACAATGAAGGTATCGGTCGAAGGGGATATCGGGTGGGTAACCCGCTGCGTATTGCCTGGGCCAACGATTTCTTCCGTCCCATACAAGGTACTTATGGGGTGATGGAACTTCAACCCGGTCAGGTGAATTGGGGAAGTATTAATCCGCAACCTCTCCCTGGTGCTGTGCGCCTTTGGCTTTGGAGTGTTTTTGCCGGTGGAAGCGATTTCATTTGTACGTATCGTTACCGTCAGCCTTTGTATGGTACAGAGCAATATCATTATGGCATTGTAGGAACGGACGGCGTAACAGTGACGCCTGGTGGGAAAGAATATGCTACGTTTATGGAGGAAATACGTCAATTGCGTAAACAGTACCAGCCCCGTGAAAACAAACCGGCAGACTACTTGGCCCGTCGTACTGCCATTCTTTTTAATCCGGAGAATTGTTGGAGTATTGAGCGGCAGAAACAGAACGCTACGTGGAATACGTTGGGACATGTTGACAAATACTACCGTACGCTGAAATCTTTTGGGGCTCCGGTCGACTTTATCTCTGAAAGTAAAAACTTGGCTGATTATCCGGTCGTCATTGTACCTGCCTATCAGTTGGCAGATCCGGCATTGGTAGAACAGTGGAAGACTTATGTGGAGAATGGAGGTAACCTGGTCATTACTTGCCGTACGGCGCAGAAGGATCGTTATGGTCGTTTACCCGAAGCGCCTTTCGGCTCCATGCTTACACCACTGACTGGAAATGAAATGGAATTTTACGATTTGTTGTTGCCACAGGAACCGGGTGTTATCCAGATGGATGGGAAGGAATACCAGTGGAATACGTGGGGAGAAATCATAAAACCCGCAGAGGATGCTGAAGTATGGTGTACTTATACCCGTGAATTCTACGAAGGAAAGCCCGCCGTTACCTTCCGCAAAGTCGGCAAAGGAACCATTACCTATATTGGTGTAGACAGCCATGACGGAAGGCTGGAAAAAGACATCTTGAAGAAGCTCTACGCTCGTCTTGACATTCCTGTCATGGACTTGCCCTACGGCGTGACTTTGGAATACCGCAACGGCATGGGTATTGTCTTGAACTATGCTGATGTTCCTTATACGTTCAACCTGCCCGAAGGAAGCAAAGTACTGATAGGAAGTACTGAAATTCCTACTGCAGGTGTGTTAGTCTTTGCTACGGCACCTGAAACGAGCTTTAAGAAATAACTCCTACAAATATGAAGATTATGAAGAAGTTTTTTATCGGCCTGTTGGCCAGTATATGTAGCTTTTGGACACTTCAGGCACAGGAAACCGCCTATTTGTTTTCATACTTTATCAACGACAGTCGTGACGGCTTACATTTGGCTTACAGTCGTGACGGCCAGAAGTGGACCGCCTTGAACAACGGAAATTCCTACCTGGCACCTGCTGTAGGCAAGGACAAACTGATGCGTGATCCCAGTATCTGTCAGGCACCCGACGGAACGTTCCACATGGTATGGACTTCTAGCTGGACCGACCGGATCATTGGTTATGCATCTTCCAAGGATTTGATCAATTGGAGCGAACAACGTGCCATACCTGTCATGATGCACGAACCGGAAGCGCACAATTGTTGGGCGCCTGAGCTATTCTACGATGAACCGACACAGACTTATTACATCTTTTGGGCCACGACTATTCCCGGACGGCACAAAGAAGTACCTACGAGCGAAAGCGAAAAGGGATTGAATCACCGTATCTATTACGTTACGACTAAAGATTTCAAGGAATTCTCGTCTACACAGATGTTCTTCAATCCCGATTTCAGTGTCATCGATGCGGCAATCGTCAAAGATAATAAGTCGCAAGATTTGATTATGGTCGTGAAGAATGAGAATTCGAACCCGCCGGAGAAGAATCTTCGCATCACGCGCAGTCGGGACATCACCCATGGATTTCCTACGGAGGTATCGGCACCGATCACCGGTGATTATTGGGCAGAAGGTCCTGCTCCCTTGTTTGTGGGAGACACGCTTTACGTCTATTTCGACAAATACCGTGACCATCGTTATGGAGCCGTTCGTTCACTGGATCATGGAAAGACTTGGGAGGATATCTCTGACCAGACTTCTTTCCCACAAGGCATCCGTCACGGAACAGCTTTTGCTGTGGATGAGGCCGTGTTGGACAAACTTCTTCAGACAGCTAATCCAGAATGAGTGGAGCAGTAGATTTACTGCTCCTCCATTTCTTCCGTTTCTTCCTCTGTATCAGTCTCTCGCCCGAACGATCGATATTCCATTGGGGTAAAGCCTGTATGCTTCTTGAACAGGGAGAAAAAGTGTTCGGTAGACTTATAGCCCAGCAGGAAAGAGATTTCCTTTACAGAGCGGGACGTGCCTACCAATAATTGTTTGGCCTTTCTGAGCTTCAGTTCCTGAAAATACTTGGCTGGGGCATAACCGGTATAGTCCTTGAACACCTTTCGAAACCATGAATAGCTGATATTCAGTTTCATAGCCAGTTCTTCAGGATCTATGTCCTTGAAGATATTTTCGTTCATAATGATTTTGGCCTGCTCTATTTTCTGGTCCACATCTCCCATTTCGTAGATTTTGTTTTTCGAGATGGAGAGTATCATGCCGAGCATGTGCAGTACTACGCCGCCCAGATGTTGTTGTGCCGAGGTACGGTCGCTTTCGGCTATTTCCAATGCTTGTGAGAAGAGTGATACCAGTTCCTCGTTGAGCCCGACTTCCAAAATTTGGTTTTCTGGTGTGAAGAATCCGGCTCTCATCAGGTTGTCCACTACCGGGCCTTCGAACCCGATGTAGTATTCGTTCCATCCGGTCTGCATGTATGGGTGATACGTATGCCATTGACCGGGTAGCAGAAACATCATTCTTCCTTTGCACACCTGTCGTTCGCGAGTAGTTTCCGAACTGAATAGGCCGCGTCCTTTTGTTATATAGACTATTTGGTATTCATGCAGTATGCGTCCTTTTTGTGCATTGAAGAAATAACCCGAAGGATGATCTTTCAGCGGGTAGGGAGAGCCGGGTGGGATAGGCTGGAAACCGACCGTGTTGACCCACAGGCCGAACTTACGGTCCATGTCGTTTACGATCAGATACTTGAATTCCACTCCCAAATCATCAAAATTCTTAGTCATAACAGGTGTTTTTCGAGGTAAGCATGACACAAAGTTAGTCTTTTTCCGCTAAATGCCAAAAGCGGGACTTTGTTGTTTTATCCTTTAGATAGTTTTAAGAAGCCGTTCCATCAGAGGAATATGAAAGGTGAATGCTGGAGTGAAGCATTTGCTTTCACAAAAAGTCGTTGAATAACAAATACTTGCAAGCCTGTGAAAGCGTGAAGGCATTCTATTGGAATGAAACTTTCAAAGGTGTAGAACGACCTTTCACGTTGTGTGAAACAAGGCTTAGCTTCGTTTCGCAGACATCTACTTTAGCTGCGTAAACACCCACTTTGGCCTCATAAACATCTACTTTAGCTGCGTAAACACCTACTTTAAGACGGCGTTTTTATCGTCTATTCCTCTTCCCTATACTCCAACAAATCCCCCGGCTGACAATCCAACACACGGCAGATGGCTTCGAGCGTGGAGAAGCGCACAGCCTTGGCTTTCCCCGTCTTCAGGATGGAGAGGTTGGCGGGCGTGAGGTCTATCTTCTCCGCCAGCTCGCCCAGCGATATCTTGCGCCGGGCCATCATTATATCCAAATTCACGATTATAGGCATAGGCTAAACTCCTTTCGTTAAATAGTTAAATCCTGTTCTTCCTTCAGCTTGACGCCGATGGCGAATATCTCGGTGAAAAGAGCCAGCAGCAGGTAGGGCAACCAAGGATATTTCAACCCACCATACACCACTTCATAACCGGGGATGTCCACGTGGGTAGTTACGTTGAGATAGGAAACGTAGCTCATTACTTCGAACAACACGGCAAAGAGTAAAGTGCTGTAGACGAAGATACGCATCCGCCTCACGTTCTTCCGGGTGAAGACACTGCCACGCAACACAGCTATTACCAAGCGGATAAGGCAATAGATGCCGTAAAGCACGAACAAGGCCAAAAGTGCGGCAACCCCTACGCAGACCATCTGCAAAACGGACGGCTTCATATCGCTGTATGCCTCAATGCGTGTAGCCCAGTAAGGTGTCTCCGTACCGGTGGCTATACTCCGCAAAGTGTCGGGCACAAACGTATCGTCAGGACGAACCGAGAGGTCAAAGTGCGTGCTGTGTTCCGTACTGTCACCCGCAGCCTGCCAACCGTCTGTCGCGCCACGGAAACCATCTACTAAATCCTGCACCACAAAGGCCACGATGACCAACAGTGCCAATATCTTAATTTTCTTCATATCGTATACTCTTTTTTATCAGACTGTAAACTCTTGTTCTTCCTTCATGCGGATGCCGATGTTGAACAGGGTGGCGATGAACAACAGCAGCAACCCCAAGACGAGGTAGGTCATATCGCCCGAGTGGTTAGTAGTGTCCTCATACACCAAGTTGACCACGACATTCTGCGCAATGCCGCCAAAGGTTGCCGCAGAGCCTATGAGGGAGATGTACTGCGCATTCTGCCGGGTGAACACACGACGTTGCTTCACCTCGCGTATGATGAGGAAGGTCAGCCAAGCACAGACGGCGCACACCACTAAGTTAACACTCCGCATAGCCAGCACCCAACCGTCCGTCAACGTGCCTTCGTGCCAGTCCATCACCGCCAGGACCAGTCGCAGGGCTTCGGCCAGTGTGCCACAGCCACAAGTTACAGCCAGGCACATCATGACAAACTCGCGTTCGCGTTTCTCGTCTTTCTCCGTCAATTCAGTCACTCGTTTCAGTTTCATAATCCGTTCCTCCTAATTATATCGTTAAATCTTGTTCTTCCTTTATACGGATACCTGCCTTAAACACGCTCCCAATTAAAACAAAGAAAGCACCTAGGAGCAAAAACATGTTGTGCATAAAAGCGATGGTTTCCACCGGAGAAACGAACTTCCAAAGTCCCAAGAAAGTACCATACGCCATCACCGCCAATCCTATAAATTGTACCAAACGGGCATTCTCACGGATAAAGACACGCTTATGCTTCAGATTAAAAAGTATTTTGAAAATTAAGGCTGAGCAGAATACCATGAGCAACATGGCCACGCTCTCCGGAATCATCAGCCAAATAAAGGTTTCCGTATCGTCTTTCCCTAAATCATAACATAACGTAATGTTGTGGAAAAGGCTGCTCATAAACACAAAGACGCAGAATATGGACAATACTTCTATCAAACGCTTTTCTCTCTTCTGCGCTATCTTATTCTTTTCTAACATAATACATTCCTCCCATATTATTATATCGTTAAATCCTGTTCTTCCTTAATCCGTACCGCCCGGCGGACTATCTCGCCGACGAACAGCAGCAGAAAGCCCAGCAGGTATATCAGCGTGCTGTCGTGCAGGCCGTCTGTCGCGGCGGATGTCGTAATGTAATCGTCCAGATGGCCGCGAGCAATCATGTACAGCAATACGGCAAAACCACTGCTCATAAAGATACGCACCGTCCGCCGCGCCAGCAGATTACGGCAATCCAGCCGGAGCACTTGCACACAGACGAAAGTCAGACAAAGAGCATTCAGCCCGTATATCCCCGCCAAAGCCTTGTCCGGCTCTGCCTGACGGAAGATGTCCGCTACGCAATAAACCTCGGTCGTGACCCCAAGCAGGAGTATGACCAGCACGACCCAAAACAACGAGCCCATGTCCCGGTAACGCAGCTTCCAATCCTTCATCGTGTTCATAACCGTTCCTCCTTTCCTTCTTTCTTCTCCTCCTCAGTCAGCTCCGTCCACCACGTCGTGTGCCGTTTCATCCACCGGTAAGCCAAGTATTGCCAAGCGTAAAGCCACACCATCGCGCCGTAGATGCGCACCCACTTCCACTCCGGCCCCCGCAAATCCAGCAGACCGAGGGTCACGAAGAAGAACACGGCCGTGGAGAGCATCAACACTAACATCAGCCCGACGATGAAGCACGTCCAGGCCACCCATTTGTTTTTTGTACGTAAAATCTCTTTCATCTTTCTTATACATTATCTTTCTTTTTATCTCAGTACTTCCTAGGCAAGTACTATGCTTTCTCCTTACTGACAGTTGACACATTAGGCAACCATCGGTTCAACACCCAAACGGACACCACGAACACAGCTATCGCCACGATAAGGAGGGGCTGATAAATCTCGCCGCCCACCACATCGCGCAGGCTTTCCGCTTCGGGATAGCAGCGGGTGGACCACACCGAGAAGCTATTGTTCAGCACATGCACCACCATGCAGGGCACGAGGCTGCGCGTGCGCCAGTAGAGCCATCCCAACAGGATACCCGCCAAGCTGGCATAGACCACCTGCGCCGGGTTTACATGGATGATGCCGAAAATCAACCCCGAAGCCACAATAGCCACCCAAGGTTTGTACCGGCGCAACAACGCCCGCTCGATGGCACCCCGGAAAAAGAGTTCCTCTACCATAGGTCCTACGACGGCCATAAGCAGGATGCCAGTCCACGAGGATTGCATGATGTCAAAGGTATCCTCCAGCCAGTTGGGCAAGAAGCTAAACACCGAAGCCAGTCCGTCCAGCAGCAAGATGGTCCCCAATCCCAGGAGTACCGTCCAGCCCAGGCAGCGGGCTGAGACGGGAGAGTAGAGGCGATTGTCACCCGTGAGGTAGCCCGCCTTCCACAGGTACCACACGGTGAACAGCAGGGTCAGAGCGAACCCCGGCGCAATAGCCTGTTGGTTTACGAGGTTCGGGTCCAGCGTACCCGTTGCGGCAAACTGTATGCCCATCACGAAGGGAAGTGCCGCCAGCATGCCCAAGTATTGGAAGGCGATGTAGAGCAAGATGAGTTTCAGTACGGTCTTCATAACACACATTCTTTACGAGGTTCAAGCAAACAGGGAGATAACAAATGCCACAAGCGCTGTTACCATCATGGCCAATACGCCGATAAACAAGCTGACTGTTTTCATAACTTCATCTATTAGGGATAAAACATTCTTCTGTCTTCCGATGCGATGGAAGAGGTTAGCGCACGGCCAGTAAGCCGGTGTCGGCGGTCACGTCATGCTCGGCCCGGAGCTGCCAGTCGTTCAGCCCTCCGTCCCATTCGTAAGCCTGATAATTTACTCCATCGAAACTCAGGCTGTACACCGTGCGCTGCTTGCCATCCGTGTAGTCGCCATCCGTTTCATTCCACAAGGCATATTCCAACGCAACACTATCGGCATCGTAGCCATACGTCAGGCAGTAGTAGCGTTCGTAGGCCTGCTTGATTTCATTCCACTTATAGGCTTCCTTCTTTGTCACACGCCCTGCCTCATCGTATGCGTATTCATATTTCAGGTGATGCTCCAAGTATTTACCGTCCGCCTTGTACACCAATTCCGACTGCACCTGGTCGTTTTCATCCATCACATAGTTGTAAGCGTATTTGTCATCTACATTACCTGCCATTGAGTTTACCAGATTTGTTACTCCAAAAATTACGGTCATTACTAAAGTTTTCATATTGTTTCTTGTTTTAATGGTTATACTTATATTATTTATCAGATGATTGTTTTATGATTCTTATCGGGTTTCTTCTATGGCGTCGGCAATGGCATGCTTCACGTCCACCCACACACAGTCTATTACATAATACGTAAACAGTCCCAGCAGGAAGTAAAATACACCTTTGCCCACCTTTACCAGCACTTCTTTCTTTTCCGGTTTCTTAGTTGTTTCCATGACTCTTATACATTTAATGGTTATACTTTCTTTTGTTTTTCGATAATCATTTATCGTTTTTCGATATGCAAAGGAAACACTTATTTTTGAACCAGCCAAATAAAACGAGAAAAATTTATCGAAAAACAATAAAAAAGTTGCGGAATACGATAAAAGCAGGGAAAGAAAGGGGTAAAAAGAGAGTTACAGCATCCCGCGAGCCGTCCCGGCATCCCGATGAAGCTGCTCCACCAGTTCCTCCACGGAAGCAAATTTCCGTTCTTCACGGATGCGCCGCACAAAAGAAAGACGCAGGGAGTGCCGGTAGATATCCCCGGCAAAGTCGAAGATATGCACTTCAATGGTCGTATTGTCACCGTTTGCCAGCGTAGGACGGCAACCAATGTTGAGCATGCCGCCATACGTGCGGCCGTTTACCTCCACGCGGACGGCGTAGACGCCACGGGCGGGGATAATCTTGAGCGGATCGTTCACTTGGAGATTGGCCGTGGGATAGCCGATGCGGTGCCCCACGCGGAAACCGCTCACCACCGTGCCATTCAGGAAATACGGATAACCCAGGTAACGGGCGGCCGAAGCCACATCCCCCTCGTGCAACAGGCGGCGGATGCTGGACGAACAGACCGGCAACGGGCAATCCGATGCCGACAAACGGTAAGCTTCCGCAGGCAATACCTCCATGCCCAACTCCCGCCCGTGGCGCACATAGTCCTCGAAGCCCTCGCTCCGCCCGCGGCCGAAACGATGGTCGTAACCGATAACCAATACACGGATGGCATATTGCCCGTACAACATCTCCATAAACCGGCGGGCGGACAGGGCAGCCAGTTCCGGCGTGAAGTCCATCAGGAGGCAACGGTCGATGCCCGTCTGCGCCAGAAGCTCCTGCTTCTCCCCGCAAGTGGTCAGCAGTTCGGGATGGAAATCGGGGTGCATCACGGCACGCGGATGCTCGGGAAACGTAATCACCGCCGAGGCCAGTCCACGCGAAGCAGCCGCCTCCCGCACCTGCTCTATCAGGAAACGGTGGCCGCAGTGCACGCCGTCGAAAAATCCGATGGTGGCCACCGTCGGAGACAACTCTCTCTCTTCCGCTATGTCACGCACCAACTTCACGCTTCCTCCCGGTTAAAAATAGGGCGCCAGTCCTCATGGGGTCGGGGCGTATACGTATGGATGCCCAAGGATTGGGCAGTGAGGCAATTGCTCTCCGCGTCGTCTATGAAGAGAGTCTCGGCAGGCGTCAGCCCAGTCTCGGCAATCACCCGGCGGAAGATTTCCGCATCGGGCTTGACCAGCTTCATCTCGTAGGACAGGAAGATGCGGTCAAAGAAGTCTTCCACCCGATGGCCCCGGTAATTGAAGGCGTGTTCGAGCGCCCATTGCCAGTGGATGCCGTTGGTGTTGCTCAGGAGGTACACCGTATAGCGGCGGCGCAACTCCAGCAGGAAATCAAGCTTATACGCGGGAATACCCACCAGGAAGCTGTTCCAGGCGGCGTCTATCTGTTCGTCGGTCACAGGACGGGGAATACGCCGGTGTATCTCCGCACGAAATTCCTCATCCGTCAGCAGGCCCTGCTCATGCAGCCGGAAGAAGCCGTGCTGATGGCATACGTCGAGCATGGACTCCACATCCGGAAGCCCAAGCCCGGCAAAAGCATCCACACAACGCGGACGGTCGAGGTCAATCAGCACCCCGCCGAAGTCGATGACAAGTGTCTTTATTCCTTTCAGGTCCATAGCTTACTTCTGACGCATACGCTGTATCCAACGCACAAGCTCTCCCGCCCACAACACCAGCGAGGAAGAAGCGATAATCTGCAACCACGTCCATCCGTCAAGCGGCTCGGTGCGGAATACGGCGCCGCCGAACTGCACGATGAGGAACTGCCCTATCAGGATGGCCAGCACGATGAACTCCATGCCGTAGGACTTGGAGATGCCTTTGAAGGCCGAATCCGTCGTGCCGAACACGCGGGCATTGAACAAGTTCCAGAATTGCAGCATCACGAAGAAGGTGAAGAAGATGGTCAGCTCGCGCACGCTCAACGCATCCTGCTCGAAATAGAAGAGCAAGCCCAACAGGACAATCGAGAAAACAAGGCCTACGCCGAATATCATCTCGCGCATCGCCTTGGTGATGATAAAGTCAGTGCGCTTGCGGGGTTTTTCCTTCATCACACTTTCGCTGGGCGGGATGGAAGCCAACGCCAGGGCGGCAAAGGTGTCCATAATGAGGTTCACCCAAAGCATCTGCGTCACGGTGAGCGGCAGTTCGGTGCCTACCAGCGAGCCGAGCAGCACGATGAACAGGGCTACAAAATTGATGGTCAGCTGGAAGACGATGAACCGCTGGATGTTCTTGTAGAGGGAACGTCCCCACATCACGGCTGTGCCGATGCTGTTGAACGAGTCGTCCAGCAGGGTGATGTCGCTCGCCTCCTTGGCCACGGACGTACCCGTACCCATCGAAAGGCCTACCTGCGCATGGTTCAGGGCGGGGGCGTCGTTCGTACCGTCGCCCGTCACGGCCACTACGGCACCTTTCTGCTGGAGCAGTTGCACCAGACGCTGCTTGTCCGTAGGACGTGCGCGCGACATAATCTTCAGGTCCATCACACGGTCGAGGGCTTCTTCATCAGTCAGGGCGGCGAAGTCGGCACCGGTGATGCGGTTGCGTTCGGTGTCTTCAGGCTTCCACAGACCTATCTGGCGGGCAATCTCGGTAGCAGTGCCCGGCGTGTCGCCTGTCACAATCTTCACGCCGATACCGGCCGATTGGCACTTCTGTACGGCAGCAGGCACATCAGGACGGATGGGGTCGCTGATGGCTACCACGCCTACAAATGAGAGGTCACTATCCGCTACCAGGGAAGCACAATCGCGTGTATCATCGTCGGCAACCAGTTTATAAGCGAAGCCCAAGGTGCGCATCGCCATGTTCTGATAGCCCAGCAGCTGGGCTTCGACAGTAGAGCGGTAGGGAGCGGCATCGATACGCTTGCCGTCCAGCACCACGTCCTTACACTTGCCCAAAACTATTTCAGGAGCCCCCTTCACGTAGAGCACTTTCTTCTTCAGCAGCGGAGACTGCACCAGCGTAGCCATGTACTTGCGTTCGGTCGAGAAGGTCAACTGATCGACCACCTGTGCCGCCTCGCGCAGCTTCAGGTAATCCTGTCCCTGCTTGTTGAGCCACAGGAGCAGGGCTACTTCAGTGGGGTTGCCTACACCTTTCACCTTTCCGTCGGCCGTAGCTTCTTCGAGGAAGGCGGTGGAGTTGGCACTGATACCTTCTTTCACCACGTGGCTCAATTCGTCATCGGCTAGTTCGCCACGGTTCTTCAGACCGTAGAAGCTGGGTTCGTACACTTGCATCTGGTTCTGTGTCAGTGTACCTGTCTTGTCGGTACAGATAACGGTGATGGCACCCATCGTTTCGCAGGCATGCATCTTGCGTACCAGGTTGTTGGTGGAGAGCATGCGGCGCATGTTCAGCGCAAGGCTCAGGGTGACACTCATCGGCAGTCCCTCAGGAACAGCCACCACAATCAGCGTGACGGCCATCATAAAATATTTCAACGTGGCTTGCAGGGCAGGCAGCCAGTCGGCAAAAGTATGGAAGGAAGAGAAATCGTAGAAGAGGATAACATCCTTCACAAAAAAGATAGCAAACGCCAGCCCGGCAGCGGTAAAGCCGATCTTACCTATCAGATTGGCTAACTTGGTGAGCTGGATATTCAATGGGGTAGGTTCAGTGGTTTGCTCCGTACTCTGACGGGCCACCTTACCGATTTCGGTCGCATCGCCTACGGCCTCAACACGCATCATGCCATGCCCATCGACTACGGTCGTACCACGCAACACACGGTTGGAGGCATACGTGGCCTCTTCGTCAAAGTCAGCTTCGACGGTCGTTTTGGAAACCACTGGTTCGCCGGTCAGATTAGACTCATTTACCTGCAACGAAACAGCCTCGAGCAACGTACCGTCGGCAGGCATTTCCTCGCCCGTTTCCAGAATGACGACATCGCCCACCACCACATCCTTGCGGGGTACTTCCTGTACGTGTCCGTTGCGAATTACCTTGACCAGCGTTTCTTCGTTGACGGCGTTCAACAGGTCGAACTTCTTGTTGGCATCGTATTCAAAGAAGAAGCCGATACCCGTAGCCAGCAGAATGGCGGCAATGATACCGATGGTTTCGGCGTATTCGTTCTCGACAATCGAGATTATCAGCGAAAACAAGGCTGCCACCAACAATACTTTTACGACAGGATCCTGAAATTTCTCCAGATAAAGTTTGAAAAGAGAAGGACGTTTAGGAGGAGTCAACAAGTTTACTCCATGCGCGGCGCGGCTTTGGCGCACTTCTTCATCGGTTAATCCGATGTGATTGACATTTTCTTTCGTTGCACTCATGCAGATAGTTCATGTTTTTATTAACTGACCGCAAAAATACAACAATAATTCAGACGGTTAACATTATTAATTCTTTTTAGGAAAGATGAATACATATATACCCGAACAATCAAACGCCAATTTGCGTTTATTATGCAGAGATGAAGAAACAAGATTATTAAAAACAAAAACAAAAGAAAGTATGGACAAATACATTTGCACCGTCTGTGAATACATTTACGACCCCGAGTTGGGTGATCCTGAAAACGGAATTGAGCCCGGTACTTCATTCGAAGACCTGCCTGCCGACTGGGTATGTCCCCTCTGCGGTGTCGGCAAAGAGGACTTTGAAAAGACTCATTAAATAGAGAAAATAAAAAGGAAGAAGGCTTCGTGATTACGAAGCCTTCTTTTCTTTAATGTCACAGCTGGCTTCTACCACATTCACAACGTAGTCGCCCAGTTTCTCGCACTCGGCAATGATGTCCATGTAATAGACGCCCATCTGATAGCTGTATTCTTTGTTGTTCACATCGATGATGTTCTGGTTTTTCAACTGGTTACGATAATTGTTGATTTCGTTTTCCAGGTTGTAGGACTTGTTCACATCTACCGGGTGATGTTCGGTACGTTCTACCACTGCAATCATTTGCGAAAGTGCCTCGTCGGCCAGCTTCATCATACAGTGGATATGGTCGTACTGCTTTTCATTAAAGTCTTCATTGGCTTGCCGTTTGCGGCTGATCGTACGCGCCAAGTTATAGCAACTGTCTCCAATACTCTCTATTTCGGTTACTTCGCGAAGCATACCCCGTATCTGCAGTTTACTTTCTGAGCTCAAACGGCCTTCGGATACTTGATTCAGGTAGTTGGCAATCTCTAGCTCCATGCTGTCGCTGATGTTTTCATATTTCTCTACCCGGCTGAAGACACGATTAAAATCATCGTCTTTTTCCGTATGCAGCAGGTCGCGCACCATGCCAAACATGCGATGTGTACGCTCTGCAAAGAGATGGATTTCTTTGTTTGCCTGCAATATAGAAAGCTCTGCAGTAGAAAGCATACCGCCCGAAATGAAGCGCAAGCGATATTCTTCGTCCTGCTCCTTAGACGGAATAATAGCACAGACGGTACGTTCGATAAAGGGAACGAACCAAATCAGAATCAGTACGTTGCAGATATTAAAGGCTGTATGGAAAGCTGACAGCTTGAAGGAAACCGCTACCGCAGGGTCAGTCGATCCCATCACGTTCTCGACAAACCAGGAAACGGCCTCTGTGAAAGGAACGAAAAGAACGAGTACCCAGATAACGCCAAACACATTGAATGCCAAGTGAGCCAGCGCAGCCCGCTTGGCTTGTGTATTACCCGTAAGTGCCGCCAGATTGGCTGTAATCGTTGTACCAATATTTTCGCCCAGTACCAATGCGGCACCCAATTCAAAACTGATCCAACCGTTGGCACACATAATCAGCGTAATAGCCATGGTAGCAGCTGAGGCTTGGACTACCATTGTCAGGATGGTACCGATGAATACGAACAGCAGGATGGAAAGGAAGCCCATATCCGTATAGTTCTGTACGAAAGCCAGCATATCAGGATTTTGGCTCAAGTCTGGGGCATTGTTTTTCAAGTAGGAGAGCCCCATGAACAGGAAGGAGAAACCGAAAATGAATTCACCGACAGACTTGCGGTTGCTTTTTTGAGAGAAGAGGAGAGGAATACCAAAGGCTAACAGAGGGAGGGCGAAGGCGGCGATGTCGACCTTGAAGCCCAAAGCTGAAATAATCCAGGCCGTAACCGTGGTACCGATATTGGCACCCATAATGACGCCGATGGATTGGGAAAGAGTCAGCAGACCTGCGTTAACGAAACTGACCACCATGACAGTGGTAGCGGAAGAAGATTGTACCAGGGCTGTAATCAATACGCCGGTCAACACACCGGTCACCCGATTGGTAGTCATTGCTGTCAGGATTTTCCTGAGCCGGTCGCCGGCAAACTTCTGAAGGCCTTCACTCATGATCTTCATTCCATAAAGGAATAAAGCCAAAGAACCGAGCAGCTTTAAAAAATCATAAAAAGAATACTCCATCTTTAATTATTTAAGGGGTTTCTTTGCTCCATCTGTTATTAAGCTTATCTTTAGTGCTGTCAAACTCCAAAAAGAAGACTTATGAAACACATGTTACAAATCTGTTGCAAAAATAATAATATTTATAAAGAATTCCCTATCGGAAGCTCACTTTTGGATATTTATTCCGGACTTAATCTTAATTTTCCCTATCAGGTGGTCAGTGCAAAGGTTAACAACCGCTCCGAGGGACTTAACTTTCGGGTGTACAACAACAAGGATGTCGAGTTTCTCGATGTGCGCGATCCGTCGGGCATGCGTACCTATGTTCGGTCACTCTGTTTTATTCTTTATAAGACGGTCAGTGAACTCTTCCCCGAAGGCAAGCTTTACGTGGAACATCCTGTATCCAAGGGGTATTTCTGCAACCTGCGTATCGGGCGTCCCATCGAACTGGAAGACGTTCAGGCGATTAAAAAGCGAATGCAGGAGATTATTGCCGAAGATATTCCTTTCCACCGTATCGAGTGCCACACCAGCGAAGCTGTCCGTGTATTCAGTGAACGGGGGATGGACGATAAGGTGAAACTGTTGGAAACATCGGGATCGCTCTATACCTATTATTACACATTGGGCGATACGGTGGACTACTATTACGGCAATCTGCTTCCCAGCACGGGATTTATCAAGTTGTTCGACATTGTGAAATACTATGATGGTCTGTTGCTGCGTATTCCCAACAAGGAAAATCCCAACGTGCTGGAAGAAGTCGTGAAGCAGGAAAAAATGCTTGACGTATTCAAGGAACATTTACGTTGGAATCATATTATGGGCTTGAGCAACGTAGGAGATTTTAACCAGGCTTGTCTGGATGGGCATGCTACAGATCTTATCAATGTGGCTGAAGCCTTGCAGGAAAAAAAGATAGCACAAATAGCTGATGACATTTTTCTGCGGACGCAAAACGGCACGCGTGCACAGTTGGTACTGATATCTGGTCCTTCGTCTTCGGGCAAAACAACCTTCAGCAAACGCCTCAGTGTGCAGCTGATGACCAACGGACTTCATCCCTATCCCATTTCGTTGGACAACTACTTTGTGGATCGCGAACAGACGCCGCTCGACGAGAAAGGCAACTACGACTATGAATCGCTTTATGCGCTCGATCTCAAACTGTTCAACGAACAGCTTCAGGCCCTGCTGCGTGGTGAAGAAGTGGAGTTGCCTCGTTTCAACTTCACGACCGGTAAGAAAGAATTTAAAGGTGACAAACTTCGTATCGACGAGCATACCATCCTTATTTTGGAAGGTATCCATGCCTTGAACCCCGAATTGACACCTCAGATTCCCAATGAGAACAAGTATAAGATTTATGTATCGGCTCTGACTACCATCTCGCTGGACGACCATAACTGGATACCCACGACGGACAACCGTCTGATACGCCGCATCATCCGCGACTACAACTACCGTGGTTATTCGGCTCAGGAAACGATCTCCCGCTGGCCCAGCGTACGTGCTGGAGAGGATAAATGGATTTTTCCCTACCAGGAGAACGCGGACGTGATGTTCAATTCGGCTCTGCTCTTCGAACTGGCCGTGCTGCGCTGTCATGCCGAACCGATACTGAACAGCGTGCCACGCAACTGTTCTGAATATTCCGAGGCCTACCGTCTGTTGAAGTTTATCAAATACTTTACTCCTGTGCAGGATAAGGAAATACCTCCTACGTCGCTCCTGCGTGAGTTCCTTGGCGGAAGCAGTTTCAAATATTGATGGAGGTGACAATATCTTTTTATCCTTTTTATACAAAATATCAGATTTTGCTTACCTTTGCACACAACAAAACAACATTTGTATGAAAAAGATACTTCTGATTGGGCTTGTGGCTGCTTTCTGTTTATGCGGTCACAGCCGTGCACAAAACCAAAACAGTGCCGCTGACCTGATGAAGCAGGCACAGGAAAATCTGGACAAGCATTCGTACATCACGGCGCGTTATCTGTTTCTGCAAGCTTATAATGCTTTTGCGGCAGAGGGCGATTATGCGCAGGCTGTTGTGTGTGGAGTCAATGCTTGTGCTCTCTATCATCGGGAGAACTACTATAAGGAAGCTTTCGAAGTGCTGACCCGAGCTGACCAGATGGTAAGCGAGGGTGAGAAGAAAAGCGGAAAGCAGATGCTCGCCTTGCGCTATCCCATCATTAAGGAGCGGATGCGTATGTATCTGAACATGGGTAAGACCAGCAATGCCAAGACGCAGCTCGACCAGCTGGAAGACGTGTCCAAGAAAGCAGACAGCGACTCGCTGAAAACCGACCTGCTCTACACGCAGGCCGCCTATTTTTACACCTTGCGGCAGAACGACAAGGGGGACGCTACCATCCGCCAGCTGATTGAGGAAAGCAATCGTCAACAGGCCGCCGAGGCTCAAGGCAAATATGACACGTTGAAGCAGCAATACGACATGAGCCTCCAGACTATCGAGGAAAAAGATAGCTCGCTCTTTGCGAAACAGTACTTCATTGTCAGCCTTGGCATTCTGTCCATCATTCTGGCAGCAGCTCTGGTTGGTGTGGCTGTCATCCTGTTGCGCTTTTTTGTGCTGAGCCGCAAGCAGAAGAAAGCAATCGCACTGGCCAACGAGCACAACGAGCTGAAGACGCAGTTCATCCAGAACATCTCGGCGCAGATGGAACCTACGTTGGCCACGCTGGACGACCGCCAGCCGGGTATACAGGCCCTGAGAGGCTTTGCGCAGCACATTCAGGAACTTTCCGACCTGGAGCAGTCGCTGTCCGAGCCCTACGAGGCCGAGGAAAAGAACGTGAGCACCTTCTGCGAGGGGCTGATGGAGAAAATACAGAAGGCGAACCAGAAAGACCTCGCCTTGTCGGTCAACGCTCCGAAACTGAACGTCAAGATTTGTCCTGAACAGTTGGAATACATCCTGCTGCACCTGCTGGAGAACGCTGTTCGCTACACGCCCGACGGCGGCAAGGTGACGCTCGACTTCAAGAAACGCGGCGCACACACCCACCAGTTCATCGTGACGGACACCGGCTGCGGTATCTCCGAAGAGCAGCGCGCCAAACTTTTCAAGCCCTTCAGCGAAATCAAGGATCTGACGCAGGGCGACGGACTGGGCCTGCCCATCTGTTCCCTGATGGCCATCCGTATGAACGGCAGCTTGACACTGGACGAAGGCTACACGAAGGGTGCACGCTTCATTCTGGAGTTGCACGCGTGAGTGCATAGCGACTAAAAAAACGAGGCACGGACTATACGGAATTTCGCGGCGGGAAAAGCCCGCCGATCTATCGTTCCGCGTAGTCCGTGCCTCGTTTTATGTTCGGGTGTGACCCCGACCGGCTACTTCAGCCACGTGGCCCGCTTCCACAGATATTCCATCGGGCCGTGGCTGTGGCGGCGCATCCACCAGCGGCAGAAGGCCAGCTGGACGATGAAGATCAGCGCGCCGACCAGGACGCTGGCTGTGATGCCCAACTTGTCGTGCAGGCCGAAGCCCCAGTTGTAGAACAGCATGGAACCGATGATGCTCTGCGTGATGTAGTTGGTCAGGCTCATACGGCCATAGGGGATGAGGTAATCCAGCCGCTCCTTCAGACGGGTACGGTAATAACCGTTGAGAACGGCCGATACCAGCAACAGCATGAAGGCAAACTTGTAAAGAGAGGATACCACAAGCAGCAACGGCGTACGTACCGAGGGGTTCTCCACAAAATCGGGCAGCATGTTGCCCAGTCCGTAGAGCGGGAAGAAGGCGACGAGCGAGCCGCACAACACCTTGTTCCAGAATTTCAGATTCTCCTTCAGGAACAGCCCGTGGCGGCCTACCAGATAGCCGAAGATAAAGAGGGCTGCCGTCTGGAACACGCGTCCGTTGTCCCACGCCCAGGCCAGACTGGCCAGCTGGCCTTCCCACAGGTTGACGCTCAGGGTGTCGAGGAAGGTGCCATGGCTTTGTGCCTCGAATGTAGCGGCCCACAGGTTACCTGTAGGCAAGGCAGGTGTCACGAACGCCGGGTCGAGGGTAGCACGAATCACATAGTAGAGCGGCAGTGGCTGTATCAGCAATACGCAGGCCAGGATGAACAGCCACTTGTCGCGCAGGCGGCATACCAGCGGCAGGATGAAGCCCACCAGCGAATAGAGCACCAGTACCTCGGCCGTGAAGAACGAGGCGTTCAGGTTGCCGATGAGGAAGAGCAGCACCAGCCGCCAGCAAAAGCGCAGGCGGAAATCACGCCCGCGCAGACGCTGGTTGTCGTACTGGATGAAGTAGCTGAAGCCGAAGAGCAGGGCAAACACGGCATATGCCTTGCCGCCGAAGAGAAAGAAGAGGCCGTCCCACACGGCACGGTCCGTGAAGGTCAGCCAGGCGCTCTGCCCCGCCGTGTCGGGGAAGGAGTAGAAGTTGAAGTGTTCAATCGAATGCAGCAGGATGATGCCCATCACTGCCAGTCCGCGCAGCACGTCGGCCACGTCCACGCGCGCATGTCTCTGTATCTGTTGTTCCATCGGTTTGTATCGGTTCAAAGACTGTTTTCCGTTCATTCTGTCATTTCTCCGGCTGATACAGACCACGGTTGATCAGCAGCCACTTCACGTCGGGCTCCTGCCCACGGTAGTTCTTGTACATGTCCATGGCGTCGTCAATGCCGCCGGGCGTCAGGATATAGCGGCGGAAGCGGTCGGCCAGCTCGGGGTTGAAGATGTTGCCGCTCTCGGTAAAGGCACCGTAGGCATCGCAATCCAGCACCTCGGCCCAGATGTAGCTGTAGTAGCCCGCCGTATAGCCGCCTCCCATCGTGTGGTTGAAGTAGGTGGTGCGGTAGCGTGAGGGAATCTGCTTCAGCAGCTTGCGCTTGCCCAGTGTCTTGGCCTCGAAAGCCATCACGTCCATATCCTCGGGAATAGACTTCAAGGTGTGGAAGTCCATGTCGAGGTACGAGGCAGCCAGGTATTCCACCGTGGCGAAGCCTTGTCCGTACTTGCCGCTCTTGGCCAGCTTCTTCACCAGTTCGGCAGGCATCATCTCGCCCGTCTGGTAGTGGCGGGCATAGTATTTCAGCACTTCGGGTTCGAAGGCCCAATGTTCGTTGATCTGTGAAGGCAGTTCCACGAAATCGCGGGGCACGCCGCTGACACCCGAATAGTGTACGTCGCGGAAGAGGCTGTGCAGCCCGTGGCCGAACTCGTGGAAAAGGGTCGAAGCCTCGTCGGCACTGAGCAGGGCGGGTTGGCCCTCGGTGGACTTGGTGAAGTTGCAGACAATGGTCACCACGGGGATGATGCGGTTGCCGTGCTTGTCATACCCCTGCGGACGATAGCTGCCACACCAGGCGCCGCCGCGCTTGCTGGCACGGGGGAAGAAGTCGAAGTAAATGATTCCCAGCGTCTTGCCGTCCTTGTCGATGCACTCGAAGACCTGCGCCTCGGGATGGGGCAGCGGCATGTAGGTGAGCGGGCGGAAACGGATGCCATACAGACGGGCAGCCACATAGAAAGCTCCCTCGCGCACGTGGTTCAGCTCCAGATAGGGGCGCACTTCGTTCTCGTCGATGTCAAACTTGGCCTTTTGGGCTTTCTCGAAGTAGTAGCGCCAGTCCCAGCCTTCGGCCTTGAACTTTTTGCCGTCCTTCTTGATTTCGGCCTGGATGTCCTTCAGTTCTTCCTTGGCTTTCGCCAGCGCAGGTTCCCAAATCTGGTCGAGCAGGGCATACACCTTGTCGGGTGTCTTGGCCATGCGAGTCTCCAGCGCCAGCGAGGCATAGTCTTCGTACCCCATCAGGCGGGCCTTCTCCAGGCGGGCCTCCAGCAGCTCGCGCACCACGGCCTTGTTGTCGGCGTCATTGCCGTTGTTGCCGCGGTTGGTGTAGGCCTTGAAGATCTGTTCGCGCAGGGCACGGTTGTCGGCATATTGCAGGAAGGGCATCACACTGGGATTTTGCAGGGTAAACACCCACTTGCCCTCCAATCCCTGCTGACGGGCCGTTTCGGCGGCCGAGGCTACCAGCGTGGCGGGCAGGCCGGAGAGGTCGGCTTCGTTGTCGATGACCAGCTTGTAGGCGTTCGTCTCCTGCAGCATGTTCTGCCCGAAGGTGAGCTGAAGCAGGGCGATGCGGCTGTTCAGCTCGCGCAGCTTCTGCTGGTCGGCCTCGCTGAGGTTGGCGCCGCTGCGCACAAAGTCCTTGTAGGTTTCTTCGAGCAGTTTCGTCTGCTCCTTGTCCAATCCCATGCGTTCGCGGTTGTTGTACACCTGCTTGACGCGGGCAAAGAGTCCGGCGTTGAGCGAGATGTCGTCGCGATGGGCCGAAAGCAGGGGCGAGAGCTCCTTGCTCAGGGCCTGCAGCTCGGGCGTGGTGTTGCAGCTGTTCTGTCCGCCAAAGACGAGGGACACGCGCCGGAGCAGCGCGCCGCTACGATCGAGGGCGGCGATGGTGTTGTCGAAGTCGGGCACGGAACGCTGGCGCACGATGGCGTCGATTTCTCGTTTCTGTTCTTCCATACCCTTGAGGAAGGCCTCGCGGTAGTCGGCCACCTCGATTTGTTCGAAGGGCGGCACGCCGTAGGGGGTGGTGTACTCGGTGAGGAAGGGGTTTGTCCGCGCGCCCGGGGCGTCGGCCTGACCGTAGGCAGCCATCGAGGCGCCCAGCAGGGCGGCTACACAAAGGTTTCTGCAAATGTTTGTTTTCATATCGTTGGATTTGATGGTTTTTCGCTGCACAAAGATAGGATTTTTTTGCCAATCTTCCTTTCGGCAGGCTGGTTGTACTGATTTTTGTTCACTTGCAGGGATGCAAACGGTTGAAAATCGCGATTTTTGTTTACTTGAAGGGGTGTAAACGGTTAAAAATTGCGATTTTTGTTTACTTGAAGGGGTGTAAACGGTTGAAAATCGCGATTTTTGTTTACTTGAAGGGGTGCAAACGATTGAAAATTATGATTTTTGTTCACTTGCACCGGTGCAAACACTCAAAAATTGGATTTTCGGGCCGGCCGCAGTGTGGCGGGCGAATGGAGAGGGACAGGGCTGCCTGCCGAAAAAAGCGGGGGGCGTGCCGGCGGCCTTGCAAGGCTTCGTCGGGCACGCTCCCCGTATCTGTAGAAACGGCGTCGGGCGTCAGCGTAAGGCTTCCACCTCGTCGGGTGTCAGAGGAATCTTCTTGCCCAGGCGGCGGGCACCGTCGGCGGTGATGAGGTAGTCCTCCTCGTTGCGGATGCCGCCGAAGTGGCGGTATTTCTCCACCTTGTCGTAGTTGATGAAGTCGGTGAATTTCTTCTCGTTACGCCACAGGTCGATGAGTTCGGGGATGAAGTAGATGCCCGGCTCCACGGTATGCACGAAGCCCGGCTCCAGCGGAATGGCCAGACGCTGGCTCTTGCGGCCGAACTGGGTGCTCTTGGGCTGGCCGTTGTAGCCCACCCACTGTTCGCCGAGGTTCTCCATGTCGTGCACGTCGAGGCCCATCATGTGGCCCAGGCCGTGCGGATAGAACAGGGCGTGTGCGCCTTCGCGGACGGCATCTTCGGCATTGCCCTTCATCAGGCCCAGCTCCTTCAGACCTTCTACCATGACACGGGCCGAGAGGTCGTAGACGTCCATATAGGGAATGCCGGGTCGCAGGGCCTTGACGCTCTCCAGATGCATGGCGTTCTGAATCTCGTAGACGGCACGCTGGCGGGGCGTGAAGGTCTTGTCGGCGGGGATGGTGGACGACATGTCGCCGCAATAGCCCGAAGGCAGCTCGGCACCGGCGTCGATGAGGAAGAGGTCGCCCGGCTTGATTTTGTTGCCGTGGTAGTGGTTGTGCAGCGTCTGCCCGTTGATGGTGGCGATGGTGGCGAAGGAGAGTTCGCAATTGTTACGCTCGGCCACGTGGTTCATCTCGGCCACCACCTCGTATTCGTACATGCCGGGACGGATGCACTTCATGGCGGCGATGTGCATGTCGGCCGTTACGTTGCAGGCCTTCTCGATTTCTTCGATTTCCTCGGCCGTCTTGTAGTTGCGCTGCGCCACCACGGCACGGATAAAGGGTACAGACCCCTCCTGGCGTGCGGGCGGCAGGCCCAGCCAGTCCATCAGCTTCAACTTGTGCTCGGCGCGGTAGGGCGGCAGGTAATGGATGCTCTGACCGCTCTGCACGGCCTTGTGCAGGTAGCTGACGATATCGACCGCGGGGCGTGTGTCGGCGATGCCCACGGCTGCGGCTTTCTCGCGGAGCGTGGGCTGCGTACCCATCCAGACGATGTAGTCGATGCTCAGTTCGTCGCCGAAAATGATTTCACGGTCTTCGTCGATGTCGATGATGGCCGACAGCCCGGCGAAGGAAAGTCCGAAATAATAAAGGAAAGTAGAATCCTGACGATAGCGGAAGGTGTTGTCCTCGTAGTTCAGTCCCTGTTCGTCGTTCCCCAGGAACAGCAGGACACCCGAGCCCACGGTTTTCTTCAGCTGGGCTCTGCGCTGTACATAAGTTTCTTTCGCAAACATGGTGTTTCTTGCTTTAAAGGTTGATTGATTGCAAAGATAGTGAAAGGCGAGTGTAGAAGCAAATGAAAACTCAGTTTTCAGTTTGATTATGCCGAGTCGCATCCTGTCTTATTGAAAGATAGTGAAAGGCGAGGGCAGAAACAAACGAAAAACCTTGTTTTTCATTTGCCAGTACGCTCACCTTTCACTATTTTTGCGCTACTATTTAAGAAAAGATATGGCACAAAGCTCCCGACAGATACAGACCCAGGCGCAGCAGCAGGTACAGACGCTCTCGCCCCAACAAATTCTGGTAGTGAAACTGCTGGAACTTCCCGCCGTGGAGCTGGAAGACCGCGTCCGGGCTGAACTCTTGGAAAACCCCGCCCTCGAAGAAGGACGTGAGGAAACCCACGGAGAGGAAGAAGATGTCCGCACGGCCGACGAATCGACCATCAGCGAAGAAGACGGCGGCGACACCGACTACGACTCGCTGAGCGACTACCTCAGCGAAGACGACATCCCCGACTACAAGCTCCAGGAAAACAACCGCAGCCGCGACGAACAGGCCGAGGAAATCCCGTTCTCCGACTCCACCTCCTTCTACGAAACTCTGAAGGAACAGTTGGGCGAACGCAACCTCACCCCCCACCAGCGCGAACTGGCCGAATATCTCATCGGCTCGCTCGACGACGATGGCCTCCTGCGCAAGCCGCTGGACAGCATCGCCGACGAACTGGCCATTTACTCCGGTATCGAGGCTACTCCCCAGCAGTTGGAAGAGGCGCTCAAGGTCATCCAGGACTTCGAACCCGCCGGACTGGGAGCCCGCGACCTGCGCGAATGTCTCTTCATCCAGCTTCGCCACAAGAAGGAACAGTTGCCTGCCAAGGCCGACGACAGCCTACTCCGGCTGGAGACCACCATCATCAGCGACTGTTACGAAGAATTCACCCGCAAACATTGGGATAAGATACAGCAAAAGCTCGGCATTAGTGAAGACCAGCTCAACCGTGCCATCAAGGAGCTCTGCAAACTCAATCCCCGGCCCGGTGCCTCGCTGGGCGAAGCCGTGGGGAAGAACATGCAGCAGATTGTACCCGACTTCATCGTCGAGACCGAGGACGACGGCACCATCAACCTTTCGCTGAACAACCCCAACGTTCCCGAATTGCGCATCAGCCGCGACTTCTCGGAGATGGTCGAGGAACACACGAAGAACAAGGCCAACCAGTCGAAGGAATCCAAGGAGGCCATGCTCTTCCTGAAGCAGAAGATGGACGCTGCGCAGGGCTTTATTGACGCCGTGAAGCAGCGGCAGAACACGCTGCTCACCACCATGCAGGCCATCATCGACCTCCAGCGCCCCTTCTTCGAGGGAGGTGACGAGTCGCTGCTTCGCCCCATGATCCTGAAGGATGTGGCCGAGCGGGCCAAGCTGGACATCTCTACCATTTCGCGCGTGAGCAACAGCAAGTACGTGCAGACCAACTACGGCATCTATCCGCTGAAGTTCTTCTTCAGCGACGGCTATACGAAGGAAGACGGCGAAGAAATGTCGGTACGCGAAATCAAAAAGGCCCTGAAGGAATGTGTCGACAGTGAGGACAAAAAGAACCCTTACACCGACGACGAACTGACCGAGATGTTGGCCGCCAAAGGTTATCCGATAGCCCGCCGCACCGTAGCCAAATATCGTCAGCAGCTGAACATCCCCGTAGCTCGTCTGCGGAAATAGACATAACAAAGAAAGATGGAAGTAAAACTCATAGAAGAAAAGACTCTTATCCGGGTAGCCCGCATGGTATCGGCCATATTCACGCCGTTCTCCATACCTTTCCTGGCTTTCCTGATACTGTTCCTGTTCTCATACCTGAGCATCATGCCCATTCAGTACAAACTCATTGTGCTGGGCATTGTCTACTGCTTCACCATCATGATTCCCGTACTGGCTATCTTCATCTTTAAGAAGATCAACGGTTTCAGTGCGCAGGAGTTGGGCGAGCGCAAGAAACGCTACGTTCCCTTTTTCCTCACGATAACCTCCTACGTCTTCTGCTTGCTGATGATGAACCGCCTGAACATTCCGTGGTACATGAGTGGTATCATTCTGGCAGCCCTTATCATGATGGTTATCTGCATTGTGGTCAACCTGAAATGGAAGCTGAGTGAGCACATGGCCGGTGCCGGTGCCGTCATTGGCGGACTGGTGGCTTTCAGTGCCCTGTTCGGTTATAATCCGGTCTGGTGGCTTTGCCTCTTCATTCTGGTGGCCGGTGTGCTGGGTACGGCACGTATCATTCTGGGGCATCATACGCTGGGCGAAGTGATGGGAGGATTTGCCGTGGGCTTCATCTGTTCGCTGATGGTGCTCCATCCCATCGCCAACAGCTTCTACTTCTTCTTCCGTCAGCTGCTGTTCACCTATTAAAAGTCAATTATCAGTGATACACTTATATTTTTAACCTCTAAAACTAAAAATCATGAACTTTCCAAGCAACGTAAAGTACACCAAAGAACATGAATGGATCCGCCAGGAAGGCGACGTAGCCTATGTAGGCATCACCGACTATGCTCAGGAACAACTGGGTGACATCGTATTCGTAGACATCCAGACCGAAGGCGAGACACTGGAAGCCGGCGAAACATTTGGTACCATCGAAGTAGTGAAGACCATCTCCGACCTCTTCATCCCCGTAGCCGGCGAAGTGCTGGAGCAGAACGCAGCCCTGGCCGATCACCCCGAACTGGTAAATCAGGACCCCTACGGCGAAGGTTGGCTCATCAAGATCAAACCTTCTGCTGATGCCGACTTCGATAGTCTGCTCGACGCCGAAGCCTACAAGGCACTGGTCAACGAATAATAATTGATAAACGGTTGGCGGTTAGTGGTTGACGGTCAGCAAGCTGTACGTAAACATCACTAACTGCTGATCATTAACCACTAATCACTAACTACTAATCATGACTCCAATCGTAAGCATCATCATGGGTAGTACGTCCGACCTTCCTGTCATGGAGAAGGCCGCCCAGCTGCTCAATGATTTCCACATTCCGTTCGAAATGAACGCACTCTCGGCTCACCGTACGCCCGAGGCCGTAGAAGAGTTTGCCAAGAACGCCCGCAAGCGTGGCATCAAGGTCATCATCGCTGCCGCAGGTATGGCTGCAGCCCTGCCAGGTGTCATTGCCGCCAACACTACCCTGCCCGTCATCGGCGTACCTGTCAAAGGCGCTGTACTCGACGGTGTGGATGCCCTCTATTCCATCATTCAGATGCCTCCTGGCATTCCTGTAGCGACGGTAGCCATCGACGGTGCCATGAATGCCGCCATCCTGGCCGTACAAATCCTGTCGCTGAACGATACAGCTCTCGCACAAGCTTTCGCCGCCTACAAGGAAGGCCTGAAGAAGAAAATCACCAAGGCCAACGAGGACCTGAAGGACGTAAGATACGAGTACAAGACGAACTAAAAAATGAAGAATGAAGAATTAGGAATGAAGAATCGGTCATCGCATCCCCATTCTTAATTCTTCATTCTTAATTCTTCATTCATTATGGATTTATTCAACTATTCCCGCAGGGAAACATCTGTAGTCAATATCGGTGCCACTCCGTTGGGAGGCGACAATCCTATCCGCATACAGAGCATGACCAATACCGCTACTCAGGATACCGATGCCTGCGTAGCCCAAGCCAAACGTATAGCCGATGCGGGCGGAGAATACGTGCGGCTCACGACACAAGGCGTGAAGGAAGCCGAAAACCTTCGCAACATCAATGCTGCCCTGCGCCGCGACGGCTACATGACACCGCTGGTAGCCGATGTACACTTCAATCCGCGCGTGGCCGACGTGGCCGCTCTCTATGCCGAGAAGGTACGTATCAACCCCGGTAACTATGTGGACGCTGCCCGTACCTTCAAGCACCTGGAGTATACCGACGAGGAATATGCGCAGGAGTTGCAGAAGATACGCGACCGCTTTGTCCCCTTCCTGAACATCTGTAAGGAGAACCACACGGCCATCCGCATCGGCGTGAACCACGGCTCCCTGTCCGACCGCATCATGTCGCGCTACGGCGATACGCCCGAGGGCATGGTAGAATCGTGCATGGAGTTCCTGCGCATCTGCGTGGACGAACATTTCACCGACGTTGTCATCTCCATCAAGGCCTCGAACACGGTCGTCATGGTGCGGACGGTACGCCTGCTGGTTGCCGTCATGGAAAAGGAAGGCATGCACTTCCCCCTGCACCTGGGTGTGACCGAGGCAGGTGACGGCGAGGACGGACGCATCAAGTCGGCCTTGGGCATCGGCGCCTTGCTGGCCGACGGACTGGGCGACACCATTCGTGTATCGTTGAGCGAGGCGCCCGAGGCCGAGATTCCCGTGGCCCGCAAGCTAGTGGACTACGTGACGCGCCGCAAGGACCATCCTTATATTCCCGGCCCGAACATCCCGACCTTCAACTACCTGGCGCCCTCGCGCCGACAGACCGTGCCCGTGCGCAACATCGGTGGTGACAATGTGCCCGTTGTCATTGCCGCCCAGCTGGACGGTGACCTGACGACCGACCCGCAGTTCGCTCCCGACTATATCTATACCGGCCACCAGCTGCCTGCCGACGTACGAGAAGGCGTACAGTACATCGTCGATGCCGACGTGTGGGAAGGAAAGCCTAACACCTGGCCTGCCTTCAAGGGCGACCAAATGCCTTTCGTAAGCAGTTGCAACGCTGCGCTGAAGTTCCTTTTCATTACCTACATGGGGTTGAACGACGAGGCGCTCGCCTGTCTGAAGTACCATCCCGAAATCGTACTTGTGGCACAGAGCAACCATCCCAACCGACTGGGTGAACAGCGTGCGCTCGTCCACCAGTTGATGCAGGAAGGTCTGTCCAATCCGGTTGTTTTCTTCCAGCACTATGCCGAGGAGGAAAAGGAAAACTTGCAGATCAAGGCGGCAGCCGACATGGGCGCCCTTGTCTTCGACGGCTTGACGGACGGTATTTTCCTCTACAACCAGGGCAGTATCCCCGCCACCACGCTGGACGCCACCGCCTTCGGTATCCTACAGGCCGGCCGTTTGCGTACCAGCAAGACGGAATATATTTCCTGTCCCGGCTGCGGACGCACGCTCTACGACCTTCAGAGCACCATCACCCGCATCAAGGCCGCTACGTCGCACCTGAAAGGATTGAAGATAGGCATCATGGGCTGCATTGTCAACGGCCCGGGCGAGATGGCCGATGCCGACTATGGTTACGTGGGTGCCGGACGCGGCAAAATCAGTCTTTACAAGAAGAAGGAATGCATCGAGAAGAACATTCCCGAAGAAGAGGCGGTAGAGAAGCTCATCGAGCTCATCAAGGCCAACGGAGACTGGCAGTAAACATTGCGGACATGACGCAAAGGCATGCTCAGATTGAGGCATGCCTTTGTGCCGTGTTACACAATCGGTTATAAAACCTACGGCTTGGAATCTTTCCCGAACCATTCTTACTGATAACTGTCGTTGTCTTCCCTTTCTTAATTGTCAAGTTCAACTCGGAACTATAGCGGAAAGACATATTTTTAAGAATAATGTCTGTGAGGAGCTAGTAACGAAAAGAATTTGCGGACCATGCTGGTCTTCATATTGCCTTTTTTGAAACTTTCTTCCGGTTCCATCAGGATCAGTACGCCTGTCCACATACTTACGAATGTTTCATTGGTCACTTTGTGCATCCGGCCATCGCCTGGATCCATGTAAGTGATATGTTCCTTCTTCACTTTGTAGATGACTACAAAATGCTGCAACCGTTCGTGCACAATGACGTGGGCAATGGTGGGCTTGGGTACGATACGCAATGCCTCGAACAGGGCTTTAACTCCTTTGCCTGAAAGTCCCAAGCGATTGGCCGCTTCAATCACCCCTCCCAGTATATTGGTGCTTTTCCGGGCGGTAAACGCGTATTGTCGGATGTGTGCTATGGAAAATTGTAGTCCGTAATGGGCGCACACCGAAGCCAAACACGCTGCTCCGCAGTCCGTAATATCGTGTTGCCTTATTTTAATTCCTTTTCTATACATATCGTTGTCTGCTATTTAGATGCTTGGTTTCAGTTCAATTTTGCCACCATTGTTTCACTCTTATATTGCCGTAGTGGCTAATGAAACCACTTAATAGATAACTTGATTATGTGTGTGAGCAATTGTTCTTATTTAGAATATACCGATAAATCCAGATACTTATGAGGGTAATAAGTGAACCAATTAGAGACCAAAATATTACAGAAAAGCCTTCCTCTAAGTTGAAACAATATGTTAATAAATAGAAGGCTATAGCCACTAGTGTGGAAAATAACCATTCTTTATAAATAGACTGTTTTTTTGAGAAAAATCTGAAACATAAGCAGGCAGGTACAAACACAATGTAATTTATGTTGGGAATGTGGATGTAGTTTTTTAATGCGGTTGCAATAATCGTTAATGCTATTATTGCTATAATAATCTTTGCTAATTTATTCATATCAGTATTGTAAGGATATCCATCGTCAATAGTTGCAGCAAAATCTTCTTCCTTAATGGAAATAAGTTGCAATTATTTTAAACTTTTCATGACTTGATAAATAATTGAATTGTTAATATTTTGGTTCTGCAACCTATTAAAACTTATCTGAACTCGATTTTTCTGACAACTATGATACCTATGATTAGTATGGCTATAGCTGACATACATGCTCCGAAACCAATTGCATGAAGGAAATGGTCTTCTATAAATTTAATGTATATCCAAAAGGATAAATAGGAAGATAGTGCCCCTATGCAAAAACACGTCCAAAATGGTAATGGCTCTTTGGAAGGATGGAGTGTCTTCCCACATTGTTGGCATTGTATGGGATAATTTGTTCCGTGCCAACAATATAACAATCTTGTTCTAAGATCGATGGTATTGTGGCAATGTGGACATTTTCTTTGCATGGCTTTCCCCTTATTTAATAAATTGTTCATACTTTAGAATCTAATATGTCGTTATTTCTGTCGCAAAAGTAAGTCATAGGGCAGATAATGAAAGTTGTTTCTATGTTAATGTTATGTTATTAACCCCAAGGATATTTTTTTATAAACTATGGTTATTAATCTTTTTTTGTACCTACTATCATATATATTAGTTGCCCATTGACTACAACCCATTTATATTTTTCTCCACCAAAGATGTTTAAAGCCTCTTCTTTACTTAATTCGTTTATTATTTTTTTCATATTCTATTTTTTTTATTTATGCTGCAAATTTAGTATGAGATAGAGATGTGAAAAGTTTTCTTTTTGTTATCGTTACGTTAATAAAGAGAATATGCTAATATCTATTGATGTAATATGTTGAATTATTGGTCGATAAGATCTTTGGTGAATATGGATGAAATTACAATTGATAATTAATTTAAAATTGTGACATGCAATTAGTGCTCTGTTTGGGAAAAAATGTAACTTTGTAAAAAATGCTATGAAATCTTTGAAGAATAATAAATGCTTTTATTGGATTACTTCTATCAGTATAGTGGTTATGTTACTCTTACAAATAACATGGCTATATAATACATATATTCTTATACAAACCGATATAAGAGAGAAAATTTCTGAGATTCTAGAGAGCTCCCTAAAAAGGGAAGTAAGTGTGATTGCCTTAAATTTGCCTGAAGGGGTAGAAATTATAGGAGGACCGGAGGGAGAAACTATATCTCAATGTACTTATCTTTATGATGGGTTACTGAAACTTGGAATGGAATTTTCTAATGATAGAATAGATTCTATAGCCAGTCTATTATTGAGAGAGGAAAATTTGAATTGTGAATTTACTATTCGTTATCTAGATACAAAAAGAGATAATGTAAGTGGTGAGGATGATATTTTTGTGATAAAATCAGATATTATACCACTTAAATTGGACTTGTCTAAAGGGGTGCAGCTTGTATTGCGCAATCCATATATTGTTATTTTGCAGCGTATGGTACTATTGATAGTAGCTACCTTAATGATGGCATCATTTATTGTTTTCTGCATTATCTACCAACTTAGGATTATATCCCACATGAATAAAATCTTCAAAATCCGCGAAGATTTCTCTTATGCCATGATTCACGATATGAAAACTCCACTTACCACAATCGTTATGACGCTTAACTTGTTGCATACCGGCCGGTTGGAAGGTAAGCCGGAAAGAAAAGAGAAGTATTTCCAAATCGCCGTGAATGAAGCCGACCATTTATTGACGTTGACCAATAAAGTGCTGACAATCTCCAAATTGGAACAGCATAAGCTGGATATGAAGAAAGAGGAAATCGAATTAGCTCCCATGGTAGATAGACTGGTCGATAAGTTTACTGCCAAAGCAGATAAGCCGATACGCTTTGTGAAAGACTTGCAAGCTACAGAGGTCTATGCCGATGAGGAATATTTGGAGGAGGTGTTGGATAATCTGATAGACAATGCCGTCAAGTATTCCAAAGAGAGTGTGGAAATCACCCTCAGTTCGTCGTGCAACGACAGTCATACCATTCTCATAGTGAGAGACAACGGGATAGGTATTTCGGAAAAAGACCAGAAGGTGGTATTCAATAAATTCGAGCGTGGCGCTGCCGGGCGCCGGAAACGCAAACAAGGCGCTTCCGGATTCGGCTTGGGACTTCACTTTGTGCAACAAGTGGTGGAGGCGCATGGTGGAAGTATATTCGTAAACAGCAGCGAGGAGCTGTATACCGAATTTGTTATATCTTTGCCGTTGTTGGTACAAAATTTGAAATAAAAGCTGTTTCTATGATTAAATTGTTATTAGTGGAAGATGATGCCAATCTGCGCTATGTGATACAAGGCGGTTTGGAAGATATTATCGGCGGTTACGAAGTACGTACAGCTGCTACCGGTGAAGAAGGGCTGAGAGTTTGGGAAGAATTCAAGCCCGACATCATCATCAGCGACATTGACATGCCGGGAATGGACGGTTTCGAGATGGTGAAACGCATTCGGGAAATAGATCGTGAAACACCTGTATTGTTTGCCTCAGCGCTGACCTCACCCAAGGACGTGCGGAAAGGCTACGAAATGGGCGTGAACAACTACATCAAAAAACCGTTCATCGCCGACGAACTGGATGCGCATATGAAGGCCATTCTGAAGCTGAAAGAAGGGGTTGGCAGCAGAACGGAAACCGGTTTTTGCCGGTTCGGACACTATACTCTGGATACCGAACACGCCAATCTGCGTGACGACCGTACCGGCCGGCATCGGGTATTGACACTGATGGAAGCCAAAATCCTGCAAATCTTAGCTCAGAATAAGAACGAGATTATTCGTCGCGAAGCCATCTTGAGCCGTTGCTGGAATACGGAGGATGATTATTTCGCCTCGCGTAGTCTCGACGTATTCATATCCAAACTTCGCAAACTCTTCGAGGATGATTCGGATATCGAGATTAAAACTATCCGCTGCGTGGGTTGGGTGTTGTATGTGCACTAAAGTGTTGCATTATAAAAAACGTAACTTTGTGAATATATCAAAGGAAATGATGGCTAAAATACAGGTAAACAAGCAATTGATAACACGTCAGAAAACTTTCGCGGTTATGTGGAACTGCTTCGCAAAATCAAGCAACGGGTACTGATAGCCCAACAACGGGCGATTTATGCTGCCAATGAAGAAATGCTCAGGATGTATTGGGAAAGTACAATTTTACTCTTCCCATCAAACATCTGGATTGGACGCACAACTTGATTATTATGCAACAAGTTAAGGATATTCGTGCCCGTTATTGGTACATGGTGCAGAGTATCACATCCCATTGGTCAAAACGCTATCTGCAAGAAGCCATCAAACTTGACGATTATGGCAAGCATGGAGCGTTGGCTAACAATTTCACTGAACCCCTGCCTGTACCGGAAGCAAATGATGTGAAATCAATGCTCAAATACTTACTCAGAATCTCTTTTTCTTAATGACTATCTCTAAAAATGGTTGTCAAATTTGAGTGCGATTAACTAATCTGTTCATAGATGCATTTCACTCTCACCAAGTCCATAGTTATATTCGTCAAGTCCCTCTTTACAACTGCCATGTAGATGTTTACGCCAAGCATCTTCGCATATCCTCCCCTACCCAAACGATTATTGGAAAACACTGTTTTCTGCAAAAGAAAGCACTGCTTTGCAATGGACAAAACAGTGCTTTAACGAAAGTGATATTTTTCGCATCCAAAAGAAAAACTGATTTCTCCTAAAATGGATTCACGGATTCATTTTTCTAGCTATCTCGCTTGAAATGTGAGAATTAAGGTGAAAGGAAACGTTTCACGGGGGTGAACTGTTTTGAAAGGGGAAGTGCTGAGTGGTTCATTATCAAGTTGGTTTCACTATAAATAGCAGGTTCTCAGAAGATTACAATGAATTCACTCTCGAAAGAACTCCAATTTCTAACTTGTGAAAGCAAAGAATGTTGATTTTCGTTGATTATGGTTGATTATCGTCCGTTATTTCCTCCAGAAAACTTGACTTCGCCTTCCTGATGTCGTATCTTTACGAGAAAAAGAATACGTCTATGAATCTGATTTGCCAACTGAGAGATTTCTTTTTTCGTGAAGAGCCATCCGTTTCGTCGTACGACCGGCTGCTTGCCGATCTGAACCGTGCCTGTTCCCACTTACCCGAAGGACAGGCCTTCCTCGTGATGGGCGACGGCGAGTTCACTGTCCGCCTGACCTGGAAACCCCGGCAGGAAGATGCGGAGAAACGCATGTTCAGCCTGAACGGACAGAATGAAGTGACGGAATGGGTAGAAACAGCTCCATCTGCCGTGGAAGCGAAGAAACCAGTAGCACAGC
>ENA-OPBW01000087-OPBW01000087.1-human-gut-metagenome-genome-assembly--contig:-NODE-87-length-82424-cov-5.299008_pt1 | contig 82424 bp, 78 predicted proteins | sample MGYA00241070_ERZ501456 | MGnify/ENA primary metagenome ERZ501456 (study PRJEB25962, sample SAMEA2042624) | human gut metagenome | biome: human gut; feature: human-associated habitat; material: faeces...
AGATATTCTATCGGGTATCAAGTCATGGCTAAATAATCAACTAGCAATTCGGGTATTTTAAAAAAAGAAAATTGGGACTCCTTAGAGTCCCTTTTAATTATTTTATATTATATATTTTGTCTTTTGTTCTTTTGCGAAAAAAAAAATATAGTGTTTGCAAGGGGTAACAGGATTATAGTCCTACAAAAAACTGTGCATAGTCCTACAAAAAACTGTGTATAGTCCTACAAAAAACTGTGTATAGTCCTACAAATTATTTGTGTTTGTAGGTGCTTTGTGTTATTATTTATTTAAATCATAAAAGGAGTGGATTATGCAAGAGATAGACACAGGAGAAAGAAATAAACAAATACAGGAAATAAGTTCAAGGAAGGTGGCAGAGCATAACGATTTAATTAGCTCAGTTGCAAAAATGGATAAGACACCATTAAAAATGTTTGAGCTAGCTGTTTCATGTATAGATACTGATGCTCCTCCTAAAGATAATATAGTATTCTTGTCAAAAAAGGAATTATTTACTTTTTTTGATGTTTCTGATAATGATAAACATCGTCGTTTTAAGGAAGCTGTTGAAAAAATGCAAGAACAAGCTTTTTTCAGAATAAAGGAGAAAAAGAATAGAGGGTTCAAGTTTAAACGGATAGTACCTATACCTTATGTTGAGTGGAATGATTATAATGATAAAGTTTTGATACGTTTTGATCAAGCTATTATGCCTTATCTCATAGATTTAAAAAATAATTTTACGCAATATGCCATATCAGATATTATGGAACTGAATAGCAAGTACAGTATTATTTTATATAAATGGTTCTCTATGTCTTATAATCAATTTGAGCATTACCAATATAAACCTAATAGAACGAAGAAACAATTGGAAGATTACAAGAGTCCTAGGATAATAATTAGTGACTTAAGAGAATTAACAGATACTGTTGATGACTATAGTAGATTTGATAATTTTGAAAAAAGAGTCATAAAAGATGCAATTAAAGAAATAAATTCTTTTACTCATTTTAATGTTGAGTATAAAAAAATAAAAAAAGGACGTTCAATCGATTCAATACAGTTTCATATAGTTAAGAAAGCAAATTGGAAAGATGAGAACTATAAACGTAATGATGTACAAGCACAATTAACTGAAGAACAAAATCAAGCTCAAAATCAGGTTAATTATGCAGTAGCAGTTGCAAATCCTTTTACCATGAAACTTATAAATTCCTCTTTGTTGTATGCAACTGATATAGCAAACCAGGACACGATTTTAGAGCTTGCTGAGAGTGTTTATCCTGTGTATGATAAACTTGTAAAAGAACTCGGAGAAGATGCCTTAGAAACGCATATGGACTATGTACGAAGAAAGATGGTAGATTATTCAAATGATAAAAAGAATATCGTAAAGTATTTAAGTATATCAGCAAAACAATATCTTAATTCAAGGTTGAGTAAACAGCAAATGAAAGAGTAAGGAAGAAGTTAACACAAAAGAAAGAAAAAGGTCGTGCAAAGGTATGACTTTTTTCTTGACTTTATCTTACGCAAGTGTTAAGATATAGGTATGACTTAAGTAATACCTATGGAATACTAAAGTAGTTGAAAGAGGAGAATAAGGTATGCAAGTAATTAGTTTTATGGCAATTAAAGGTGGTGTAGGAAAGACTACAATGGCTTTCCAATTTGCAAAATATTTGCAAGAAAATAATAAAAGTACATTATTAATTGATTTGGATTCACAAAAAAGTTTAACTGGTACATTTGAGACAAAAGATTTTAATTTTAAAGATAAACACAATATTTCAGAAATTCTCAGCAATCCCCAAATTGGAATCATTGCTACTACGGTTGAAAAAAATATTGATGTAATTCCTTCAACTAGTAATTTAGAAGAAATCGCAGATAACTTGGCAACTAAACCTAATAAAGAATTATTGTTATTTATGTGGTTTGTAAAAAATTCAAAAGAACTAAATCAAAAATATGATTATATTATTTTAGACTTACCACCTGCATGGAATTTATTAACCAAAAATGGTGTGGCAGTTGCGGATAAGGTAATATCACCAATGGAACCAAGTCGTTTTGGATACGAAAGTCATACCAAGGTATTACAAAGCGTTTCAACTTTAAAAAATGAAGTTGTTGATCCTGTCAGTGGTAAATCATATGTTAGCGCAAAAATCTATTTTTTAGGAAATAGAGTTAAACACAATACTAATTCATCTAAAGAATTTTTAGAAGCGTTAAAAAGTATAAATGATGTAATCGGAATTGTACCTGAAAAAGAAGCTATTAATACAAGTATGCTTCTTAAAAAGGGAATATTTGATTATTTAGAAGAGACAGGGCAAACTCATACACAAAATAAATTCATTGCATCATTAAAAAAAGTATTCAACCAAATAGAAACAAAGGGGATAGAGTAAAATGGCAAACAAGTTTGAAGATATGACCTTTGATAATAATGATTATCAAGTAGTAAAAAAAATTTCGGAAGATAATAACACAAATTTGGGTTGGGAGAAAAAAATCAAAACTAGTTTTTCAATAAAAAAAAGTAATTCAGAAAAACTAGATGAATTAGTAAAAAAATTTAATGCTAAATCAAGGTCAGTAATTATTGATATGCTAATTGAAAAAAGTGAACTATAAAAAGTATTACTAAAGTAATACTTTTCTCTTGCTAAGGTGTGCCTTTGGTATTTAATTGGTAAGAACATGATAGTACCTCATAGGTTATTCTTTGAATTATGAAAGAGGTTTAAATAGATGATAGTTTAAAAGAGTTAGAAGAATAGTTTATTAATTTAAGTAGGTAGTAAACGAAGAGTAATAGCATTTATAATCAAAGATGATGTTAAGAAAAAAGGTATTACTTTACGAATACTTTTCTCTTGATAAAGTAATACTGCTTTAGGGAAAACAGGCAAAAAAGACTAGCAATTTTGCAACTAGTCTTGTCATAGATCAGATTTTACTTTTTATTTTATATTTAAGAAATATTTATAATCTGTTCAATGGATATAAGGTAAATTTTATCTGTTGATTTTATTCTCAAACGAAGAAGTAGATAACATTTCTCAGATTATGGAAAGCAACACAAATTACGTAGTGCTTCCAATACAAGGATGCACTACTACACTGTTTATTACTATTTTTAAAAAATTTCCACATATAGATATAATTCATATAGCTGGACATACTGATAATTCAAGAAGAAATGTTATGCTAAAATTTGTGGACTCAAATATGAGGTTTGAAGCATTCAAGAGAGCTACTCATTCACATCAATTTTCTCTTGCAGTACTTAATTGTTGTTCAACATTCGAATTTGCATTAGGAAATAAAATACCTAATGCATCAACCTGTATTCTTCATCAAGACTTAGTCCTTAGAGATGTTGCATATAACTTTATGGAATGCTTTTTTCAAACGTTTGAGCATACTAAAGATGTTCATCCCTCTTGGGATTATGCGGTTCAAAATTCAAATGAAAATCCTCCAAGATATTATTGTATTCTTCCTAATTTGAATAGTTGACGTACGCAAAGACAAAAAAATATAAGTTTCAGGAAAAGTTGTCTTTTTCGGATAGATATATACTATAAATATTGGTGAAAAATTTTCTTTATTCCTGAATATATTCAATAATTGTCGATTGCCGCCCAACAACTACTATCACATCATTCTCTCTAAAATGCTCCTCTGGCTCAGGGACAACATTTACAGAACCACTGTTCTTTATTGCAATAATATTTAATCCTAATTTTCTTCGAAGGTTGAGTTCCGTTAATGAGTTACCAATCCAGTGCTTTGGGACGTCCATCTCTATAATAGAATAATCTTGGTTCAACTCTAAATATGATTTCATTGAATAACCCGTATGATATTTCAGGGAAAGTTTTTCTGCAAGCTCTTTTTCTGGATATATAATTTCGTCAGCTCCTATTTTTTTCAAAAGATCTGACTGTAAATCACTTCCGGTTTTTACCACAGTGTACCTTGCTCCCAATTTTTTTAAAAGCATGGTTATTGTTATAGAAGCTTCAAAATTCTCACCGATCGTGACAAAACAAATATCAAAATCTGTAATACCTAAAGATTTTAAAACCTCTTCATTTGTACAGTCTCCAATAAATATATCATCAATTTTAGTTGCAAGTTTTTGACTTTCTGCTTCCTCTTTATCTACGACCATAACTTGATTACCAAGCTCTTGCATTTTTAATGCTAAATACCTTCCAAACTTACCCAGACCAATGATAAGTATAGATTTTTTAGACTTTTTAGATTTCATATTCTTCTATTCTCCAATTCTATCCAACAATGATTTCTTCTGAAACTCTACTTATTGGCGCTTGTTGATTTCTACCAACAATGGCAAAAATTAATAACATCCAGCCCACTCGACCTACAAACATTAAAACTACTAAAGTTATTTTAGACAGTGCTCCTAAATTAGGAGTAATACCAAGTGTAATTCCCACTGTTCCTAAAGCCGAGAACACTTCAAAAATAATTTCTTCCAAAGTAGAGGAATTAAGAGAACTTAATATGAGAGCTCCAACGCTTCCAATAATTAAGTAAAAAGTAAACATTGCGCTAGCTTGTTTGATTGTATTATCGGAAAATCTCCGTTTCAATATAGAAGATGTTGGTCTCCGCCTCGAATTATCAAAAGCGCTGAAAAACAAAACAGCAACAGTAGTAACTTTTAAACCACCCGCTGTTGATCCGGATGAACCTCCAACAATCATTAAAAGGATCGTTAAAAAAATACTAGCATTGGTAAGCATTGGTAAATCTACAGCATTGAAACCCGCTGTTCTAGGGGAGATAGACAAAAATAAACTGGATAGTATTTTTCCCTTTACTCCCACCTCTTTAAAAATATGATTATTTTCAATAAGAAGGAATAAAATACTTCCAACTAAAGTGAAGGCAATTGAAGTAATAAGCACTATTTTTGTATGCAAAGAGTATTTTTTAAAATTTAGTTTATAGCGTAAAATATCATCCCAGACAATAAAACCTAGGCCTCCTAAAAATATCAGAATACTAACTGTTAATATTACTAATGAATCAGTACTATAGGGAGTTAAGGAGCTATATTTTCCAAATCGGCCCATGAGGTCAAATCCAGCATTACAAAATGCCGAAATTGAATGAAATACCCCATAGTAAATTCCCGTTTTTATACCAAATTCTGGAATAAAACGTATTGAAAGTAAGGCTGCTCCAATGGCTTCTATCATTATTACGAAAATCGTGATACGCTTTACTAAAAATGAGAGATTTGCGGAATGTAAAAGTCCTGATGATTCAACCAATAGTTGTCGCTCATGTAAACCGATTTTATGTCCTAATCCCGTAGATATACTGATAATAACTGTCATGAAACCAATCCCACCAACCTGAATTAGACATAGAATTACCAACTGTCCCAAAAAAGACCAATGAGTAAAGGTATCATAAACAGTCAATCCTGTGACACATAGTGCACTAATTGAAGTAAATAAGCTATCAAGTAGTGGAGTCCAGTTACCTGTTTTGGATGAAATAGGCAATGCCAATAAAATGGTTCCTATCAATCCTAATAGAATAAATCCCAAAACTATTTTTTGAGAATAAGTCAACGTCTTGAAAAGCACCATATTCCTCGATTTCTAATTATATATTCCTTGCACTATCTTTTTTTATTACCATTTTAATTAGAAATGGAGCTAATAGTGTCGTCAAAATAATGACAATGACTAATTCTGAATAGATATTTTTATTAATGATAGCTCCACTTAATCCAATTTGTGCAACTATAAGTGACATTTCTCCTCTTGATACCATTCCTGTACCAATAAGAAGTGACTCACTTTTTTGTAGGTTACACGCCTTACCAGAATAATATGCAGGAAGAAATTTAGTCAAAATGGCTAGTAAGGTAAATAAAATAACAATAAATGGATGTTCAAACAAAACATCAAAACTTATAGAAATTGCTATTGAAACAAAGAAAATTGGAATAAAAATGACATAACCGATTGCAGAAACATACTCTTCAATTATCTCAGAAACTTCTGTTTGACTAATTGCAATCCCTGCAAAAAAACTTCCGATTACAGCTGACATACCAACTTTATCGGCAAGTAAACTTAAACCCAAGCATATTATTAATGCTGATGTCGTATTTTTGGCATAAATTGGCAGTTTATTTATAAATTTCCAAACTTTAGGGATAAACTTATGTACAAAAAACAAAAATACAAAAAATAATATTTCCATTGAAAACTGCACAATTAAATTTCCTTCACCATTCTTAAAGCTTTTAAACACGGAAAGAATCAATATAGCTAAAATATCGTCAACAATTGCAGCACCTAGTATAATATTCCCCGCTTTTGTTGAAAGATAACCATACTCCTGCAGTACTTTAACTGTAATAGATACAGACGTTGCTGCAAATACTATACCATAAAAAAGACTAGTAGAGATAGATCTTCCCGAATAGAAAGCAACTATTCCAAAGATAGTTATTGGAATAATAACGCCTGATAATGCAACCAGAATTGAGGGTTTCAGATTTTTTTTAAGAACTTCTAAATCACTTTCAAGTCCTGCTAGAAACATTAAGAGGATAACTCCAATTTCTGACATTACTTCTATAGTATGTCCTCCATTAATTAAACCCAGTACTGATGGGGCAAGAATTATTCCTATCAACATCTGACCAACAACTTCCGGAATTTTTAATTTCTTTGAAAGCAACGTAGCTAACATAGAGAAGAAAAGTATAATTGTAATTTGAAAAATATCTTCCATTTTTGAGTTCCTTCGATTTCTTTATTGAATAATATTAATTATAACATCCAGGATACTGATTTTTTTAAATTAATTTAGAATAATATTTTCTATTGATTAATTTTATCAAAATAATTAGTTTGCTTCTCAGCATAAAACCTATTATCAATATTAGTTTCGGAAAAATTGTAATTTTTCCGAAAGTTATAGATGTCTCGTTCTTCCTTAACTTTAGCACTCAATGTCAGACTAAGCTGTCAACTCCTTGATGTTCCTGAATCAAGTTATTATGAACGGATTAACCGACATCCATCTAAAACTCAATTAAGGAGACAATACCTGTCACTCAAAATTTCTCAACTCTTCAATGCTAACCGAGGAATCTATGGTGCTCCTAAAATTCATCATCTTCTACTTAAACAAGGGGAAAAAGTCGGGTTAAAACTGGTACAGAAGCTAATGAAGCAACTTCAACTCAAGTCTGTAGTCATTAAGAAATTTAAGCCTGGATACTCACTAAGTGATCACATCAATCGAAAAAATCTCATACAGACTGAACCTACAAAGAAAAATAAGGTTTGGTCAACCGACATTACTTATATTCCTACTCAACAAGGATGGGGTTATCTCTCAACCATTATGGATCGTTATACTAAAAAAGTCATTGCTTGGGATTTGGGCAAGCGAATGACTGTAGAATTAGTGCAAAGAACTTTAAATAAGGCCATTAAATCACAAGACTATCCAGAAGCTGTTATTCTTCATTCTGACCAAGGAAGCCAGTATACGAGTCTAGAGTATGAAGAGTTGCTTAAGTATTATGGGATGACTCACTCTTTCAGTCGAAGGGGATACCCTTATCATAATGCCAGTCTTGAATCTTGGCATGGACATTTAAAAAGAGAGTGGGTGTATCAATTTAAATATAAGAACTTTGAAGAAGCCTATCAGAGTATTTTCTGGTACATCGAAGCCTTTTATAATTCAAAACGAATCCATCAAAGTTTAGGGTATCTTACACCTAATCAATTTGAAAAGGTAAGTGCTTAAAATAAATAGATTAAAATTCTACGTTTGTTACTCTAAAAACTTGACTTAACGTCAATGTTTCTGAGAGAATTGTAGATTATATATTTAAAAAAGAGAAGTCAAGTCAGTTAGTTGTTAAAAAAATTGATTCTGAGAAAGAAAAATTATTATTTTATCCGGGAAATTTGGATAATAATGGGATTACTCAATCATTTATCAATCTAACAAATGCTCTTGATTATCAAAAATATGATGTGACTGTATTTACAAATACTCCTAAATCTCATTTTTTTCACAATTATCAAAAATTAAATAAAAATATTAGACTAATTTTTAGAACTGGTTCCCCAAACTTTAGTGAAAAAGAGCAGATGTTACATGATAAAATAAATAAATCTGGGCATATCACTAGTCTTCCCGAGGTTGCCTTTAAACGTGAGGCTCATCGATTATTTTCTGGATTGTCCTTTGATAAGGCGATTGATTTTTCCGGTTATAGTTTTTATTGGAGTAAGTTTGTAGCTTTTTCGGATTCTAGAGTCAAGATGATTTTTCAGCACAATGATTTATACGCTGAAATGACAAAAGAAATTGATGGAAAGTTTCCTCATAAAAAACTTACAGGAGTTTTTGAACTCTATCATTATTTTGATAAAGTGATAAGTGTTTCAAAAGCTTTAATGACTATTAATTCTCATAAGTTATCAAAATATATTGAAGCAGAACAACTTGACTATCTGCCTAATTTGATTTTTTTAGGAAATGATTTTGTTAGCGAAAAAAAAGAGGAAGCTCTTTTTAATTTGAATGGTATTTATTCTTTCATAAATTCAGAGATTCGGATTTTTCAAAATCCAAAAGTTAATTCCGTATTTGAAGTTAAATCGTTTTCTAAAAATGAGATTGTAAAAGTTTTATCGACTAAAAAAGTTCAGGATATAATTTTTGTAAAGATTTTAGTTAACGATATCTACCTTGGCTGGGTTGAGTTTTCTGAACTTAAGTTTTCGGGTAACGAAACAAAAAAGGTAGTGAAAGTAAAAAAAGTCGCAAGCATTGTAAAGAAACAAAATTTCTTAATATATCAGAATATACCCAATTTTTTTCCTGGGGAAAAAGATGAAGCAGTTACGGAAACAAAATATGTCACTCAACAATACTGGTTTGTGAATAAAGTTTTGTTCACCAAACAAGGTAAGGTAGCTTATATCTCTAATGGACTGGGCATAAAAGGATGGGTGCGTTATGGTGCTTTAAATAGATTTCATAATCTTGCGAATAAACCATATCTAGCATTGGGATTTTTAATCCATAATCTTCGCAATAAATGTTTGACCTCAAGTAAAATTACATTTGAGAAGTATCAGTTTAAGTTAAGAAAAAATAGTACGAGTTACTATTCGAGACCTAAAGGTTTGAAGTTTAGTAAAAAGTTAGAAGCAGGTTTCTTAAATCAATCGCTAGATTATTCAACGGATGAACAACAGATGGTAAAAGGGACTTGGTGGGTAAAAACTTATAATAATGGTAAATTTGTGTGCTGGTTGAAACTAGCAGATATTGAGTTAATCGATGGTATAAGTTCGATAAATAAAAACGAAAACTCTTTTGATGATATAATCCAAAAAATTATGTCTGATAAAAAGGATAAAATTCCTCAATTCGTAAATGTTGCTCGACTTTCTCCTGAAAAAAATCAAAAAGTTTTAATAGAAGCTTTCGCAAAATTGAAGACTACAGGAGTGGAAGCTAAACTATATATTTTAGGTTCAGGAATATTAAAAGAAGAGTTAGAAACTAAAATCATTGAATTAAATTTAAGTGGTTCAGTTCAACTTTTAGGGCATATGGAGAATATTAGAAACTTTCTGTCATTGATGGATTATTTTATATTTCCCTCTCTCTATGAAGGACAAGGAATGGCTTTGCTAGAAGCCATGTCTGTTGGACTTTTGCCAATTGTGAGCGATATTCCTACATCCAGAGAGATTGTGGCTGGAGGAAATTATGGGATTATTTCTGAAAGTAATGATGAACAAGGACTTGCATTAGCAATGATGAAGGCATTAAAAAAAGAAGAATTTTCTAGTTTTGACTTGGAATCTTATAATCAAAATGTGATAAATAGGATTAAGTTGATTTTATAGATTATGCACTACATTCGTAGGGCGTTAGGTTTAAATAGAAAGTCAAAAATGAGGAGAAAAAAGTAACATATTTCATAATTGCTTTAATTTTAATCATTATTGTTGGGATAATCTTTAAATCAAAAGCCGTTAATAATAGTTCTGATTATAAAATAACAAATACTGCTGAATTGGAAAAAGTCTTAAAGTCTCATCGTAATAATTTGGGTGGCCTTACACTTACGATTGATAATCCATCTTCAATTGTGTTTCCTCAAAAGGTGTATAAAGTAACGGAAGGCAATTTAGTTATTAATCTAGTAGGGTCTAGTGGGGCTGATATTGATTTTAATAATTCAACATTTTATATTGGAATTACTGGGAATTTTTTGATTCGAATGATTTCTGGAGGAGAAAGTTCAAATTATGAAACTATAAAAAATGCTTCTTTTTATGGTAGTGCTTCAAATACAGAAGAAGGTAAAGGACGTTTTGGGCTGAATGCTTTAAAAGCTCATAATGTTCATTTTGAATATTTAAGTTTTTATGATGCACAAAGTATGGGATATCATTTATTTGATTTAGCAGCTGTAGATAATTTTATTTTTAACGATTTAGAAGTACGGGGATTTGGAAAGGCAGGCTTATCTTCTTTAGACAGAGACCGATTATATAAAAGCAATCCACACGCTCTTTATTCGGAAGCAATACAAGTTGATTCGGCTTATGAAGGATGCTTTGGAACTTATGGATTTTCAGATTCAACTAATATTATTTTTAACAAAGAGAAAAAGGGTTTGCCTAAAAATGCAGACAGTAAATCCAAAATATCAACTAATATAACATTAAAAAACTCCTATTTTGGGCCTTATACTGGTGTAATAGGTCAGGGGAAAATTGATAATGAACGATATATGGCACGACAATATTTTTCGGCTACAGCTATCGGTTCTCACAGTGGGACAGGAACACCTAAAGTAACAATTATGGACAATACTTTTGAAAACACGATATATTCAGAGTTGACAACCACTGATAGTCGTTTATACCCTATTCATTTTAGAAATCCTAAACTTGATTTTATTTACCAAAGTAAAAATAATTTTATCAATCAACATGGAAATTCTAAAAAAAATGGATATCTTTTGAATAGTCGATATGTTGCTTGGTATAAAAATTAGTAATTAAGGGAGAAAAAATGGATAAAGAAAAAGTTGTTTTAGTTGCAGGGACGTTTGATATTTTACATGAGAGTCATGTTAATATGTTACGAAATGCGAAAAATTTGGGGAGTAAGTTGATTGTTATGCTTTCAACTGATGAGTTTAATGCTGGAAAAGGTAAAAAAGCTTTTCAAGATTATGATACAAGAAAGTATGTTTTAGAATCAATTCGCTATGTGGATTTGGTTGTGCCAGAGCAATCTTGGGATGATAAGAGCCTTTATATTGATATGTTTGATGTTGATATTTTTGCGATGGGTGATGACTGGAAAGGGAAATTTGATTTTCTAAAAGAAGAATTTCCTAATTTAAAAATTATGTATTTTCCACGTGGTAAAGTTTCTTCTTCAAATATAAAAAAGGAAATTGGAAAACTTTATTCAAAAAAGGAAAGCAGTGATAATACTACCAAATGAATAAGTGGTAAGAGCTAATTAATAGAAAATGAGTTTATGAGCGATTTAAGTCTGATTTTTTCTAAATTTTCTTTTTTAGGAAATCCAACTAAACTAATCAAAATATTTTTGCAACTTGAAAATTTGATAAAAAAACAAAAATCAAATTATCCTAAGCCAGATGTCAGTGATGTGTTATACGTTAAAGTCGAAGATGATATCTATCGATTGCATAAGAAAAAGTTTATTAAAGAAGTGATTTTACCAAATGGAGCAAACGTGATTATTCTTTCAAAATTAGCGCTTGCCAATTCTTTAAAAATTGTAGGTAAACCGGGAGATGGTGATCTTAATCAAATTTTAAAAGCTTTGCGTAAAGAAAAGGATTTGAAAAAGTGTCAAGAAATTATTAATGAAATTTCAGATTCGTTTTTAACAAATTTATCAATTAAAGAGTTGATAAAAATTATTCGAAAACAAATGGGCTAAAATCATTTGAAAGGGGAAAAATGCTAAATTTATTAGTCAAAATGCGATTATTAATACTTAGAAAAATGTTATCTCTTTTCCTTTTGATTTTAGGGAAATTTGTAAAAACAGATGATAAATTGGTTATTTTCGCTTCTTTTAATGGAAAGGCTTATTCAGATAATCCAAGATATCTTTTTGAATATTTAAGAGATCATGAGGAATTTGCTAGTTATCATTTTGTCTGGGCTTTTAAAGTAAAACGGTCCGTTAATAGGGCTAAGGTAGTTAAATTTAACTCATTTAGTTATTATTATTTACTTTCCAAAGCAAAGTATTGGGTATTTAATTCAAAAATGGCTCCTTATTATCATAAAAAAGGGGAGCAGGTTTATTTACAAACTTGGCATGGAACGCCTTTGAAACGTTTGGGACATGATATTTTAGATAATGGTATTACTTATTATCGAAGTCGTTTATCTTATCAGCAGATGCTTAGGAGTTATGACGAGGATAGTAGGCATTGGGATTATTTGATTTCGCCTAATCCTTTTTCAAGTCAAGCTTTTACTAGCGCTTTTAATCTAGATAGAGGGAAACTATTGGAAGTTGGGTATCCGAGGGTTGATTTTTTGGTAAATGCTGATTCTAATAAATGCATGGAACTGAAATGCCGATATGGTCTACCACTTGATAAAAAAGTTGTTCTCTATGCTCCAACTTGGCGTGATGATTCGTTTGGAATAAGAGGATATAGATTTGAATTGGCTGTTGATTTTTATAAGTGGAAGAATCAGTTAGGTGATGATACGGTTATTTTATTTAAACCTCATTATTTGATTTCTAATGTCTATCAGATTCCGAATGATTTGAGTAATTTTGTGTATCTTATGGCAGCAAGTGCGGATATTAATGATGCTTATTTAATGAGTGATGTTCTAATTACGGATTACTCTAGTGTATTTTTTGATTATGCGAATTTAAACCGTCCAATTTATTTTTATATGTATGACTTTGAACAATATGAGCAAGAATTAAGGGGATTCTACTTAAATGTTCCTGATGAGTTGCCTAATGATGTTATTAGAACAGAAAAAGAATTGTTGAGAAGGATTAAAGAAGATATCTTTGACTATGACCGTTTGCAGGTATTTAATCAAGTCTTTAATTCATGGAATGATGGTAAAGTTAGTTCTAAAGTTGCTAAGAGGATTTTTTATGAAAACTAAATCAATTATTTTGACAATAATTCTTGGAATCTTTTATCCTTTTTCCCTCATTTTGAGGGTGAAGAAGAATCGGATTACTTTTATTTCTCTGGAACATGATAATTTATCAAAAGATTTTAAGTTGATTTATGATCGTTTGAAGAAAAAAGATCAATATGAATTGCGGACAGTTTTGTTCAAATTTGAATCATCACTTTGGGGAAATATAAAATATGGTTATGCTTGTATTCGCCAATTATTTTTGATTGAAAGTTCACGTTTAGTCATTATTGATTACAATAATTTTGTTGTTTCCAAGTTCCCACACCGTAAGAATGTTAAAGTTTTACAGTTGTGGCATGCGACAGGCGCTTTGATAAAATTTGGAAATGATGTGGAGCGAGACTATATCGTTAATCATTATGACTATACGATTGTTAACTCTGATTTTTTAAAACCAATTTTTGCGCGTGCATTTAATGTCATAGAGGATCAGGTTTTTGTTACTGGAATTCCAAATAATGATAAGATTTTCGACCAAAATTTTGTTGACCTGACTTGTCAGAGATTGGTAGGAAAATATCCTCTTTTAAAAGGAAAGAAAATTATCACATATGCTCCAACATTTAGAGGACGGATTAGTACGCATTTTAAGGAAGCACTGATTGATTTAGAAAAGATTCATCAGGCAATTGGAAATGATTATATAGTCATTTATAAAAGTCACCCACTTATTCAGCATTCAAATTATGAAAAAAATGAACATGTTTTATATATTCAAGATGAGTTGATTTCCTCACTCTTTTGTGTGACAGATATTTTAGTGACAGATTATTCGGCAATTGCAATTGATTGGATGGTCTTTAATAAACCAATTATTGCTTATAGTCCTGATTTAATGACATATTCACATAAGCCTGGATTTACGATTGATTATGAAAATGAATTTCCAGGGCAAGTCACTAAAAATGAAGATGAGTTAATTAAAGCAATAATAGCTGTTAATGATGAAACAGAGAGTGATGATTTGAAACGGCAATTATTTACTGATAAAATGTATAAATTTAGAGATGGAAAATCAACGGACCGAGTCTTAGATTTGATTGAGTCAATTATGAGAGGTTAAGGAGAATAAAATGGTTAAATCCAGAGTGGCAGAAAATGGAAGGCAAATAAAACGTGGAAACAAAAAGAAGAAGAGAAAAGTTTTAAAAATATTTTTATTTGTACTTTTGTTTTTTATCATTATTTTAGGAGCTGTTGGTGGAAAAGTTTATTTTGATTTGAAAACAGCCGTAACGAAGGCTTATGTGAATCCGCCAACGCAAATGACCTCTATTTCCTTAAAAAAGAAAGAGCCATTTACGACGGCAATTCTTGGAATAAGTAAAATTGATGGGAAAGATGTATTGGTGTCGGCAAATTTGGCAGCAACAAACCCTCGTTTACAACAAACAACCGTTATCAATCTTTCTACAAGTGCCATACTTCCAGACAAACAAACCTTATTAACTCTCTATAATTCTAAGGGAGAAGCTGCGGTTATTAAAGAAATGGAAAAACTACTTCAGGTTAAAATTAATAAATTTGTAGGAAGGAATTTCGATCAAATGGGAGAATTAGTTCAAGCGATTGGTGGCGTATCCATTCAAAATGCTAATGAATTTTCGGCACAAGGGTTTAAATTTCCTCAAGGAACAGTTGCTTTAAATAAAGCAGAGGAAGTGGCAGCATATTTTACTTTGTTAAATGCTGGAGATACTAAAAAAGCTTTTGCACGTCAGCAAGAAGTAGTGATGGCAGTCGTTAGCAAACTCAAAAGTCCACGTGTTTTAATTAGACATTATGGTCAAATTTTGACGGCATTCCCTAAGGTTTTTAAAACAAGTTTTAACTTTGGAAATGTTAAGGCTTTAGCATTAAATTATAATGGAGCAATAAGGATTAAAAAAATTAATGTCCGTAGTAGCAAAGTAGCAGGTCAGTCAGAAGTTACAGCAATTTCACAATCAAATCTTGATTTGGCAAAAATACAATTTCAAGAAAGTTTAAAATAAAAAGAAAAAAATCATTGGACAAACATCTAATGATTTTTTTATGACATCTATTTAGTAGAAAATGCAATTTTTGACAAAAAGAATGTATTTTTTTAACAGCTTTGACTGCCCTTTTTGGAAGAGTTTATGTATAATAGAATTAGTTAGTTTTGCTATCGATATAGCAGCAGAAATGGAGAGATATAATGCCTAAAAAATTTGGTCGTATTCATCTTGTTGTAATGGACTCTGTCGGAATTGGTGCTGCACCAGATGCTGACAAATTCTTTAATCATGACGTTGAAACGCATGAAGCAATTAATGATGTGAACTCAGACACGATTGGTCATATTTCAGAAATTCGTGGGCTTGATGTGCCTAACCTTCAAAAATTGGGTTGGGGAAATATCCCGCGCGAAAGTCCGCTCAAAACGGTTCCAAAAGCTGATAAACCAGCAGCATATGTCACTAAACTAGAAGAAATTTCAAAAGGTAAGGATACAATGACTGGGCACTGGGAAATTATGGGCTTAAATATTCAAACGCCATTCCCAACTTATCCAGAAGGTTATCCAGAGGATTTACTTGAAAAAATTGAAGAATTTTCTGGCCGTAAAATCATTCGTGAAGCAAATAAACCTTATTCTGGAACAGCAGTCATTGAAGATTTTGGTCCTCGTCAATTGGAAACTGGTGAGTTGATTATTTATACTTCAGCAGACCCTGTTTTGCAAATTGCGGCACATGAAGATGTCATTTCTCGTGAAGAACTTTATAAAATTTGTGAATATGTTCGTTCAATTACCCTTGAAGGGTCTGGAATCATGATTGGCCGAATCATCGCTCGCCCTTATGTTGGAGAAGCTGGAAACTTTGAACGGACTGATGGACGTCGTGACTATGCTTTGTCACCATTTGCTGAAACAGTTTTGGAAAAACTTTATAAGGCTGGAATTGATACTTATTCAGTTGGGAAGATTTCAGATATTTTCAACACAGTAGGTGTGAAATATGATATGGGGCATAATCATAACGATATGGACGGGGTTGACCGTCTGCTTAAAGCGATGACAAAAGCTGAGTTTACCGAAGGATTTTCTTTCACAAACTTAGTTGACTTCGATGCTAAATATGGACATCGTCGCGATGTTGAAGGTTACGGAAAAGCAATTGAAGACTTTGACGGTCGTTTGCCAGAAATCATTGATGCAATGAAAGAAGATGATTTGTTGATGATTACTGCTGACCACGGAAATGACCCTTCGTACGTAGGAACTGACCATACTCGTGAATATATTCCACTCGTGATTTTCTCTAAATCATTGAAAGACCCTAAAGTTTTACCAGTGGGACATTTTGCTGATATTTCAGCAACTGTTGCCGAAAACTTCTCTGTAAAGAAGGCTCAAACTGGTGAATCATTCTTGGATGCTTTGGTTTAATAGAAAAAAATTTCTGTCAGTAAATTTTACTGACAGAGTTTAGAAAGATTTATTTATGGCTAAGAAAGCATTTTGTCAGTCGTGTGGAATGCCAATTGCTGATGATTCTTATAAGGGAACGCAAGCAAATGGAGAATTTTCAACAGACTATTGTATCTATTGCTATATGCAAGGACGATTTGTCCAACCAGAACTTACTTTTGATGAAATGGTCGAAATTGGGCGAAAAGGTTTAGATAATAATTCAATGCCCAAAATGCAAAAATGGCTTTTCAAAAGGCTTTATCCAATGCAACTCAAAGGTTTGAAACGCTGGAAAAATTAAGTTCTTAACTTACTGATGGAAACTCTGTCAGTAAATTTGATAATTATATTAAAAGAAAAGGAAATTAAAAATGCCAACACCACATATCGAAGCTCAAAAAGGCGAAATCGCAGATAAAATTCTCTTACCAGGAGATCCACTTCGCGCAAAATTTATCGCAGAAAACTTCCTTGAAGATGCTGTGCAATTTAACCAAGTTCGCGGAATGCTTGGCTTTACTGGAACTTACAAGGGCCATCGTGTTTCTGTTATGGGAACAGGAATGGGAATTCCTTCAATCTCAATCTATGCTAATGAATTAATTACAGAATACGGTGTAAAAAGATTAATTCGTGTTGGGACTGCTGGTTCTGTAAATGAAGATGTTCATATTCGTGACCTTGTCATTGGGCAAGCAGCTGCGACAACTTCAGCGATTATTCGTAATGATTTCCCTGATTTTGATTTCCCCCAAATTGCTGATTTTGATTTGCTTGATAAGGCTTATCATATTGCAAAAGACCTTGGAATTACAACTCACGTTGGAAATATTCTCAGCTCTGATTTGTTCTACGGTGGACCAGATGCAGTTAAAGTTGGAAAACTTGGTGTGAAGGCTGTTGAAATGGAAGCTGCTGGCCTTTATTATCTTGGGGCAAAATATAAAGTTCAAACTTTGGGAATTATGACAATTTCTGACCATATTTTGACAGGAGAATCAACAACGTCTGAAGAACGTCAATTGACTTTCACAGATATGATGAAAGTTGGATTGGAAACTTTGATTTCTGAATAATTAGTTAAAGTTCTGTCTTAATGACAGGACTTTTTTATTTATTATCAATAAAAATGCATTTAATCATCTGTGCTTAAAAAATTTTGATATGATGGAATAAACTAGGAAATTAAATTTTCCTTCAAACAAAGGAGAAAAGATGACTTACGAAGATTTTATCAAAGAAGCAGGATTGGCAAGAGAAAATTTTAGGTGGGCTTGGGCATTTTGTAATGAGGTTGATGGTCCAATAACTGAGCCAGAATTGGCTGATAAACTTTTAGATTTAGTATTAGAGGGAAAGAAAAGTGCGACGGCTAGCGCTGTAGCTGAGTATGGTGAAGATGAACCATTCCCTTCAGTTGATGGAAAATTTGATATTTTACTAGATGGAAAAGGTCAACCAAGAGCTGCTATTACAACTTCTAAAGTTTATGTGCGAAATTTTTTTGATGTCAGCGCTGAGCATGCTTTTAAAGAAGGAGAAGGGGATCAAAGTTTAGACTACTGGCGGAAAGTGCATCAAGACTTTTGGAGTGACTTAAAAGTATATAGTCCTAATATGGAAGTTCTTTGCGAAGAATTTGAAGTTCTTTACCAAAACTAAAAGTAGTAAATAAAAATTGTTGACTATTTTTTAAGTCATGCTATAATTATTTTAAAATTATGCTTTATGAAAAGAGGAATAAAATGGAAGAAATACTTATTGTGACTACAAATGAAGTGGCTGGTTATCGAATTACTGAAGTATATGGTGAAGTTTTCGGATTAACAACGCGTTCAAGAAATTTATTTTCAAGTGCCGGTCAACAGATGAAAACTGTTGTAGGTGGCGAAATAAATGGTTATACAAAACTTCAACATGAAACCCGTGAAACTTCGATTGATCGTATGAGAGAGGAAGCTAAAGCCAAAGGAGCAAATGCAATTGTTGCGATGCGTTTTGACTCATCGACTTTCCAAAATATTGATTCTGTCGCTGCTTATGGAACAGCTGTTAAAATTGAAAAAATCTAAAGGCTAGCGAAAGCTAGTTTTTTTATTTCCGAACAATTTTTAGCTAAGCCTGCCAAAAGAAATACTATTAAGGGAAAATTCCTTCATTTTTTGTTAGAATAATATTAAAATTAGTATAATTAAACTCAAATATGAGAAGCCTTTAGAGGAGAATTATGAAAACGGATATTGAAATTGCTCAAGCTGCTGACATTCAACCTATTACCAAAATTGCTGAAAAGATTGGACTATCATTTGATGATATCGAACTTTATGGTAAATACAAAGCTAAAATTCCTTTAGAGGTTTTAGATAAGTTTGACCAACAGTCTGAAGGAAAACTTGTTTTGGTGACATCAATTAATCCCACACCTGCTGGAGAAGGAAAATCGACAGTTACTGTCGGTTTGGCTGATGCATTTGCAAGACAAGGTAAAAATGTAATGGTGGCCTTGCGTGAACCTTCTTTAGGGCCTGTTATGGGAATTAAGGGTGGAGCTGCTGGTGGTGGTTTTGCACAGGTATTACCAATGGAAGATATTAATCTTCATTTTACAGGGGATATTCATGCGATTACAACTGCCAATAATGCTATTTCGGCATTTCTTGATAATTCGCTTCATCAAGGAAATCCGTTAAATATCGACCCAAGAAGAATCATTTGGAAACGTGTTGTTGATTTGAATGACCGTGCCCTTCGTCATGTCACTGTTGGACTTGGTGGCCCTTTAAATGGTGTGCCCCGTGAAGATGGTTTTGATATTACAGTAGTCAGTGAAATTATGGCGGTTTTATGTTTGGCAACTTCAATCAGCGATTTGAAAGAACGTTTAGGAAAAATTGTTCTGGCTCAGTCTTATGACCGTAAACCTGTAACCCTTGGTGATTTGGGGGTTCAAGGGGCTATTGCGATGCTCTTGAAAGATGCACTGAAACCAAACCTTGTTCAGACAATTGAAGGAACGCCAGCTTTGATTCACGGTGGGCCTTTTGCCAATATTGCGCATGGTTGTAATTCTGTTTTGGCAACAAAAACAGCCTTAAAATTATCTGATATTGTCATTACAGAAGCTGGGTTTGGAGCTGACCTTGGTGGTGAGAAATTTTTAGATATCAAAACTCGTCAGCTCGGAAAACAACCTGATGCGGTAGTAATTGTGGCTACACTTCGTGCACTTAAAATGCATGGTGGCCTTGATAAAAAAGAATTGACTAAGGAAAACGTAGAGGCTGTTAAAAAGGGCTTTGCTAATTTAGAACGTCATATTAAAAATATGCAGAGTTACGGTTTGCCAGTAATTGTGGCAATTAATGAGTTTGCATCAGATACTAAATCTGAAATTTCAGCATTAAAAGATCTGACAGAAGCATTGGGAGTTCCAGTTTCATTGACCCAAGTCTTTGCTAAGGGTGGTGAAGGTGGTTTAGATTTGGCCGAAAAACTGTCAGGAATGTTACAAGAAAAATCTGATTTTAGCTATCTTTATGACCTAAAAGAGCCATTATCAGCTAAAATTGACAAAGTTGTGACAGAAATTTATGGCGGTTCCAAAGTCAATTATTCACCAAAGGCTAAGCGTCAGATGAGAGAAATTGAAGAAAATGGTTGGAATGATTTGCCAGTATGCATGGCTAAAACTCAATATTCATTTTCAGACCAACCAAATCTTTTAGCGGCACCAGAAGGCTTTGAAGTTACAGTTCGTGAACTACTTCCAAAAATTGGAGCTGGATTTATCGTTGCTCTTTTGGGGGACGTAATGACAATGCCAGGGCTTCCTAAAAATCCAGCAGCTTTAAAAATGGATGTCACTGATGATGGAAAAATCTCAGGATTATTTTAGAAATGAGTTTAAGTGGTTTTGTTACGTAAAGATTAAATGTAAATTTTTTCGGTAACAAATTTACAAAAAATTAAAAGCTTGTAAAACCGCTTGTCAGGCGGTTTTTTTGTGTTATACTTGCTAACAATGTTGAAAAAAATAATTATTTCTGCAGCACTTCTTACAAGTTTTAGTGCTGCCCTGATTGCGAATCCTGCAAAAGCAGATTCAGTATTTGATGATAATAAGGCACAAAGTTCACTGACAGATTTGTCAGCAGCAACAAATTCACTTGATGTTTTAACAAAAACAATGAATGATACTGTCAGTGCCGTTTCAAAAGTAGAAAAAACACAAAGTGCGGCTAAAGAAGTTCAGTCACGAGCTGACAAACTTGTCAGTACAGCCAAAAAATATTTAGGTGTTCCCTATGTTTGGGGTGGAACTACACCAGCTGGCTTTGATTGTTCAGGATTCACAAGTTACGTCTATAGAGAAGTTTTAGGTAAAGAAATTGGTCGTACAACTTGGGACCAAATTGCAAGTGGAAAACAAGTCGGACTTGACCAAGCCAAAGTTGGAGATTTGATTATCTTTTATGGTGGAGACCATGTGGGAATTTATCTTGGAAATGGCCAAGTGATTCATGCACCACAACCTGGTGAGTCAGTTAAAATCAGTTCAGTTACTGATATGTCGGCTGATTTTGCATTAGAGTATTAAATATAATAGAAGAAAATAGCATTTATTGCTATTTTTTTGTTATTCTTATAGCTAAATCTGGCTATAAGTTTTTTTTATGGCAAAGGTCTTAAGTTCGTGTTAAGATAGGTCTATCAAATTTTTAAAGGGGAACTTTTATGAGAACATCACTAAAGGTCACATTTGCCGCTCTTTCACTTATCGCTGCTGGAACTTTGGTTGCATGCTCATCAGGTTCAAAAGATTCATCAGATAAAGCAATATCTGTTGTGATTGCGACAGATGGGGCAACAAAGCCATTTACTTATTCAGATAGTCAAGGAAATTTAACGGGTTACGATATTGAGGTTGCTCGTGCGGTTTTCAAGAAATTGCCACAGTATAAAGTGAAATTTCAAGTGACAGATTTTTCTGGGATTTCACCAGGGATTGATTCTGGCCGTTACCAAATGGGTGCTAATGATTTTGGTTGGGAAAAAAGTAGAGCTGAAAAATATTATTTCTCATCACCACTTTCAAAATCAAACAATGCAGTTCTTGTGAAATCTGGGACTTATAAAACTTTGGCAGATTTGGCTGGAAAATCGACAATTGGTAATCCAGCATCAAATTATACAAAGTCAATTCAAGATTGGAACAAAGCCAATCCAGATAAAGAAATCAAAATTAGTTACTCAGCAGATTCTACTTCAATTAACACAAGATTCACGCAAGTTGAATCAGGAAAAATTGATTTCATGCTTTATGATAAGATTTCTTTAGAGTCTGCAGTTAAAGAACAAGGTTTTGACAATCTAAAAATTGAAGATATCAGTATGGATACTGGTGATGCTGAACATGACGGTTATGAATATTTCCTCTTTGGCAAAGATTCGCAAGGTAAAAAACTTCAAAAAGATGTGAATGGAGTTTTGGCAAAAATGCAGGCTGATGGTAGTTTGGCGAAAATTTCCAAGAAATATCTTGGTGGGGATTTCGTGCCAAAAGCAGAAATGTTTAAGTAAATTTTACTGACAAGAAATTTAACCTAAAATCGAAGGGCTGTCAGTAAAATATTTGTCTCTTGACCAATCAAAATTTACTGACAGTTCAGTTCGTAAAAAATAGGAGAAAAAAAGACCAAAATTTTGTATAATAGTAGAAGTGATGGTCAGGTAAAAAATCGAACTTATAAGTAAATGTAAAAATATTAAATAATAAGTTCAATAAATCCGAATAAACTCTGTCACTTTTTTACTGACAGAGTTTTCCCTATTAGAAAAATAAAAAATATGAAAAAAAATAAAAAAATAATTCTTGGGATTGTCTTGCTTTTGGCTTTAATTATCTTGCCAGCTCTTCCCTTTCTCTTAATCAAAGGTCAGTATAATTTTCATGACTTTTGGACCATGTTTTTCACAAAGATTTTTAGTTGGTCAGCATTTGTAGATGCCTTTTTACCAATTATAAAAATGATTCCGTCGTCTCTTGAAATGACAATAATTGCCATGGTCTTTGGGTTACTTTTAGGACTCATTCTTGCTTTGGTTCGTATTAATAAAATTCCAATTTTGAATCAATTGCGTGCTTTGTTTGTTAGTTTCATTCGTGGAACCCCTATTTTGGTACAATTATACCTTTCATATACGGGGATTCCGTTGATTTTAAAAGCAATCAATATGAATTATGGAACGAATTTTAATGTGAATACAATTCCAGCTATGCTTTTTGTCATTGTTGCTTTCGCACTCAATGAAGGAGCTTATAACTCGGAAACAATTCGTGCTGCAATTCAATCCGTTGATAAAGGACAAATCGAAGCAGCCAAATCACTCGGAATGACAAACTTCCAAGTTTTTATGCGTGTGACTTTACCTGAAGCAGCAACCGTTGCAACGGCTCCTTTAGGAAACGCTCTGATTGGACTTTTGAAATCAACTTCACTTGCCTTCGTTGCAGGTGTGGTAGAAATGACAGCTCGTGCTCAAATTATTGGGGGCTCAACCTTCCGTTTATTTGAAACTTATTTAGCCTTAGCTTTAGTTTACTGGCCAATTTGTATTATTTTTGAACTCTTAATTCGTGGATTAGAGCGTAAATTAGACGTAAGAATGCCAAATGATAAACGTAAAAATCGTGCACAAATTTCATTGAGCAAAAATCCATTTAACCAAGCCTAAGGAGGACGATAATGATTAAAATTACAAATATAAGTAAAACATTTTCGGGTAATCAAGTTCTCAATGACATTAGCTTGGAAATTGAAGAAGGAGATGTTGTTGCCCTTATTGGCGCTTCTGGTGCTGGGAAATCAACCTTTCTCCGCGCTTTAAATGATCTTGAAAGACCAGATAGTGGTCAAATTGAAATTGATGACTTAAAGATTGATTATTCGACAATCACAAAGCAAGAAGTACTTGAACTTCGCAGAAAGACTGGAATGGTTTTTCAACAATTTAATCTTTTTGAACGTCGGACTGCCCTTGAAAATGTAATGGAAGGGTTGATTCAGGTTAAAAAATTATCTAAGGCGCAAGCAAAAGAGATTGCCGAAGCTGAATTAGATAAGGTTGGTCTAACTGACCGGAAAGATTACTATCCAAAATTTTTATCAGGTGGTCAAAAACAAAGGGTTGGAATCGCTCGTGCTTTAGCGATGCAACCAAAACTTTTACTTTTAGATGAACCGACATCTGCCCTTGACCCTGAATTAGTTGGTGAAGTTCAAGAAGTAATTTTAAATGCAGCTCAAAATAAGCAAACAATGGTTCTTGTCAGTCATGAAATGGACTTTGTTTATAATGTAGCAACAAAAGTGCTTTTTCTTGAACAAGGGAAAATCATTGAAGCGGGAACTCCTCAAGAAGTTTTCTACTCACCAAAAAATCCTCGTACACGAGAGTTTTTATCACGTCATGTCAAGAATTTAGAGGTTAATAACTAAAATGATGATTTTACAGTTTTATTTAAAAGGTCTATTAATTTCAGCTATCTTTGTTTTATTGGTAGGTGGATTATATGCGTTCACTTACCTTGTGCGAAATACGAAAAAACCGTGGACTGAAAGAAGAAACCGAATTTTTGATTTAATTTTAGTTGGTATTTTAACGACGCCTATCCTGAGTTTTGCTGTTTTAGGAGTACTTGTAATACTAAGAATTCGTGGACTTTGATTTCTATTTATGCTTTAAATAAATCTAATTAATGGAAAAATATCGTTTGACAATGTAAAATGGTGCTATAAGATTTTAGATATTAGAAAAAAAGAGTTTTTAGAACTAATAAAAAATGGCTCAAGTTTGCTGAAATGCTAGCTTGAGTTTATGAATTTAAGGGGAGTTCTTTAGCTCTTAGAAAAGGGATTAAAAATGACAGAAAAGAAATATGATGTTGTCATCATTGGTTCAGGCCCTGCGGGAATGACTGCAGCGATGTATACTGCACGTTCTGAAATGAAAACTTTGCTTTTAGAACGTGGTGTTCCTGGTGGTCAAATGAATAACACAGCTGAGATTGAAAATTATCCTGGCTATGAAACAATCATGGGTCCTGAACTTTCAATGAAAATGGCTGAACCTTTGGAAGGTTTAGGTGTAGAAAATGCTTATGGTTTTGTGACGGCTATTGAAGACCATGGGGATTACAAAAAAATTATCACAGAAGATGATGAGTTTGTCACTAAATCAATTATTATTGCGACAGGAGCTAATCACCGTAAGCTTGAAATTCCCGGTGAGGAAGAATATGGAGCTCGCGGAGTTTCCTACTGTGCCGTTTGTGATGGTGCTTTCTTTAGAAACCAAGAAATTTTAGTTATTGGTGGTGGTGACTCTGCTGTTGAAGAAGCTCTCTACTTGACTCGTTTTGGTCAATCAGTAACAATTATGCATCGTCGTGATAAATTGCGTGCACAAGAAATTATCCAACAAAGAGCTTTCAAAGAAGAAAAAATCAACTTTATTTGGGATTCTGTTCCTATGGAAATTAAAGGGGATGACAAAAAAGTTCAATCCGTTGTTTATAAAAACGTTAAAACGGGTGAAGTAACTGAAAAAGCTTTTGGTGGAATCTTCATTTATGTGGGACTTGACCCAGTTGCTGAATTTGCTGGTAATCTTGGAATTACTGATGAAGCCGGTTGGATTATTACCGATGACCATATGAGAACAAGTCTACCTGGTATTTTTGCCGTAGGTGATGTTCGTCAAAAAGATTTCCGTCAAATCACTACAGCTATTGGTGATGGAGCGCAAGCAGCTCAAGAAGCTTATAAATTTGTAGCTGAACTTGATTAAAATAAAAAATTACTGACAAAATCGTCAGTAATTTTTTATTAAAGGATTCGGAATGACTTTTAATCGAAAATATGGTAAAATGTAAGTAACGCAATTTTGAAAAAGGAGATTAGGTTTATCGCCTAAGTAATTTATAAGACTATGGAAAAAGTAATTTATGACATTTTGCTTGTTGCAATGCTTGTAGTTTCAGCATTTATTATTGTAGCGATTTTCATGCAACCTTCAAAACAAGATGGAGCAGCAGATGCTTTTTCGGGTGGAACAGGTGAATTGTTTGAACGTCGTAAAGCGCGCGGTTTTGAGGCAGTGATGCAGCGTTTTACAGCAATCATGATTGGCTTATGGCTAGTTATTGGATTTGCTCTTGTTGTTTTATCAACACGTTAAAATTGCGGGCTGAAAACAGTCCGTATTTTATTTTCTTATAAATGTTTTTCTAATTGCGTCAAATGTTTAATTGTCCAAATTGTCAGTGGTAGAATTGATTCTATCAGTCAAAAATGTCTGATAAAATGATTAATACCACTGATAATCTCTTAAAATATTAGCTAAAAAATCAAGTTAATATTTGAAATAAAAAAAAGAAAGGGGCTTTTTGTCCAATTTTTGTGGTCAAAAAGTTCATTGAGAGAATATAATGAGTATTAGAGAAGTAATCATGGACTATCTTGAGAATAGTTCAAAAAAAGCACTGTCAGTAGAAGAATTGTCAGTTGCGTTACATATGAATAAGGCTAAAGATTACAAAGTATTTGTCAAAACTTTAGCTTCACTAGAAGCCGATCATTTGCTTAATTTTACTGCAAAAGGTAAAGTTGAACTAGCCGAAAAAGAAGAGGCAAAAGTTGTCATCAGCGGAATTTTCCGGGCCAATGCAGCTGGCTTTGGTTTTGTCAGCATTGATGCTGAAGAACCAGACGTTTTTGTCGCAAGAGGCCAAACGGCTTTCGCCCTTGATGGTGACGAAGTTTTTATTGAAATTGATAAAAATGCCAATGCGCTCAAAGGAACTTCTGCTGAAGGGCATGTTGTCGAAATCATTCGCCATGACGTCCATCAGGTTGTTGGAACTTTTGTAGCTTTGAATGATGATGAAAAAGAGCAAACAGGACTGATTGGTTTTGTTAAATCTCGGAATAAAAAAATCCCTTATCGTGTTTATTTAGAAAATGAAGGTTTAATTCCTGAAAATAAAGCGATTGTTCGTGTTGAAATCACTCATTATCCAGATAAGGAATTTCCACAGACAATGCAAGGATTAGTCACTGAAATTATTGGTCAAGCAGATGACCAAGGAATTGACGTTTTGGAAGTTTTGGCTTCAATGGATATTGTTTCTGAATTTCCAAAAGAAGTTTTAGACCAAGCTGAAGCTGTTCCAGAAGAAGTTCCAGAAAATGAAATTGTGGGACGAGTCGATTATCGTAATGAAATCACTTTTACAATTGATGGAGCAGACGCAAAAGACCTTGATGATGCTGTGCATGCTAAACGTTTGGAAAATGGAAACTATGAATTAGGAGTACATATTGCGGATGTTTCACACTACGTCACTGAAAATTCTCCATTAGATAAAGAAGCTTACGAACGTGGAACATCTGTTTATGTGACGGATCGAGTAGTTCCAATGCTGCCCGAACGTCTCTCTAATGGAATTTGTTCATTGAATCCTCGAATCAATCGTCTAACGCAGTCTTGTGTCATGGAAATTAGTCCTGAAGGTCGAGTGATCAACTATCAAATTTCTCAATCAATTATTAAAACGACAGAAAGAATGACTTATGATGCCGTTAATCAAATGATTGCAGGAGATGAGGCAGCACTTGAAAACTATGCTAAAATTGCAGATTCTGTAAAAATAATGGTTGAACTTCACCATATTTTAGAAGCCATGCGTAAAAGACGCGGGGCCATTGATTTTGATACAGTAGAAGCGAAAATCATTGTCAATGAAAAAGGACTGCCAATTGAAATTAGAAAACGAACACGTGGCATTGCTGAGCGAATGATTGAATCATTCATGCTTGAAGCGAATGAAACAGTTGCGACACATTTCGAAGCGCATGGCCTGCCTTTTATCTATCGGATTCACGAACAACCAAAAGCTGATAGATTGCAACGTTTTATTGATTTTGCAGCAACTTTTGGAATGCAGATTGAAGGAACTTCAAATGGTATTGATCAGAAGGTTTTACAAGCTTTCATGAAGAAAATTAAAGGTCAGCCTGGCGAAATGGTCTTGTCAACTATGTTGTTACGGAGTATGCAGCAAGCTCGTTATTCAGAAAACAATGAGGGTCACTTTGGTTTAGCTGCGGAAAATTATACGCACTTTACTTCACCAATTCGTCGTTATCCCGATTTGTTGGTTCATCGATTGATTCGTGAAATTGGTGAGGGAAAAACACCAGCTAATATTTTACAAAAATGGGAAGATAAAATTCCTGAAATTGCAGAACATTCTAGTCATCGTGAACGCCGGGCGGTTGATGCTGAACGTGAAGTTGAAAAAATGAAAAAAGCCGAATTCATGGAAGAACATGTGGGTGAAGAGTATGAAGGGATTATTGCTTCAGTTACCCGTTTTGGAATGTTTATTGAACTTGAAAATACGATTGAAGGTTTAGTTCATATTTCAACCCTTAAAGGTGATTATTTTAATTATCAAGAACGAATGTTGGCGCTTATTGGCGAACGAAGTGGACTTACCTTTAAAATTGGTCAGCCTATTAAAATAAAAGTTGTCAAAGCTGATAGAATGACTGGGGAGATTGATTTTGAATATCTACCTTCAGAATTAGATTTGATTGATAAAGCAGCGAAAGCGAAGAAAAAACCTGATCATAAAGGTCGCAAAAAATCAAATCAATCTCTTAAGGTTAAATCAGTAGCGCCAAAATCTACTGACAAATCTGCTAATAAATCAAAAAATGGCAGAAGAGCTGACGAGAAATCTGAATTTGATAAAAAGAAAAAGAAATCAGCCAAGAAACCATTTTACAGTAAAGCTGCTAAGGGCAAATTTACTGACAAAAAAGATAATGGCAAAAAATTTACTGACGGAAGAAAAAAGCCACATAAAAGAGGCTAAAATTTGAGAGAAAAAAATATGACAACTTTGAATTTAGAAAAAACAGCCTTGGTTATTATTGACCTACAAAAAGGAATTGCAGGGCGTGAGGGATTTGCTCCTTATTCTGCACAAGAGGTTTTAGCTAAAAATAAAGAACTTGTAACAAGTTTAAAAAATACAGGCGCTTTAATTGTTTTTGTTCACGTCAAAAACTACGGTGGCGAAACTTTAAAACCAAAAACTGACAATCCAGCTGTTGCACAAGGACAAATTCCGGCAGATTTTGCAGATTTTGTCATGCCTGAAGCTTATGATAAAGAATATAATAATGTCATTCATGTCGCTAAACATAACTGGGGCGCATTTTACGGCACGGATTTAGATGTCCAATTACGTCGTCGTGGAATTGATGAAATACTCTTGACTGGAATTGCTACAACGATCGGTTGTGATACTACGGCCCGTGAAGCTTTCCAGCATGGTTATCAAGTTATTGCTATTGAAGATGCAATGACAGATTTTAATGGGCAACTCCATCAAGGAATTGTTGAGGGAATTTTCCCACGCCTTGGACGAGTTCGCTCAACACAAGAAGTTTTAAAAATGATTGAAGAAAGTAAATAAGTTTGGGATAAATATTTTACTGACAGACTGTTTAGGAGTGGCTGTCAGTAAATTTTCCTAGAATTATTTAGTGAATAATATGAAAAATCGCTTAAAGTTAATTGGAAAAATCCTTGTCAGCATTATTTTAGTATTTGCTCTGATTATTGGGTCTTATGTCATCTATGTTTATGCACAATATCATCGCCTTCCTAATGATATGAAGCAGACAATTAAAAATCCTCAAACTCAGCAAGTTGAGCTGGGGCAAACCTATAAAATGATGACTTTTAATATCGGTTATGGTTCTTACCCTCCTTCTTTCAATTTTTTCATGGATGGTGGGGATGATGTGCGAGCTTATAGTAAATCTGCTGTCAAATCTGCAATTCAAGAAGATATCAGACTTATTAATAAAGAGAAGCCAGACTTTGGAAATATTCAAGAAATTGATTGGCAAGGAGATCGCAGCCAACAAGTAAATGAACCTCAAATGGTTCGTGCTGGCCTTCCCGATTATACCAGTGTTCTGACACAGAATTACGATTCAGCCTATCTTTTTTATCCGGTTACCAAGCCAATTGGAAAAGCTAAATCTGGAATTATGACTTATTCTAAATATGAAATTGAAAGTTCAACAAGATATAAGTTGCCTATCGAAACTAATTTTAATAAATTTTTTGATTTAGACCGAGCTTTTTCTGTCAGTATTTTGCCAATTAAGAATTCAGATAAAAAATTCGTCATCTTTAATACACATCTGTCAGCATTTATCACTGACCAAAAAATTCAAAAACAACAATTATTGACTTTATTTGATGAGATGAAAAAGTATGTTTCTAAAGGAGATTATGTCATTTGTGGGGCTGATTATAACCATGCCCTAGCTGGTAAAGCTCATCCAGAATTAACATGGATGAAGGAATTTCCCACGGAAAATTTGACAAAAGGAATGCGAGTGGTCGCACCAACCAATGCCCCAACTGTTCGTTCACTTGATTATGCCTATGATAAGAAAAATCCCAAAAATACATTTGGAATTATTGACGGATTTCTTGTTTCAAATAATATAAAAGACTTAAAAATACAAACCATTGATAATCAGTTCAAATCATCGGACCACCAGCCGGTCGTCATGGATTTCTCTTTGAAAAAGTAAAAAAAGCGCTAAGCGCTTTTTTATTTTACTTAAAAATAATTTCCAGTAACAACGTAAGGGCAAGAGAAGCATTAAATAACATCAGATTGTCAATTTGAAGGTGGAAAGTCTCTGATTTACTTTGTTTGGCTCTAAATTTTTTAATATTAGGAATAACTTTCAGGGCAATGATGCTCATTAATAATGACCAAATTGGTAAAATTCCCAAAGCAATGGCAATTAAAATACAAAGTCCAGCAAATAAATATAGTCCAGTAAATACTTTTAAACTGAGTGGAATCTTTAGATAATAAGGTAAAGTATAACGCTCATTGCGAATGTCCTGTTCTAAATCGCAAATATTATCAGAAAACATAATATTAAAATTTTGAACAAAACACATTAGACCGACTAGAAGGATTGGTAAAAGAATTTTAAAGTCCCAAGTCCATGTCATGAACCAATTCCTGTCAAAATTAATGAAAAAATAGCCTTTATCATAAGAATTAATATAGACAGCAAGGAAAAGACCAAAGAACCCTTCGCAAAGACCCGCTAAAATTTCGCCCAAAGGAAAACGAGAAAAAGCAAAAGGACCATAAGTATAGAAAATAGCAATTAAGAAACAAAGTCCACCAATTGGTAAAATCGCAAGATTAGTCAAGAAAAGAACAATTAGTCCAACGACTACATCAATCGCTAAAAGTGCCAAACAAATGTTTAAAGCAAGTTTAGGATTAATCGATTTAGCAACGATAATATTCCATTTCTTATACTCAGGATCAAGTGCTTTTTGATAATCCATCAGATTATTCCAAGCCGAAACAAAAAGATTAATGCTTGCTAAACCAATAAAAAATAGAAGCGTAGGCCAAAAATGAAAACTTCCAAAGTACCAAAAGGCAAAAAGACAGCCAGCAATCGGTGATAATAATGCTGCGGGCAAGGTTTGAATACGTGTAAAATTAAAAAAAGTTTTTAAAGTCATGATAAGCTGATTATAGCAAAAACTAGCCAATAAATCATGAATGATTTTGACTGACAGAGCTGTCAGCAAAAGTTTATTTTACTGACAAGAAAATTGAATGAAAATTTAAATAAAAATGTTATAATAGGATAAAAATTTGAATGGAGAAACAAAATGCGCGCAGTTGTAACAGTAGTAGGAGCAGATAAAATTGGGATTGTTGCTGGAGTCACAGCAACATTGGCAGAACTTGAAGCAAATATCATTGAAATTTCACAAACCTTGATGAGTGGAGCTTTTACCATGATGATGGTAGTTGAAACACAAAATAGTGATTTTTCAGCCTTTCAAGCAGAACTTTCAAGAAAAGGTGAAGCCTTGGGTGTCAATATTCATGTTCAAAATGAAGCAATTTTTAACGCCATGCACAAATTATAATTTACTGACAGAAAAAAATTAGCCAATAAATGACTTTTATTTAAAAGTATTTTTACTGACAGCACGAAAAAAATTTCTGTCAGTAAAATTTTAATCAAAACTAAGGAAATTAAATAATGGATATTCAAAATATCAAAGAAACAATTGCGATGATTGAAGAACAAAATTTCGACATTCGCACAATAACAATGGGAATCAGTCTTCTTGATTGTATCGATGCTGATATTGATAAAGCAGCTGAAAAAATCTATCAAAAAATTGTCAAAAAAGCAGGAAAACTTGTTGAAGTAGGTAACGAGATTGGACATGAACTCGGTATTAAAATTGTCAATAAACGTGTTTCTGTAACACCCATTGCAATTATCGGAGCAGCAACAGCTGCTGATGATTACACACCACTTGCTCTTGCGATGGATCGTGCAGCAAAAGAGATTGGCATCGACTTTATTGGTGGCTATTCTGCTCTTGTGCAAAAAGGCTATCAAAAAGGTGATGAAATTTTGATTAAATCAATGCCTAAAGCACTAGCAGCAACTGAGCGCGTATGTGCTTCGGTAAATGTTGGTTCAACTAAAACAGGTATTAATATGACAGCAGTTCGAGATATGGGTGAAACCATCAAAATCATGTCTAAAGGTGATAAATGGCTCAATGCCAAACTTGTTGTCTTTGCTAATGCCGTTGAAGACAATCCATTTATGGCAGGAGCTTTTCATGGAGTTGGGGAAGCAGATACGATTATCAACGTCGGAGTTTCAGGACCTGGTGTAGTTAAACGTGCTCTTGAAAAAGTCCGCGGAGAATCTTTTGATATTTTAGCCGAAACCATTAAAAAGACAGCTTTTAAAATTACAAGAATTGGTCAACTTGTTGGTCAAATGGCTTCAGAAAGACTTAATGTTGAATTTGGAATAGTTGATTTATCACTTGCACCTACACCAGCAATTGGCGATTCGGTTGCACGCGTTTTAGAAGAAATGGGACTTGAAACTGTTGGGACTCATGGAACAACAGCCGCCCTAGCCATGCTTAATGACGCTGTGAAAAAAGGCGGAGTTATGGCAGCTGAACGTGTTGGTGGACTTTCAGGCGCCTTTATCCCAGTTTCAGAAGATGAAGGAATGATTGCCGCTGTCAATTCTGGGGCATTGAATATTGAAAAATTAGAGGCCATGACTTGTGTTTGTTCAGTTGGCTTGGATATGATTGCAATTCCTGAAGAAACACCGGCATCTACCATTGCAGCAATGATTGCTGACGAAGCCGCCATCGGGGTCATTAATCAAAAAACGACAGCAGTACGGATTATTCCAATGGGCAAAGAAGGCGAACAAATTGAATTTGGTGGACTTTTCGGTGTAGCACCAGTTATGAGAGTAAACAAAGCGTCGTCAGCAGATTTTATTGCTCGTGGCGGTCAAATTCCAGCACCAATTCATTCATTTAAAAACTAAAAATACTTTTAAAATTTAGCTCCTAAACATTTCTAAAAAATGATGAGCGCTTCCAAAAATGATATAATAGAAGAAGTGAAAAAATACGGAGGTTATTTTATGGCTTACAAAGTGAATTTTAAAGATGTAGAAACAGTTGGCTTGGAAACTTCGCCGGTAGCCGATTCTTTAGCAGGTTTACGAGCTAATGAAGCACGTTATTTTTGGAATAAGTATAAATTTGAGTATCTCACATATCCAGCTCATGAAAAAGCCGACGAAGTCGCTTTGTTTGAGAAAATTTTACTTGAAGAACGTAATTTAAAATTTTCAGCAAAAATACTCGAAGTTGCTATCTATGAAAATGATGAACTCTATTGGCCTGAATTCTATTACGAAGACGGTATGGTTTTAAATCTACTCTATGAAAAAGTTGGACAAGAGGGCAAGAAACCAAAACGGGCAGTTGGAATAAAGTTGTCAGTGGGTATGGAAATCCCCAAAGAACTTGAGGGAAAATTCAAATTTGCACGCCAACGTTCAAAACTCGCAGGTGAGATAAGAGGTTCCTACTTTACAATTAAACAGGAATGGCTGTAATTTTCTATATAGATAGAAATATCCTATCGTAATTTTTTTGTTAGAATCATTAAAAAGGGGAGTAGAAATGGTAAATATTTATTTAGTTCGACATGGAAAGACAATGTTTAATACAATTGGTAGAGCGCAAGGTTGGTCTGATACACCTTTAACTGCGGCAGGAGAACAAGGAATTATTGAACTTGGTCTAGGATTCAAAGAAAAAGGCATTAAATTTGACCGAGCTTATTCATCTGATTCTGGACGTACAATCCAGACAATGGGTTTTATCTTGGCTAATTCTGATAATGAAGGAATTCCATACACTTATGATAAAAGAATCCGTGAGTGGTGTTTTGGTTCATTTGATGGTGGCTATGACGGAGAACTTTTTGATGGTGTTTTACCAAGAATATTTACCGAAACTGGAAATCATCATACCGACGAATTTCCTCCAGATGAAGTAATTGCTAATGCGATTTTTGAAGTTGATACGGCTGGCTGGGCTGAACCTTGGGAAAAACTTTCAGGACGTATCATGGATGGTTTTACAGATATTGCCAAGGAATCTGAAGCAAAAGGGGCTAAAAATATTGTTATTGTCAGCCATGGAATGACCATTGGAACTTTTGTAAAACTCGCTCACCCAGAACTCCCTCGTCCACATGGTCTTGATAATGGTTCTGTCACCCATTTAAGTTTTGAGGATGGAAAATTCACCATTGGAAAAGTCGGAGACATGTCTTATCGAGAAATAGGGAGTGAAAAGTTAGCTAAAAAATGAAAAGAAGAATAACATTTAGTTTAATCGTGCTTGTTCTTTTAATCATTGGCGCTTTAGGATTTATTTTAATCAGCAATGATAAGTCAAATTCAACAAACGAATCAGCTAAAAAAACAAGTATTTCGTCATCTAAAGAGGTGGCAAAGAAAAAGGATTTACCTGACGCTAAACAATCAGATTGGGATTTAGTATTGGTGAGTCGAAAATCACCTAAAGATGAAATGAACCCAACACTGGCAACCGTAAATGGGATTCAAGTTGATCAAAGGATAGCATCAGCGGTTCAACAATTTTTAGCAGCAGCCCAACAAATATCACCAGCTGAACATTTAATCTCAGGTTATCGGTCAGTCTCATATCAAGAAGGGCTTTATCAATCTTATGTCCAAGCAGAAATGAATGGTCAAGGAACAGTAAATTCTAGTGGAAATCCAATTTCAGAAGAAGAAGCGATAAAAAATGTACAAACTTATTCTCAGCCGCCAAGAAGTTCAGAACATCAAACAGGATTAGCGATTGATATGAGTAATATTGATAGCCTAAATGAGAGTCAATATGCAAAACAAGTTGCAGCAATTGCTCCCAAATATGGATTTGTTCTTCGTTTTCCAGAAGGGAAAAAGGCAGAGACAGGAATTGGTTATGAAGACTGGCATTTTAGATATGTTGGTTTAGAAAATGCTAAATATATGACCGAACACAATCTTACTTTAGAAGAATATCTAAAACTATTACCAGCATAAAGGAAATGAAATCATGCTAAACCGAACCAGACTTCTACTCTATGTTAATGTTGCTCTATTTATTTACAGTGTCTCGGAAATGATTAAAGTTCTCCTTGTTCATAATAATTTCTTTAGTCAATTTTTTAATAACTTATCGACAAATATAAAAACATTAACGACTAAAATTTCGTCAACAATTACGAGTTGGCAAAGTTTAATCTATTTATTGATTTTTGCTTTATTAATCTTTCTATTATTGAAATTTTGGCGTTTTACTTTTATACTTTTAGAAATTATTTCGGCACTTTTGATTATAGATTATGCCATACTTTTCATTCAACATGAAGTAAAGTATGGAAGCCTCTTTGTCATTGCTGTAATGGTAATTACAGTCATGAATATTTGGCAAACATCCAAAGATTCCAATCTTTTATAAACGAAATTAGCACTCTAACAAAAAGAGTGCTAATTTTTATGTCTTTTTGCTTGACAAGGTATAAACAAAGGGTTATAATAAATTTGTTAGCACTTAGAGATGAAGAGTGCTAAAACAGAAAAAGCTTGTAGATACTAAACAGAAGTCAAAGGCTCAAGAAATTTTTGAGCTTGCGAAAGAAGTTTTGCCGAACTTCTTATCTGTGGAGAAAGGAGTAGTCATGATTACAGAACGTCAAAGACAAATTTTAAATTTGATTGTTTCTCTTTATGCCAAAGAGCATACGCCAATTGGTTCAAAGTCGCTCCTTGATAGTATTCAAGCTTCTAGTGCTACAATCCGAAACGACATGAAAGTCTTGGAAAAACTAGGTTTGATTCAAAAAGAACACACCTCAAGTGGACGTGTTCCAAGTGTTTCAGGTTATAAGTATTTTGTAGAAAATGTCATCCAGTTAGATGAATTTAGTCAAAATGACTTATTTAAAGTGATGAAAGCTTTTGATGGTGATTTTTATCGCTTATCTGACCTGTTTAAAACAGCGGCTAAAAGTTTATCAGGACTCACTGGTTTGACAAGCTTTGTACTTAATGCTCCCCAACGTGACCAACAATTAGTTTCATTTGAAATGGTCATGCTGGATAGTCATTCAGTACTTTCAGTTATAACATTAGGGACTGGTGAAGTAAGAACAAATCAATTTATTCTTCCAAAATCGATGACCGAAGCTGATTTAGCAGTCTTTAGTAATCTAGTTAAAGAACGTCTGGTTGGTAAAAAAGTGATTGATATTCACTATACTTTACGAACAGAGATTCCACAGATTGTTCAGCGTTATTTCAAAGTTACGAGTGAAGTTCTCCAACTCTTTGAATCAATTTTTGATGATTTGTTCAAAGAACGGCTGACCGTCGCTGGGCGTAAAAATATCTTTGATTATGCAACTGACAATCTTGCAGAATTATATAAACTCTTTAGCGATGATGAACGGATGCTTCATGAAATTCGCGAAATCACTAATAACGATGAAATGCGTGCCGTTAAATTTGACAATGACGAAAAATATATGAAAAATTTAACGATTATTTCGCAAAAATTTGTTATCCCATATCGCGGTTTTGGTACACTAACAGTCGTTGGACCTGTAGAAATGGATTATCAAAGGACGTTATCAGTTCTTGACTTAGTTGCTAAAGTTTTAACTATGAAGCTGAGTGACTATTATCGTTATCTTGATGGTAACCATTATGAAATTAGTAAATGATAAAAAAGTTATTTAAAAAAGGAGGGCCTATGTCCGAAGAAACTAAAGAAGAAATCAAAAATGAAAAAGTTGATGAAGAAGTGACTGAGGAGTTGACAGAGGAAGCACTTGAGGATATTGTTGAAGAAGAAATCAACGAACTTGATGAAGCACAAAAGTTAGCGACTGAGTGGGAAAATAAATTCCTTCGCGTTTCTGCAGAAATGCAAAACGTACAACGTCGTGGAAATGAAGAACGTTTGCAACTTATCAAATATCGTTCACAAGATTTAGCAAAAAAAATCTTATCTTCACTAGATAATCTTGAACGTGCACTTGCTGTTGAAGGATTAACGGATGATGTTAAAAAAGGCCTTGAAATGGTCCAAGAAAGCTTGATTTCAGCGCTTAAAGAAGAAGGCGTTGAAGAAGTTTCTTATGAAAGTTTCGACCATAATATTCACATGGCTGTTCAAACTGTCCCAGCTGATGATGAACATCCAGCTGACAGCATCGTGCAAGTTTTCCAAAAAGGTTACCAACTTCACGAACGTTTACTTCGTCCAGCAATGGTTGTCGTAGCACAGTAAATTAAAAAATAAATTGACCGCAAAGTCTTTAAACTATTCATAAGTAATAAGAAATAAAGGAGATTTAATAATATGTCTAAAATTATCGGTATTGACCTTGGTACAACAAACTCAGCAGTAGCAGTTCTTGAAGGAACTGAATCAAAAATTATTCCAAATCCAGAAGGAAATCGTACAACACCTTCAGTTGTAGCTTTCAAAAATGGTGAAATCATTGTCGGTGACGCTGCAAAACGTCAAGCGGTAACTAACCCAGAAACAATTATTTCTATTAAATCAAAAATGGGAACATCTGAAAAAGTTTCTGCAAATGGTAAAGAATATACACCACAAGAAATTTCAGCAATGATTCTTCAAAACTTGAAAGCTACAGCAGAAGCTTATCTTGGAGAAAAAGTAGAAAAAGCAGTTATCACTGTACCTGCATACTTCAATGACGCTCAACGTCAAGCAACTAAAGATGCTGGTAAAATTGCTGGTCTTGAAGTAGAACGTATCGTTAACGAACCAACAGCAGCAGCTCTTGCTTATGGTCTTGATAAAACAGATAAAGATGAAAAGATTCTTGTATTTGACCTTGGTGGTGGTACATTCGACGTTTCAATTCTTGAACTTGGTGATGGTGTCTTTGATGTTCTTGCAACTGCTGGTAACAACAAACTCGGTGGTGATGATTTTGACCAAAAAATCATTGACTGGATGGTTGCCGAATTCAAGAAAGAAAACGGAATTGACCTTGCCCAAGATAAAATGGCTTTGCAACGTTTGAAAGATGCCGCTGAAAAAGCGAAAAAAGACCTTTCAGGTGTAACAACTACTCAAATCAGCTTGCCATTCATCACAGCCGGTGCTGCTGGCCCTCTTCACTTGGAAATGGCTTTGACTCGTGCTAAATTTGATGAATTGACACATGATCTTGTTGAAGCGACACGTCAACCAGTTCGCCAAGCCCTTTCTGATGCTGGCTTGTCAACTTCTGATATTGACGAAGTTCTCTTGGTTGGTGGTTCAACTCGTATCCCTGCTGTTGTTGAACTTGTTCGTCACGAAACAAACAAAGAACCAAATAAATCAGTAAACCCTGATGAAGTTGTTGCTATGGGTGCAGCAATTCAGGGTGGTGTGATTACTGGTGACGTTAAAGATGTTGTTCTCCTTGACGTTACTCCACTTTCACTTGGTATTGAAACAATGGGTGGTGTCTTCACAAAATTGATTGACCGTAACACAACTATCCCAACTTCTAAATCGCAAGTCTTCTCAACTGCTGCTGATAATCAACCCGCTGTAGATATTCATGTCCTTCAAGGTGAACGTCCAATGGCAGCTGATAACAAAACTTTGGGTCGTTTCCAATTAACAGATATCCCTGCAGCACCACGTGGTATTCCACAAATCGAAGTAACATTTGATATTGATAAAAATGGTATTGTTTCTGTTAAAGCTAAAGACCTTGGTACACAAAAAGAACAAACAATCGTTATCAAATCAAACTCAGGTCTTTCTGATGAAGAAATTGATAAAATGATGAAAGATGCTGAAGCGAATGCTGACGCTGATGCAAAACGTAAAGAAGAAGTTGATACACGTAATGAAGCTGATGCTTTAGTTTTCCAAACTGAAAAAACTTTGAAAGACCTTGAAGGAAAAGTAGAAGAAGCTGAAGTTAAAAAAGCTGAAGAAGCTAAAGAAGAACTCAAAAAAGCGCTTGAAGGTGAAGATATTGATGATATCAAAGCTAAATCAGAAGCACTTTCTGAAATCGCTCAAAACCTCGCTGTAAAACTTTATGAACAAGCAAATGCAGCTCAAGGTGAAGCTGGACAAGCAACTGATGCTCAAGAAGCTCCAAGAGATGATAATACATTTGATGGTGACTTTGAAGAAAGCAAATAATAATTTATAAAAGCACTGATTCTTTTGTCAGTGCTTTTTTTATAAAAATGGACAAAATAGACATGTTGTCTAAAAACTATTTCAGATTCTTGCAATCATTTTCTTCTTGTACTATGATGAAATTAGTAAGAGATTGGAGGAAAATTAGAAGTAAAGAGACTAAAAAATTTAGTCAAACTGATGTTGTTTAGATTAGAGGAGGTTAATTATTATGCGTTATACAAATGGAAATTATGAAGCTTTCGTTCACCCAAGAAAACCAGAAAATGTTGATCAAAAATCAGCTTATATTATTGGGGCAGGCCTTGCAGGACTTGCAACAGCAGTATTTTTAATTCGTGACGGTCAAATGTCAGGGGACCGTATTCATATTTTAGAAGAGTTACCGTTGTCAGGAGGTTCTCTTGACGGTTCCTTTATTCCACATGATGGTTTCGTTGTTCGTGGTGGACGTGAAATGGAAAACCATTTTGAATGTCTTTGGGATTTATTCCGAACAATTCCGTCATTAGAAGTGGACGATGCGTCTATTTTAGATGAGTTTTATCGAATTGATCGGGATGACCCAAATTCATCTAACTGTCGTATTATCCATAATCGTGGTGAACGGGTTGATGATGATGGAAAATTTACCCTAAGTCCAAAAGCTCAAGAAGAAATAATCAAATTATTCATGACTAAAGAAGAACTACTTGTAGGTAAAACAATAGAAGATTGCTTTACTGATGAGTTCTTCAAATCAAATTTTTGGCTTTATTGGTGTTCAATGTTTGCTTTTGAAAAATGGCATTCAGCTATTGAAATGCGTCGTTACATTATGCGTTTCATCCACCATATTGAGGGGTTACCTGATTTTTCTGCCCTAAAATTTACAAAATATAATCAATATGAATCGCTAGTAAAACCATTAATTTCATACTTAAAAGATCATGGAGTTGATTTTAAATATGGAGCACAGGTTGAAAATGTTGAAGTTGACTTTTCAAATGGCAAAAAGGTAGCAAAAGCTATTGTATTTGCTGACAAAGAAATAAAAGAACTGACAGAAAATGACTTAGTTTTTGTCACAAATGGTTCAATTACAGAAAGTTCAACTCAAGGTTCACCAACACAAGCCGCTCCGAAAACTAGTGAACTTGGTGGCTCTTGGAAACTTTGGCAAAATTTAGCTAAACAATCAGAAGAATTTGGACATCCAGATGTTTTTTGTAAGGAAATTCCAAAAGAAGCTTGGGTTGTATCAGCAACTGTCACTTGGAAAAATTTAAAGATTCAACCTTATTTTGAAAAATTAACACATCGTCAATTGCGTTCAGGAAAAGTTGTCACAGGAGGAATTATTACTGTTAAAGATTCAAATTGGCTCCTTTCATTTACAACTCACCGCCAACCTCATTTTAAAGAACAAAATGACCAAGAAACAGTAACTTGGGTTTATGGTCTTCTTTCAAATACACCTGGGAACTATATCAAAAAACCAATTGAAGATTGTACAGGTGAAGAAATTACTCAAGAATTACTTTATCATTTAGGAATGCCAGAAGAAGAAATTGAAGCATTTGTTAAAGAAAATACTAATACAATTCCAGTATATATGCCTTTCATTACTTCTTATTTCATGCTTCGTGAACCAGGGGATCGCCCTCTTGTAGTACCTGAACAATCAGTCAATTTAGCGTTTTTAGGAAATTTTGCGGAAACTGAGCGTGATACAGTCTTTACAACAGAGTATTCAGTCAGAACTGCGATGGAAGCTGTTTATCAATTATTAAATGTTGATCGCGGTGTTCCGGAAGTCTATGCTTCGGCTTATGATTTACGAACTTTAGCAAGTTCAGCCTACTATCTATCAGATAAGCAAAAATTAGAAGATTTAGAGCTTTCATTTATTAAAAAACAAGCGCTCAAAGTTGGACTTAAAAAAATCAAAGGGACATATATTGAAGAACTTTTAGAAGATGCGGGTCTGATTTAAAATTTAAATGAAGTCACAAGAAATAGTGAAGGAGCAACCTTCGCTATTTTTGATACAATTATTTTTATGATTGAAGAAAATTTATACCAAGAGCTTGTTGAAATTAGACATTATCTACATGCTCATCCCGAAATATCAGAAAAAGAAGTTGAAACGACAAAATTTATTCGTCAAAAATTAGCAGATTGGCAAATTGAAATAATGGATAGTCAGCTTAAAACAGGACTTGTTGCAAAAATTGGCTCAGGAAAACCGATTATTGCGCTAAGAGCAGATATTGACGCCTTACCTATTCTAGAAGAAACAGGATTAGAATTTTCCTCTGTAAACAAAGGAGCAATGCATGCTTGTGGTCATGACTTACATATGACTAGTCTTTTAGGAGCTGCTAAAATTCTAAAAGAGAAGGAAAGTCAGTTTAGTGGGACAATCAAAATTATATTTCAACCTGCCGAAGAAATTGGCGAAGGATCCAAAGAAGTTCTAAAAACAGGATTAGTTTCAGATGTTCAAGCTTTTATTGGCTACCATAATATGCCTACTTTGTCAGCTGGAGTAATTGGCTTACGTGAGGGTGGAGTAATGGCAGCCGTTGAACGTTTTGAAATTTTAATAAGAGGTCAAGGAAGTCATGCGGCATATCCGCAAGAAGGTCAAGATTTGATTTTAGCTAGTGCTGCGATTGTTCAAAATCTACAACAAATTGTTTCTAGAAATATTTCACCACTGAGAGCTGCTGTTGTATCTGTCACACACATTGAAGCCGGAAATACTTGGAATGTTTTACCAAACAATGCTCGTTTAGAAGGGACAATAAGAACTTTTGACAATGAAGTACGTTCCTTAACAAAGAGAAGATTCAGTCAAATTATCGAGGCCACTGCAAAAGCTTATGATGTTGAACTAGAGATTAAATGGTTAATGGAAGCGGACCTTACGTTCAACGATTTCGAGTTGACAGATGTTATCAGGAAAAGAACCGAGCAATGGCATGATAAGGTAGTATATCCAGAGCCATCAAGTGCGGGGGAAGACTTCGCTAATTATCAAAAGCAAGCTCCAAGTGTCTTTGCTTTTATTGGTTCAAATGAACAAGGGGCCTCTGGACTTCATTTTGCTGACATGGTCGTTCAAGATGAAACTCTAAAAGTTGCTGTTGACTACTATTTGGAAAGCGCTCATCAATTACTTGAACACTTTAAATAAAAACTATTATTAGATAGTTTTTTATTTTTGAGTTTTTTTGGAAGAAAATGATAGTTAATGATTGATTTTGAAAGATAAAGGTGTTATAATGATTTTTGTAAACGAATTCAGGAGATGGAAATGTTAGCAAATGAAAGAAAAAGACGGATTGTTGACTATCTAAAATTAAAAAGAAGAGCAACGATTGAAGAACTTCTTACGTTAATGGATTGCTCTATATCGACGCTTAGGCGAGATTTGAATGAATTGGAAAAAGAAAAATCTTTAAGACGAGTTCATGGTGGTGCAGAACTTACACAAGACTTATCGGAAGAATTAAGTATTTCTGAAAAAACTTCCAAAAACATTCAAGAAAAAGAAGAAATCGCTCAAAAAGCATTATCGAAAATTAAAGATGGGGATATTATTTTTTTAGATGCTGGGACTACAACTGGTATCTTAGCTGAACTTATCAATCAATCTCATCTTTATTTAACGATTGTAACCAACTCTGTCAGTCATTTGGCAAAATTAACAGATGACCGATTAATCGTCTATCTGCTCGGTGGACGAGTGAAAAAGGTAACAGATGCAATAATTGGGAGTCAGGCTTTAGAACAACTTTCTGCTTATCAATTCAATAGTGCTTTTGTTGGAGCTAACGGCTTTGACAATGAACACGGAGCAATGACGCCAGACCATGAAGAAGCAGCAATAAAAGGACTAGCAGTCAAACAAAGCCAGAATGCTTTCATATTAGCCGATTCTTCTAAATTAGGACAAATGAGTTTTGTCAAATTTGCTAATTCTGAAGAAGTTGAATTAATTACCGAGAACAATTAGCGTTTGTTTTTAAATGAATCGTGTGAAAAAAATTTCACTAAAAGTTAGTATTTGCAAACCTACGTCTTACATAAAGGAGAATTATGATTTATACAGTAACACTCAACCCAGCACTTGACTACTTCATGAATTATGAAGAGTTAGCACTTGGTGAGGTGAACCGAACAGGGAAAACACAGATTTCAGCAGGTGGTAAAGGAATTATGGAAAGTCGCATGCTAAGTCTTGTAGGTGCCAAAAGCAAGGCACTAGGCTTTCTAGGTGGATTTTCTGGTCAATATATTAAAGATTTCTTAAATGAGAATCAGATTGATTCGGATTTCACAGAAATAGAAGATTTGACAAGAATTAATGTCAAGCTGAAAAGTCAGGAAAACGAAACAAGTCTTGATGCGGCTGGACCAAAACTTCAAGAAAGTGAAATTAATCATTTTCTTGAAAAATTTGATCATTTGAAAGAAGATGATATCGTTGTCTTTGCAGGTACAATCCCTAAAAGTCTTGGTGAAGATTTCTATGAGCGTTTGATTGCTAAAGTCCAAAAGCAAAAAGCAACTTTTGTCATGGATGTTGATGGTCAAAAATTACTTGATTCGCTTCCTGCTCATCCCCTACTCATTAAACCAAACCGAGAAGAACTAGAAGCAATCTTTGAAACAAGCTTCAAAAATAATGAGCAAATCATTCCTTATGGTCAAAAACTTTTAGAAATGGGTGCTCAAAATGTTATCGTATCAATGGCTGGTGATGGAGCACTCCTCTTTACAAATGAGAAAGTTTATTTTGCTCAAGGGATTAAAGGAGAGTTAAAAAATTCTATTGGTGCTGGTGATTCGACCGTTGCAGGATTTTTAGCTGAATATAGCCAGTCTAAAGACCCGCTATTAGCATTTAGACAAGCAATCGCTTGTGGAACTTCAAAGGCATTCTCAGATGATATGCCAAGCCGAGCATTTTTGGAAGAAATTTATAAAAAAGTTAATATTTCAGAGGTGAAATGATGGAAATAAAAGATTTACTTAAAACAGAGGTTATGATTCTTGACCTCCAAGCAACTAGCAAAGAAGCCGTTATTGATGAAATGGTCAATAAATTAGTTTCTGAAGGTTATGTCAATGATTTCGCAACTTTTAAAGCAGGAATTATGGCCCGTGAGGCACAGACTTCAACCGGACTTGGCGATGGAATTGCAATGCCTCACAGTAAAAATACAGCGGTCAATGAGCCAGTCGTTCTCTTTGCAAAATCAAAAGTTGGTGTTGACTACGCCGCATTAGATGGACAACCTGTCAATCTTTTCTTCATGATAGCAGCACCAGACGGTGCTAATGATACTCACTTGGAAGCTTTAGCACAACTTTCAACTTATCTTCTTAAAGACGGTTTCCAAGATCGTTTGAGAAAAGTTGAGTATCCAAGAGAGGTCATTCAGCTTTTTTCTGAAAAACAAGAAGAAATTAAGACTGTTGAAAATGCTGAACATTATATTGTAGCTGTAACGGCTTGTACAACGGGTATTGCTCATACTTATATGGCTGAAGAAGCGCTTAAAAAACAAGCCTTGGAAATGGGCGTTGGAATTAAAGTTGAAACCAATGGTGCGCGTGGAATTGATAATAAATTAAGTGCAGCTGATATCCAAAAAGCAGATGCTGTTATTGTGGCTGCGGATAAGAAAGTTGAAATGAATCGTTTTGCTGGTAAAGAAATGGTTCAAGTTCCAGTTGCACATGCCATCCGAGATACTGAAGAATTAATTAATCGTGCACTGTCAGGTAAAGCGCCAATTTATGAAGCAGACGGATCTGATGAAGTAAAAGAAGAAGCATCTGGTGGATTAGGAAAAGCATTCTATAAACACTTAATGGGTGGGGTTTCTGCAATGCTTCCATTCGTTGTCGGTGGTGGGATACTTATTGCTCTTGCTTTCTTGATTGACCAAGCAATGGGAGTTCCTCAAAGTCAATTGGCTAATCTAGGAGTTTATCATCCTTTAGCAGCTTACTTTAAAAATGTTGGTGGTGCAGCTTTTGCCTTTATGTTACCTGTTCTAGCTGGTTTCATTGCCAACTCTATTGCTGATAAACCTGGTTTAGTTGCTGGTTTTGTCGCTGGTTCTATGGCATCTTCTGGTCTTGCATTTGGTCATTTAGATCCTGCTAAAATGATTCCGTCTGGTTTCTTAGGAGCCCTAGTTGGTGGTTTCCTTGCCGGTGGTGTCATTATCCTTTTACGTAAAGCTTTTGCAAAACTTCCTCGTTCACTTGATGGAATTAAAGCTATCTTGATTTATCCATTAGTTGGAACATTTATTACAGGTTTCCTAATGCTCTTTGTCAATATCCCAATGGCAGCAATCAATACTGGTCTTTCTAACTTCTTAGCGAGTCTATCAGGAGCATCTGCTCTTGTACTTGGTTTAGTTGTTGGTGGAATGATGGCTATTGACCTTGGGGGTCCAATTAACAAAGCTGCTTATATCTTTGCAACTGGTACTTTAGCAGCAACAGTTTCAACTGGTGGTTCAGTAACAATGGCTGCCGTTATGGCTGGTGGGATGGTTCCACCACTCGCAACTACAGTAGCTGTTATCTTGTTTAAAAATAAATTTACTAAAGAAGAACGCAATGCTGGTTTGACAAATATCGTTATGGGGCTTTCATTCATCACTGAAGGGTCAATTCCGTTTGGTGCATCTGACCCCGCACGCGCAATTCCATCATTTATGATTGGAGCAGCAGTAGCCGGTGGTTTGACTGGTATGGCAAACATTAAATTGATGGCACCACATGGTGGAGTCTTCGTTCTCGCTTTGACAAACAATCCTTTACTTTATCTCTTGTTCATCTTGATTGGCGCAATTGTTTCAGGCCTATTATTTGGTGCATTGAAAAAAGCAAAATAAAAATGAATGAGAATAATAAGAGCGGTTTAATACCGCTTTTTTTGATATAATAGAGGAAGTAAACTGGGGGATTGGGAGAGATTATTTTGAGTTTTATTGCACTTTTTGAGCTGGCGCTTTTTTTCCTTAATGTTATATTATCCTTTGTCATTATTTTTAGGGAAAGAAAATCAACAGCGGCAACTTGGTCATGGCTCTTTGTAGTTAATTTACTGCCTATCATAGGCTTTATTTTATATTTACTCATTGGACGTGGCATTTCGCATTATCGTATTTTTAAAGACCGAAAAAGGTTTCAGTTGGGTTTTGAAAAACAATTAGAACATGCTGAAAAATCTTACACAGATCGATTATTTATTAAAAAAATGAGACAAAATCATGTAATTGGTCAGTTGATTCATATGCTTTATGTTGAAGAAAAATCAATTATTTCAACAAATACTGGTGTGAAAATCTTCAATGATGGACGTCAGAAATTTAATGCTCTGATTGATGATATTAATAAAGCAAAACATCACGTTCATATGGAATATTATATTTTTCGGATGGATCGAATGGGTCATGAAATCTATGATGCTTTACTTGCAGCTGCAAAACGAGGAGTCGAAGTTAAACTTTTAATTGACGCTTGGGGTTCAAATAAAACAAAAATGTCTAATTTTAAAGAACTTCAGGAGGCTGGTGGGCATGTAGCGCAATTTTTTCCATTAATTATGCCTTTAGTTAATCCACGAACAAACTATCGTTTACACCGTAAAATTGTAGTTATTGATGGAATTATTGGATACACAGGTGGATTTAATGTTGGTGATGAATATGCTTCAATTACAAAGAAATTTGGCTATTGGCGTGACAATCATTTACGTTTGACTGGTGATATTGTTTATAGTCTACAACATCGTTTTATTTTAGACTGGAATTCTCAACATCATTTTGAAGTGACCGAGGGAGAGCCTTATTTCCCAGATTCGATTGTTGAAGGTCATGTAGCGACTCAACTTGTAACTTCGGGACCAGATGAGGACAAAGAGCAAATTAAATTAACTTACATGAAGATGATTTCAGGTGCAGAGCGAGAGATTATCATTCAAACCCCTTATTATATTCCGTCTGATGCTTTACATGAATCTATAAAATTAGCATTGTTATCGGGTGTACAGGTTAAATTATTGATTCCAAATAAGCCGGACCATCCACTGGTTTATTGGGCGACTTATTTCCATGCTGCTGATTTAGTTAAATATGGCGCGAAAGTTTATACTTACGAAAATGGATTTGTTCACTCTAAAACATTGATTATTGATGGAGAGTATGCCTCAGTTGGGTCAGCTAATTTAGATTATCGAAGTTTGCAATTATGTTTTGAAGCTAATGTTGTTATCTATGATTATGACATTTCTCAAAAATTACGAAATGATTTTATGAAGGATTTGAAATTGAGTCGTCCATTAACTTTAGAGCGTTATGAGGAACGCTCTAAGTTAGTTCGTTTTAAAGAAGGTTTAGCTCGTTTAATTGCACCAATGCTCTGATACCTATTATTAAAAATTGAAGTAGTAAGATTTATTGAAGAAAAAATTTAAAAGAGTAAGATGAAAATGGAGGAGAGAAATGGAGAATAAACTCAATATTGTGATTATTACAGGGATGTCTGGGGCAGGTAAGACGGTTGCCATTCAATCCTTTGAGGACATGGGTTATTTCACGGTAGATAATATGCCACCAAATTTAATTGAAAAATTTGTGGGCCTTTTGAATACACCAGATAATAAGATTGATAAAGTTGCCTTGGTTGTCGATATGCGTTCACGCGCTTTCTTTGAAGATATTCAAAGTATTGTGACTGAATTGACTGATAACGGGTCTGTTAATTTCAAACTTTTATTTTTAGATGCAAATGATACTGAATTGGTTTCAAGATATAAGGAAACTAGAAGAAGTCATCCTCTTGCTATTGATGGTAGAACGCTTGATGGAATTACTAAAGAACGTGAAATTTTAGCTGATTTAAAAAATCTTTCAGAAGTGGTTATTGATACAAGCGAATTGACTCCAAGAAATCTTCGAGCAAGAATTTTACAAAAATTTGCTTCTAGTACGGAATCTACATTTAGAATTGAAGTTATGTCATTTGGATTTAAGTATGGCTTGCCTTTAGATGCCGATTTAGTCTTTGACGTCCGATTCTTGCCAAATCCGCATTATATTACTGAATTACGTGATAAAAATGGAACAGATAAAGAAGTTTATGACTATGTTATGGAACATCCACAGTCGGAAGAATTTTATGAAAATTTGATGAAAATGTTAGTTCCAATTCTTCCAGCTTATAAAAAAGAAGGTAAATCAGTTTTAACAATCGCTTTTGGTTGTACGGGTGGTCAACACCGGTCGGTTGCTTTTGCTGAAAGAGTCTCTGCGGCTTTGAAGGATAAATGGCATCTCAATGTCAGTCATAGAGATAAAGACCGTAGAAAGGAAACGGTAAATCGTTCATGAGCAATCCAAAAGTTGTAGTTATTGGTGGAGGAACTGGAATTCCAGTTGTCTTAAAAGCACTTCGTAAAGAAAAAATTGATTTAACGGCTATTGTAACTGTGGCAGACGATGGTGGGTCTTCTGGGCGAATTCGTTCAGCGGTGAATATTGCACCGCCAGGTGATTTGCGTAATGTATTAATTGCCATGTCAGATATGCCCAAGTTTTATGCTGATATTTTACAATATCGTTTTGATAAATCTGATGGTGAATTAGCTGGTCATCCTCTGGGTAATCTAATTATTGCAGCAGTTTCTGAAATGCAGGGTTCAACTTATCGTGCAATTCAAACATTAGCTCAATTTTTTCATGTGGAAGGGAAAATTTATCCTTCGTCTGATGCCGCGTTGACCTTACATGCTGTTTTTAAGGATGGTCATGAGGTCTTAGGTGAAAGTCATATTGCTAGCTATAAGGGATTGATTGACCATGTTTATTTAACTCAAACAGCTAGTGGTGATAGTCCAGTTGCGTCCAAAAATGTAGTGAAATCAATTATGGAAGCAGATACCATTGTCTTGGGACCTGGCTCACTTTTTACTTCGATTTTACCTAATATCGTTATTCCAGAAATCTGCGAGGCTCTTTGGAAAACCTCGGCTAAAATTGTCTATGTTTGTAATATCATGACTCAGCGTGGGGAAACAGAACATTTTTCAGATGCTGACCATGTTCGAGTATTAAATGAACATATTGGGACAAAAGAGATTGATACTGTCTTGGTGAATATTCAAGAAGTTCCTGAAGAATACATGAATACGAATAAATTTGATGAATATCTGGTTCAAGTTGACCATGACTTTGAGGCATTAAAAGCAGAAGAGGTCAACGTTATCTCTAATAACTTCCTTGAACTTCGTGACGGCGGAGCCTTTCATAATGGTGAAGCTGTTGCTAAAGAAATTGTTGCAATTTCACAAAGGCAAGAGTTTAGACATTAAAATAATTTACTGACAGAATGTTTGTCAGTAAATTTTTATAAGAAAAAAGTCTGACAGAAAGAATAGAGCAGGAAAAAATATCCTGTCCTGTATAGAAAGAATTATGAGTTTCACAAGTGATGTAAAAAAAGAATTAACAAGTAATTTAGCAACAACTGGAGCACTTTTGGCACTTGTCAGAATGAATGGCTCTGTGGGTATTTTTAATGGATTAACTTTATCGATTACGACTGAAAATGCTGGAACTGCTAAATATATTTATCAAATGTTAAGAGAACTCTACGATGTTCATGCTGAAATTCGTGTTCATCAAAAGACTACGCTCTCTAAAAATCGGGTTTATACGGTTTTTATAACTGAGGGTGCGAGTGAATTATTAGATGAATTAAGTTTAGCAGATTCGTTGATGTTGGATAATGGTGTGCCAGAATTTGTTAAAAATGATGAATTTATCAAAAAGGACTATTTACGAGGTGCTTTTTTATCGGCAGGCTCTCTCCATAATCCTGAAAAAGGTGAGTATCAGTTATCAATTGCTAGTGTATATCAGGAACATGCGGAAGATTTACAAGAAATTTTTCGAGATTTTGGTTTAAATGCGCGCGTTATTGAAAGGAAAAATCGCTGGATACTCTATTTATCAAAAGCTGAAGAAATAATGGATTTCTTGACTTTAATTGGAGCGATGAAAGCAAGATTGAAATTTGAAGAGGCGAAGATTATGCGTGAAATGCGTGGTTTAGCTAATCGGCAGTCCAATTTTGAAAATGCTAATATTGCTAAATCAGTTATGGCGGCTCAAGAAGCAATTAATGCTATTAAATTTCTTAATGAGAGAAAAGAATTAGAACAACTTCCAGAGAATTTAAAGGAAATTGCTCGTGTACGTCTAGAAAATCCTGAAGCAACAATTAAAGAGTTGGGAGAGTTGCTTGAACCCTCTTTAGGGAAATCTGGAGTAAATCACCGACTTAGAAAACTTGTTGAACAAGCTAATGAGTTAAGAAAAATTGAGAATTAAAAAAACTAGCTAGATATTCTTGCTAGTTTTTTTATACTTTGTCTTATTTCCACCCATTGAGGAAAAAACGAGAAACGATTTCAGTTTTTTCTATAAGTAAATTCATTGATAAACCTTTCATTCCTGAATTGAAAATACTTAAAATCAGAAGAAAATCTTCTTGGCTATAATCACTAGAAATTTTTCCTTCCGCCTGGCCTTTTTGAAAAAGTAATAGATAAATCTGCTTCTGTAAAGAAAGGGCATCATCATCTAGTAATTCAGGACTATTTGTATATTGAGTCATCATGTTTTCTGAAAAAATCGGCTGATAATGTTCAAGTTGCTGAATTTTTAATTGAAGAATTGCTTGATAAGTCTGATTAAAATCTAAATTACTTTCAATAAGAGTTTTAATTTCCAAAGACAATTGATTGAGATTTTGCCTAATAACCTGGTTAATCAATTGATTTTTGCTATGAAAATATTTAAAGAGTGTCACTTTTGAAACATCCGCTTTGTGGGCAATTTCGTCAACGGTAATTTCTCTAATTGTTTTTTGGTTTAATAAGTGAAAAGTGGTTTCTAGAATCGCTTTTTTCTTTTTTTCTGTTTGATTCATAAAAGTTCCTTTCAACTTGATTGGATTTGGTATTTACTATCAAAAATTATAGCTTTTTTCTTGAACTATTTCAAATGTAAGCGTACAATATGAACTATAAGTAATGATTCAGTACATTTTATGATAATAGAGGATAAAATTCAGGAGGAAGAAAGATGTATAAGTTAGTTGAGGTAAAAGGACTTCAAAAAAACTTTGGTCAATTTCAAGCCTTAAAAGATGTTTCTTTTGAGGTAAATGCTGGAGAAGTTCTTGGCTATATTGGCCCTAATGGTGCTGGGAAATCAGCAACAATTAGAATTTTGCTTGGAATCATTCGAGCGACCCAAGGAAAAGTTCAAATTTTTGGTAAGGATGTCTGGCAAGATTCAATTGAGATTCATAAAAAAATTGCTTATGTTCCAAGGGATGTTTACCTTTGGCCAAATTTATCTGGCGGAGAAACGATTGATTTATTTTTAAAACTTCATGGAGCAAGCAATCAAGAAAAACGAGACCAATTAATTAAAAAGTTTGATTTAAATCCTAAGAAAAAAGTTCGCTCTTATTCTAAAGGAAATCGACAAAAGATTGCGCTCATTGCTGCTTTAGCAACTGAGGCTGAGCTCTATATTTTTGATGAGCCAACGAGTGGTTTGGATCCACTTATGGAAGCCGTTTTTCAAGAAGAAGTAAAAGCACTAAAAGCTGCTGGCAAAGCAATTATTTTATCAAGTCATATTTTATCAGAAGTTGAAAAATTAGCTGATAGAGTAGCGGTGATCCGAAAAGGAGAGATTGTTGAAACAGGCACACTTGATGACTTGCGACATTTGACCAGATATCAGTATAAAGTTGAAACGGAACAAGAAGCTGTTGGCTTAAAAGAATTATCTTCTGTTCATGATTTACAAATTAAAGAGAATGAAGCGACATTTCAAGCCGATTCAGATGCAATAGATGAAATTTTAAAAACACTCTTACTTTATGGGGTAAAGAAGCTGGAAGCCACACCACCAACACTTGAAGATCTGTTTATGCGACATTATCAATAGGGGGCTTACTATGAAACAACCACTTTATAATACAGGAGTTTTATTTAAGACTTTAATAAAAAGGGATTGGTTTAAGTTAGTTTTCTGGATTTTAGGAATGCTTGCTTTTGCTGCTTCAGGGGCAGGGAAAATGGAAGTTGCCTCGAATCCGGCGACGGCTAGTACTCTTTATACAATGTTTGTCAAAAATCCAGCAATGGTCGGATTATTTGGACCAACTCCAATAAATAATCCAACTAATTATAGTCTGGGGCCGATTTTTGGTCAAACCATGACTTTAATTACGGGGCTGACTTTCGCTATCATTTCGATTATTTATGTTGTTAATCGAAGCAGAAAAGAAGAAGATGATGGGATTACAGAACTTTTTCGGTCTTACTCTATTGGAAAATTGGCAAATACGACTGCTTTAGTCATGGAACTTTTGCTCTTAAATTTAATAATGGCTGTCTTATTAGCTCTTTCAATAGAGGTCCAAAACGTGGCTGGCTTGAATCATTTAGAAAGTAATTTTCTATTTGCTTTCACAACAAGCGCTCAGGGTTTCCTTTGGGGAATGTTTGCTTTACTTTTCGGTCAAATTTTCTCTGAAGCAAGTACAACTAAAGGGATGACATTTGGTTTACTGGGTTTGTTATATATTGTTCGAATGCTAACAGATGTAACAAATCTTTCCATAGGTTGGTTCAATCCTCTGTCTTGGTCTTATCTAGCTTTTCCATATGTTAAAGGTCATGAAAATTGGTTAGCTGTCTTTTTGACTTTTCTCTTAGCTTTTCTAATTTTAGGAATATCCTATATTCTAGAGCTTAAAAGAGATGTGGGAGTGGGGTATCTTCCCGAAAGAAAGGCGCGACTTCATGGGAAAAAGGGACATTTCGGATTTCCTGGTCTCGTTTTGAATCTTGAAAAAAAGATGATTATCGGTTGGCTTTTGGCAAGTTTTGTTCTGGGCTTAGTTTATGGTTCAATGTTTGGACAAATGGACCAATTTATTTCAAGTAATAAAACCGTTAAGGAGCTTTTTGTTGGGAATGAAACGGCAGCGAGTGCGATTAGAGGAAACTTCATGGTCACTCTGTTTTCGATATTGTCAATCTTAATCGCAGCGTTTGGTGTAATTTTACTGACAAAAATGGTGAGCGAGGAAAGAAAAAATCGTCTGGAAGCTCTTTATGCTTTACCACTTTCACGACTAAAAGTGTATTCCACTTATTTACTGATAGCTATTCTGTCAGTAATTTTAGCTCAGTTTTTAGCGCTTTTTGGAATATTTATTGAACAGTTGGGTAATAAAAATGCTTTGAGCTTCTTAGAAATTATGAAATCTGGCATGATTTGGCTTGTTGCTGTCATATTTGTTTTAGCAATACTTAGTCTGTTACTTGGGCTTGTGCCTCGTTTGGCAGAATTAATTTGGGTATATCTTGCTTTCTTACTTTTTATGACTTATCTTGGAAAATTATTATCTTTGCCAAAATGGCTTGAAAATTTAAGCATTTATAACTATATTCCTAAATTGCCAGTTGAGAAAATGAATCTTCCTACCGTTTTATTCATATTAATTTTATCTGTCTTCTTAGTTTTACTTGGCTTTGGAGCTTATAGAAGACGCGATTTAATCACGGGGTAAAATAAATAAAAAAGCTATCATAATTGATAGCTTTTTTTTTATGAAAATTGATATTTTATAGATTACTTTCAAAAGTGTAAGAATAGTACTTTCTAAGTATAGTAAAATAAATATATATAAATTAAGATTTAGGGGAGAATTATGAAAAAAATTATTATTTTTGCTGCTCTTGCAAGTGTATTTACATTTGGCGCTTTTAATTATCTAAAAAAACCGGGGAGTGAGCTGGGAGTCTTGGCCACTAAAGCAGTCACACCTAAAATATTGAATCCTAAAAACAATGAAGTAAATGAGAAAAGTTTAGATAATTTTGCGAAGAATACCCATATAATTATATCGTCACCTGATAAAGAGAAGGCGATTGATGAGGTGGTAGAAGAAGAGTTAAATAAGAAAGATAATAAACTGAATAAGGGTGAATTATACGCTCTATATAATAATTCAACTGAAGCATTGGAAAATACTAGTCGTTCAGTTGCAGATTTTATGAATGATATATTAGGAAGTAAATAGCGAATAGCTTGACTTTTAAATTGTAAAATGAACAACAAAATGTCGTATAAGCCTGATTTTACAGTATTTCTTAGCATTAATAAGAAATTTATGATAGAATGAATGAGTTATTTTATAAATACGCTTTCAGGAGAAAAATTATCATGATGAATCCGGCAGAAATTTTATCTGCGACCATTCACCACGGTCAGGAAAAAATTAAACGTCCATTTTTAGAAAAAGCTGTGCTTGGTTTTATTGGCGGAGCAATGATTTCCTTTGGTTATTTACTTTATATTAGAGTAGTAGCTTCCGTTGCTGAGGAATTAGGAAGTCTTGCGAGCTTAATCGGAGCAAGTGTCTTTCCAATTGGCTTAATTGTTATCTTATTGGGAGGTGGTGAGTTAATCACTTCAAATATGACAGCTGTATCAACTTCATTATTTGCTAAAAAGGTAAGTTTGAGTGATTTGCTTAAAAATTGGTTGATTATTACTTTGTTTAATGTGATTGGAGCAATTTTTGTCGCTTTCGTCTTTGGACATCTCGTAGGATTGACTGGTACAGGAGATTATAAGACGGAACTTTTGAGTTTGGCTCAAGCAAAGATTAATGCGAGTTGGTCACAAGAATTTCTATCAGGGATTGGTTGTAATTGGTTCGTTGGTTTAGCTATGTGGATGTGTTACGGAGCAAAGGATGCGGCAGGGAAAATATTGGCCGTTTGGTTTCCAGTGATGGCTTTTGTTGCGATTGGTTTTCAACATAGTATTGCAAATGCTTTTGTTATTCCTGCAGCAATTTTTGAAAATGGAGCGAGCTGGCTAGATTTTGCTCATAATTTCTTGTTTGTTTATCTTGGAAATCTCTTAGGTGGATCAATTTTTGTTGCTGGTTTTTACAGTTTAGGGTATCGTAGACAGGCTAGAGAACAAGAAGGACTTAAAAATCAAGAATAAATAAAAAAGTTACTGACAGAAAGTCAGTAACTATTTTTTTAACTGATGATAACGATTGTACCAAATCTCGACGTACTCTTTAGAAAAAGGTCCTTTTTCATTGTTAATCCAGTCAACAAGAATTTTGACATTTTCTTTTAGAATATGATCAATTTCTTTTGGATAGTGCATTTTGCGGCGGTGGCGTTCATATTCTTCAACATCGAGTAATTTTTTTTCTCCATCTTTGAAGACCTTCACGTCAAGGTCGTAATCAATATATTTCAGCGCTTCGTTATCGAGGACGAAGGGGCTCGCTAGATTGCAGTAGTAGCTAACGCCTTCCTCACGAATCATAGCAATGATGTTAAACCAAAACTTTTTGTGGAAGTAAACAATAGCAGGTTCGCGTGTCACCCAACGACGGTCGTCAGATTCTGTCACTAATGTGTGATCGTTTACTCCAATAATTGAATTTTCATTTGTTTTTAGAACCATCGTATCGCGCCAAGTGCGATGAAGATTCCCATCATGTTTATAGCTTTGAATCGTGATGAAGTCGCCTTCTTTCGGAATTTTCAAGGCTATTCTCTCTTTCTCAATTCAAAGTTCTCATCTATTAATATACCATTTTTTAAATGAAATTTACAGTAAAAATGTTTAGTTTAAGCAATAAATTACTAATAATTGTTCGGATTTTTTTATTTTTATGTAGTAGAACTGTGTTTTTATACTATCAAGAAATATTAGTCATCCAAGTCAAAAATTGTCAAGGCAGACTGAAATTCTTCCCACAAATGGGCTTTACGAAATTTTAACCAATCGGAACTTTTGCGGATCGCATTGTATCTTTTGCGCAAATGCCAGTTTTCGGCAATTTGATACTGCGGATATTCTTCTAAAAAGTGATTAATCATCTGCTATTCATAAGGATAGCCTAGTGGATGAGCGTGATAGAGGACTTTATCAAAAGTTAATGGCAAGCGTCTTTGATGAAGATGACCAAAAATAACATCACTGATTTTGGGAAATTTCTTAAAGGTTTCATGAAAATGTTGCGAACCTAAGTAGGCATTAAATCGGGCAAATTTTTCATAACGAGTATTAATGATAAATTGCTGATGAGGAACGAAATGAGTACTGACAATAATTCTATCAATCTTAGGATTTGCTGATAGTTCTGTCAGTAACTTTTCTAATTTCTGTAATTCAAGATTTGTTATCTTGGTATCATCAAATTGACGATGAATTTTTCTATCAAAATAAAATGAATTTTTAAAAGCTATGATTTTTTTTATATCAATTTTTCCAGTCATGAAAGAATAATCATACCAACCGTGGAAACTGACAAAAGCAGTAGAAGCAAAAGTTTTTACTTGAAAATTACTGACAGAAATTTCTTCTTCAGAAAGACCAACCATATCGTGATTTCCAAGATTGTAAGTGACTGATAGCTCTGTCAGTAATTCTATTTGCTTGAAAAATGGTTCGGAAATTCCGTGAAAATCATTTGAAATATCACCAGCAAAATGTAAATCTGTAATCTTTAAATCCTTTAAAAGAGACAGAAAAATATCAATTTCTTCTTGAGAAAAATGATTAGAATCCATATGAAAATCAGAAATCACAGCCAAGCGTCTTTTTTTAGTCATAATAAAATTATAGCATGTGATAGAAGTTCTATCTAATAAATAAATTTTTGATGAATCCTTATCTATTGAATAGCTTACTTAGGCTTATAAGTGGTGAATATGGTATAATGCTACTATGGAATTATCAGAAATTAGAAATTTACTTGAAGGATATGCTGAGAAGATTAATGGCTTTCGGGAATCATTAGATCTTGAGCGTTTGGAAGAAGAAATAGCTCTTTTAGAAAACGATATGGCTCAACCTGAATTTTGGAATGATCAAGCAGCGGCTCAAAAAGTGATTGATGAATCAAATGCTTTGAAAGCCAAGTATGACAATTATCAAGCGATGAATAATATGCTTGAGGAAGCGCAAACGATGCTTGAGATGCTTCAAGAAGAAGCTGACGAAGAGATGCAAGCTGAGTTAGAGGAAATGACAATTGCGCTCGGTCAAAAAATTGAATCTTATGAGCTTGAAATTATGCTCAATCAACCTTATGACCATATGAATGCTGTTCTTGAAATTCACCCAGGTTCTGGGGGAACAGAGTCGCAGGACTGGGGCTCAATGTTGATGCGGATGTACACTCGTTGGGGCGAAGCACATGGATTTAAGGTTGAAATTCTCGACTATCAAGACGGAGATGTTGCCGGATTGAAATCAGTTGCCCTTCGATTTGTTGGACGAAATGCTTATGGTTTTTTGAGAGGAGAAAAAGGAGTACATCGTTTAGTACGTATTTCACCTTTTGATTCAGCCAATCGTCGTCATACTTCATTTACCTCAGTTGATGTGATGCCTGAGTTGGACGATTCTATTGAAGTAGATGTTCGTGATGCCGATGTTAAAATGGATACTTTCCGTTCGGGTGGAGCTGGTGGACAAAATGTCAATAAAGTCTCTACTGGTGTGCGTTTGACTCACATCCCAACGGGAATTGTTGTGCAATCTACAATGGATAGAACGCAATATGGTAACCGGGATAAAGCGATGGCTATGCTGAAATCGAAACTCTATCAATTAGAAATGGATAAAAAGCAAGCTGAAGTTGATGAACTTCGTGGCGACCAATCAGAAATTTCTTGGGGAAGTCAAATTCGTTCATACGTATTCATGCCTTATCAATTAGTTAAAGATACGCGTACTGGTTATGAAACTGGACAAATTTCAAATGTGATGGACGGAGAATTGGACGGGTTTATAAATGCCTATCTCCGTTGGAACTTGTAGATTATAAATTAAAGTTTCGTATGTTTGAAATGTTTACGAAATATTAAAGTTATTAATGAAAAGGTTATAAAATAAAAGTGCCACCTAAAGCACTTTTATTTTGATATAATTATAAGAGTTCAATTGATGATTCATTCTATGAAGCTGTCAGTAGGGCTAAAAGTTCTGTTATTTTAGAAAAAAAGAAAAGGTACATGTGTGCCCGTTTTCTTGTTTTTTGAGAGCAGGATTTAAAAACATCCATAGTGATTAAAAAAATGGATTTTACGGACGAGGCTTAACGTTTGTTAGGACTTGGAAGAAAAATCTAGCATAGGAAAGGTACTATGAGTATTATAAAATTAAGCAACGTTTCCAAGAAATATTCTAATGGAACAACGGCTTTGCGTAATATCTCGCTTGAAATTGAGCCGGGAGAATTTACCTATATCGTTGGTCCATCAGGAGCCGGGAAATCGACCTTTATCAAACTACTTTATCGTGAATTAAAGATTGACCGTGGTTCTGGAACAGTTGCGCAATATGATTTATCTAAATTAAAACGTCGTGATGTGCCAATGCTTCGTCGCTCTGTTGGAGTTGTTTTCCAAGACTATAAACTTTTGCCAAAGAAAACTGTTTTTGAAAATATCTCCTACGCCATGGAAGTTATTGGGAAAAGTCCTCGTGAAATTAAAAAACGAGTGAATGAAGTGCTTGACCTTGTTGGTCTGAAACACAAAATTCGTTCATTTCCAAATGAACTCTCAGGTGGGGAACAGCAGCGTGTAGCAATTGCTCGTTCAATTGCCAATGCACCAAAAGTATTGATTGCTGATGAACCTACAGGGAACTTAGACCCTGAAAACTCTTGGGAAATCATGAATCTGCTTGAAAAAATTAATCTTCAAGGGACAACCATTTTGATGGCAACCCACAATAGCCAAATCGTTAACACTTTAAAACATCGTGTTATCGCAATTGAAAACGGACGAATTGTCCGCGACCAAGAGGAAGGAGTTTACGGCTACGATGATTAGAAATTTCTTCAAACACCTTTTGGAGTCGCTCAAAAACTTAAAACGTAATGGTTGGATGACAGTTGCGGCGGTTTCATCAGTAACAATTACTTTAGTTTTAGTTGGACTTTTCCTTTCAGTTATCTTGAATACTTCAAAAATATCTAATGGGATTGAAAACAATGTTCGGATTGTTGCCTACATGAAATTAGATGTTCATGATCAAGAGACAAAAATTCAAGATCCAAAAGATAATAAAAAAACAATCAATAATCCTGACCACCTGAAGATTTACGATTCAATCAAAAAAGTTCCTAATGTAAAAACAGTTGAATTCTCAAGTAAAGAAGCTCAGTTGAAAGAACTGACAAAGGCCTTAGGAAATAACTGGAATCTCTTTAAAGGTGATGCCAATCCACTTTACGATGCTTATATTGTTGAAGCTGATAAACCAGCAAATGTAAAATCAGTCACTTCAAAAATATCAAAACTTTCAGGAATTGAAAAAGCTACTTATGGTGGTGCAAATACTGCAAAACTTTTCCAAATTGCTCAGGGAATTCGAACTTGGGGAACTGCAGCGGCTATTCTGTTAATTTTCGTTGCTGTCTTCTTGATTTCTAACACCATTCGAATTACTATCCTATCAAGACAACGTGAAATTCAAATTATGCGTCTGGTTGGGGCTAAAAATGGTTATATCCGTTGGCCTTTCTTCTTGGAAGGCGCTTGGGTTGGACTTTTAGGTTCAATTATTCCAGGACTTATTGTTGCTTGGGCTTATCGTCTTGCTTTTGTTAGCTTGACACCAAGTCTTCAGTCACAAAAACTTGCAATGTTTGCTCCTAAAGAGTTCATTCCTGCAATAGTTGGATTGATGGCCTTGATTGGTATTTTGATTGGTTCATTTGGAGCCCTCTTATCAATGCGTCGTTTCCTTAAAATTTAATAAAAATAAAAGAGAAGTTAAATCTTCTCTTTTTTTGCTAAAAAAAGCTGTCAGTAAATAAGTTTTTACTTATTTACTGACAGACTCTTAAATTTGTTTAATTAGATCTCATAATCTTCATCAGACATGGCTTCCACTTCACCAAGAAGGTATGAATTACCAACTTGTGAGAAGAAGTCGTGGTTTGATGACGAAGTTGAAATTCCATTCATAACCACTGGGTTAACGTCTGCTGCGGTATCAGGGAAAAGTGGATCTTGTCCAAGATTCATCAAAGCTTTATTGGCATTATAACGCAAGAAAGTTAAAACTTCATCAGTCCAACCAACTTTGTCATAAAGTAAATGAGAATATTTTTCTTCATTTTCATAAAGTTGATAAAGCAATTCATACATCCAATCACGGAATTCACCTTGCTCATCTTCAGATAACTCATTAAAACCAAGTTGGAATTTGTAACCAATATAAGTACCGTGAACTGACTCATCACGAATAATTAATTTAATAATTTCCGCTGAGTTAATCATTTTGTTATTTCCAAGATAGCGCAAAGGGGTATAGAAACCAGAGTAGAAGAGGCAAGTTTCAAGGAAAACAGAAGCCACTTTCTTTTGCAAAGGAGTACCAGATTCATAAATTTTATTGATGATTTCGGCTTTTGTTTGCATATAAACATTGGTATCTACCCAATTAAAAAGTTCTTCAATTTCTTTTTTCGTGTTTAGAGTTGAAAAAATTGTTGAATAAGACTTTGCATGAACAGATTCCATAAATTGGATATTGTTGAAACAGGCAATTTCTTGAGGTGTTCTTGCATCATGTTTGAGCACTTCAGCACCATCAACAGATTGCAAAGTATCAAGCAATGTCAAACCAGCAAAGGCCTTAGCAAAGGTATCACGTTCCAATTGAGGAAGTTTACGCCAGTCATCTAAATCGTTAGATACAGGAACACGAGTATCTAACCAAAATTGACTTGTTAATTTTTCCCAAGTATATTTGTCAATAGAATCCTCAATAGAATTCCAGTCAATGGCACTGTAATAAGTGGGGACAGTAAGATTTTCAGTTTCAGACATATTTTAAGATATGAGCCTGCTTTAAAAAGGGCAAACTCAATTCCTTTCTCTCATTTATTTACTGACAGAAAATACTGTCAGTATTTTTAGCTTAGTCATAAATTCTGTCAGTAAATTTTCACTTACCAACGAAGCTGTCAGTAAAAATAGGGACTCATTAGACCAAAAACTTTCGATAATTTATCAAAAGTTAATGTCAATAATCGTTTTAGAACATTTCGCAAATGCTTACCCCATTTTCATTCATTGATGATACTTTAATGAATGAAAACAAGTAAGAAAATAGAAAGTCCGTCTTAGCGGCTTCCGTAGAAGCAATAGATGCTTTAGCACCAATGCTTCTGTTGTATTAAATAACGCAACTTTCACATTGGTTAGCACCGACTTCTTCTTGGTCGTCAGTAAATGTACGAATGTAGTAAATTGTTTTGATTCCTTTTTTGTAAGCATAGTTACGCAAAATAGACAAGTCACGAGTTGTCATTTTATTATTTGCCACTTTCCATTCATAGAGACCTTCAGGTAAAGTTGAACGCATAAATAAAGTGAGTGACAAACCTTGGTCAACATGTTCTGTAGCAGCTGCATAAACGTCAATTACTGCACGCATATCTGTATCATAAGCTGATTTGTAATAAGGAATTGTTTCAGTGGCAAGTCCAGCAGCTGGATAATAAATTTTCCCAACTTTCTTTTCTTGACGTTCTTCGATGCGATTGACAATTGGGTGAATAGAAGAAGAACAGTCATTGATATAAGAAATAGAACCATTTGGAGCCACAGCCATACGGTATGAATTATAGAGTCCAGAAGTTTTTACTGTGTCACGTAAAGCAGTCCAATCCTCGATTGTTGGAACAGCAATCCCTTTGAAAAGTTCTTGAACTTTAGAAGAGACAGCTGCAAAATAATCATGTGTTAAATATTTATCAAAATAAGAACCATCAGCATAGGCAGATTTTTCAAAATTCTTGAAGCTAGACCCTTTTTCAACAGCTAATTTATTTGAAGCCACTAAAGTATAATAGTTCAACAACATGAAATAAACACTAGTAAATTCAACGGCTTCTTTGCTGTCATAATGAATTTGATTTTGTGCTAAGAAAGAATGTAAGCCCATTGCTCCAAGCCCAATCGCATGCATTTCATCATTACCTTTACGAACAGTTGGAACAGTATCGAGGTTTGAAGTTTCGGAGATGAAAGTTAAAGCGCGAACCATTGCTTCAATAGAAGTTCCAAATTCATTGCTAGAAGTCATCATATTCAAAACATTAGTTGAACCCAAGTTACAAGCGACGTCAGTTCCAACCACCTTATAAGTTTGGTCATCGTTCAAAACAGAAGGCGTTTGGACTTGCAAAATTTCAGAACAAAGGTTAGACATTGAAATTACACCATCAACAGGGTTAGCTTGATTGACTGTGTCAACATTTACGATGTAAGGATAACCAGATTCTTGTTGAAGTTTTGAAAGTTCTTGTTCAAGTTCACGGGCATTAATCGATGTTTTACGAATTTCTGGATTGGCTACCATTTTGTCATATTCAGCTGTAATATCGACTTCGGCAAAAGGTTTACCATAATATTTTTCAACAAAATATGGCTCAAAGAGATACATTGTTTCTCCCTTTTTAACCAATTCATAGAATTTATCAGGAACAGTAACCCCAAGAGAGAGTGTTTTAACACGAATTTTTTCATCCGCATTTTCTTTTTTAGTGGACAAGAATTCCATAATATCTGGATGGAATAGTGATAAATAAACAACACCAGCACCTTGACGTTGCCCCAATTGATTGGCATAAGAAAAGGCGTCTTCAAAAAGTTTCATGACAGGAACGACACCAGCTGCCACTCCATCGTAACCTTTGATAGGTGCACCAGCAGCACGTAAATTAGTCAAGTTTAGACCAACACCACCACCATTTTTAGAAAGTTGCAAGGCAGAGTTAATTGTTCGTCCAATTGAATTCATATCATCAGTTAATTGTAGAAGGAAACAAGAAACAAATTCACCACGACGCTTACGTCCAGCATTTAGAAAAGTAGGAGTCGCAGGTTGATAACGACGATTAATCATTGCAAAAGCAAGATTATTAGCTAATTTTTCATCGCCGTCAGCCATGTATAAAGCATTCATTAACACACGGTCTTCAAAATCTTCAAGATAGAGAGAACCGTCATTGTTTTTCATGGCATATTGATTATAAAATTTGTAAGCAGCCATAAATGAATCAAAATGAAATTCAAATTTACTCAATTCTTTCCGAAGATTGGTAATAAATTCGGGTTTATATTTTTCAAGAAACTCAGCTTCTAGATATTCTTCTTTAACGAGCCAATTGAGTTTATCGATATATGTATCGGCTTCATAACGATTAGGTTCGACATTTTCTTTAAAAAAAGCAGTAATTGCTTCTTTATCTTTAGCAAGAGGAATGCTACCATTAACGGGAATATTAATCTCGTTATTAAGCTTGAAATAAGTTACATCTTTAAGTTGTTTTAGAGACATAAGTGACCTTTCTTAAAGCGTTCAACCATAAAGAACAGAGGGATGAACTCTAATATTATAATAAGTTCAAACTAATTAATAGAAATAAAAAGTTAAAAATAAAGAGGCTTCACTCATTAAGGTGAAGCCATAAAATCACAGCGGATTTTTGAAGGTGACTTTCGCTCCTTTGTCAAGCTGTGTAGCGAGTTTTTCGACAGCAGCAACATCGGCTGGTGTACCATTAAACTCAAAATCATATAAAAGCGGAATTTGGTATTTTGCAGAAAGTTCTTTAGCAGTAAAAATATAAATACCTGCGAAATTACGATTTCCTGTACCAATAATTCCTAGACAATGTTTATAATTATCATTATAAGCCATAAAGTCAAAAACAGGGTCCATAACATCTATTGATTTAGAAACAGTTGGAGATTCTTCGGCATAACTTGGCGTTATCAAAAGAAAAGGTTCATTCATTTCTATATCATCGTCAGGACTGATTTCGACATTTGGTAAGTTTGTTTTGGAAACAAAGCGACGTGTTTGCCCAGTCACACTGAAATAAGCAAGTTTCATATTAAGCCAACTTTGCTAATTCGCTAGGACGGAAACCAGAGAAGGCAAAGTCATCTTTAGTAATGACAGGTGCAGCACGAAATCCCATTTCAATCACTTTTTCAACAAATTCAGGTTGTTCATCGATATTGATTTCATCGAAGGCAATTTCATGTTCTGAGAGCCATTTTTTGACCATTTTGCATTGCATACAATTGTTTTTAGAATAGACTGTAACCATTTTAAATCTCCTTTGAGGACAAACGTATTTTATTAGTGAGAGTAAAAAGTCTTTGACTTTTTCTCAACTTTTTATAGTCTTATTTTATCGTAAAAAAAATATCTAGTCAAATTAAAGATACTAGATATTGTGTTGAATTATGTAAAATTATAAAAATAACACAACATATTGTGCTATTTTTCTTTTTGTTTTGATAAGTTTAAACCAAATGGGACAAGGGATTCGCAATGATTTTTGATTCTTTTGAGATTTGTTCTATGTCGTAAAATAATAATAATTGCTAAAACAAAAATAATAATTGAGAATAAAAGGTCGTAGGAAGTAAGAATAAATCCGATGCTAGGGAAAATAAGAATTCCCAATGAAGCAAATACAGCACCTATCACACTAGAGAGACTAATCATGCTAAAAAGCCATAGGACAATGATAAAGACAACAAGAAGGTAAATTAAGAAGAGCGGACTAAATCCAAGAATCACACCAGCAGAAGTTGCAACAGCTTTACCACCTTTAAAGCGGTCGAATATTGAAAAAGTATGTCCAATGACAGCAAGAAGACCGAAAATTAGAGGTGAAACACCATTGATATGGAAGAAAAGGGGTAAAAGAGTAGCAAGTGTCCCCTTTAGTAAGTCAAAAGCAAAAACTGAAATTCCTGCCTTTACACCTAGAATTCTAAAAGTATTGGTTGTTCCAGTATTTCCTGAGCCATAGTCATGGAGATTTTTTTTGAAAAAAATCTTGCCAATCCATAAGCCAAATGGAATTGCCCCTAAAAGATAGCTGGCAATGAGAAGAAGAATAATAGTAAGCATAAGTTCTCCGAAGTTTATTTCGTTTAAAATCGATAATCTCTTTTAACTGTACAATTATATCATATTTTTAATAAAGATTACTGACAATATTGAAACATCTTCACTTACTTTTGGAAAAATTCTCACTATTAGATGAAAAAATTGTCAGCAGTCCTTTGACAAAGCTTTCTGAACAAGGTACAATAATCAAGATGAATATTTTTTATTAGCTCATTGTGGATAAAAAAATAGTGATTTAGATAGAAGATATAGGCTTTCGATGAGAGGAAAATAAATGGTAATAGATATTAATAACTATGATGACAGTGCGATTCAGGTTCTTGAAGGATTGGATGCTGTCAGAAAACGTCCAGGAATGTATATTGGATCAACTGACGGAACTGGTTTGCACCATTTGGTTTGGGAAATTGTAGATAATGCGGTTGATGAAGCTTTATCTGGCTTTGGTAACAGAATTTCAGTGACCATTAATGCTGATGGTTCTTTATCAGTAGAAGATGAAGGACGGGGAATGCCAGTTGGGAAACACGCCATGGGTATTCCCACTGTGGAAGTAATTTTTACTATTTTGCACGCAGGTGGTAAATTTGGTCAAGGGGGTTATAAAACTTCTGGTGGACTCCATGGTGTTGGATCTTCAGTCGTAAATGCCCTCTCGACTTGGTTAGAAGTTGAAATTACTCGTGACGGGACTGTTTATCGTCAACGTTTTGAAAATGGTGGACATCCAGCGACAACTTTAGTAAAAATTGGGAAAGCACCAAAGTCTAAAACAGGGACTAAAGTTACCTTCATGCCGGATTCTAGCATTTTTTCGACAACAGAATTTAAATATAATATCATTTCAGAACGACTAAATGAGTCTGCTTTTCTTTTAAAAGAAGTGACGATTAGTCTTGAAGATAAACGAACAGATGAAAAAGAAGAATTTCATTATGAAAATGGGGTTCAAGATTTCGTTTCTTATCTTAATGAAGATAAAGACAGTTTGACTCCAGTTCTTTATTTTGAAGGAAAACAAGATGGTTTTGAAGTTGAAGTTGCCCTTCAATATAATGATGGCTATTCAGAAAACATTCTTTCATTCGTCAATAATGTCCGAACAAAAGATGGCGGAACGCACGAAGCAGGTTTGAAGACGGCAATTACGAAAGCAATGAATGAATATGCTCGTAAAGTAAATTTACTCAAAGAGAAAGATAAAAATCTCGAAGGTTCGGATTATCGTGAAGGTTTGACAGCCGTCTTGTCAGTTTTAATTCCTGAGGAACATCTCCAATTTGAAGGACAAACCAAAGATAAATTGGGTTCTCCTTTAGCTCGTCCAGTTGTTGATTCTTTGGTTTCTGAGAAACTAAGTTTCTATTTGATGGAAAATGGCGAATTAGCGCAAAATTTGATTCGTAAAGCAATCAAAGCCCGTGAGGCTCGTGAAGCGGCTCGTAAAGCGCGTGAAGATTCACGAAATGGAAAGAAATCTAAAAAAGACAAAGGACTTTTGTCTGGTAAATTAACCCCTGCTCAAACAAAAAATCCAAATAAAAATGAACTTTATTTGGTCGAAGGAGATTCTGCCGGAGGGTCCGCTAAACAAGGACGAGATCGTAAATTCCAAGCCATTTTGCCTTTGCGTGGTAAAGTCATTAACACCGAAAAAGCTAAGATGCAAGATATTCTCAAAAATGAGGAAATCAATACAATGATTTATACCATTGGTGCAGGCGTTGGGGCAGATTTTACCTTGGCCGACCGTAATTATGACAAAATCATTATTATGACCGATGCCGATACTGATGGAGCACACATTCAAACGCTCTTATTGACTTTCTTCTATCGCTATATGAAACCATTGGTTGAAGCGGGTCATGTCTATATTGCCCTTCCACCACTTTATAAAATGAGTGAAGGAAAAGGCAAAAAAGAAAAAATTGAGTATGCTTGGACAGATGGTGAGTTAGCAGAACTTCGCAAGCAATTTGGTAAAAATGCTAATTTGCAACGTTATAAAGGACTTGGAGAAATGAATGCTGACCAACTTTGGGAAACAACAATGGACCCAGAAACTCGGACATTGATTCAAGTGACCATTGATGATGCAGCTCAAGCAGAGAAACGTGTTTCAGTACTGATGGGGGATAAAGTTGAACCTCGTCGTAAATGGATTGAAAATAATGTGAAATTTACAATGGAAGAAGAAACAGTATTCTAAGTTACTTTCTTTAATAATTAACCTCGATTTTTCGAGGTTTTTTACTTTAATTTATGATGTAAGTATCACTATTGCTCACTTTAGGTGTAACAACAAGCCTATTCGTAAGCCAGCAAAGCTAGCAAGAGAAACTTTGTTTCATTTTGTTAGCTATGATATAATGGAAGAAATTCTAAAAGAAGATAAAAAACGAAAAGAGAAAAAATGCAAAAATCAGCTTTAATTATTATTGATTTGCAAGCATTCATTAAAAAATTAGCGAAAGATGCTGTTCCTTATGGCTGGGATAAAATTATTGAAAATAATCGAGCTTTAATTTCTGCATTTGACCAAAAAAATCAGCCAGTTTATATTGTGACTGTTGAACCAAAAATACTTTGGCAATCAGCTAAAAAAGCTTTTTCTCGGATGATTTTGCAAGATGAATTGGATAAAAATCCAAGATTACATCAATTAGTAAAATATGGGCCGTCAGCATTTAAACAATCTGATTATGGCTTAGCCGACGAGTTGAAAAATAATTCTGTCAGTAAAATTTATGTTTCTGGTGTGTCTATGAGTAATGGAGTATTAAAAACAGCCAGAGATGGGGCGGACTTGGGATTTGAAGCGATGATAATTGAAGACGCCTGTGCTGACAGAAAGTTAAAAAACTTCCAGAAAACAAAAACTGACGAAATACCAAAATTTGGGAAATTAATTAAAACAAAAGAAATTATCGAGGAACTGAATAAAAATGTCTGAGAAATATGTCGTATTTGACTTTGAAACTACAGGATTTTCTGCACAAAAAAATGAAATTATTCAAATTGGAGCGGTAAAATATGATGAGAATAATCAAGAGCAAGCTAGATTTAATCAGTTAGTAAAAAATCAACGCTCTTATGTCTCAACTGAAATCACTCAATTGACTGGCATAAAACCAGCTGATTTGTTAAATCAACCAACGATTGAAGAAATTTTACCTGAATTTTTAGACTTCATCAAAGGTCATTTATTAGTGGCTCATAATGCTCCTTTTGATATTTCTTTTCTTTATCAGGCCATTATTGATTGTGCAATTACTGATGTTGAGGCTTTTCGTGTCTATGATACTTTGGCAGAAAGTAAAAAGTTATTAACTATGTCTTCTTATGCTCTAGAAAATTTTAAAGACCTACTAGAAATGAATGATTTACGTTCGCATGATGCGCTCAACGACTGCTTAATCACGGCAAAACTTTATCAATATTTACAGAAAATTGAAGAAGTTGAGCTGTCAGTAGAATCAGAAGTTACTGACGAACTCGGTCAGTTAGATTTATTTGGTGACAGCTCTGATGAAATTACTGACAGCCTTCGCAGAAAGTTAAATTTACCAATCACCAAAGCTTTAGTCTATTATCAGCAAAATCTTGAGCGAAAATGGGAACGATTTGAAGTTCTTGGAATTTCGATTGAACGAGAGTACTCCGTAGGTTCGAGTTTAAATATTCGTTTACATAATTCAGAGAAAGTGAAAATTCATTCTGATTTTCTAAAAGAAATGCAAAAAGCCAATTTCGTGACGATTATGGAGGAAGAAAAATGACAGCAATTTGGAAAGAAAAAAGTTTTAATCAACTTACATTAGATGAAATGTATCAACTTTTAAGCCTGCGTACTGCTGTCTTTGTTGTGGAGCAAAACTGTCCTTATCAAGAGCTTGATGGCAAAGACCAAGTAGCCAAACACCTCTGGTTAGAAAATGAAAATGGTCAACTGATGGCCCTTTGTCGCCTACTTCCCAAAGGGATTTCATTTGCAGAGGCTTCAATTGGGCGTGTCCTTGTCAATCCTGAATTTCGTGGACAAAATTTGGGAAGAGGACTCATTGAAAAAGCCTTAGAAGTCCTTAAAGAAGATGGGGAAGAAGCAGTAACAATTGAAGCACAATATTATTTGCGTGATTTTTATGCTTCATTTGGTTTTGTTGAAAATTCTGAACCTTTTTACGAAGATGATATTAAACATGTCAATATGATTTTGAAATTCTAAGATGAAATAATTTACTGACAGCTTTGTCAGTAATTTTTTCACTTCAAATTAAGCTGTCAGTAGATTTTAAAGAGATAAACAATCTTATCAATTTTGACCAATAAATAATTTGTAAGTTTTTTTCGTTTTGATTTTGTGGTAGAATAGAAAAAGTGATTTTATATTGTAGAATGCCAAAAGCAGAGAACTGTCAGTAAAAATCAAAGATTTATTTATAAATTAGCAAATAATTAATTAAAAAAGTAAACAAATTTTCTAAAAAGAAAGTTAAAATATGTCAAACATTCAAACCTTACCATTAGAAGATATAATGGGTGACCGATTTGGTCGATATTCAAAATATATCATTCAGGAGCGGGCCCTTCCCGATATCCGTGATGGTTTAAAACCGGTACAACGCCGTATTCTTTATTCAATGAATAAAGACGGAAACACATTTGATAAGTCTTATCGTAAATCAGCGAAATCAGTCGGAAATGTCATGGGTAATTTCCACCCACATGGAGATAGCTCAATTTATGAAGCAATGATTCGGATGAGTCAAGACTGGAAGATGGGCGAACCTTTAATCGAAATGCATGGTAATAATGGTTCAATGGATGGTGACCCACCAGCCGCTATGCGTTATACTGAAGCCCGTCTTTCAGAAATTTCAGGCTATCTTTTAGCAGATATTGAGAAAGATACAGTAAGTCAAGCTTGGAACTTTGATGATACTGAGAAAGAACCAACGGTTTTACCAGCAGCTTTCCCAAATCTTTTAGTCAATGGCTCAACCGGGATTTCAGCTGGTTATGCGACAGATATTCCACCTCACAATTTGGGGGAAGTCATTGATGCAACCATTCATATGATTGACCATCCTAAAGCTGATGTAGAAAAAATCATGGAATTCTTACCAGGACCAGATTTTCCTACTGGTGGGATTATTCAAGGAAAAGGCGAAATCAGAAAAGCTTACGAAAAAGGAAAAGGCCGCATCGTTGTTCGTTCAAAAGTCGATATTGAACCAATGAAAGGCGGTCGTGAGCAACTTATTGTTACTGAAATTCCTTTTGAGCTCAATAAAGCAAACTTAGTCAAGAAAATTGATGATGTTCGTGTCAATGCTAAAGTGCCCGGAATTGCAGAAGTCAGAGATGAGTCAGACCGTGAAGGGCTTCGGATTGCAATTGAATTAAAGAAAGAAGCTGATAGCCAGCTTGTTTTGAATTACTTGTTTAAAAATACTGATTTACAAGTGAATTATAACTTCAACATGGTCGCAATTGATAATATGACTCCTGTTCAAACCGGTGTCTTACAAATGCTCCGTTCTTATGTCAAACACCGTGAAGATGTTATCGTTAAACGTTCACAATTTGATTTAAATAAAGCAGAAAAAAGACTTCATATTGTTGAAGGGTTGATTCGCATGGTTTCTATTTTAGATGAAGTGGTCGCAACGATTCGTGCTTCAGAAAATAAAGCAGATGCCAAAGAAAATATCAAAGTTTCATTTGGATTTACCGAAGAGCAAGCCGAAGCCATTGTTACTTTACAACTTTATCGTTTGACCAACACCGATATTGTCACTCTACAAAATGAACAAGCTGAATTAGAGCAAAAAATTCTCGAACTTAAAGCGATTATTAACGATGAACGTACCTTGTTTAATTTAATGAAACGCGAACTTCGTGAAGTTAAGAAAAAATTTGCCAAACCACGCCGTAGCGAATTACAAGATGAAGTTCAAACTATTGAAATTGAAGCGAGCGAATTGATTGTGGCAGAGGATACTGTAGTTTCAGTAACTCGTTCAGGTTACATCAAACGTACTTCACCACGTTCATTTGCTTCCTCAGCACTTGAAGAAATTGGTAAACGTGATGATGACGAGCTCCTTTATTATGCCAATGCTAAAACAACTCAACATCTCTTACTTTTCACAAATCTTGGCAATGTCATTTATCGCCCAATACATGAACTTTCTGATATCCGTTGGAAAGATATTGGTGAGCATCTATCTCAAAGTCTCTCTAATTTCTCAGCTGATGAGAAAGTAATTTTTGTTCAGATTGTGGACGAATTTGCTGGTGAAAATCTACTGGTTGTCACAAGAAATGGACAAATAAAACAAATTGAACGTGAAAGTTTCTCCCCTTGGCGGACCTATCGTTCAAAATCTACTCCATATGCTAAACTTAAAGGAGAAGATGATGAAATTGTTCTAATCACTCCAGTTCAATTTGCAGACCTCATGCTTATTTCTGAAAATGGTTATGCCCTTCGCTTTAATCTTGATGACGTTCCAGTTTTGGGTGCTAGAGCTGCAGGAGTCAAGGCCATGAATCTCAAAAATGGCGATAAAATTAAGTCCGCCTTCTTTGTTAACTCAAATAGTTGGTACCTTTTGACTCAACGGGCATTTATCAAACGTGTTAAGACGGATGATATTCCGGCCACCTCACGTGCTAACCGTGGCCTTCAAGTACTACGAACATTGAAGACAAATAATCATACCGTCTTTGCAGCCGGCTTAATCAATTCAACTGCTGATTTATCAGCATTGACCGAAGAATTAGATTTGTTCAGTCAAGCTAAAGCACCAGCGACAAAAGAAACTGATGAACAAGTATTAGAAGTTATCAGTGAGACTGGCAAGAAATACGATATCAATTTGTGCGATTTATCATTATCAGATCGAACAAGCAATGGACATCCAATTGCTGATGATCTTGAAAAAATTGCAAGCGTAAAAATAAAATAAAAAAAATCAGCTTTGGCTGATTTTTTTATTGTCTTCGACCAATAATATAACGAAAGAGTGCCGCGTAAAGTAGCCAAAGAATAATACAAGCACCAATAATCCAAACCCAAGCATCTTTTTGGTTAGTAAGTGGAAGTGGTACATTCATTCCAAAAAAACCAGTGATGACTGCTAATCCTGCCAAAAGTACAGAAACAATTGTCAAAGTTGTCATATTATCATTCAAATTATTATTAAGGACATTATTATAAGTTCCTGCTAATTGTTCAAGAATTTGAGCATTAAGGTGTGTCATACTGGCAAGCTGTTGTGCTTCGATAATTGCATCTTCAAGCTGCTCTTTTTCAGTTTCATTGAACTGTCTGTAAATACTTTTTGTTTTAAGTTGTTCAAGTAGTAGAGTATTTTGGTTGGCACTAGATACAATATACAGCATTCCCGTTTCAATATCAGAAAGGGCCAACAAATTTTTCTTTGTTGTTTTTTCACGCAACTTTTGATTAATTTCTTCTTTTGATTTATCAATTTGTTCTAAGTAAGGAAAGAAAGCCTCTGAAATCAAAAATAAACTGATGAAAAGAAGATGATAAACTGTTTCTGGTTCATTTTGAAAACAATATTTTTTAATTTGATTAATTAAATATTCATTTTCTGGATGATAAAGAGTAATTAATCGATTTTTTTGTGCTACAAAAGTAATGGGAACCGTCTTATAATGAACTTCTGAATTGAGTAAATCCAGACTATTGAAAATCAGTACAAAGTCTTGACTATCAGGGATGAACTCCGTGTGAGGACGTTCATTTTTATCTTCGGCATATTGAAGCGTTTCTAAGTCAATACCATAAGTAGCAAGTTCAGAAGTATTTCTAAGGTCTTCGACATTAAAAGAAAGCCAAGTGAGTTGAGGGTTTATTTTTATTTCTTGCATGATAAGATATCCTATGTTCTAATAGAGCCATTTTAGCAAAATTGTAATTTTTGAGCAAATAAATAAAAACAAAATTTGATTAATAACTTCTATAATCTGCGCGTGATTTCATTTGATTACAAAAACATTTCTTAATTTTACAATTTGTTTTTCTTGTGATATACTGTTTGAATAGTCAGAATAGTAACACAATTAAAAATGGGAGATTTTAGCATTGGAAAAACAAAAACATCATTTCCGTACGTGGAAGTCAGGTAAAATCTGGCTTTTTAGTAGCGGAATACTTTTAATTTTTGTTATTGGAAGTATAGGATTGACTGCTCAAGCAGACGAAGTCCCTTCTAATACAGAAACAATGACACAAAGTAGTGATGTGACGACTCAAAGCAGTCCTGTAAGTCCAACTGTGAATTCTTCTCTTGCCGCTTCTGACTCGACAACTGAAGAACCAGCAGTAGTATCAAATATGGAAAATACAGCTCAAGTTTCAAGTTCCACAAATATTTTAACTACTGAAAGTTCAACCGTTGATACAAATTCGCCTACTCAATCGAACCAAAACTCAATCGCTATATCATTAACAAAAGCAAGTAGAGAAAGTTCGATAAATGAACCTGCGTCAACGATTGCAAATGAAACTACTACAACAGCAGATGTCACTACTCAAACCACAGCGACACAAGCTCAAACTAGTGATCCAACGACGAGCTTATCATCAGAAAGTCAGGGAAAACCAACAAATCCCTCACAATCAAAAAGTACAGAAATTACAAACATTCAAGTTACAGGAGCAGTAGATAACAATGCCACAGGTTCTGCTGTTTTTGATGGTGTTAATATCACGCTTCAGGGAAAAGACATTACCGATGATAATCTTCTTGATCCTAGTGGGCTACATTGGTCAGAACAAACCCAAGTCATTGCCATAAAAGGCACAGCTACCGGACAACTCAATCAAGAAAATTTTGGAGTACAAGATGGTCCAATCATTCCCGCTACCACCTATACCATGAATGACGGAGATAGTGGGCGTATTACCTATGTCGGAAAATCGCTCTCTGGTCTTGACCTTGATATGATTTATACAGTAGCATCAAGTGATAAAGACAGTTGGCAAGCCAATGAAGGAGCAGAAGGAATTCCGCAAGGACTTACTTTTACTGGCGAACAAAATATCGCGGAGTCAGGCGGAAATTCTATTGTTTGTCTATACAATGGGGCAAATGCGCTTAGTTTGATTTACCAGATTGTCAAACATGATACGACGACAGAAGTTCCGGTTGTTGCTTCATTTATCACGACAGATATTGACAATGCACAAGGCGTCCAAACAAACCTAGCGAATCTCGTGACCATTTTACCTCAAACGACCAATCTCAAACAAGATGGAGATACTATCTACGACGCTTCGCCGAATTATCCAGGGTTAGATGGTGTGGCTAGTCTTCCTTATGGTGGTTATTTGGGTGCTGGATTTGTTTCAGAGTTCTATTACAATTACTATGCACCAGCACCCGAACGGGCCGATGACAGCTATTTCTTTGCACAAGGTGTTCGTTATGACTTGTTTGGCTCAGCGCTACAAGCTCACATGAACACTCAAATTCGCCAAAATTTCACAGTAAATTATTACGATGAGTTTGGACATAAAATCCAAGAGACTGACCATTATCTTGGATTTACAGGACAAGATTACAATCTTCCTATCCCAACGATTAAGGGTTTTGGCTTTGTGAATTTAACCGAGAATGATGCTAGTAAGAACAACCCTGTCATCAACCTCATCTATAATCATAATTTGCCCACTTATTATGGGAACCACAATAATAATATTTATTATCAAGGGACAGCTTATACGCCTAGTTTCACAATTGGTTACCAGAACATAGGAAACCCTGAGGCAAGTATTACTTACACGCCAGTTAATAATGGTAAGGCAAGTTCTGTCACTCTTCCTCTGATTATGGCTGGCGGAAAAACGGATATTATCTATCCAAACTATAATAGTGTAGCCAATAATAAGACCGTTCCTAATGTCGTATCAGGCGTAGATTACTATTACATGGCAAAGAATTTGGGCATCACAGTAGATCAGGCAAAAGAATTATACTCTGATTTATATGTGGCCTCTACCAGCCTTGAAAAAAATCCTAATGACGGTTTTGCGGATTATTTGGCTGGAGTACACTATGGAGGGTCAGATTTTGGGAGTTTACTTCAAAAACCATTGAATGCACTACCCAATGGACTAAATTATAGTTCTGGAACTAATTATCAGTTCAAGGAAATAGTCGAAAAAGTTTCGACAGTAGATTTATCACACTTAGGCACCTCCATTGCCTCTTATAATCAGAATGGATTAACAGGCATACTAGGAGATGGATTAGCAGGGCTCCCCGTTAGATGGGTAGGAAATCCATATGCTGGAGTGTTTGGTGGAATTTCATTTTTTGAAGCAAATAATACCAAGCTGATGAGTAATAGTTTGATTGGTGATGTTCTTACTAATATGGGTAACTTTACCACGAAATCAGGAAGCGCAGATGTCAATGCAGATATGGATGCTTATATTTTAACTCACTATCCAGGTTTTGCGAGTCTTTCACAAGCCGCTGCGATGGCTAAGTATTATAGCATGGCTAACCTTAACATGGAAACTCGTGAAACGATGTACCTTCAATCAATGTCAGGTACGAAAGGAAATTCTGGAATACTTTTAGGAAGTGCAGCTCTGGTATTCTTGAGTCTGAGTTCAATGGCTTCTGTGTACGGGCTGGCAGGTCTAGCCAAAGGTTTGAAAGATGGATTTACTGGCAAAGGCGGGGGAATCATTAACAATGGCAAAATGACAGGACAGCTAGTAGGGCAGTTGGTTAAGATAAATATCAAAGCAGCCCAAGGGCTTATGAAATCCACGGCTACTGTTATTAAAAATGCAAGTTCTCATGCGATAACCGCAGTGAAAAATGCAGCCTCAGCATTAAAAAATCAAGCGATTTCTCATTATCAAAATGCGACAAAGACAGTTGCACAAGTTTTCAATAGTTTCAAGGCAAAGGCAATCGCAGTAGGACAAAGCGTAAAAACTTTTATCAACCAAGGTGTAAAAACGGCTCAAAAAGCACTCAATACTGCAATACAAGTTGCTAAGCAAGCGGCTCAAAAAGCTGCACAGCTCGCTTCGTGGGTCAGTCAACAAGCAAGCAATGCTTGGCACGGAGTTCAAACGGCCTATCGAACTGTAAGCTCATGGGTGGGAAATGTCTATAATAATTATGTTGCTCCTACTGTCAATTATGTGACCAATGCAGTTTCAAACGTCTATAATCGCTATGTTGCACCCGTTGTTAATACCGTGGTAAATGCAGGTAAGTCATTGATTCACACGGTTGGTGGATGGATCAATTCAGGAGTACATACGGTTGTAAATATTGCTTCCAATATAGGAAAAACGGTTTCCAAAGTGACCAAAACCATAGGAAGTTGGTTCCACTGATGATGAAAAGAAAAAAAGTCATACTGATTTTAACCGTCTCATTTTCATGTCTAGCACTTTTCATTGGTACATTATCATTTGTTGGAGGAAACCTAGGGAAATATTCCATATACTATGCCCAAAATCTTCCTCATGAAACAGGAACAAACTCCGTAATGACTGCTGTATTTAAGCATTTAGGAGATGTTTATATTCCGTACAATTCTTTGGATAATGATGGAAATAAAATGCTAGAAACCGAGGACAAAACCATTCATTATCAAGCAGGAGGAATGTTCAGTCCTACTATGATAACTGTAAAATCTACAAAGGATGGCGATGTCTTGTTATCTTTGCAAAGTGATTCCCAATTTCCATATTGTATTTATGATTTTACAGAAAATACTTATTATGGTTTTAACCGAGCAGGAACTCTCGTTGCTGAATTTATTGATAGCAATACCAATGTTCTAAGTAGTCATCGAGTTTCAGCTTTAAATACGGTTAATAAGTTGCAAAATGAAATGTATGGCCCAATTATTTCTCATAGAAAAGTTCCAAAAATAAACCTTCAATTTATCTATAATTTTGTGAATGAAGGCAAATTCAAATAGGAAAATGGTTCAAGAGCCTATGGTAAAAATAAAAAAGAAGCGTAAAGTTCTAATTATTACGTTTAGCGTTTGTTTCACCGTGAATTTATCCTTGGTTGTGCTATTCCAAGGATGGGTGAATCTTGGAAAATATTCTGTTTATTATGCCCAGCATTTGCCTCATAAGGTAGGGACGAACCGTGTGATGGTTGCGGTATTTAATAATCTGGATGCCATATACATTCCGAATGCTAACTACAATGTTCCATTTGGAGGAGTGCGAGTGAAAACTAGCGAGGGGGATATTGAATATCGCTTTGAAGGATTAAAAATTAATGATATTTCGGTTTTCAAGAAAGGAGAATTATCTTTTAGTTTAAAACCTGAGGCAGGTGGTCTCGATTTAATTGACTTTGTAACTCCATATACATACAATTTTAATTCAAAGGGTGAATTTATTTCTGTGACTTATTCTGAAGAAACGACACCTAAGACAATAAAACCTACGCTACAATATATCATCATTGTTAAAGAAAAATTGAATGAAATGTACGGTTTTATTGTTTCTCATCGGTAAGCACCAAAAATAAATTTGCAGTGGATATATAATTTATTCAATTATTGGAGGTTTAATTCATGAATACAGTAAAAAAAGTTGCTAAATCAGTTGGTAATTGGTTTAAGAGTCTATGGTAAGACGTAAAAAGATTGTATTATTTTTGGTTTTCCCACTTGTTTTACTTATTTTATTATTATGGACCTTTCTTTCAATAGAGAAGAATCTCCACGCTTACTCTATTTATTATGCTCAACATGTCCCACATAGAACTGGTACTGACCCTGTTATGTGTGCGGTAATAGATAACTTGGATAATATTTATATTCCGGAACTAAATAAAAAAAGCCATGTGGAGAGGTGGAGAGATGTAGTAAATTTTGTAAGTAATAAAAAGGGCGATATTACATATGATTTTATACAAACTGTAATAAATGTTGAGTTATCCAAAACTGCTCAACTTTCTGTCGGCTTCCCTCAGTATAATCCTATTGGACCTAAGGTAAAGTACCAAATAATTTACTCTACTGGAAAGGCTGGAACAAGTTTTTATAACTTTGAACACTCTGAAAGTCAATGTCTATCTTTTGACTTTTCTGGGAGATTGATGTACATATCAAACTTAGATAACAAAGGATTTTATAATTTAAGGAAAAAAACAACAGATTTGAGTTTAAAAAATATAGAAAATTGGAAAAGGGATGCTTATTCAATTATCGTTAAAAAAAGGAAAGTTCCGTCGATAAAGCTTCAATTTCTTTATAACTGGTTGAATTATAAGAGGTTTAATTCATGAATACAGTAAAAAAAGTTGCTAAATCAGTTGGTAATTGGTTTAAAAATCTATGGTGAAAAAAAGAAAAGGGAGGTTTTTAAAAGTATTTTTGTCTATCATCATTTTTATTGTTTTTGTATTATTAATTAGTGGATATGGATACCGAAATTTAAGGGTTTATTCAATATATTATGCACAAAATATTCCTCATAAGTCAGGAACAGACCCTGTTATGTGTGCAGTTATCTTTAATTTATCAAGCGTCTATCTTCCACATGCGGATTTGAGCACAGAAATAGACAGATTCAAAGATAATCAACATTGGGTTCAGTCATATAATAGGTATTTCACATACAATTTTTCTCAATTTGATATAGAATATCACAGGGCAAATCAAGATTTTGTGAGTTTCAGTTGGTATTTTTTTGAGAATACATATAATTTAGTCATTTCTGATAAAAACGATAATATTTACAGGGCCTATGAATTTAATCGTTCGGGTAGATTGTTATCAATTGATATAGGAGATAAGAGTCGAACGATTCCTACAAATAAGGATAAAGAGATTTTATCCTATTGGAAAAATAAACTTTATGGTGATATCGTTCAAAAGAGAAAAAAGCCAATAATCAATCTTCAGTGGCTCTATAATCGGTTAAATTATAAGAGGTTTAATTCATGAGTATGGTGAAAAAAAGAAGAGGTAAGTTTAGAAAAGTATTTTTGCCTATCCTAATATTTATTGTTTCTGTATTAATCATTATTGGATACGGGCACCATAATTTTAGGGTCTATTCAATTTATTATGCGCAGAATATTCCTCATAAATCAGGGACAGCCCCTGTTATGTGCGCCGTAATAGATAATCTGAATAGTATTTATATTCCTAATCTTAATGAAAAAAGTCGTTATGATAATTGGAGAGATGTAGTGAACACTGTAAGTGATAGGACAGGTGTGATTGAATATGATTTTGTGAACAATAGTATTCTGATAGGAAAAACTTTTGAGGATTTAGAGGGGATATCTCCTTTGAATCAGGATAAATTTATCTCAGGTATAAATATGTATACAAGAAAGAAAATTGGATACGTTTTAAATTTCAATATCACAAAAAATAAATTAATAAAAGAATATAAGGTCTATTATAGTAATCAAGGGAGATTTGAAAAAATATTCATTATTGAAAATAACACCGAAAAAGGATTTAGTGTCACGGAGTATAAAAATAATTTAGCAACGATATCCAAACTTCAACAAAAATTATATGGTTCAATTATTCAAAAAAGCCAAGTTCCGTTGATAAATCTTCAAATGCTTTATAACTGGCTGAATTATAAGAGATTTAATTCATGAGAACAAAGGATGAAAATGATGAACAAAAATACACAGAAAACAGATACTACTCCGAAAAAGAAAAGAATTTTGCCATGGTTAATTCCTTTGATTGTGGGGATGATATTTTTATCTCTTGTGATTACCCTTTTTAGTGTTTCCAAAGTAGCGAAAATTTATCATCAGGTAGAAAAACAAGAGTTACTAGACGAGGTAACTCACACGATAAATAATGGGAAAAAGCAACTTGTAACTTCTCAAGGTTCAAATCCATTTTATATAGATATTAAAGCAAGTGAAAGTTGCACAGATACCATTGTTGTAACTTTGATAGTCGAAAATGATTATGTTTCTTATGTCAAAAATGATATGCCTATGATAAAAAAATGGATAATAGAGGGAATGGAGAGTGCAGAAGGAATAAAACTTACAAAATCAGAACATCATGGGTTAAAGAGATGAATTTTAAAATGAGATTTGTTTTAAAGGACAAGACAGGAAAAATTCTTGGGGGCTTTGATTATAAAATTAAATAATATTTAACTATAGTGGACTTTAATAAAGTAGGGTGATGTTCGCTTGTACTATCTGTCTGTGAACTTTTAATGTTTGATTTTAATTTGTTAACTTAAAGAATACGTTTTTATTTCTTGACAATCTTTAAATTTAAATGCTATACTTTAGCTACAATTGAATAAATCTTCAGGGCAGGGTGTAATTCCCTACCGGCGGTATAGCCCGCGAGCTGCTTGCAGCATGATTCGGTGAAACTCCGAGGCCGACAGTATAGTCTGGATGAAAGAAGATAATAAAACCATAATACTCTAGTCAGTATTATGTCTATTTAGCCTAAAACTCTGGAGTGAATTGATACAATTCACTCCATTTTTGGTTTTTTGAGCTGCTTTTTTGCTCAAAAAAAAATAGAAAATTTATCAAAAGACCCTGAAATTTTATTTTAGGGTCTTATTTTTTATTAGAAAGGATGAATAGATGAAAAAAGACGAATACTACATGGATTTAGCAATTGTACTTGCAAAAAAAGGAGGTGGTAATGTCAACCCTAACCCTCAAGTAGGAGCCCTTATTGTCAAAGAAGGGAGAATTATTGGTCAAGGTTATCATGAAAAATATGGGAAAGCTCACGCGGAAATCAATGCTTTTAAGGATTGTAACGAATCTCCCGAAGGAGCCATGCTTTATGTGACCTTAGAGCCTTGTGCGCATCAGGGAAAACAACCCCCTTGTTTTGAAGCGATTATAAAAAATGGAATTAAGCGTGTTGTTATCGGGCATTTAGACCCCAATCCCTTGGTTTCAGGAAAAGGAATTAAAGCAATGAGAGAAGCTGGAATTGAAGTTTCTCTCAATGTTTTAGAAAAAGAATGTGAAGAATTAAATAAAATTTTCTTTTATTATGTTAGTCAAGGGCTTCCCTATGTCATGATGAAGTATGCAATGACTTTAGACGGAAAAATTGCGACATCAGCAGGTCAATCAAAATGGATTACAGGTGAAATTGCAAGACAGAAAGTACATCAAGACCGTTCACGTTTTATGGCAATTATGATTGGTGTTGAAACGCTTATTTTTGATGATCCACAACTCTCTGTCAGGTTGGAAAATGGAAAAAATCCGATAAGAATCATTTGTGATACTCATTTAAGAAGTCCTTTGGCTTCCAAGATTGTTTCCACAGCTACTGAAATTCCAACGATTATTGCTACAGCTGAGTCTGACCCCGAAAAACAAGCTCCCTTTCTTAAAGCGGGTTGTGAAATTATCTTAGTTTCTTGCCTAGAAGGAAGATTGAATTTGAAAGAATTGACCAAAAAGTTAGGAGAAAAGGGGATTGACAGTATCATCTTGGAAGGTGGAGGAACATTAAATGCTTCGGCATTAAAAGCAGGGATAGTCCAAAAAGTTCAAACTTATATTGCCCTTAAAATATTTGGTGGAAAAGAAGCACCAAGTCCAGTTGAAGGACATGGAATCGAGCAACCCAATCAAGCCTATCTCCTAGAAGGGGCTCAAATAACCTATCTAGGAGAAGATATTTTATTAGAAAGTGAGCTTCTTTAATGTTTACAGGAATAATTGAAGAATTAGGGGAAGTGAGTCGCCTGCAAAAAAGAGAAAAATCCTTCAAAATTAGTATCCGTGCTTCCTTGATTTTAGA
>ENA-OPBW01000097-OPBW01000097.1-human-gut-metagenome-genome-assembly--contig:-NODE-97-length-80032-cov-11.353302_pt1 | contig 80032 bp, 66 predicted proteins | sample MGYA00241070_ERZ501456 | MGnify/ENA primary metagenome ERZ501456 (study PRJEB25962, sample SAMEA2042624) | human gut metagenome | biome: human gut; feature: human-associated habitat; material: faeces...
TAAAGAGACGAGAATACCTTCCAAGTCACGGACATTCTCCGTCACATTATTAGCGATAAAGTTAAAGACCTCATCCGGAATCATGATTCCGTCATGGTTGATCTTATTCTTCAGTATCTTTTTACGTAGATCCAGATCCGGACGGCTCAACTCAGCCGTCAATCCCCATTTTAAACGGGTGATCAAGCGCTCTTCCATCCCTTGCAAATCCACAGGAGGTTTATCAGAAGTCAAGATAAGCTGCTTACCTAACTGGTGCAAGTGGTTGAAAATATGGAAGAATGTATTTTGAGTCTTATCCATACCGATCAACTCCTGTATATCATCCAACAGCAGCACATCGATATTTTGATAGAAATTCAAGAAGTCATTAGTCGTATTCTTACGGATAGCATCTGTAAACTGTACCCGGAACAAATGCGAAGATACATATAACACTTTTTTTTCCGGATGCAACTCCCGGATACGGGTTCCGATCGCATGGCATAAGTGAGTTTTACCCACTCCTGACGGACCAAAAATAAACAACGGGTTAAACGTAGTCTTTCCCGGATTCTGGGCAACAGCCTCACCCGCCGTACGAACCAGCTTATTGCTCGTACCCTCGAAATAATTATCAAAATTATACTTCGGGTTCAACTGAGGGTCCAAATCCTGCGGAGCAGTCGTCATAAAAGGATTCGGAGCCTTGTTAGCGTCCTTGGGAGTGACTTTCTTTACAGCGGTGGAAGCATTCTCCGCCGGATAATCAACCGTACCACCAGTTGTCTTATCCACCATGATACGGTAGTTAAGAATGGTTCCTTGACCGATTACACGATACAATGTAACTTTCAAAACATTAACATACTTCTCTTCCAGATACTCGTAAAAGAACTGGCTGGGTACTTGAATCGTAAATTTATTATCCTCGTATGATAATGGTATGATAGGCTTGAACCATGTGTTAAAAGCGGCCTCAGGGACAATGTCCTTAATGACTGCGAGGCATTTATTCCACAAAGTTTGATATTCAGTCTGCATGATTTTTTACTCTCCCAACTCTACTTACAACTTCAATTTTTATTTTTACGACTACAAAGTTTAGAAATTAATTCCGAAAAAAAAAGTATCATTTTGTTTGGAACTTTTGATTGTTCAATATCCCGTTTATTGTCAGGCAGTTAATTCCAACAATCTGAATATCTTCATTTTAAAATATCAGAATCACAAAAAACCTTTGTTTAAGAGCACTCTTTAGCTCCTTGCCATCTCTGGCAACCGACTTCAAAAAAGGCCTTTCGATCCAGTTATACTTCTCAATCTAAAGGCCTTAGAGAAGTCAAACTTCTGTATTTTATATTTTTTCGTTTAATTGGAATAATTCTAAATAAACAGATTTGTACAACAAATCTTATGCAATCTTAAAATACAGAAAAATGTACATATCTTTTGGGGTTCTGCCTCAAATCGAGCAAAAGCTTGGAGGCATTGTCTGCCGTACTGTTCAGGTTATCGTAAAGAGCACGGTCGTTCAACAGGAGTCCCATACTATTATCCTTTGAGTTCAGCTTACGCGTCATCTGTTCCACGTTATCCAATGTTGCATTCACCGCATTCACGGTCGTTGCCAGATCCAGTTTTTTCAAATCCGTGCTGACATCGGCAAAGTTTCCGGTGATGACCTTCAGATCGCTCATAATGCCCGGCACATCCTTGCTTAGCATCTGGTTGAGCTGGCGGGAAGAAACAGCCAGACTATTAGTCGTTGTCTCTATATTATTCAAAGACTGGGCCAATGCCGGATGATTTACCAGCGTTTGCAAACCGCCCAGAATCGAATCGATCTTCGGCAAGAGCAGTTCCACCTGCGGGAGAATCTTTTCCTGCACGGATTGCATCATATCCGCCTCCATCCGCCCCTCGATCGTATCACCGGGCTTCAGATAGTCGTCCACATACTTGTTCAGATGGATATGCAATTCACCGCCACCGAGGAAGCTGTTTACAATCGTGATATAACTGCCTTTATTAATTTTCATGTGGTCCTCCAGGCTGATATCGATCGAAATCTTATCGACGGCATCATAGTCATAAACTATCTCACGCACCAGACCGACTTTAAAACCTTCTACAAATACAGGACTCGAAACCGTCACTCCCTTTACATTCGTACAAGCCACCACATAATGATTTGTCGGTTTAAACAGATTGATCCCTTTCAAATAATTAATTCCTAAATATAGCAATGCCAGACTGACTATAGACACAAGTCCGATCTTTGCTTCTTTGGTGAATACATTTTTCATTTCTTCTCTGTATATATAAATATAAATTCTGTTACTATCAATATTTCACTTTCTTTCCATCTTTAAAGGCGACTATAAAAGCGTCCTTAAAATCTTTCGCTACCCGCCGGCGCAACTTGCGGATAGAATCGAAACTTGTCGTCTCGCCGTATGTATACTTGTAAATGCCTTTCTCAATAAAGTAATCGACATTCTTATATCCTTTAAACAATTTAGAACCGGAAGAAAGTTTTTTATCCGAGGTAAGTATTTGTATTTTATAAATCGTTTGCCCCTTTTTAACCCGACCCGCTTGCTTCGCGGAGACTGCCGACTTAGACACGCGACTCTGGTTGGACTCCTCCATCTTGTTCTTTTGGCGAATATACTCTTCGCTTCCAGGAGGCGCAGAAATCGGTTGATTATCATCAATATTATCTGCAACTTCCAATATAGGAGCAGCACTTGCATTTCCCGCCAACGCACCGCGCTTGCGGTCATACTCCCACTTATATTTTGTAAAAGCATTATAAATGGCGGTTGCCAGTTTGTTTTGCCCTTCCTTCGTTCTCATGAAGCGTTCTTCCGCAGGATTCGAGATATACCCTAATTCCACAAGAATACTCGGCATGCTCGTCTTACGCAGCACAAGGAAACCCGCCTGCCGCACTCCCCTGTTATTACGCTTGGCCGAAGCAAAACATTTCTGCACCTCCGAAGCCAGGCTAATGCTCTGCTCCATATGCTTATTCTGCATAAATTCGAAAATAATATACGATTCGGAAGAAGTCGGATCGAAACCTTCATACTTCTGCAGATAATTATCTTCCAAAAGGATTGCTGAGTTTTCGCGCATAGCGACTTCCAGATTCTCATCCGTACGGGCCAAACCTAATGTATAAGTCTCCGTTCCCGATACGGAACTGCCTCTCTTCACCGCATTCGTATGAATGGAGATAAACAGGTCCGCCTTATTCCGGTTGGCGATATTCGCTCTCTCGTCCAATTCGATGAAGACATCCGTTTTGCGTGTATAAATGACTTTCACATCATCATGCTTTTCCGATATCAGGCTACCGAGCCTAAGAGCTACCGCCAGATTAATAGCCTTTTCATTGATGGACGAACCACGCGCACCAGGGTCTTTCCCCCCATGCCCGGCATCGATCACCACCGTAAACGTCTTTTCCTTTGCCTGCGACACAGGTAAAACAAAAAACAAGGCTATCACCAAATTGATATATAGAAAAGTTCTTTTTACCACTTTAAAAATTTCTTGCAAATTCGGGACAAATGTAATGTTTTTTGATGAGTTAAACTGGGCTGATCTGAAATAAAAAAAGGGCAATTCGCAAGGAATCGCCCTTTCCATTTATAGATCCGGTATAGGATTATTCAGAAACTACTTCAAAAGGAACTTCTACCGATACTTCTTTGTGAAGTTTCAAGGTAGCTTTGTAATTGCCAACTTCCTTAACAGATTCCTTGATATAGATAATCTTACGGTCTACCTCGAAACCGGCTTTTGCCAATGCATCAGCCACTTGGATATTCGTTACAGAACCGAAGATCGTACCTGTAGAGCTTGTCTTAGCACCGATTGTCAGGGCAACGCCTTCCAACTTAGCAGCCAAAGCCTGAGCATCTTCTTTGATCTTAGCCAACTTGTGAGCACGTTGTTTCAAGTTTTCAGCCAATACTTTCTTTGCAGACTCAGATGCGATAACTGCTTTACCCGTGGGGATTAGAAAGTTACGTCCGTAACCGTCTTTAACCGTTACGATATCGTCCTTGTAACCTAAGTTGATTACGTCTTCTTTCAAAATAACTTGCATATTCTGTCTCCTCTCTTTTATTATTTCATTAAATCGGTTACGTAAGGAAGCAACGCCAAATGACGAGCTCTTTTAACAGCCTGAGCGACACGACGCTGGAATTTCAAAGAAGTACCAGTGATACGACGCGGAAGAATCTTACCCTGTTCGTTCAGGAATTTCTTCAGGAATTCAGGATCTTTGTAATCGATGTACTTGATACCGCTCTTTTTGAAACGGCAGTATTTTTTCTTCTTAACGTCTACTGAGGGCGGAGTTAAATATCTGATTTCTGATTGAACTTGTTGTGCCATGATTAATCCTCCTTTTTAGTTGATTTTACACTTCTTCTTTTTGCAGCGTATTCGGCAGCATACTTGTCTTGTTTGAAAGTCAAGAAGCGGATTACACGCTCGTCACGACGGAAGTTAACTTCCAATTTCTCGATTACAGAAGGTTCTGCATCGAACTCAATCAGCTGATAGAAACCTGTAGACTTCTTCTGGATAGGATAAGCCAGCTTCTTCAGTCCCCAGTTCTCTTCATTTACAATCGCAGCACCTTCAGCAGTAAGGATGCCTTTGAATTTCTCTACCGCTTCCTTCATCTGAACGTCAGACAAAACGGGAGTTAAAATGAAAACGGTTTCGTAATGATTCATACTCGTTTGATTAAATAAATTTAGTTGATTTAAAAATTGCGGTGCAAAGGTAGGCATTTTATTTTGAACTACAAACATTTAATATTTTTTTATTCGTCAATGTAGGATTTATCAGGCAAGAAAACTACCTTTGCAAGGTTGTTTAAACAATATTTCATGATAGAACAGTTCAATTTTGACATGAGGCTGATTTTTGCCATCCTGAACGGAAAGGTATCGGCAGCCATCAACCGGAAACTCTCACGTAACTTCCGACAAAACGGAATGGAAATCACACCCGAACAATGGACCGTACTCATCTTTTTGTGGGAAAAAGACGGAGTGACGCAACAGGAACTGTGCAACGCCACCTTTAAGGACAAGCCTAGTATGACCCGACTGATAGACAACATGGAACGACAGCATCTGGTAGTGCGCATATCGGACAAGAAAGATCGCCGCACCAATCAGATACATTTAACCAAAGACGGAAGAGAACTGGAAACCAAAGCGCGTCGCGTAGCTAATCAAACCTTGAAAGAAGCCCTGAAAGGAGTAAAACTGGAAGAACTGAGCGTAGGACAAGAATTACTGAAAAAGATCTTCTTCAATATCAAAGACTGAAAGGGGCGGTTTACAGCCCTTCAAACATCACAGAAAAGGGGAAAAAACAAATGAAATTGGACCATTAACAGTTTTTTTGCACAAATAATTTCGCTTGTTAAAGAATTATGCTTTTCTTTGTGACTGAATTGCATGAATATAATAATCTATTAAAAATACACACAAATGAAAGGCTTATTGAAAAACTTGGGATTGATATTAATCCTGGTGGGAGCAATCATTCTGGTAGCATGCTCCTTCACTGGTAATGTTAACAACAATTCTATCTTGGGAGGTGCAGCAGCCGTTATCGTTATCGGCTTGATTACCTACATCGCTATCAACAAGAGAATTGCCGATTAATTCAAAATTCAGACAAAAAATATAAAAGGACGATTGCCAAGCAATCGTCCTTTTATATTTTATATCTATTCTGTCGCTTACTCCAAAGGACAAGCGACAGAATAGCAACTCTAAAATAGAGAAGTCAATTTTCCGGTTCGGGAGTAATCAGTTTGTAGCCCTTGCCATGAATATTTATGATTTCAATAGAATCATCTTCTTTCAGATGCTTGCGCAGCTTCGTTATGTACACGTCCATACTGCGGGCATTGAAATAATTGTCATCAATCCAAATCGTCTTCAAAGCAAAGTCGCGCTGAAGAATCTCATTAGCATGTGCACAGAGCAAGCCTAACAGTTCAGACTCCTTCGTCGTCAGCTTCGTCTGCTTTTCAGCCGTAGAAAGGATTTGTTTCTGAGTATCGAATGTAAATTTACCAATCTTATAAATGTTACTTTCTTTGTTTTTCTTACCACGTACACGACGCAAAATTGCCTCGATTCTGAAAGTAAGCTCTTCCATACTGAAAGGTTTGGTAATATAATCGTCGGCACCAATCTTGAAACCTTCCAGAATATCATCCTTCAATGTCTTTGCCGTTAAGAATATAATGGGGATTTCAGCATTGGCCGCACGCACTTCTTGCGCCAGTGTAAAACCATCCTTCTTCGGCATCATAACATCGAATACACATAAGTCATATTTATTTTTCAAAAAGGCTTTATACCCGGCCTCTCCATCGGGAAACAGGTCGGCAGCATAGCCCTTAGCCTGCAAGTATTCTCTCAGCAACATACCGAGATTTTCATCATCCTCGCACAATAAAATTCGCAATTTCTCGTCCATATCAATCAGTTTTTAATAAAGGTAATGCAATAATAAATTTAGTTCCCACGTTAAGTTCGCTTTCAGCCCGAATGGTTCCCTTATGGTCCATAATTATTTTTTTCACATAAGCCAACCCCAATCCAAAGCCCTTTACATCGTGCAGATTACCCGTATGCACGCGATAGAACTTCTCGAATATTTTCTTCAAATTCTCCTTCTTGATACCGATACCATTGTCTTGTACCGAAATCATCAGTTTACCGGATTCATTCCATGTCCTTACCATCAAATGCAAGTCTACATCAGGACGTTTGTACTTCACTGCATTATCCATCAAGTTGAAAATCACATTCGTAATATGCATCTCGTCCACAAAGACATGCGCTTCTGCAGCTTCCAGTTCCGTATCAATCTTTCCATTGTAGCGCTCCACTTTCAAAGCAAAGGTATGGACAACCCCTTTGATCAGTTCGTTAGCATCTACATCCTTAGGCTTCAGCGTTGCCTTCTGCCTGTCGAACATCGACATCTGCAACACCTTTTCTACCTGAAACCTCAACCGCTTCGTCTCATCATTAATCACTCCCGAGATATGCTGGAACATGGCAGGAGACTTACCTACAGCCGGATCGTTCAACATCTGGGCAGCCAACGAAATCGTAGAAATCGGTGTTTTGAACTCATGGGTCATATTATTAATAAAATCGTTTTTCATTTCTGTCAACTTTTTCTGACGGAATACGATATAAATCGTAAATATGAACGTAATGAGTAGTACAAAAGTAAAAATCATCGAAGGTATCATAAAGCTGACCGAATCGAAGATATAATCTTTCTTTCCCGGAAAATGAACCTTCACAATACTCATCCGTGCCGGCGGATCGTTCAAAAACAACGGTTGGGCATAAGAGCTCTCACTCCCCTCATCGCTATAATCTGAACAACGGTACACCTCCCGACCGTCACGATCAATCACCTTAAAATGATAGTCAAAATCTCCAATACCATTATCAATCAATCCAGACTTAATGTATTGATCCAGATTTTTAAAATTGACTCTTTCTTCTATAGGCTTATCGCTGGCATGATAAAGCATATTGAAAACCACATCATCTACCAAAGCACGCTGATACAAATAACGGTTCTTAATCATATCAGCCAACGAACGAGACGTCTGAGGAATGGTCTTCGCACCATGTTTGCGCGAAATCATAGCTCGCGGTAACTCGGATGGTTGGTTGGAGAACGTCTTCAACTCGACCGAAGAACGTATTGTTCCGTCAGGAGAAGTCATCATAAACCGATGAGTCTGCACCATTCCATTTCCGTTCGTACCCTGCGCCTGTTCCCAAGCTTTCTTTTCTGCTTCCGAAATGTCCTCCCGTAGCCAACGAGCCACCTCGGCAGATTCAACATCCTTGGAAGCAGCCATCAAAGCACGTTTCACAGATTCGTCAAACTGCTCATTACGCATCTTTACCATTTCCTCAATGTAACTGATCTGCAGATACAACAAACTGAGGAAAGAAAGACCCATTACAACACCTAATATCCAAATCGTAGACTTTTTCATAGCCACAAAATTAACAGTCCCTAATTAACACTCCTAACCCATTAACCAGTTTTAACCCGTACGAAATAACAAATTAACCGATTGAAGCTATTTAGGTTCCATTATCGGAACTATAACAAAACAAGGTCCTGCCTTGTTTGCAAAATTAATAAAAAATTAATAATGACAGCCATTTCCATCAAACTTATTAATGAGAAAGCAATAAAAAACCGCCTTTCTTTCGTTAAAAAGATTAGCGGTTTTAACAATTATAAAAAACAGATGAAATGAAGTTGCGTTATTCTTCAGCCTGTTTGGCTTCAAATTCCTTAATCAACTTATCCTGAACATCACCCGGAACAAGTTCATAACTTGCAAATTTCATAATAAACGATGCACGGCCTCCCGTCAAAGAACTCAATGCCGTCGAATAAGAAGACATTTCTTTCAAAGGAACCTTGGCAATCAGTTTCTCGTAACCGGCTTCACTGCTCATACCCATAATCATAGCACGGCGTCCTTGCAGGTCACTCATCACATCACCCATCTTATCAGAAGGAACAAAAACTTCTACATCATAAATAGGTTCCAAAATCTTCGGCCCTGCATTCTTAAATGCTTCGCTAAAGGCATTTCGTCCGGCAAGCATAAAGGAAATTTCATTAGAATCTACGGGGTGCATCTTACCGTCATAAACAATAACACGTACATCACGGGCATACGAACCGGTAAGAGGTCCCTGTTCCATACGAGACATTACACCTTTCAAGATAGCAGGCATGAAACGAGCATCAATGGCTCCACCAACCACACAGTTGACAAACACCAGCTTACCGCCCCATTCCAAAGGAATTTCTTCCGTACCCTTTACATTCATTTTAAATTCCTGTCCATTGAATTTATAGGTATCAGGTGCCGGCATTCCTTCGTAATAAGGCTCCACAATCAGATGAACCTCACCAAACTGTCCTGCACCACCCGACTGTTTCTTATGGCGGTAATCTGCACGGGCAGCCTTGGTAATAGTTTCACGATAAGGAATACGAGGCTCTTCAAACTTAATCTGAAGTTTTTCGTTGTTCTCTAAACGCCATTTCAATGTACGCAAATGGAATTCACCCTGTCCATGAACAATAGTTTGACGCAATTCTTTTGACTGATCGATGATCCACGTTGGATCTTCTTCGTGCATACGATTCAAGATGGCCATCATCTTTTCCGTATCGGCTTCGTTTACAGGTTTGATGGCACGTGAATATTTTGAGTTCGGATATTTTATAAAATTGAAGCGGTTTTCAGCTCCCTTACCATTCAACGTATTACCGGTATGAACATCTTTCAACTTCACAGTACAGCCAATATCACCAGCCACCATTTCTTCTACCTTGATACGGTTGGCTCCCGCACAAGCATAAATCTGAGCAATGCGTTCCTTGGAACCACGATCGGCATTCGCAAAATCATCACCTTCGTGCACTTTGCCACTCATCACCTTAAAGTACTGCACATCACCAATATGCGGTTCAACAGCAGTCTTAAAGAAATAAAGAGAAGCAGGACCATCTGCATCTGGCTTAACTACTTCACCACGTGTATTATGTACAGGAGGCATTTCATCAACAAAAGGCACAACATTACCTAAAAATTCCATCAGACGACGAACACCCATATCCTTACCTGCACACACACAAAATACCGGGAACATACCACGACAAGCCAGACCTTTACGGATACCTTCACGCATTTCGTCTTCGGTCAATGACTCTTGTTCAAAGAATTTCTCCATCAGTCCTTCATCGTGTTCAGCAGCAGCCTCAACCAAAGCCTTATGCCATTCGGTCGCTTTTTCCATCTCTTCAGCAGGAATATCTTCAATAGTAGGCGCACCTCCCTCGGGTCCCCATGAATATTTCTTCATCAGCAGCACATCGATCAATGAATTGAAGTTTGGACCTGTAGCCAACGGATATTGTACCGGAACAACTTTTGAGCCATAAATCGCCTTCAACTGCTCAAGTATCATATCGTAATCGCACTTCTCATTATCAAGCTGATTCACCAGGAAGATAACCGGTTTACCCAATTTTTCAGTATAACGGAAATGATTTTGGGTACCTACTTCAGGACCATATTGCCCATTCAACAACAAGACAGCAGTATCTGTTACATTGAGCGCCGTCATAGCTGCACCTACGAAGTCGTCACTTCCCGGACAGTCGATAATATTCAATTTCTTGCCATTCCACTCTACATGGAAAACGGTGGAAAACACAGAATAGCCATATTCCTGCTCCACCGGAAAGTAATCGCTGACTGTATTCTTGGCGGTAATTCTTCCGCGACGTTTTATAATACCACTCTCATAGAGCAGCGCTTCTGTGAGAGTGGTTTTACCCGAGCCGTCATTGCCAAGAAGAGCAATGTTTTTGATTTCATTCGTCTGATATACTTTCATGATATATAAGATTTAATGTGAATACTCAGCATGCATGTGCACGCCCTTATTTTTTGTGAGGCGCAAATTAGAAATTAATTACAGAAAAAACAACGAAGTTTAGAATGTTACTAAACTATGTTGTGCAGCATACACACTAAAAAAGCCGGATATCAAGTATAAATATCCGGCTTTTTAGTTCTATCAGTAAGTTAAAAAATCATCATTTCATAGAGACACTGTGGCATATTGGAGTCAGAATGAATGAGAATTCATAATTACCATAAGGTATCTGATACTGTGGCAAAGGCCACGCTCCCCAACTGTTTACACAGCCAAGTCCCATCTGTACCTTGTCAATACACAGATTAGTCAAATCAGCCTTCTCCACTTCAGGTGAATGGCGCTGGTCTTTATCCCAACCATCATCCAAAGACTCAATAGTGTAGTGCAGAGCCGAAGCTGAGAAAGGAGCCTCAGCAACAATCTTCAAGCCACAATTAGCTGCATTCAGCTGTTTCCACCAACGAATGTCGGTTTTTGTACCAGTTTCCTGCGGACGAATATAGGAATAGAACTGATCATCCACACTCTGACGATACAATCCCAAATCAGCAGAATGGTTACGGTCTATGTAGTTTTCTATCGGACCACGGCCATAATATTCAATCATTTCAAATGACTTGGGCATCTGCAACTGCATACCGAAACGGAACATCGGAGCCACTTTGGCCTGCGCATCGGCAGTCATTTTCTGAGTAACCTTCACAGCTCCCTTATTATTGATAACATAGGTCAGATTCAACTTAGCAGAAACATTTTTCATTTCATACTCTGCATTTACAACAACTTGTCCATCATTCATATTCCACTCAAAAGACGTAAGGTTCAGACCTGGATCCTTCCAAACGGCAAACTTCCGCTGCAGACCTGCCCCCATATCATTATCGGTTGGTGCACGCCAGAAATTGGGTGTCAGCTGTGTTCCTTCTTTCATCATCTCCGTACCTGCAACCTCATATCGTGAAAGATAACCTGTATGCTTATTGAACTCCAGACTGAAATTCTCGCCCTCTACAACCAAGTAGTTCCAATCGTTGTCTTTCACTTGGGGAACAACTACGGCGACATTAGCTTCTTCTACATTCTTCAAATTCATATCGGGAACTTTATATGGATTCAGCACCAATTGATCTTTTGCTACCACGTGACCAGCTGGCAACAATCCTTCACGGTTCTTCAAACGATATGAAACATTGAGTACCCATTCCTTACATTCACAAACACGCCCCAGATCCAATTTAACCTTCGCAGTTTGCTGGGGAGCTACATTCAGATTTTCGACTCTTCCACTACGAATAGCTTCGCCATTGGCAAGCACAGTCCATTCCATATAATAAGCAGATAAATCGCGGAAGAAGTTTTCATTGTACACATTCAGTTCGCCTTGAGCTAAATTAGCTGGAGTTGTCCAAATGTTCTGATAGAAATAACCAACTTCGTACATGTGAGGATTGGGAACACGATCCGGACTGATCAGACCGTTATCACAGAAGTTGTTGTCAGAAGCATCATAACGGTTGAAATCACCGCCATAAGCGTAGATGCTAACACCATCCTTACCCGTCCAACGTACAGACTGATCTACAAAATCCCAAATAAAACCGCCCTGTAAAGCTGGATACTTACGAATCAAATCCCAATATTCTTTAAAACCTCCTTGAGAGTTACCCATCGCATGGGCATATTCGCACTGAATCAGCGGTTTCTTGATATCTTTAGTGCGAGCGTATTTCTCCATGTGGTTATAATCGGCATACATAGGACAATATACATCTGTAAACTCATTACCATGAGCTTGCTCATACTGGACAGGACGGCTCGAATCTTCAGCTTTCACCCAATTGTAAGCAGCCTCAAAGTTCGGTCCAAAACCAGCCTCATTACCCAATGACCAGAATATGATACTGGGGTGATTGAATCCACGCTGCACGTTACGCTGGTTACGTTCCAGATGTGCCTTCTTATAATCGGCACGTTTAGCCAAGGTTTCATCACCATAACCCATACCGTGGGATTCTACATTTGCCTCAGCAATAACATAAATACCATACTTATCACACAAATCATACCACAGATTGGCATCTGGATAGTGGCAAGTACGTACAGCATTAATATTAAACTTCTTCATAATCTGAATATCCTGCAACATGCGTTCGGGAGATACAACGTAACCACCGTCCGGATCCAGTTCATGACGGTTGGCTCCCTTGAAGAGTACAGCCTTGCCGTTCACTAATATCTGTCCGTTTTTTTGTTCTATTTTACGGAAACCAACCTTAACAGGTATCACTTCTGTACTGCCCTGCATAGAAGCACGTAAGGTATAGAGATAAGGAGATTCTGCACTCCACTTGAACGGATTCTCGACATTCATCACTACAGAACCATTACCTTTAGCCATAGCTGTAGCCACTTGCTTACCAGCCGCATCCAACAATTCCAGATTAACAGTACCTACACCTTTCAAGGTTAAAGCTATGTTCAATGAGCCATTCTTATAATCAGCATCCAAATCAGGCGTTACGCGGATATCCTCAATACGCTTCTTATCGCGTGCATAAAAGTAACAATCACGACCAACCCCACTGAAACGGAAAAAGTCCTGATCTTCTAAATAAGTTCCATCACACCAACGGAACACCTGAAAAGCAATAAGATTCTTCTGCCCAGGCTTCAAAAAAGAAGTCAGATTGAACTCTGCTTCCAGCTTACTATCCTCACTGTAACCTACATACTTCCCATTTACCCACAAATACATGTTCGATGTCACCGAACCAAAATGAGCAATGATATCTTTTCCTTTCCACGAAGCCGGAATAACAAACTCCCGACGATAAGAACCAACATGATTATTCTCCGTTGGTACCTGAGGAGGATTATTTTTGAACTGATTACGCCATGCATAACCTGTATTTACATAGATAGGATCACCATATCCATTCAATTCCCATACAGCCGGCACTTGTATATTGTCCCAACCCAAGTCGTTATAACCTACTTTCCAAAAATCAGTAGGACGAGAATCAGCATCCTTCACCCAGAAAAATTTCCAGGAGCCATTCATGGACATGTAATTAGAAGACTGTTCTTTTTTACCCACCGTAGCAGCATCGCCCGACTCATAGGCAAAATAATTAGTGTGCATGGGAGCACGATTAACGGCATTCACTTCCGGATCTTGCCATTCCTTGAAAGACTGTGCGCTCCCACCTATAGCCAAAGCAGCAAACAGCCCTGTAATAAGTTGTTTCTTCATGATACAAATAGTTTTATAAATATAGCAGCATGAAGAGTAACTTTTCCAACATGCCGCTACAAAGATAGGAGAAATGAAAATATAATCAGATGAAATATATTTCAAATATGATACAAAATTAATTCAATTGCAGGCGATATACCCCAAATGAACGTGCAGGAAGTTGTATATTCATCGATTGGCCTTTCACTTGAACTGGACGAACACGAGGAACCAAAATTTCCTGTTCCAGCGAATTTACAGTTTTCCAATCATCATTTTGCAAGTAAATGCAACTGCCCGATACAAGTTGACGTTTTTTCAATCCATTAAAATCAATCTTCGCATCAGAAGGTTTTGCACCAACGTTCACCAGTTTCAAAATAATTTCTCCTGTAGGTGCATCTAAGGCAGCCGTTGCATACAAGCTATCCTGTCCGGCTACCGGTTCTCCATCCATCTGCAGGCGAAGTACATCTGTTCCGGCATTCATACCATACATCTGCTGAACATAATAATTAGGTGTACGCATCATACGCAAATTATCATACCAAATCAGATCTGGATTCCATTGCCAAGCATCTACGTGAGCAAACAAAGGAGCATAGGTTGCCAGATGTACGACATCGGCATTGCGTTCTAATCCTGTCATGAAAGCAGCCTCAGACAAAGCTGCAAACAAGTTGTTAGCTTTTCCAGTCGGGTGATCATGTGCAGCATATTCACCAGCAAATACTTTTGGTCCTTTACGGTCGTAACTGTCGTAGCGTTTAGCATTCTCCAAAAACCATTTGGGTTCCATGTAATAATGTTCATCCACTAAATCCACTCCTACCCGCTTCATTTCAGGCCATAAATAGTCAAACTTATCCCCTGAAGCGCTAGGTCCGGACGATCCGATCACCTTGATATTCGGATATTTCTCACGAATAGCCTTGGTAAACACTTCCAGACGTTCCACATACACTTTATCCCACTGCTCGTTACCCACGGCAATCATTTTTAAATTAAACGGTTCAGGATGTCCCATTTCTGCACGTACCTTACCCCAAGTTGTATTCACATCACCATTAGCAAACTCTATCAAATCGAGAGCATCCTGTACGTAAGGATCGAGTTCGTCCAAGGGAACAACCTCATTGCTTTCGTACTGACATGAAAGTCCACAGCTAATCACCGGCAAAGGTTCTGCACCGATATCTTCGCTTAACAAGAAATATTCATAAAAACCTAAACCTAAACTCTGGAAATAGTCGGGAAAGGCTTTATGCTTAAAAGTATAGTTCCAACGATTTTCATTCAAAGGACGATTTTCTACTGGACCAACTGAATTTTTCCACTGATAACGTGTAGCCAAGCTGTTCCCTTCGATAATACAACCTCCTGGGAAACGGAAAACACCGGGATTCAAATCATACAAGGCTTGTGCAAGATCGGCACGCAATCCGTTTTCCCGTCCTTTCCATGTTTTAACAGGGAACAAAGAAATATGATCCATATCCACCGTTCCTTTTGTCAGCAACACGATGCGTAACCGTGCATGGGCATCTGTAAACGGAGACTTCAAAATAACCGTCTGCTTCTTCCATTCATTACCTTTTATCTCGATTTCTTTCTTCAAAGGATTGGAACCATCTGCACGAACCAACTCGATTGAAAGCTTCATCGGACCTGCATCAAGCGTACGGGTATACACAGAAAAACGATATTCTTCTCCTTGTTTCAAGCCAATACCTGTAAATCCTTCATTATCGAGACCCGCACGTAGCAAACGTCCGTCATTCACAACACGCACATAATGTGGATTACGGTCAAAGCAGGGATTCTCACTTTGAATTGTCACATTACCAAAAGGAACCCATCCTACAAAAGGTTGGGGAAACTCAAACGAACGATTTTTCACCAATTCAGCATATAAGCCACCATCCGCACCAAAATTGATATCTTCAAAGAAAATGCCATACATCGTAGGTTGTATCTTGGCTGTCGGCTTTGCAACATCGACAGTCATCACATGTTGTTGTGCTTGCAGGCCCATCGCAAGAGACAAGGCCAAAATTGTCGTTATTTTCTTCATATATAAATATATTTAATGATTAAAAAATCCATTATCTTCCTGTTCTACCACCTTCTGTGGCTGCGCTGACGAAGCGCCAACTTCAATAGGAAGCCATACTTCCATATCTCCTTCTCCCCGATGTGCCCATGCATAATAAGGAATCAGAGTCAATTTGACATCTTTCACAACCAACCTACCTGCTGCATCATAACTAAGAGCTTGTGCATCGGTGATAATCTCACAAATTCCATATAACAGATCCGGATTGTTTACCACTTGAAAAGAAGGATGCTGATTTAGCAGGATATTATGCACATTAAAATCATTGTCCGGCCATTCTGCACAATACACAATAGGACCACGTTCTACAGCTACTCGTCCACGGTCAGCTGCAACTTTTTCATTGGCTCTAACAACACGAGGTTGCATATCAAAATGTACTTCTACCACATCTCCTTTTTTCCATTTGCGTTCAATCTGCAAATAGCCTTTCTGAAGTTCTCCTTCTACAGCTTCTCCATTGACCGTTACCGTATAGCCAAGCTTTTGTTCGTCATCATAACGATATAAATCTCCCGGAAGCACTTCATTGCGTACCCAACCCGGTATACGAAGATTCATCGTAAACGGTAGCGTTCCCTTCACCACCCGGATACGGATATCACCGTTCCAAGGATAAGATGTTTCCTGCTCAAGCACAATCTTCTTGTTATTAACCTTCAATTCACCACGATTGCCCATATAAAGATTAACGTACACGTGATCATCCTTTACGGCATAGACATATCCAGGTAAGGATGGTATGAAACGACTGATATTACTAGGGCAGCAAGCGCATCCAAACCAAGGTTTACGGCTATAACCACCTGCCGAAGCCAACGGATTAGGATAGAAGAACGAACCACCATCCAAAGAGACCCCAGAAATTAAACCATTGTATAATGTACGCTCCAATACATCGAAATATTTGGCATCACCGTGTAATAAAAACAGGCGGTAATTGACATACACATTACCAATGGCTGCACATGTTTCATTATAGGCCGAAAGATTTGGTAGTTCATAATTATTACCAAAGGCTTCACCGGCATGACGTGAACCAATTCCTCCTGTAATGTAAATTTTCTTATTAACAATGTTTTCCCAAATCTTATCCACAGCTTTAATGTAAGAGGAATCGCCTATAATGGCAGCTACATCCGCCATGCCTGCATACATGTAAGTAGCACGTACTGCATGACCTACAGCCTCATCCTGTTCCAATACAGGCTTATGAGCCTGGCTATAGGCATCCTTACGACTCGTATAGCCACGCGCATCCAAAAAGAACTTTGCCTGGTCAAGATATTTACGGTCGCCAGTCACAAGGTAAAGGCGTACTAAGGCCATTTCGGCTATCTGATGCCCCGGGACTAATTTCTTCTGATCCGGCCCGTTGCCAATAGCCTTACAGACACAGTCGGCATACTTAATGGCAATATCCAAGAAATTACGTTTGCCGGTAGCCTGATAATGAGCTACAGCACCTTCCACCATATGTCCCAAGTTATAGAACTCATGGCTGAGTTCCTCTACCTTTGTCCAACGTTCCGGGCCAGCCCAGTCATGGGGATGTTTCGGATTCATAGTACGGGCAGTATATAGATACCCGTCGGGCTCCTGAGCAGCAGCTACAATCTGTAGAACACTGTCAATATATTTCTCCAGTTTCTTATCCGGATAGGTTTGCAAGAGGTAGCTAGCACCTTCAATCGTCTTATAAACATCCGTATCATCAAACGAGAAACCTTCTACTTTATATTCATCACTGGGATGGGCCGCTCTTACAAAATTCTCATAACGTCCTGTTTCCTCACATTTACTGAAAGCCAGTGGAATAGTCACTTCGCGACTGGCTTTGAGGCGCTGTCCCCAAAAGCTATCGGTCACTTTAACCGAAGTAAAGGGAACCGGATCAATGGGGTAGCCGGAATGTAAAGTTTCTTTCTGTGCGGCCAGACTGCCCACTAGTAGGACAGCTACAGCCAATAAACATGTTCTTTTCATGGTTAACTATTAATCAGTCGTACAAACATAAAAAATTATCTCATTTATCCATTTTTTGTCCGATACGGATTACAGTAAAAGAATAAAAAGGTAGTGTATAATCAAAACCATGTTCCTGCACTTCAAAATCCTCTGTTATCGGAGTTACATCTTCATCTTTCGGATTTCCAGCCAGAACAATCTTCTGTGCCGTAGGATTCACGAACGTGACACCTTCCAATTCTATCTTGGAAGAAACCTCAACCGGCAGCATATTCACCAGCTTTACAATGTAGTCACCAGTCATCGGGTCCTTTACGACCGACACACCAACCCGTTTCTTTACCGCATCCAATCCATTATCCAACGTAATCGTAGAAGCAAAATATTCATTGCCAGCATTCTGACCAAACATTTGTTGCGTGTAATAACCGACCGTAGGCTTTACTTCTACATTATTGAAATAAATCAAATCGGGACGCCACTGGGTATGCCATTCTTTGGCCAATAACGGAGCATAGGAAGTCATAGCCACCACATCAGCATTACGTTCTACCGCTGTCAGATACAAGGCTTCGGAAAGAGCCGTCTCCAAGTTACTGGGACGCCCTGGCAGGTGGGCCGCATATTCACCCAAATAGACTTTCGGTTTACTGCGGTCGTAACAGTCGTAGTAGTCCTGATTATGGATGAACCAGCCTGGAGCCACATAATAATGCTCGTCCACCATCGGAACCCCCAGTCGGGTAGCCAGTTTCCAACCCTCATCATAATCAGTCCCTTCATAGAAAGGACCTACCGTACCAATCACTGTCACTTCCGGATATTTCTCACGAACGGCCTTATAAATCATTGTAAAACGTTCCTCAAATACTTCTGTTATCAAGTCTTCATTGCCGATACCAATGTATTTCAGATTGAAAGGTTTGGGATGCCCAGCTTCTGCACGTTTCCTGCCCCATTCCGTTTTACAGGCATCTCCGTTGGCATATTCTATCAAATCGAGCACATCCTGAATATAAGCAGGCATTTCTTCCATCGGAATGCCTCCCTGCTGCCCCTTACAACCAAGCTCATCCTTGGAATGATGGCTGCATGTGCCCGAATTCTGGCAAGGCACCCCCGCCGCCAATACTGGTACAGGCTCCGCACCTATATCCTCACAGAACTGGAAATACTCAAAGTAACCCAAACCTCGTGTCTGATGATACCCCCACAAGTTGCGCAAAGGTTTTCGGGCCTCCAAAGGGCCAATGGAACCTTTCCAGTCGTAAATATTGTCTACGCCGTCGCCATGAGCTACACATCCGCCCGGAAAACGGACAAAACGAGGATGAAGATCGGCCAACGCCTGAGCCAAATCAGCACGTAATCCATTCTTACGACCTTTAAATGTGTTCTGCGGAAAGAGTGAAACCAAGTCGAAATGATATGTGCCGGTTCCTGCCGGTTGGAGAGAAAGTTTGGCAGCCTGTACGTCTTCCTGTGCGGTCAGCACTGCTTTGAGTTGCTTCCAATCTTTTGAAGAAACCTTTACCGATGCCTTTGCCACTTCGTTTCCTTCCTGATCGAGCAGACTGATTATGACTTTTCCTCCTTTACTTTCACTGGCAATGCGAGCAAAACAGGCGAAATCATACTTTTCACCTTTCTTCAACGTTATTCCATCATAACCATCGTTCTGCAAGGCCGCCCCTACCTGCCGTACATCCAGTACGGCATAATGGGGATTGTTTTCATGAATCGGACGTTCGGTTGCAATCGTTAAAGTGCCTTGCCCACCTTTCACACTCCAAGCATAGTTGCTGTCCCAACCTTGACGCGAACCGTCTTTCGATGAATATTCAAAATCACGGTTCTGCACCAATTCGGCATACAGACCACCATCGGCTGCATAATTGATATCCTCAAAAAAGATGCCTATCAGGTGGTCACTGATACTTTTTCCTTGAGAAACATCCACCTGAATGGTCGCCTTCAACGGTTTCAATCCTGCAAAACGTATAGGATCCTCTTCTGTACGTTCGTCATACAATCGCTGGCGATATTTTTTATGATCAGCATAACGAATCAACTGCTCTATCGTTTTATAAGAAACTCGCTGTATCCAACCACTTTCCTGTTGCCCATCCAAAAGGACACTTGTTTCCTCAGTGGGATAAGCTGATTTCAATTCATACTTACTCAGTTCTTCTTCCGTAAAATAACTTTGCGCCCCCCACTTCAGCAAATCAGGCGAATCAGCATGGGCTAAGACCTTCCCACTACGAGTGGCCGTCCAAATACAATGCCATAAACCATCGGAAGTATTCTGCATCAAGTGAGGAAAGAACATTTTCTTTTCACTTCCCCAAGGGCCAAAATCACATTTTACATAGTCGTAACCGTCTGCCACAGAAAGCCAGCGCCTTCCATCAGGACTCCAGGCAAATCTTAATCCACTCTGTCCATCGACACGCGCATATGAGAACAAATAAACAGAATCAGGTTCGTTTGCCACCTTGTTTATTCCGGCCTGTATGGGGAAAACGGCAGCCAACAGCAAGCCGACCGTAATCCCCAATTTCAAAAGTGTTTTCATGATACCTATATATAATATGTTTGTGTGTCAAAAGTTAGTTAGGCTCTCATTTTACCCACACAGCTCCCCCAAAAGGCTGTACGGTCAACTGAAATTCTCCTTTTTCCTTTATCTTTTGTGTTTTCAATTGTGGTTGCGTCTTTTTATCGTCCGTATAGGCAGATACCGTAGAACCACTCAGTTCAGGAAACGAGAATTTCAACTTCAAAGGTTCTTCCATTGCGTTGATAGCAGCCAAATACCACTTATCGCCATGACGTCGTGCCAATACGATATACTTACCTGGATAACCTTCTATAAAACGAGTCTCATCCCACGTAGTAGGTATCTGTTTCATGAAGTCCAAACAAATCTGAGGAGCATCCGTCAGATTGTTGGGAGCTAACGCAAAATTCTGAATGGGATTTTGGAAAAGTACTGCCGTAGCCAATTGGAAGACATCCGATGTCTTTCGAATACTGCCACCATCATTTCCTCTGTTCAAACGCTTATTCAAGAAAGTTCCTCCAAACTCCATGCATCCCACCGTATTGCGGATGAACGGATGCAGACAGGCATTGAAGGCCTCGTTGTCACAGAAATGTTGTTGGAAGATTAAGTTTTCAGAAGCCAGAACAGCCTCACTACCTACATAGTTGGGATACATCCGCTCCCAACCACGTGGCAGGGTACAGCCGTGGAAGATAACCATCAGACCATGGTCATCGGCATCGCTCAATACATCTTCGTAAAGACGCATCGTTTCCTGCTTGTCGCCTCCCCAGAAATCAACCTTGATACCCTTCACGCCTAACTTCTGCATCCAGCGCATCTCTTGCTTGCGAATGATCGCATTATCCATCTTGTTTGTCGGGCTCTGAGTAATGTCGTTCCAATAGCCACTGGAACTATACCACAGGAAAACATCTACTTTTTTGCTTTGTGCATAGGCAATGAGCTGTTCCATACGCTCGTAGCCAATATTTTTGTCCCACCAGGCGTCGATCAATACATATTCATAGCCCATTTCAGCAGCCAAATCAATGAAACGTACCTGATCGTCATAGTTGATACTATTGTCCTGCCACAAAATCCAACTCCATGTACTACGACCGAAGCGATAGTCATGTTTCGTTTCATAACGCGGTGTCACAACATCCCAAGCTACAGTTGTCTCCACAATGGGTTTCAACGTAGCGCCTACCGTCAGTGTCCGCCAGGGCGTACTGCCTGGCAGGGAAAAAGCCGGTTCTACCGTTCCGTTGCCGTTGTTCTCTTCGGGCATGGGGAAAGCTATCCGATAAAGACCGTTGTTGGCATCGCTCAAGTGCGAGCCGCAATAACGGCTGTCCACTCCCGTCTCACTGACCAGTACCCAGCCATCGTCGCCCACGTGGAAAAGGCAGGGGAATGTATAGCCATGTCCATACTGCGAACGTTCATTCATTGGAGCGTCTGCCTTGTATTCTTCTTCATAACTGGGTTTGGTCCGTTTCCAACCAATCATGGCATCGCTCTGCGGACAAAGGAAAGTTGTAGTCTGCTGGGGGAAGTGAAAACCTGTCGATTCTTCCATCACCCGCACACTACCCGTCTCGCCCTGTCGGGGCAAAGTATAACGAAAAGCAATATCATTGCAACTGATACGGAAAGTAACCGACAGAGACTGTCCTTGCGCGTTTGACAGATGACATACCAATTCATTGGCCTGATAATGTACCTGCGAAGTCTTGATACGTGTCAATTGATAAGTCGTATCTATCTGCGCCGTTTCGTGTTTCACCAGCTTCAAGCCACTTGAGAAGTCACCGACATTCGTCTTCATGCCCAAAGGAGAAGCGTCGACCATCTGCTTGCCATCGTAAGTTACCGAATAGGACACACCCGTCTCTCCTTCGTTAACCACCTTCAATCGCAATCGTCCGTCAGGACCAGTCATTTCTACATTTTGTGCCATCGAAGCCATTGCCATAACCAACAAGGCTAAAGTCGTTTTCAGTTTCTTTTTCATGGTTCTTTTTTTATATTTAATTCATAAGGTTATCAGAGCTACTGCACAGCAGTTTTCTTCATGTATCTTCCATACAATCTTTGTCATACGACTTATTAAGTGTCAAAAATACACATTTAAAAGTTTACATACAAACATATCCCCTCAAAAAAGACAAATTCCTCACAAAAAAGCAGAACTTCCATCTGATTACCCCAATATTTCAGGTAAATAAAGAAGAAATGCAAAAACAGTTTCTTACTTTTGCAACATTGAAAAAGAAAACATCCATGGCAGGCATCTATATACACATCCCTTTTTGTAAGACACGATGCATCTATTGTGACTTCTACTCCACTACGCGCAGCGACCTGAAACGGCGCTACATCAATGCCTTGTGCGAGGAACTCACCATGCGTCGCGACTACCTGAAAAACGAAGCTGTCCGTACCATCTATTTTGGCGGCGGCACACCCTCGCAACTCGAAGAAGAAGATTTCCGCCAAGTCTTCGATGCCCTGTCCGCCCTCTACGATCTCAACGCCTGTGAAGAAATTACCCTCGAAGCCAACCCTGACGACCTGACCGATGACTACGTGGCCATGCTCCGCCGTCTGCCTTTCAACCGCATCAGTATGGGTATCCAGACCTTCGACGATGCCACCCTCCGCCTGCTGAACCGACGGCACAATGCACTCCAAGCCATTGAAGCCGTCGACCGCTGCCGTCGGCATGGTTTCCACAACATCAGCATCGACCTTATCTACGGCCTGCCTGGCGAGACGGACGAACGTTGGGAACGCGACCTCCGCCAAGCCATTGCTCTCAACGTAGAGCATATTTCAGCCTACCACCTGACGTACGAAGAGGGTACCCCCCTCCACCAGATGCTCCAAGCCCATCGGGTCAACGAGGTAGACGAAGATAGCAGCGTACGTTTCTTCACCACGCTGATGGATACCCTCTCGGCCGCAGGGTACGAACACTACGAGATTTCCAATTTCTGCAAGCCCGGCTTTCACTCACGCCATAATACATCCTACTGGCAAGGTATCCCTTACCTGGGCTGTGGTCCGTCTGCCCATTCGTTCGACATGCACAGTAGGGAATGGAATATTCCCTCATTGGAGAAATATATTTTCGCAATTGAAGAAAAAAACAGGCTCTACGAAAAAGAGGAACTTAGCCTGACGACCTGCTACAACGAATACATCATGACCTCCCTGCGTACCCGTCGTGGCATTGACCTGCCGACACTCAAAAAACGTTTCGGCCAGGCGCTTTCCGACTATTGCACCTCCATGGCCGTCCCTTACCTGAAGAGCAACAAGCTAGAGCAGCAGGACAACCATCTACGGCTCACCCGCGAAGGAATCTTTGTATCCGACGGCATTATCAGTGACCTGATGTTTGTGGAAGAGTAAGCGCCATATTAACAGCTAGCAACAAAGCATTGCTTTAAGCTGAATAAAGCAATGCTTTGTCCTGTCTAAAACAATGCTTTATCCAGCTCAAACAAATGGTCCAAATAAAAAGTCAAGGAATTACAAAATGAAATTGAACAGATAGCCGGACAAAATAATAAAGAAGGCCACGGTACCGAAGAAGATACCTATCAGCCGCCAAGTCATCACTTTCTTGAGCAGGGTAGCTTCGGGCAAGGACAACCCCACCACGGCCATCATGAAAGCGATGGCGGTACCCAAAGGAATACCTTTGGCCACAAAAACTTCGATGACAGGCACAATACCCGCTGCATTGGCATACATAGGCACGGCAAGAAGAACTGAAAGGGGCACAGCAAACCAGTTGTCTTTCGACATGTACTGTTCAAAGAAGCCTTCGGGCACAAAGCCGTGCATGAAGGCACCGATACCGATACCTATCAGAATATAGACAAGCACACCGCTGACTATCCGCCAGGCGTCGCGGATGATGGCAGGAAGCCGTTTGACAAAAGGAATATGGTCTTTCTCCCATGCTTCTGTCTGGGCAGATGACTGGGCCTGAATCTGTTTCACCCAATCGCTGAGATAAGGTGCAAGACGCATCCGTCCGAGCACAAAGCCTCCAATCACTCCCAGCAGGATGCCGCTGACGACATAAACCAGTGTCACTTTCAATCCGAAAGAACCGAGGAACATGGCAACAGCCACTTCGTTGACCAGCGGCGACGTAATCAGAAAAGCAAAGGTCACTCCCAACGGAATGCCTCCCTTCACAAACCCGATAAACAACGGGATGGAAGAACACGAACAGAACGGAGTGATGGCTCCGAAGACAGAAGCCAACAGGTACTGCAGGCCATACATCTTGTGGGTAGCCAGATAGGTGCGTAACCGCTCTATTGGGAAATAGGCATTGACAATCCCCATCAGCACACTGATGAAAAACAACAGGATAAGAATCTTGATGGTGTCGTAAAAGAAAAAGTTTACGGCCACTCCCAACGATGTGTCGGCACTCAGGCCGAACAGTCCGTAAACAAGCCAGTCTGCAAAATCTTGTATCATTCTTTTTTAGATTAATTCGTTTAAATACGAACAAACATACTACCATAAAGGCGGCAGGAGCCTTCACACGGTCGTTTCTGCCGCCTATCATCAAATAGCTTCGTGTATCAGATGCCCAAAAGCTGCTTTACGTCGCTTTCGGTAGGAACCTTCCCTTTCATCTTCACCACTTCGTCCACCACTACGGCAGGAGTAGTCATGATGTTATAGTTCATCATTTCCATGATGTCATCCACCTTGGTCAGCTTCACATCCAGATTGTTCTCCTTGATTACTTTCTCAATGACATTGTAGGTTGTCTTACATTTGGCACAACCTGGGCCTAATACTTTAATTTCCATATCTGTAATATTTTAAATGTGTTACATATACATCATCCAACTATAATAAATGCCTATGGCGATAAACAGCACCCCGACAAACAGGTTCATCCATCGCTGTACTGTGCGCATCCTGCCATAGAAACGTCCCATCTGCTGCACGCTGAATGCCAGTATCCAAGCCACCACAAGTACCGGTAGGGCCGTGGCTATGGCGAACACGGCAGGCAGCAGATAACCTGCTGTGGTGGTAGCCGACAGGGGTATCAGCATACCGAAATAGAACACACCGCTCGTGGGGCAGAAAGCCAACGCAAAAAGTATGCCTATCAGCAGAGCTCCCCACCCTCCTTTCCTTGCAAGCCCCTCGGCGTTTCCCTTGAACCCGAATCGGGGAAGGTTCAGCCTGTCACCGAAAAGCATAAAGAGGCCGATAACAAATAAAGCAGGCCCCAATACCCGTTCGCCCCACGTACCGATAGTTTTCTGTATGCCGAACATGCTCGAACCTTCCTTCAATATCAAGATCAATACAAATCCGAGCAGGGTATAGGCAAGAATACGCCCCAAGGTATAAAGCAGGCCGTTTCGAAAAACACGTTTTCTGTCCTCCATCTCCTTTCCGATAAACCCGATGGCTGCAATATTGGTAGCCAGTGGGCAAGGCGAAAGGGCCGTCAGCAATCCGAGGAGAAAAGCCGTCAGTACGGGTGTGGAACTGTTGTCCAGTAATGTCTGCAATCCATCCATAGCTACCGTTGTTTATTCCAGCATTTCACGAACGGTCTTCACCACTCCGGCCTTGAACACTTCCGGCGACTTGCGGGCATTGCCGAAAGCAAATTCCGTCAGGTTCTCTACGGTCTCCACCCCGTCTTTGTGTTTCACGACAAACAGCGACGACCACGTCACTTCATATTTCTCGGCTACGGCTTCGTTCTCTTCACGACTGATGTCTATCGTGCGAAACTTTACTTCACCTTTCCGGACGGCATCGGCCAAATCTTTTTCCATCACTTCCTGCGTGCCTTTCTCGATGGCTATACAGGTAGCACAACGCTGCTTGCCGTGAAAATAGAGCACTTCCACTCCGTCGCTCACTGCTACTTCCTCCTGCGCATCAGCAACAGAACTCTCTTTCCTGGTATTGCCTCCACAAGCTGCCAGCAACAAGCCCAAACACAAACACAAAAAACAAATCTTTTTCATCTTCATTATTTCATTTATTAGTATTTCGTCAAACTACGAACATTCAAGGTAAAAAAAGAGCTTACCCGCAGCAGCTCCCTTTTTTACAAACAGCCTGACCAAAGAAGTCAGCAAACATTCTCCGAGCCAGTTCCCAATTTTCTTTATTGATACAATATCTCACCTTTGGCGCCTCTATTTCTCCCTGAATCAATCCGGCATCCTTCAGTTCCTTCAAGTGCTGAGAGACTGTAGCCTTGGCTATGGGTAACTCTTCATGGATATCGCCAAAATAACAGGACTCCTGTGCCAGCAGGAATTGTAATATGGCCATCCGGGCCGGATGTCCCATGGCTTTGGCAAAACGGGCCATCCTTTCCTGTTCTTCCGAATATTTCTTGTTCATCGTTTACCTTTTCTATTTGTTATTCGCAAAATAACAAACAATATTCCAAATAAACAAAGAAATCATTTCTTTTTTCAGATTTCTTAATAATATTAGGGCACGAAGTATGCAAGATTTCACAGAAGTTCTCTTTCTGTAATATCTGTATAATCCGTGCCTCAAAGCTCATCAATCTTTTACTCCAAAAAGAATGATCATTCGCAAACAATTCGGAATCCTACTGCAGTCTTTAAATCAACGGAGTCGGGATAGACAATCTCCAATCCATCTGCATTCTGCTTCCAGTCCACCGACTGCTCCGTCCCCATCAGCTCCACAGAACGAATCTTTTTATCGAACAGCCCTTTGTTTGTGCCTAACGATGCAATCGTCAGCTTGTCGCCCACCTTAGGAACTGTCATACACCAGACATAGAGCATACCGTCTTTACCCACTGTAAAACGGAAATCGGTATTGTAAAACACGTGGTCAGCCTGCCATTGGCCTATACGACCTCCTGGTAAAGTATTCAACTTGCCATCTTTGCCCTCTCCCAACACTTTCCACGCCGAACTGCCATAAATACCGTCTCCATTGATGCGCATCCATTCGCCCACTTCATGGAGCATTTCATGGCAGGCCTCATCCATCGAACCGTCGGGACGCAACGGGATACTTAATCCGAACGAACCATCACGGGCCACAATTTCAAGCAGATAGCGTATGACAGCGTCCGAGCTATATACAAAGTTCGGCCCGTAGAACCAATCGCCCACAGGTGTCTCGGCAATCCAGGCCTGATCATCCTTGATACCTTCGGGAATACCCGTTTCACAGGTGTTGACCGTACCGTTGGTCGTCTTTCTGAATTTGACGATACTGAATACATCCACTTCTCCTCTGTCAGCCAATGTCCGATTGTAGAAATCGGCTATCACGCGCTGCATGGCATCGCACTTGTATCCGGTACCTGTACCCGAACCACTGAAAGGCTGCTGGTCGGTACCATCGGTATAGATAAAGTCCGGCTGATACTTGTCCACCGCATCCATCATACGCAAGGCCCACCACTTGGCATACCACTTGGCAAATTCCAGATGGCCGCTGAAGATACCCGGCTTCGGAGGAGACCATCGGGAATTAGCGGCCTCAGCCACCGACTCATATTCCCTCAAGTTGATGCCATACAGATAGCGCGGATCAAGTCCTTCCCACCATTTGCCTTTTCCGTCCTCCAGTGTCAGATTTCCATCGTAAGGAACGCCGGCCTTATCCCCCTTTGTATCACTCTGAAAAGCCGTCTGCCACCACCACCAAGAATATTCATGATGGAACGTAATGCCGAAACGGATACCGGCTTCCCGCGATGCTTTCTCCCATTCACCGAGGAAATCGCGTTTAGGACCGAGACGGGTCGAATTCCATGCCTGATATTTAGAGTCCCACATATCGAACTGATCATGATGTACTCCTTGTATAATCAAGAAACGTGCTCCGGCATCCTTATAGATATCCACCAAAGCTTTAGGACTGAATTTCGCAGGATTCCAGTCGCGCAACACCTCCTTATAACCAACCTCCGACGGATGACCGTACTTCTTCAAATGGTTTTCATATGCAGAGGTCCCTTCTACATAAAGCTTGCGGGCATACCAGTCGCCACTCTCGCCAGCCGCTTGCGGTCCAAAGTGCACCCAAATACCAAACTTCGAATCACGCAACCAAGCTGGAGTACCCGGATAATTGGCCTCTATCGAATTCCAAGTCGGTTCATACGGTCCCGAAGCGATGGGCAGATCCAACTTCACTTCTTCAAATGTGTCCCCATCCCCCATCGGTACCGAATTTTCGGGTAAAGGGGCATGAACCGACGGCATCGGCTCTAGTTCATAATCGACGCCGAAAACACCGGATTGTTTCTGGGTGCAAGAACAGAAACATACACTCAGCATAACAGTAGTCATTAATAAATTTCTATTCATGGTTTTATTCTATATAAAAACAGTCTATTCAAACTTATACAAACTTTCAGCCGTAACAAATCTATTTAACAAAACAAAAATAGCCAATAAAACAATATCGACATGTTAAAATGACATAATGATGTAGCAGCTTTAAAGCCGAAGACAATGAACACTGCCGTGAAACTTTATCTTTCAACCTACGTCCCTTTCTTGCAACAGATTACACTACCAATGAAGGATTGGAAGCAGATTTGGACAATCCATTACTCACCACCTATATTGCATTCCTAAACACCTACTTTAGCTCACTAAACATGAACTTGACGGGCGTAACTACGGACTTAGGAAATGCAAAGAGAGACTTGAAGGTAATTTTGTCATTCTCCAGATTTGTTCTATCTTTGAGTCCGAAAAAAGGAAACACTTCCACTAACAAACCATTAACAAAGACTTTTATTCAGATGACAAAATTCTCTCGCGCGTTCTGGACAGCCAATGCTTCCGAACTGTTTGAACGTATGGCCTATTATGCCATCTTTATCGTGATCACCCTCTACCTGTCGAACACACTTGGTTTCAACGATTTGGAAGCCAGCCTGATTTCGGGATTATTTTCGGGCGGGCTCTACTTCCTGCCGATGTTTACCGGCGCCTTTGCCGACAAGATAGGTTATCGGAAAGCTATCCTGATTGCTTTCACATTGCTGACCATCGGTTATCTGGGGCTGGGCATGCTTCCCCTGATGCTCGAATCGTCGGGGTTGGTCGTATATGGTGAAAAGACACAATTCACAGGTATTGAGCACAGCAACCTGCGTATGCTCATTGTACCTATTATGATAATCCTCGTTATCGGCGGCTCGTTCATCAAGTCCATCATTTCGGCCTCGGTAGCCCGTGAGACGACATCGGAAACCCGAGCCCGCGGATACTCCATCTTCTACATGATGGTCAACATCGGTGCCTTTACAGGCAAATGTTTCGTCGACCCGCTCCGCTCGGTGGTGGGTGACGAAGCCTATATCTATATCAACTTTCTATCGGCCACACTGTGTTTTGTAGCGCTCATCACGATCTTCCTGTTCTTTCATTCGACCAATACCAGCGGACAAGGGAAAAGCATGGCCGAGGTGTTCAAAGGGTTGGGTAAAGTATTTACCAACGGACGCCTGCTGCTCCTAATTCTGATTGTCACCGGTTTTTGGATGATCCAGCACCAGATGTATGCCACAATGCCCAAATACGTAATCCGCATGGCTGGCGAAACGGCCCGTCCGGGTTGGATTGCCAACGTCAATCCGTTTGTCGTGGTGCTACTGGTGAACCTCGTCACCCGACTGATGGCTCGCCGAAAAGCATTGACTTCCATGACCGTCGGTATGTTCCTCATTCCCCTCTCGGCACTGATTATGGCTGCAGGCAACCTGTTCAGCGGTGATATTTTGGGCATGCACCCCATCACCGTCATGATGGTTGCCGGTATTGCCGTACAGGCTTTAGCCGAATGTTTCATCTCACCACGCTACATGGAATTCTTCTCCCTACAGGCACCCAAAGGAGAGGAAGGATTATATCTGGGCTTCAGCCATCTACATTCCTTTCTGGCTTCTATCCTTGGATTCGGTCTGTCGGGTATATTGCTCACGGCCTACTGCCCCGACCCCGCTCTATTCTCCAGTACGGCTGAATGGGAAGCCGCTTCGGCCAACGCACACTACATCTGGTACTGGTTCACTGGTATCGGAGCCATTTCGGCCATTGCGCTTATCTTCTATGCGAAGCTGACACGTAAAGAATGACACGATAGAAGAGTACAGCGTTAAAGAAGGTTGAAAAAAAAGAAGGAATTGCTCGTTTCGCCATCAAAATCTATCTTTGCAGCCACATATACATGAAAAAAACTACGTGGCATGACCGAACAAGAAGTCCGAAGATACCTGCGACAAATGAAGGAAGAAAGCTCCGAAAGAGCTTTCAAGGGCTTCTATGACCTGACCTACGACCGCCTGTTCCGCATTGCCTATTATTATCTGAAGCACGAGGAGTGGGCGCAAGAGGTAGTGCTCGACGTGTTCCTCACCCTCTGGAAGCAGCGCGACACGCTGGCCGCCGTGCAGAACATCGAGGACTATTGCTTTATCCTGACTCGCAACGCCTCGCTCAACTACCTGGAAAAAGAAACACGTCAAAACGATTCCCTTTCCGCCGAACTGACCGAAAGCGACGCTTCCGCCCCTTCGCCCGAGGAGTGCCTCATCAGCGAAGAGCTCTTCGCCCGCTACGTCAAGGCGCTGGACCGCCTGCCCGAACGCTGCCGAGAGGTCTTCATCCGCATCCGCGAAGAGAAGCAGAGCTATGCCCAAGTGGCCGAAGAACTGGGCATCAGTGTCAAGACCGTAGATGCCCAGCTGCAGAAAGCCGTCTCCCGCCTGCGGGATATGCTGAAATAAATCCTGTCCTCCTCCACCAGTCACAGCCCGTAAAGCCCGTTACCTTACAAGGAAACACCAGTTACCATCGGAGGAAACACTCGTTTCCATATACTGGAAACGCTCGTTTCCTACACGGGGAACAGCCGTTTCCAACCCTTGGTAACAGGCGTTTCCAGTACTGGGAACGACCTTCATCGGCTACGACATGTCTCAAGCTGCCCGTTTTCATGGCCAGAACAAAGATTGGAACTTTACACAAAAAAGCCGCCCATAGAAAAAAAGTCGGTTCCCGCGTAGGGAGTTTTCCACTTTCCGCTGTCTTAATGGTAAAAGGAACTCCATAAAAACTGATTAAACATGAAAAAAGCTATCCTTACCACAACCAGCCTTATGCTGGTATTGCTGGCTGTAATGAGCCTGACCGCATGCGACAACCACAACGACAAGTATCCTAAAGACTACCTGGGATTTGAAAAGTTTCTGGAAAACTACACCTTTGAGCGAGGAGTGGAAAGTCGTGAAATAACACTGAAGGTAATTGCTGCCGAAAAAACAGACACCGAACGTAAAGCCACCATCAGCATCAAGAACCTACCAGGACGACAACCAGCCTACACATTACTGGATAAAGAGGTGACCATTGCTCCGAAAAAGAAAACCGCCCATGTACGCATACGGATATATCCAGCCAAAATCCAGAAATCGGACGAAGTCAGACTAACCTGCACGCCAAAAGACAAAAAAGTAAAAGCAACGACCATCACGCTGAAACTGGCAGTAAAATAAGAAAACGCTTATGACAGAGAAAGACCCTTTTGAAACCCTGCTCGACCGACTTGTGGCCTCGACCCGCTCGCCTCGCGGCCGGTTCAGCGCCGCCCGTTCCTGGCCGTTGCTTCAGTCGCGGCTGAAAAGAACCAGCTTGCGACGTACCCTCTGGATGCGGGTGGCCGGAGTGGCGGCTGTCGTACTGCTTTGCATAGCCGGATGGCAGGCTTACGAACAGTTCCGCCCCGTGGAAATGACGACGGTGACGGCACAGGCGGAGACGCGCACCGTCGTCCTGCCCGACCGCACGGAAGTCATCTTGAACCGCTACTCCACGCTGACCTACCCGAAAGACTTCCGGCGGGAGGCACGACGCGAAGTCTCCCTACAGGGAGGCGCCTACTTCGAAGTAGCGAAGGACCCGTCGCATCCGTTCGTGGTAGAAGCGGGTGAGGTACAGGTAGAGGTACTGGGTACGCATTTCAATGTCGAGGCCTATCCGCGTGACCGTGAGGTACGCACCACGCTGCTCGAAGGTTCCGTAGCCGTCAGCCTCCCCAGCCGGTCGCAACGGCTGGTACTGGTTCCCAACGAACGGGCCGTCTACCACAAAAGCAGCGGTAGCCTGACGCAAGAATCCCTGCCCAATGCCGCCGACGACATCAGCTGGAGCCACGGCCAGTTGAGCTTCCAGAGCCAGCCCTTGCGTGAAATCGTCCGCCAGCTGGCCAACACCTATCAGACGGACATCCGCATCGCCGACCCGACGCTGGCCGAATACCGCCTCACGGCCACCTTCGACATCGGAGAGGGCCTGACACATATCCTCGACCTGCTGCAGGCCGCGGCCGGATTCACCTACCGACAAGACAAGAACCAAAACATCATCCTACAAACTAAACTTAACCACCCATGAACTATTCTGAACCAAGCTGTTCCCACCGCCCCCTCAGGCTCCTGCTCCTGACGGGCGCGGTGTTGCTTGGAGTCTGCCTCCAAGCCCAGAACCCGCAGGCCCCCATCACAATGGACATCCGCAACGCCACTCTCCGCGCATTGGTGTCGCGACTGGAGAATGCCACAGGTTACACCTTTGTCTATGGCGACGAAGTCAGACTCATCCGCCGCATCGACCTGAAAGTACAGAAGCTCACCATCGGCCAAGTGCTGGAACAGGCCTTCAGCGACCAGCCGGTAGAGTTCGAAATCTCAGGCAAGCACATCGTGCTGCGCAAGCGCGAGATGCCCCGCAAGCGCGAACGCCGACGCTTCACCGTGAGCGGCTACGTCACCGACGCTGCTTCGGCCGAAACACTGATAGGTGCCAACATTCTGGACAGCCGCTATGCCGTGGGGACGGCCTCGAACGCCTACGGCTTCTACACTCTGACCTTGCCCGAGGGTGAGGTGAGCCTCTCGTCCTCCTACCTAGGCTACGCCACACGGACCGACCGCTTCCGCCTGACGGCAGACACCACACTGAACATCGCCCTCAACACACACAATGAGCTGCAGGAAGTAATCGTCACGTCGGAAAAGCGGGAGGCGGGCATCAATGCCACTAACATGGGTGCACACGACATCCCCATGACACAGATACGCCACACTCCCTCCATCCTCGGCGAGGCTGACGTACTGAAAACTATCCAGCTGATGCCGGGCGTACAGGCAGGCATGGAGGGCTTTGCAGGCATGTACGTTCGTGGCGGCACGCCCGACCAGAACCTGGTGATGCTGGACGGCATCCCCGTCTACAACGCCGACCACCTGCTGGGCATCTTCTCGGTGTTCACGCCCGAAGCGGTGAAGAACGTTACCCTCTTCAAGAGCAGTTTTCCCGCCCGCTACGGCGGCCGCTTGTCGTCTGTGGTCGATGTGCGTACCAACGACGGTAACATGAACGGCTATCATGGTACCCTCAGTATCGGCTTGCTTACTGACAAATTTCACATTGAAGGCCCCATTCGAAAGGAACGCACGTCGTTTTCGCTCAGCATGCGTGTCACACCCAGCATCCTGCTGCCCAAAGGTATCAAAACCACAGAGAATGGAAGCAATGGCAAAGACATCGACCGATATAACTATTATTTCTATGATATCAATGCCAAGGTGAACCATAAGTTCGGCGACTTCGACCGCCTGTTCCTGGGCTTCTATCGGGGCAAAGACCACTACCGGTACGACAACGAATTCAGCAGTACGCCCACCCTATCCGACATCACTTATCAGAAAGACATCAGCCAGACCCGCCTGAACTGGGGAAACCTCATCGGCTACGCCCGCTGGAATCACATATTTAGCAATCAGCTGTTCAGTAACTTCACTGTTTCCTACAACCAGTACCGCATGAGTCTGAACGAAACGTCGGAAGATCGTACCGATTATCAGGGAAAGCTGTACGACTACCACCGATATCGCTCGGAGTTCCGTTCGGGCATTCGCGACTGGAGCCTGCGTGCCGACTTCGACTTCACACCTTCCACCCGTCATCACATCCGCTTCGGCAGTGAGTTCATCCATCACCTGTTCACGCCGGGTGTATCAACCTCACATATCGGCAACATAAACGATGGCTCTGCCCGGCAGGACACCACCTATGCCACCAGCAGCAACCTTCCTCAACGGGGCATGGAACTGTCGCTCTACGGAGAAGACAACTGGGAAGCTACCGACCGGTTCAGCCTGAACCTCGGTGTACGAGCCTCGTTGTTCCACACACAAGGCAAGAACTATCTGTCGGCACAACCCCGCATCTCCGCCCGTTACGACTGGGGAAAGGGCATCGCTACCAAAGCCTCCTACTCGTGCATGGCCCAATACGTCCATCTGCTCACCGCCACTCCCTTCTCCATGCCTACTGACCTGTGGGTACCTATCACCAGAAACATACGCCCCATGTATGCCAACCAATACTCCGTCGGCACATACTATACCGACCTGCCCGGCTGGGAATTCTCACTGGAAGGTTACTACAAACAAATGCGACATATTCTGGAGTACCAGGACGGAGTCTCCTTCTTCGGTACCTCCACCCATTGGGAAGAAAAAGTAGAAATGGGCCAAGGCCGCAGCTACGGACTGGAACTGATGGCTCAGCGCACCATAGGAAACACGACAGGCTGGCTTTCGTACACACTGGCCAAGAGCGAACGCCGCTTCCCAAACGGCAGTATCAACCACGGCCGATGGTTTCCCCACAAATACGACCGGCGGCACAGCCTCAACCTTTGCGTCAACCATCGCTTCAGCAACCGTATCGACGTAGGTGCCTCATGGATCTTTTACACGGGAGGCTGCCTCACCATCCCCGAACGACGGACAGCCATCGTCAAGCCCGACGGTAGCACCGAAGAAACCGACTACATATCGGGACGTAACAACTACCGTCTGCCCGCTACCCATCGCCTGAACCTAGGCGTAAACTTCAACAAGAAGACCAAGCACGGCATGCGTACCTGGAACATCAGCCTCTACAATGCCTACAACGCCATGAATCCCAACCTGGTATATACCCAACGGAAGCAGTTGACCAACAGTTGGGTCAATAACGGTCAAGGAGGCGCCATACAAATAGATTCAAAGTCAAGAACCGTCATCAAAAAAATGACCATCCTGCCATGTATTCCCTCTGTGACCTATACATACAGATTTTAAGAACTACATTTCCTACAAACGAATATGAAACGGAAACATTTATTCTTTATTATATATACAGTAACTCTTTGCGGATTATTGTCATGTGAGAACGAAATTCCCTATAACCCTGAAATGAGACAACCCTGCCTCGTCATGAACGCTCTACTCGAAGCAGGAGAAGGTAAAACAAACGAAGTATATCTATACCTAAGTACAGGCGACAATTTGGACAAAGTAAATGACGATGCCATACTCACCCTTTACGTCAACGGACGACTCACCGAAACTCCCCAAGCTTTCAAACCGGAAGACATCTATCCTTATCCAGGAGAATGGCTCTCTCCGGAAGATTACGAAACGCTATTAAAAAACATACATTACAGAAAATATCGCCTATCAACTCCCCTGCAACCCGGCGACCTCGTCCGTCTGGAAGCAACAGCCCAAGGAGGTACCCTTCGGGCTACGGCAGAAGTACAAGTTCCCCAGCCTCCCCAGGATTTCCGTGTGGACACCTGTACCGTCCCGCTCAACATGGGCAGCAGCATCGTCACTCCCCACCGTCGTTACCTCGTGACAATGAATGACATAGCCAACGAAAGCAACCATTACCGATTGGACATACGTAACCAGTTCCTGGTGCGCTACCACATCTACGAATACCTCAGGGACGAACAGGGAAACTTCATCGAAGACGAAAACCATAATCTGATATACACCGAACGCGACAGCCTGGCCACCCAAATATACAGCGACCTTGTCAACCGCGAAGACGTCATCCTGACCGACGGCAACGTAAGTCATTCACAGGAAGATGAAGACAACCTGATGTTTCCCCGTATCGAGAACAAATACAACATCTTCACCGACAACCGTTTCCGCAACAGTTCGGCCACGCTCAAGGTATACACCCGCCTCTATGATGACTTTACGGCCAATCCGCTCTACGGCATTACCTACGGCAAGACATATTGTACCCAATCCATCCACATCCGCCTGCTCAACCTGACAGCCGACTATTACCGCTACCTAAAGGCCCTGAACAGCCTGGATGATGATGACTACGACACCACCCTGATGGAACCCGTTTCTCTACCCTGCAACGTCAGTGGAGGAATCGGATTTGTAGGAATTGCTACGCCACGCGAGGTCGTGATCACTTTCCCCGAACGGCCATGCAGAAATACTAGTTCCTCATCCCTCTGACACCTTTAATCCCATCTTCTCTGCCCGTTGGAGCATAAACTGACGGGCAGCCTCATATTCGTTAGGAATAACACCGTCAAGAATGGCATCTTTGATGGCACTTTTCAAAGCTCCCACCTGCTGACAGGGAGAAAGGCCGAAGGTACGCATAATCTCTTCACCACTGATAGGAGGCTGAAAGTTGCGGATGCGGTCGCGTTCCTCCAAATCTTTCAATTTCTGACGTACCAACTGGAAATTGTCCAAGAAACGCTTCTTACGCTCAGAGTTCTTTGACGTAATATCCGCCTCACACAAAGTCATCAGGTCATCAATGTCATCACCTGCCTCAAAAAGTAGTCGGCGAACAGCAGAATCCGTAACCTCTTCATCAGCTATCACGATCGGACGCATGTGCAATCCCACAAGTTTCTGTACATATTTCATTTTCTCATTCATAGGCAGCTTCATCTTGCGGAAAATATTGGGTATCATTTTCTCGCCTATAAAATTATGGTTATGGAAGGTCCAACCCGCACGCGGATCCCACCGCTTCGTAGCAGGTTTGGCAATGTCATGCAACAAAGCCGCCCAACGCAACCATAAATTATCAGTCTTACGACTGATATTGTCAAGCACTTCCAATGTATGATAGAAATTGTCCTTATGCGCCCGCCCATTGCGAGTCTCTATTCCTTGCAAAGCCACCAATTCTGGAAAGATCAGTTCAAGAAGTCCACTTCTGTCCAAATCAATAAAACCTTTTGAAGGGATCGGCGACAACATAATCTTATTCAATTCGTCTGCGATACGCTCTTTGGAAATAATTCCGATGCGTTCCCTATTACGACAAAGCGACTCAAATGTCTCATCATCAATATAGAAATTGAGTTGCGTGGCGAAACGGATACAACGCATCATGCGCAACGGATCGTCACTGAACGTAATGTCAGGGTCGAGTGGCGTGCGAATGGTGCGTTCCTTCAGATCATCCATTCCACCGAAAGGATCCACCAACTCACCATAACGCGCACTGTTCAAACAAACAGCCAGGGCATTGATTGTAAAATCGCGCCGGTTCTGGTCATCTTCCAATGTGCCGTCTTCGACGATAGGTTTCCGTGAATCGTGTGTATAAGATTCCTTGCGGGCACCGACAAACTCAACCTCCGTCCCCCTATATTTCAACTGTGCTGTACCGAAGTTTTTGAACACGGATACATAAGCTCCACGTCCCAACCGCCGCCCTAATGCTTCAGCCATGGCTATTCCACTACCTACCACAACGACATCAATATCCTTTGACGGACGTTGCAGGAATATGTCACGCACGTATCCACCAACGACGTAACATTCCAATCCAAGTTCATCGGCCGTTTCAGAAATTTGTTTGAATATCTTAGCATCGAAGCGCTGCTTCAGTTCATCAGCTGTCAGTTCAATCATAATTCAGTCTGTTTGCATTTTAATGGTTTCGCGGCGGCAAAGATAGCGATATTATTTCTATTTTTGTCGCGACAAGGACAACCACATTGTAACATCCATAAAAATTCAGATTATATATGAAAAAAATTATCATTCTGGCATGTCTTTGCAGCACATTGGTTGCATGCGAAAACGTAGAAAAGAAAGCCGCTCTAAAACTGGCCGAAGCACGTACCGCCTTCGAAGCCGGCAACTACAACGAAGCGAAGATGCAAATAGACAGCATCAAAATACTTTATCCCAAAGCCTTCGACACCCGCCGCCAAGGTATCTACCTGATGCAGGAAGTCGAACTGAAAGAGCAACAAAAGACACTGGAATATTTGGACAGCATGCTAGCTGTAAAACAACAAGAATTCGAAGCCATCAAAAACAAATTTATTCTGGAAAAAGACACAGCCTATCAACGTATCGGACATTACCTGGTGCCCGCACAAGTCATTGAACGAAATTTGCACCGCTCCTTTCTGAGATTTCAAACAGACGAGACAGGTGTAATTAGCCTGACATCCATATATTGTGGCAGTTATAACATCCACCACACAGCCGTAAAGGTAACCGCGCCCGATGGAAACTTCACGGAGACTTCCGTTTCACGTGACAGTTACGAAACCACCGACTTGGGAGAGCATATCGAAAAAGCAGATTATAAATTAGGAGAAGACGGAGGTGTCATAGCTTTTGTGGCAGCCAACAAAGACAAAAACCTTCGTGTTGACTACAAAGGTGAGCGTTCCTATACAACCCACATGCTACCAGCCGACCGCCAAGCAGCATCCGATATCTACGAACTTGGCAAAACACTTTCTGCCATCACCGAAATCAAGAAAAATATAGAAGAAGCCAACCTAAAGATACAATTCATACAAAAGAAAATGACAGAACGAAAAACAGAAACGAAATAAATACCATTTCTGTTTTCAAAATGAGGATGTATCAAAATGAAGTGAAGCTATTTTGATACATTCTCATTTTTTATAACGACTTTCCTCCCACCAGCCTACCATCTGTTACGAATCGTACGATAGCCATACCACGATATGACGATAAAACAGATAAAGGGAAGAAGGAAAGACAGATTAACTGCTGGAAAACCACCGACAGTCTTCATATCGATTACAAGTGCCTGCAACGGAGGCAACACAGAGCCTCCCAATATAGCCATGATCAGACCAGCCGCACCAAACTTGGCATCTTCGCCAAGCCCTTTCAACGCAATACCATAAATGGTAGGAAACATCAGAGACATACAAGCCGAAATGGCAACCAACGAATACAAGCCATAAATATTCTGCAAGAAGACAGCCCCCAACGTAAACACGCCTCCCAATACAGCCAAAATCATCAGCAAACGGCCTGCATTCAGATAACGAAGAATAAAGGTACAAACAAAACGACTGATACAGAAGATGACCATCGCCACAATATTATATTTCTGCGAAAGGATTTCTGCCGCCTTTTCTTCCATACCTTGCGACATGAAAAGATGCGTACCATACTGGATAATGAACGTCCAGCACATGATTTGCGCACCTACATAAAAGAATTGCGCAATAACACCTTCCCGATAGCGGGATTGTGTAAAGATACGCTTCAAGGTCGGAACAAAATTTATATTGTGGTTTTCCTCCCCATTTTTAGGCATCTTGACCAAACGGATCAGTATCAACATCAGCAAGATAACCAGACCAATGGCCAGATAAGGAGCAATCAGCACACTGAGATCACTATCTTTGATCGCCTCAAACTCCTGCTCGCCCAAGAGAGCACGATCGGCCGTATCGAGTGGATGAAGACGCGCCTGAATAAAGTTCATAGCCACATACATTCCAGCCAACGATCCAATCGGATTGAAAGACTGGGCCAGATTCAGCCTTCGAGTAGCAGTTTCCTCGGTACCCATGGAAAGGATATAGGGATTGCAACTGGTTTCCAAGAAAGAGAGTCCACAGGTCAAAATAAAATATGCAATCAAGAAAGGATAATACTCTCCTGTCATCTTGGCGGGAAAGAAAAGGAAAGCTCCGAAAGCATACATGCCGAGCCCCAACAAGACTCCAGCCTTGTACGAATACCTGCGGATGAACATGGCAGCAGGAAAAGCCATGGCGAAATATCCGCCATAAAACGCTACCTGCACCAATGCACCATCGGTAGCACTCATACGGAAAATTTTGGAGAAAGCCTTCACCATCGGATTGGTAATGTCGTTGGCAAATCCCCACAAGGCAAAACAAGAAGTTATCAACACAAAAGGAATCAGGTAACTTACGCCGTCCTTTGAAAGAATGGAAGCTTTATCGGTTTTCATGGTTTCTTATCGGATCTATTATTACTCATACAAATGGAACATCCGTTCCATCAGTTTCCATTTTCCAGCAGAGCTGGCTTGAGGATCAGCCTGCTGAAAGACTGACATATAGGCCTCCCATTCGCGTTGTCTGGGCAGTGTGTCCAGCCGGGCCATCGCCGCATCCCAATCGAAATCGAGCGGCGTCTCTACGATCATAAAAAGACGTGTGCCCACTATATATATTTCCATTTCCAGAATACCCACTTCACGAATGCCCGCCAATATTTCCGGCCACACTTCCGCACGGCTATGGCGCTTCCGATATTCGGCTATCAGTTCAGGATTGTCACGCAAGTCAAGTGTCTGGCAATATCTTTTTACAGGTACATGATAGGTCTGTACACGATAACCCTCTTGAGGAGTGTCCATGATGTTCTCGTTTTTTTAAATTCGATTCATTAATATGATAGAAACAAAGCATTGCTTTCGTACGGACAAAGCATCGTTTTCTACTCAAGAAAGCAATGCTTTCATCCGACAAAAGCAAGACTTCACCCTAACGTGTTATTTTTATTTATACAAAGGTCCATATACATTGCATGCGCGATAGTCGGCGCCTTCCTTGTCCATACCGAAAGCATTCCATGCGGCAGGACGGAAGATCTTATCGTCTTCCACATTGTGCATGCAGACGGGAATACGCAATATAGAAGCCAGCGTAATCAGGTCCTGACCAATGTGGCCGTAGCTGATGGCACCATGGTTGGCTCCCCAGTTGTTCATAACCGAATAGACATCCTTGAAGGCAGGTTTGTCACACAGACGAGGAACGAACCAAGTCGTAGGCCAAGTCGGGTCGGTACGCATGTTCAGCTTCTCATGGATTTCAGGATCGATGTCCACCGTCCATCCTTCTGCTATCTGAAGCACAGGGCCAAGGCCTTTGATCAGGTTCAGGCGCATCATCGTGACAGGCATGCCGCCTTTGGACAGGAAGTTGGACGAGAAGCCACCGCCACGGAAGTAGTCACGGTCGGCAGGATACCAGGTCGTAGCCTTCAGGCAGTTGTCCACATCGGCCTGAGTCATGTTCCAAGGCTCCTTCATCACAGGATTGCCTGCTTCGTCCACCGACTGGCCGGAACCGTCCAACGTCGTAGCACCAGAATTGATCAGATGGATGATACCGTTGGATGCCAACCCTGTGAGTTCCTTACCCGTCACACGCTTCACAGCCTCAGGGCTCCAATACGTACGCACGTCGGAGAAGATCTGTGCACGATTGGTCAGCAGATGGCCGAAGAGCATGGCTACGCCGTTGCAGGCATCGTTCTCTGTAGCCACCACAAAGGCTTCGCGGATGCCATTCCAGTCGAAGGAAGTGTTGAGCAGTGCTTCCGGATAGTCACCGTTGGGATAGAAGTCGGTCCACTGGCGCTGGCCTTGGAAACCTGCGGCGATGGCGTTGTGTCCCAATGCCTCTTCCTTGAAGCCCATTTCTTTCAGTTTCGGATTGCCCGTCATCAGGTCGCGCATGATGATCATCATCTTTACGATGAATTCCCAGTCAGCATCTTTCTGCTCACGCGTCTTGCGTTTCTCAGGACGGTTCTTGAAGTCTTCACCTTCGTTCACCTTGCAATATTTCTCTGTCCATGCCATCGCCTTGGCATACTCTTCCTTGTCATAGATACCTTCCGTCATGCGGCGGATGATTTCGGTCAGGTCAACCGACTCGTTGCGCATGCCCAGATACTCCTGGAAGAAGTCTGGATTGACGATAGAACCTGCGATACCCATAGACACGCTACCCATAGAAAGGTAAGACTTGCCACGCATCGTAGCCACGGCTTGGGCGGCACGTGCAAAACGGAGTATCTTCTCGGCCACGTCGGCAGGGATCGTGTTGTCATCCAAGTCCTGTACATCATGGCCATAAATGCCAAACGCTGGAAGGCCCTTCTGAGCATGACCAGCCAATACGGCAGCCAGATAAACGGCACCCGGACGCTCCGTTCCGTTGAAGCCCCACACAGCTTTCGGATAATAAGGATTCATGTCCATCGTCTCGGCACCATAGCACCAGCAGGAAGTGACGGTAATGGTAGAGCCTACGCCTTCGCGTTCGAATTTCTCGGCACAAGCGGCACTTTCGGCCACACGACCGATGGTACCGTCGGCAATCACACACTCTACGGGGCTGCCGTCGCCATTCTTCAGGTTACTGCTGATCAACTCAGCCACTGCTTTTGCCAAGCTCATGGTCTTTTCTTCCAAACTCTCGCGAACACCACCCTGACGACCGTCGATGGTCGGGCGAATACCAATTTTAGGATACTTTTTCATAAACTGTTCTATTTAATTCTTACAATATCATCTATATTTATTCATCCATTTTCCTACACTGAACTGTACTGAAAACACTTCAAAAGATCAAAGTGAATTCCGAAGCCGGACTTCAGTAGGCAGATATTTCTGCACCACCGCATTGCCCAGCACAAAGCGAGCCACTTCATTCCCCATCTGTTCCCAGTCGATCGTCAAAGCCGTAATTCCCTCGTCGATCACTTCATAAGAAGGAATGTCATTATAAGCCAGCAGACCGAAATCCTTTCCACACTTCAACCCGGCCAGCCTTCCTTGCTTCACCACTTTCACTACGTCCTGTTGCTTAATTGCCAAATAGGCCGTATCTTTCTCCACTTTCAAGTTTTCGACATCTTCCTCTACACTTCCGGAAAGGTTATAATCCTGACAGAAACGAAAGAAATAGTCCTTACTGCTTTGGGGATGTTTCAAAGAAGAAGGAAAAAGAAATACAAACTTCCGATACGAAGAAAAGCGGTCGTCCAAACGTTGCAAGGCGCCATAAAAAGATTCATCAAAGTCCTGACAAACATAAGAATATCGTTCTTTTTCAAACTTCCCAAAATCGAGCAGCAAGAGACGGGCAGGACTGATTTTATTCAAAGAGGCGCTGAATCTTTCATTATCAAAATTCATCACAACATATTTGTTGTACTTTCCGACAGACTCCCGAACGATTGTACTGAAAAGACGTTCATTATACTGATGGAAAAGCAAATCCACCTTATAATTGACTGGAAGGTGTTTTGCAAAACTATTGTATAACGTTTCCTTGAAAGGAGTATATTGGTCAAGCAACAACAGCACATTGGTGACTTGGCCTGTCACAAAATAACCCTTGCGAGGAGTCGAGTCGATGATACCTCTTTCCCTCAAATCACTGAAAGCTTTGAAAACCGTATCACGCGACACTCCGTACCGCCGACTCAGCTCGTTGATGGACGGCAAAGAATCCCCTTCAAGAAATTCCCGCATGGAAATTGCCTGGCTGATCAGGTCTGCCAACTGGGTAACCTTACTCGATTGCTGTCCGAACAATTTAGCGTCCATCGCACCTGTTTATTTGAATCTTTTTCTGTACTGAACTATGCTGATACAAAGGAAACAAATATTTCGGAAAGGAACAACCTAAAGGCTATGTTATGCAACATAAGAGTTTTTGTTTTTACACCTCGGAAATACAAAAGATGAAAACTGCGTTTTCCTCTTTTGTACTTCACTCGGTTTGCACTATCTTTTCAGAACATAGGCTACACCTCGGAAATACAAAAGATGAAAACTGTGTTTTCCTCTTTTGTACTTCACTCGGTTTGCACTATCTTTGCACCCTCAAACAATGACATTATATATATGATAAGCATAGACGGACTGGCCGTAGAGTTTGGCGGCACCACCCTGTTCAGTGACATATCTTTCGTAATCAACGAAAAAGACCGCATCGCCCTCATGGGCAAGAACGGAGCGGGAAAGAGTACCCTGCTGAAGATTCTGGCCGGCGTACGCCAGCCCACCCGCGGCAAGGTGTCGGCTCCCAAGGACTGTGTCATCGCCTATCTGCCCCAGCACCTGATGACCGAAGACGGACGCACCGTGTTCGAAGAAACGGCACAGGCCTTTGCCCACCTGCACGAGATGGAGGCCGAGATTGACCGCCTGAACAAAGAGCTGGAAACGCGTACCGACTACGAGAGCGACAGCTACATGGAGCTCATCGAACAGGTATCGGCCCTGAGCGAGAAATACTATGCTATCGACGCCACCAACTACGAGGAGGATGTGGAGAAAACCCTGCTGGGCCTTGGCTTCGAACGGACGGATTTCAACCGCCCCACGAGCGACTTCAGCGGCGGATGGCGCATGCGCATCGAGCTGGCCAAGCTGCTCCTTCAGAAGCCCGACGTGCTGCTCCTCGACGAGCCCACCAACCACCTCGACATCGAGTCCATCCAGTGGCTCGAAGACTTCCTCATCAGCAACGGCAAGGCGGTGGTAGTCATCAGCCACGACCGCAAGTTTGTGGACAACATCACCACCCGAACCATCGAGGTCACGATGGGCCGTATCTACGACTACAAGGTAAACTACTCCAAATACCTCGAGCTCCGCAAGGAACGCCGCGAACAGCAGCAGAAGGCCTACGACGAGCAACAGAAATTCATCGCCGAAACAAAAGAGTTCATCGAACGCTTCAAGGGCACCTACTCCAAGACCCTGCAGGTGCAGAGCCGCGTGAAGATGCTGGAAAAGCTGGAGCTGCTCGAAGTAGACGAGGAAGACACCTCGGCCCTGCGCCTCAAGTTCCCCCCGTCGCCCCGCTCAGGCAACTATCCCGTCATCATGGACGGTGTGGGCAAGACGTACGGCGACCACGTGGTATTCAAGAACGCGACGCTCACCATCGAGCGTGGCGACAAGGTGGCCTTCGTGGGCCGCAACGGCGAGGGAAAGTCCACACTGGTAAAATGTATCATGGGCGAAATTGAGCACGAAGGCACCCTGACGCTAGGCCACAACGTACAGATAGGTTACTTCGCCCAGAACCAGGCCTCCCTGCTCGACGAGAACCTGACCGTCTTCCAGACCATCGACGACGTGGCCAAGGGCGAGATACGCAACAAGATACGCGACCTGCTGGGCGCCTTCATGTTCGGCAGTCCCGAAGCCTCGATGAAGAAGGTCAAGGTGCTCTCCGGCGGCGAGCGTACCCGTCTGGCCATGATCAGGCTGCTGCTCGAGCCGGTGAACCTCCTTATCCTGGACGAACCTACCAACCACCTCGACCTGAAGACCAAAGACATCCTGAAGCAGGCGCTGATGGACTTCGACGGTACGCTGATTGTCGTGAGCCACGACCGCGACTTCCTCGACGGCCTGGTAAGCAAAGTCTATGAGTTCGGCCACCAGCGCGTCCGCGAACACCTCTGCGGCGTCTACGAATTCCTGGAGAAGAAAAAAATGGAGTCACTCAGCGAGCTGGAAAAGAAATAATCCTTATCTTTGCGCAACTCCACACTGAACGCTATGATGATACGGAAGCCCTACATTACCGCACTGCTGCTCCTGCTCAGCATCCTAATGCTGGCAGTGCCTGTCGTGCCCCATCATCATCATGGCAGCGAGGCCATCTGCCTGAAGAACGATCTACACACCGGTTGCGGTGAAGCGAACCATCACCACCATCCGGCAGGCCATCCCAACTGCTGCCACGACAAGGGCTGCCTCACCCACCAGTTCGTCCAGCGCACGCCGCGGGTGGAGCGCCAGGCTCCCCAGCCGCGCCCTGTCCTGCAACCGGCCGACCTCAGTCTGCTTGTCAGCTTGTTGTCACCCTACACCGATTCTTATTCAACCGCTTTATACTCACCTTACATTGAATCGCTGCACGGCGTCTACATCGCCCGTGCCTCGGGATTAAGGGCTCCTCCCAGCCTTCTTGCATAAGCATTGCCGTGTGCATCTGCACATTGCAACCCGGTTGCAGCCTCCGTGCATTACTTTTGCAACTGGAAACTACATCTGTTTATTTTGCAAGAACTTAATCCACATCTATCAATGAAGAAACTGATATTTCTGGGAGTCCTCGTCGCATGGTCATTGGGCTCCTGCAACAGCCAGTCCGACCACGGACACGAAGGGCACGACCATGCTACCGAAGCCCACAACCACGAACATGATCATGACCACGAACAGCATGCCCACGAGGAATCAGGCCACAGCCACGACCACGAAGCAGACGCACATGCTGAAGAAAAGGGACACGCCGAAGCCGCCTCAGACGAGATCGTCATGTCGCCCGCCAAGGCACAGGCCGCAGGCGTAGAAACAGGTACCGTAGAACCGGGCAACTTCACCCAGGTCATCAAGACCAGCGGGCAGGTGTTGGCCGCACAGGGTGACGAACGGGTAGCCGTAGCCACCGTGGCCGGCGTCGTGTCGTTCAAGGGAAAGGTAACCGAAGGCATGAGCGTGCGCGAAGGCATGCCGCTCGTCCTGCTTTCGTCGGGTAACATCGCCGAGGGCGACCCCGTGCAGAAAGCCCGTGTAGCCTACGAGGTGTCGAAGAAGGAATACGAACGCATGCAGGCACTCGTAGAGAGCCGCATCGTCTCGGAGAAGGACTTCGCTCAGGCCAAGCAGGCGTATGAGAACGCCCGCATCAGCTACGAGGCCGTAGCCAAGAACCACACCGACCGCGGGCAGGCCGTCACCGCCCCCATAGGCGGCTACGTGAAGAGCCTGCTGGTGAAGGAAGGCGACTACGTCACCGTGGGCCAGCCGCTGGTGAGCATCACCCAGAACCGCCGCCTCTTCCTCCGTGCCGACGTGTCGGAAAAGTACTATGCCTCGCTGCCCGCCATCACCTCAGCCAACTTCTGCACGCCCTATAACAGCAAGGTGTATGCCCTGCAAGACCTGAACGGCCGTCTGCTGTCCTACGGCAAGGCCTCGGGCGAAGGCAGCTACTACATCCCCGTGACCTTCGAGTTCGACAACCGCGGCGACGTGGTGCCCGGCTCCTTCGTCGAGATTTACCTGCTGGCCCGCCCGATGGAGGGTGTCATCAGCGTGCCCCGTTCGGCCCTGACCGAAGAACAGGGCAGCTTCTACGTCTACCTGCAGCTGGACGAGGAGTGCTACCGCAAGCAGCTCGTCACCCTGGGTGCCGACAACGGCCAGCGCGTGCAGGTGCTCAGCGGGCTGAAGGCCGGCGACCGCCTCGTGACCCGCGGCGCCTATCAGGTGAAACTGGCCGGAGCGGCGAACGCACTTCCGGCGCATAGTCATGAACACTAATTCAATGGAAAATGGAAAATTGATAATGGAAAATGACGAATAGGAAAAACTCTTCACCCCAACAGATATTCCATTCTCAATTTTCAATTCTCAATTCTCAATTAAACAAGTTATGCTCAACAAAATCATACACTTCTCCCTACAGAACCGCATCCTGGTGCTCGTCGCCTCGGTGCTGTTGCTCGTGGGCGGTACCTACACCGCCATGCACACGGAAGTGGACGTGTTCCCCGACCTCACCGCGCCGACCGTGGTCGTCATGACCGAAGCCAACGGCATGGCAGCCGAGGAGGTGGAACAGCTCGTCACCTTCCCCATCGAAACCGCCGTCAACGGCGCCACACACGTGCGCCGCGTACGCTCTTCGTCCACCCACAGCTTCTCCGTGGTCTGGGTGGAATTCGACTGGGACACGGACATCTACCTGGCCCGACAGATTGTCAGCGAAAAGCTCTCGCTCGTGGCCGAAGAACTGCCTGAAAGCGTGGGCAAGCCGACGCTGGGCCCGCAATCGTCCATCCTGGGCGAGATGATGATTGTAGGCCTCACGGCCGACTCCACCTCCATGCTCGACCTGCGCACGCTGGCCGACTGGACCATCCGTCCGCGCCTGCTCTCCACCGGAGGTGTGGCGCAGGTGGCCGTGCTGGGAGGTGACATCAAGGAATACCAGATACAGCTCGACCCCGAGCGCATGCGCCACTACGGCGTGACGTTGGGCCAGGTGCTCAGTGCCACCCGCGGCATGAACCTCAACGCCAACGGAGGCGTCATCTACGAATACGGCAACGAGTACATCGTGCGCGGACTGACAGCTACGACCAACACCGAACTGCTGGGCAAGACCGTGGTGAAGTCCGCTACGGACAGTGACGGCTCACTCGCCGCCCCCGTCCTGCTGGAAGACGTGGCCGACGTGCGCATCGGCGCGCAGACGCCCAAGCTGGGACTGGCCTCGGAACGTGCCAAACCCGCCGTGCTGCTCACCGTGACCAAGCAGCCCGCCACCAGCACGCTGGAGCTGACCGGCAAGCTGGAAGCCGCCCTCCAGGACCTGCAGAAGAACCTGCCCCCCGACGTGAAGGTATCGACCGACATCTTCCGCCAGAGCCGCTTCATCGAAAGCTCCATCGGCAACGTGCGCAAGTCGCTCGTCGAAGGCGGCATCTTCGTGGTCATCGTGCTGTTCCTCTTCCTGGCCAACGTGCGGACGACCCTCATCTCGCTCGTCACCCTGCCCTTGTCGCTCGTCGTGTCCGTGCTGGTGCTCCACTACATGGGCCTGACCATCAACACCATGAGTCTGGGCGGTATGGCCATCGCCATCGGTTCGCTGGTCGATGACGCCATCGTCGATGTGGAAAACGTCTGGCGCCGCCTGCACGAAAACCGCCTCCTGCCGCCCGAGCGCCGTCTGCCCGTGCTGCAGGTCGTGTTCAACGCCTCGCGCGAGGTGCGCATGCCCATTCTCAACTCCACGCTCATCATCGTCGTCAGCTTCGTGCCCTTGTTCTTCCTGAGCGGCATGGAGGGGCGCATGCTCGTCCCGTTGGGCATCGCCTTCATCACCGCCCTGGCAGCCTCGACGGTAGTGGCGCTGACGCTGACGCCCGTGCTCTGCTCGTACCTGCTGCGCAGTAAAGAAGATAAACATGCTGAAGACATTCAGATACACCCCGAAGTCAGCCCCGAAGACTCCATAGAGTCTCCAGCAACTCCATCTAAAATTACCGATGAGGTCGATTCAGGTGACTCCGCCGTGGCTCGTACACTGAAGAAGGTCTATGGCGCCGTACTCGAAAAAGCCTTACAACACAAGCGTGCCGTGCTGGGCTGCACCGTCGCACTCTTCGCCGTCGCCCTGGGCCTGTTCTTCACCCTGGGCCGCTCGTTCCTGCCGCCCTTCAACGAAGGGTCGTTCACCATCAACCTCTCCTCGTTGCCGGGCATCTCGCTCGAAGAGAGCGACGCCATCGGCCGACGCGCTGAGGAGCTGCTGCTCACCGTGCCCGAAATCCAGACCGTAGCCCGCAAGACCGGCCGCGCCGAGCTGGACGAACATTCGCGCGGCGTGAACGGGTCGGAAATCGAGGCCCCCTTCGAGCTGACAGACCGTTCGCGCAGCGAGGTGGTGGCCGAGGTGCGCGAGAAGCTCGCCACCCTGTCCGGCGTCAACGTCGAGATAGGCCAGCCCATCAGCCACCGCATCGACGCCATGCTCAGCGGCACGAAGGCCAACATCGCCATCAAGCTCTTCGGCGACGACCTGAACCGCATGTTCAGCCTCGCCAGCCAGATAAGGGACAAGATACAGGACGTCGAGGGCGTGGCCGACCTCACCGTCGAGCAGCAGATCGAGCGTCCGCAGCTGACGCTGACGCCCCGCCGCGAGATGCTGGCCCGCTACGGCATCACCCTGCCCCAGTTTGCCGAGTACGTCAACGCCTGCCTGGCGGGCGAGGCGGTGTCTCAGGTCTACGAGCAGGGAAAGTCGTTCAACCTCACCGTCCGCCTGCGCGACGACCTGCGCGACCAGGCCTCGAAAATAGGCGACCTGATGATTGACACGGGCGACGGCCGTCAGGTGCCGCTCAACTATGTGGCCGACATCCGCTCGTCCATGGGCCCCAACAGCATCAGCCGCGAGAACGTGAAGCGCAAGATAGTCATCTCGGCCAACGTGGCCGACCGCGACCTGCGCTCCGTGGTGACCGACATCCAGGCCCGCATCGACGCCGACATCAAGCTGCCCGAAGGCTACCATGTGGAATACGGCGGCCAGTTCGAGAGCGAGCAGGCGGCCAGCCGCACGCTGCTGCTGACGTCGCTGATGTCCATCGTCGTCATCTTCCTGCTGCTCTACCACGAGTTCCGCAGCGTCAAGGAGAGCGCCGTCATCCTCATCAACCTGCCGCTGGCCCTCATCGGAGGCGTCTTCGCCCTGCTGCTGACCACCGGCGAGGTGAGTATCCCGGCCATCATCGGCTTCATCTCGCTGTTCGGCATCGCCACGCGCAACGGTATGCTGCTCATCAGCCACTACAACCACCTGCAGCGCGTGGAAGGCTACTCGCTGCACGACAGCATCATCCGCGGCTCGCTCGACCGTCTGAACCCCATCCTGATGACGGCCCTCAGCAGTGCGCTGGCCCTCATCCCGCTGGCCCTGGGCGGCGACCTGCCCGGCAACGAGATACAGAGCCCCATGGCGAAGGTCATCCTCGGCGGTCTGCTGACGTCGACCTTCCTCAACGGGTTCATCATCCCCATCGTTTATCTGCTCATACACACCCAAAAGAAATGAAGAAGACAATAATCATCTGTGCATGCCTTGCCCTGACGGCAGGGGTGCACGCCCAAAGCGGCATCGAAGCCATCCTCCAGCAGGTGGAGGCCAACAACAAGGAACTGCAGGCCAACGCCCGCACCACGGAGGCACAAAAGCTGGAGAACCGCGCCTCGAACAACCTGGCCGACCCCACCCTGTCGTATGCCCACCTGTGGGACTCGCAGGACAAGAACATCACCGTGGGCGAGCTGGTCATTGCCCAGAGCTTCGACTTCCCCTCGCTCTACGTCAGCCGTGCCCGCCTGAACCGCCTCAAGGCCAGCTCACTGGACGCGCAGGCCAATGCCCAGCGGCAGACCATCCTGCTCCAGGCACAGGAAGCCTGCCTCGACATCATCCACCTCAGCCGCCAGCAGCAGCTGCTGGACGAGCGGCTGAAGAATGCCGAGGACCTGGCCGCCTACTACCGCCGCCGCCTGGAGACGGGCGACGCCAGCACGCTGGAAACCAATAAAATCAACCTCGAACTGCTGAACGTACGCACCGAAGCCCGCATGAACCGCACGGCACTGGACAGCAAGCTGAAGGAGCTCACGGCCCTGAACGGCAACGTGTCGCTCGTCCCCGGCCGCCCCATGCCCGACGGACCTGCCGCCGCCACGGCGCAGAACCTGGGTCTGACGGACTATCCTTCCGTCCCCCTGCCTGCCGACTTCGGCCCGCTGTGCGAAGAGCTGCTGGCCTCCGACCCTGCCCTGCTCTCGCTCCAGCAGGAGAGCCAGGCGGCACAGAAGCAGCTGTCCGTCAGCCGTCAGGGTTGGCTGCCCAGCCTGGAGCTGGGCTACCGCCGCAACACCGAAAGCCGCCATCCGCTGAACGGACTGGTAGTGGGCTTCTCGTTCCCCATCTTCCAGAACCACGGCAAGGTGAAGGCCGCCCGTTCGCAAGCCCTCAGTGCCGATTTCCGCGAAGAGAACGCCCGCCTCAGCGCCAGCACCGCCCTGTGGCAGCTCTACGACGAGGCCTGCAACCTCCATGCCTCCATGCAGGAGTATGCCGAGACCTTCGGCCGCCAGCAGGACCTGAAGCTGCTGCGTCAGGCACTGGACGGCGGACAGATCAGCATGATCGAGTACTTCGTCGAAGTCTCCGTCATCTACCAGAGCCAGGCCAACCTGCTGCAGCTGGAGAACCAGTATCAGAAAGTGATGGCTAGAATCTATAAGAGCCGGCTATAAGATTCTTATTTCTTCCGGCAGGTAGCCGCTACGGATGCGCCACTCCTGCGGATAGAGGTTGTTGGCCCGGTTGCCGACATTCTTTACAAAGCCAAGAGGAAAATCCCGATAAGTAAGCAATACAAAACCGCGAGGAGCCGCGCCCGAAAGGGTGACGGCCTCTTTACGTAGATAAGCAATGGCCGTCGGATAGTCCACCTCTTCGCAGGCGAAAGCTTCACGGCGAAGCAGGCTGCTCATGGCCAGTGCATGGGCAGGAACGCAATCCTTCCCTTTCGCCTCGGCCAGCGTCACGCCGGCCTGCAACACACGGACATGCTGCTTCAAGGCCGACAACACAGGAAGCCACGACGTTGCGAAAGCAGTCAGCGCCTGTCCCTCGGGCATCAGGCTATACCCTTCCGCCCCGCGCAGCCAGCCTTGTACCGCTGCCAGCTGCTCCTTGCCGAAAGCCGACGAAGAGGCAGCTTTACCGCCGTTCCCCTTCTTCCCTTTCTGTTTGCCCGAGGCCAGCTTATCCGCATTCGACCGCCCCATCTGCGCCGTCCACATGCCATCCGCCTCTTCTTCATCGCCCGCCTTGCGCAACACGGCCAGGAAGAATCCTTCACCCTGCGTCTTGTGTGGCAGGAAGCGATACACGGGAAAATCTTCCCCCGCCAGCAGATTACCGGTGATTCCCCATTCGGCAGGCACATCGAGCGGCAACACCTCCGCTCCCAGCTCGTCGCGAATCCAGCGTACATTCTCCTCGTTCTCCTTCGTGTTATAGGTACACGTGCTGTACACCAACAGTCCGCCCGGCTTCAGGCAGGGCCAGATGTCCGTCAGGATGCGCCGCTGGCGTTGCCAGCAGATTTCCACATTCTCCGGACTCCATTCCTCGATGGCTGTCTCGTCCTTGCGGAACATGCCTTCGCCCGAGCAGGGCACATCGGTCAGGATGCAGTCGAACAGATGTTCCAGCGGGGTAAACTCCGCCGGATCGCTGTTTGTCACTACGACATCGGGATGTCCCCACTTCGTCAGGTTCTCCGCCAGCACCTGCACCCGGTTGCGCATCACCTCGTTGGCCACCAGCAGGCTGCCCGCAGGCAACAGGCTGCGCAGGTGGGTCGACTTGCCGCCCGGAGCCGCACAGAGATCAAGCACCGCCACTGCCCGCTCCGGCAGATACCGCCTCACCGCCTGCTCCACAAACATGGACGACGCCTCCTGCACGTAGTACCCCCCGGCATGGAACAGGGGGTCGAAGGTAAACGTCAGACGCTGGTCCAGGTAGCAAGCACCGATAGCCCAGGGAATCTCTTTTAATGAAGAATGAAGAATGAAGAATGAAGAATTATCCCACTTCTGAGGGTTCAGGCGGATGCTGACGGATTGTTCGTCCTCCAGCAGGGCGGCGGAAAAACGATTGTATTCTTCTTCGCCCAGCAGGGCACGGGCATAGTCTACAAAAGGAGCGGGTAGTTGCATGGCATATCTCTTGAAATGTTCGGGTACAAAAGTAAAGAATTTGAAGGGAAGTTTCCCTCCTAATCTCACAGATATTTTTCCCTGACTGGAAAAAAAGATTTCCTTAACTGGAGAAAAAAGATTGTCTGACTGGGAAAAAACAAGCCATACCGCTTTTGACGATATGGCTTGACAAACAAAACAAACAATTGCTTATTGCGATTAATAAGCTATTCCTGTCCCGCTTCTCCAAGCCCGGACAGGCAGACTCGCCTCACGACGATTTCTTTTTGCGACGGCTTCAGCGTTCCTGCAACGCCGCACGTATTTTTTCGTAGGCTGCGTCTTTCAGCAGCACCGTTTTCTTTCCGTCCAGCAGGTAGAGCGACGGCATCGCTTTCAGGTCGTACAGTGCCCCGGTCTTCACCGCCTCGCGGTCGGTACCCACCGTCCAGCCTTCGGGCATGTCGGGCAAGGCTTTTCGCCACGCCTCTTCGTTGCCTTCGGTATAAATCGCCAGCACACTCAGCTTGCCGGTCCGTACGGCTTCGGCCAGTGCTGTGTCGGCCGCCATTTGTAGCAACACCTCGTGACACGACTCGCACTCGGGGTCGTAGAACATCAGCAGCAGACGGTCGTTCTTCACAGGTGTGGCAGCTAACGTATGTCGGGTACCGTCGGATAAATAATAAATAAAATCCGTCGCCTTATCCCCTACGTTATTGCGCCTTACCAGCTCCAGCTTGAAGCGGTAAGCGGAACGCATCGCATCCGTCTGTGGCAACTTGCCGAGCAACGCCTCCAGATACATTCCGTAGAGCCCCTCGTTATAGAAAGGTGAGTTGGGGTTGTACAGGTAGTCGTCCGCAGTCTTCGTCAAGACCCGGCAGGCATGGTCTTTCCCGACGAACCCCGCGCACCAGTTCTCCAGGCTCTCACGTGCCAGTTCCTCCGGCGTGGAGCCGTCTGCCAGCAGGGCGATGAAGTTCACAAAGCCCTGTTCGGTTACGTCGCGGTTGTTCACCAGCGTGGTGTCGGCAAAGTCGAACTGCTCCCAGTAGTGGATGAGCAGCCAGGACTTGCGTGCTTCAGGTTCCGTCAGGGTGGCGGGGATTTCGGGAAAGGGGAACTGTAACTGCGGCTGTACGACGGTAGAGTCCGTATGGGTACGTTCCTTTGCCTCTGTTGTGTCCGGCTTGGAGCGGCAAGAGGTAAAAAGTAGTAAAAGGCCTATTAGTAATTTATATGTGCTCATTAGCTCTAAAGATTAATTTGTCGGGAAAGTGTAGTTTGCGGGAACATCACGAACACAACGAATACGGAAATTTAAATCAAGTTCATTTCCTTTTGCCCCTGGACAAAAAATTAAAATAGAACGAGCAAAACCATAACGAACATCAAGATTACTAAATTGAGTACAACTAGCTGCCCTACCATACTCATCATCATAACAGTTATCCAACAATCCGGCAGCATTCATAGCCGACAATTCCACTAAATTAGGAACACGCCAATTTCGATAACCACCTTCCTCATAACTTAAACATGGATTATTCATAGTAGAACCGTTACCGGTAATTTCGCTTAAAGTATATCCCAAAATTTTACCCCCACGATCCTTAAGAAAATCATCCGCCACAAAAATACCCCTATAAAATGAATTAGCACCCTGATCCTCATTATGTGGATCCAACGAGCCTGATACACGAGTGGGACGATAAAGACTTGACATCAAACGGCCTTCAAACTTCAATACTTTAAGGCCTTTATCATTCAATTCTTCGTACGTTGCATCCGAAGTTATCCCCGTTATGGAAGATATATCCTGACCTTCCTTCCCACTTGGTGAGGGCAAAACACGAATACAACGAATAGGTAATGGAGATGAATCGTAACCACTGTTTATAGCTCCATATGAACCTTTCTCAATAGCCCAATATACTCTCTTACCAGAACTACTACTTGTATAGTACAGTGAACCATCTTTAATATAAGCTGATGGATAGCCATCTGAAGATGTAGCAGTAGCACCTTTTTTCATCGCAGTCTTATCACCAGTAAACAGTTTTGCAGCACTCGAAATGGCATTGGCGCCAATGCCCATACGTATGTATTCATTCAACGAAGCTAGATACCATCGTATCTCATTCTCGTCAATTTGTCCATTGCCATTCAGGTCACGGTTACGTGACATGCAGGCCGAATAAGCGACTTGTTTACGATAGGCACCGGTCAGCTTATGATTTGCATGGTCTGTGCCAACAGAGGATGTCCAACCATTTCCACTGGCATTGATATAGGTATCCCATGAAGGTTTTGACGAAGCCTCTATCAGGGTCTTCTGATTTTCTCGTCCGTCAGAATCAAACAATCCATTTGTTGTAGATTCATCTTTACCAAAATAATAACGTGGCGTCTCATTATACGTCTCCATTCCAAAAGCGTTAATATTACTGTCTTCTGCACGGTCACTATAAAATGTTTCCATGGAAAGTTGTGAAATATAGGAATGTATCTTACTATACGAGCTATTGCCGTCCAGCGAGGTCTTAGTGCTCATAGCAATAATCATCTCGCGAGGTATTTTGTTGGTCATCACAGACCACATACTAACCTTTGTTCCCGTGAGCGGATGACGCAAATAATAGTATTCGTTGACAAAGGCGGTGAAACGGGCTACGTAATCATTGCCGTTTTTAGTAATCATAATTTCTCCAGCAGCTTGAGGATAAGCACCACTATTTTCCGTTAGAGTATTGTCAGTACTTAAATATAGTGCTTTTACCTTCTTACCCATTTCCACAATCACATCATATACGTCCATCAGATATTCAGCACGACCCTGGGCATTGCCCTCATAAAAGTCTGAGTTAGCCATTCCATCAAGACTTTCTCGAGCCCAGCTTGACATACCGGGATAATCAGCAATAGTTGTACCTGTCTGTGGCCAAAACTCTATCCATTTATAGTCAAAGCCTTTGGTGGGTGTAGCACTGCCATCCATATCCCCGTTCAAAATATCAGCTTTGGCTTTTGCTGCAGCATCTTCTCCTTGAACAATCGCGTCCGCATAAATTTTATACGGCCTTAATGAGCCGCGTTTATTCACCACTCCATCGCTATTATGATCCATCGCTTCGGACTGGATAACAAGTACCAACTGGTTGGCAATAGCCTCATCAAGTTCATCATTAGATAGACCCTGTTTTTTCAATTCGGCCACAATATTCGACAGATTATACTCCAAAAAAACCTGTTCATAGTGTGCATCGAGATTATAAGCGTATTCCGTATCCGCTCTGTCGTAGATAGACCCTTCAGCACCAGGTTGTTTTTCACCATTATTGGTAGTAGCCTCCACTACAATGTTCTTAACACCCAGCACCTGCACATTATACGTATAGCTTACGTTACGCTCCACAGAGAAATTATTCAAAGAACCTGTTTTAGTACTGAAATCCCCTAAGTGAATGGTGTATTCCACATTACCAATGTAATGTTCATCGGTAGCTGTACTTTTACTTTCATACGTGCCGCTAATCACCACAAACGTACTCTGATCCGGTGCATGCGTCCAGTCTTTATTCTCCGGTGCGGCTCCTGCATTCTTCTCACTCTCCCACATGTCTCGTTGCTGATACAACACATCACGTTCTTCCCCAGTTGTAGCGTTACTCCCCTCTGCCTGCACATTCTCCGGCATATAAAAGTTGAATGAGTAGTTTCCACCTTGTGCCGTACCAATAATTGAAGAAGCCGTATGGATGTAACCAGTTTTCTCTTCCACACCGGAAATTGCAGAAGTAAGTGCAAAAACACCGTCACCTTGTGTGTCATTCATCAAATAACTTTTGGTCGGAATGTTGTACACACGATATGAAGTAGGAGTAAAAATTCCCTTCGCACGCTCTGGGGCGGCAGCAATATTGAAGGTAATGTGTGCCATGGAACGATACATCTGTACAGCTATGACATTATTATCAATTACAGAACCATAGTCGCCTTGCGTCACAGAACCATCCGTTTTGAATTCCACATTTTGATTCCAACCAGACATAAACATCTGCGATGAAGATGCAATACTGAAAGGAGGTACACCGTCTTCACTAGCAGCCTGTTTCAATATATTTTCGTTTAAACCTGCTATCAATTCTTTGACTTCATCAAAAGATCTTTTGTTGTCATATACCTCTTTTAATAAATCCACCAAACCTTCCCAATAACCACCATCGGCCACATTGGCCACGGCAATGAGTTTCTTGGTACCGCTGGTGCTTTTAAAACTCACTTTATAGCGACGATTACCATCATTATCAGTCTCAGAATCAGCATATTGGTCAACTTCAAGACTTTTATTATCACCATAGTTCGTCACTATTTGTTCAAAACTCCCTTCACCGTGGAATACACAAATAACGACATCCGACAACCAAGAGTAATTACTCCCGCTTGCCCGTGTTTCCACCGTCACATCTGTAACAGCCTTACCAGATATATTCAAATTAACTGTAATGGGTACACCTTCTACAACATCACCATTGTTCTTCGCCAAATCATCATCTTTACATCCAGACAAGGCAAAGCCGATAAAGCCCATCCACAACAGACAAGTATATATCGTATGCAATATTTTCTTCATATTCGTCATTTTTTTATTCAAAGGGCGGGACATCCATTATGTGTTCTGTCCATGAGTTTACTTGGCAATATGTATCAATAGTAATGGCATCGTTGATGCGTATATAGATTTTGCTGTATTGGTTTCGTTCAATCTGCGATACATAAATTTTTTTTGTATATTTTGCTTCGTTCAGAGTATAATCTAATGTAATACAATATCTATCATCTAAAACTGTTCCATCAACTTGAAGGAATCCATCATCGGTCACGTCCCCATTCAGGTTTTCAAGGAGATAAGGAGAAGATACTTCATCAAAATATTTTTCAGCTGTTTCTGCCCAAGAATTATTAGAATAAGCAGGCATATCTCCTGTATAGGATTTAGTTATTGTTTCAGGTGTAGAAAGCAAATTCTTCATGTCGGTACATTCTATTGACGCATAACTATCAGGTTCAAACAAATACCCTTTATCCGGCACTTTACTTAAAGTAATCTGATTGATTTTCAATTCACTAACATCAGAACCTTTGGTACAGTAAATCCCCAGCTTTGCCACACACCTCGTAGCATCAATCGAAGCGTTAAATATTAATTTGTTACCTTCAACAGATAAAAATTCAGCTGTACCCTCACCTGTCATCGGTACTTTGTTATCACCACCATATTCGGTAAGAACAAATGTTTTTTGCTCGAGTTCATTTATCGTTTTTATATTAGAAAAGTCTATAGGAGTAGTACTATCTTCATAAGGTTGATTTAAAATCAGATAAATCTTAAATTCACTCTTACTATTTATATCCTTGGCCGCTATTTCTGTCTGTAAAGTGGTCTTAATATCTTTTTTTCCATCTCCTACAGAAGTCCACTCATTCTGACTACTCACAATGTATGTAATGAAATTATTATTATTATCAAAAATCCATAGCCGTATGATACCAGGCTCAGAGTTATCGGGTGGCAAATTATCAGCTCTCGTAGTAATATCCAGATTGAGCGTAACGGTTCGCTCCTCTGCAGAAAGTTCTTCCGCATAGGGCACATCGCCGCATCCTGTCAGGATGAGCAGCATGAACAAAGTTATTATGGATATCACTTTATTCAACATATTAAGTTAGGTTTACAGGTTTATAGTTCTACATTTTGTACCCGTTTGCTCCACCCCAATACACCGATGGACACGTTGGCATAGGCCCAACTGCCATCGGAGAGGAAGAAGGTAAGGTCGTAATCGTAGCCGCGGTCCAGAAACTCCTGACGGGAGTAGCGGTGCAGCTCGTCGTAGTTGCACAGGCGACCGAGCAGGTCGGGCAGGTTGACTTCGATAACCCGTTTGCCGGTCTCCTTGTGTTCCACGACCAGCACTTCGTCGTCGGCCAGGTCGTTGTGGACGAAGATGCGCGAGGTCATGAAGTCGGCATGTCCCATGTTTCCTACGGCCGAAGCACGGCTGTTGACATCAGGGTCTTGGGTATTCCACGTGACGTAAGGTGTACACAGGGCCTTGATGCTGGAGTCTTCGGAGTTGTCATGGTTCAGCCGGATATTACCGCCGGTGATGTAAAGGTTGTAGTCTTCGATGTTCATCGCTGCCGGATCGTCGATGTCACGCAGAGTAACGCTGATGTATTTGGTGTTTCTCATCAGCGACAGGGTGTGGTAGGCATACTGTCCTTGTTTCACTTCGACAGACTGGTCGGAAATGGAATGCCAAAGCGTATCCAGCGGTTCGCCTTGATGGTTGACAAGTCCGGTGCCGTCGTACAGACGGGTATGGTCGAGGGTTATCTGCAGGTCTTCCATACGACTGTTCTCGTTCATTTCCGTACGCTGGAAGCTGCTTCTCAACTGGTCGTCGCTTTTACGCTGATGTGCCAGTGCCACGAAGCGGTATTTTCCGTCGGGCAGGTCCAGATACATGTTGTAGCCATACTCCTTCAGGGGCTGGAATTCGTCGTCGTTGGCCTCGGTACGGCTGTCGATGTAGTTGCCCTGTTCGTCGAAGATGTAGAGGGTGACTTCGCCCACATGGTCGGCAAAGAGGTCGGAACGATGCAGGTTGTAGTCGTAGACGAAGTTGACATACACGCCCCGTTCGCACCCGTCACGGTCGTCGAAGATCAGGTCGGTACACGACGTAACGGTCAAGCCCAGCAGACAACTTGCCAGCCAGCCTGCCTTCAGTATATGTTTGGCACAATGGTTCATAAGTAAATGAGTTTGTTAGTTTTTGAGTTTTTGAGTTTTTAAGTTATTGTGTGATTGGCTTTTAAAGTGGTAATAAGGCAATGACTTACGAACTCAGAAAACTAAAGAACTAAATACTTGTCAAGTTGTTTTTATTACTTTATTCAGGTAAATGGCGAGGTGTGTTTATTCACCACAGATTTCCCGGATTGACACAGATTTGTTCTTGAACTTCGGATTGTCCGGTTCCCGTCCGTCTGTGATAATCCGCGTAATCTGTGGTGAATACGAGGCACAGCCTCACACATTATGTTACAGATCTACGCCCTGTGAACGTTTTGCCCAGGAGAGGACGTTGATTTCGGCACGGATATAGCCTTCGGCATTATCATCAGGATTACCACTTGGGGGAACGATTGCAGGGTCACCAGGACCACTTATACTATTTATAGTAATATCATACCAGTTGTTACGTACAACACCATAACGTCCCAAATGCTTCAATGCATAAGCCTCGTCAGCTTCCCATTTTGCTTCTGAGTCATTAAAATGTCTGATTAATGCTGCATAATAATAACTTACTCCACCTTTATAGTATTTAATGGGGCCAACGGTATTCCAAATTTGTGTAGCTTCTTGGTCAGTTAGATCGCCAGAAGGTGTTTTTTTGAACAATCTTTTCATCCCGTCAGCACCTTTATAAATACCTCCATCGGCATTTTCTTGCAAAGCTAAATCGTTGACAGAGGCAATAGTCTGCACATATTCAACTATACTCTGGATTGTTGTTTCTGGTTCACCACTAATGGTTATACTTTCTTTAGGATATTTCGTTGGGGATGTTCCACAAATATAGAAATCACGGGCATCTGGTGTATCATCCTCATGGAACTTAACACGATATTCTGTTTTCAACAATACGCTTGTAGTACGGTTCTCAATCTGCTCGTCATAATTCATTGTATTTTCCAAACAATACAAGGGGGAAGAACTTGAAGTTCTTTCTGCATTTGGGTTCCAACTGGTAGGCTGAACGCTTGGTGAATAAGTGGTAAAATCGGCAGTAGGATCAGCATTGTTATAATTCCCATCTTCTGCCCAATATATCCGATAATAATTTTGGTTATCAGCCATTGCAATTGTATTTGTTCCTACAAAGCGGGAAGCATTATTATCTGTAGTAGTTAACCAACTTGAAAAGTTAGAAACATCACGTACTAATTTGGTCGATTTATTGGTTACAGTTAATACCCAACCTTGCAATTGGATAACATCGCCATTATATACGCTCTCTGTATCTCCACTGGGCTTACTTGTGGTAACAGTTGCCACCTTAGTGTATTCATTATTACTATAATTAAATCCTGATAAAGTAACTTTCGCTACTACACGTTCTACATAAATCCGCGCAGGATCTGTATCTACTTCAGCTGCAGCTTTTGTTTCATGCACTGTTACAGGTACTAAAATTTTTGCTGTAGCAGAAGAAAGTGTTTGGTTCCCTGCAACAGTAGATAACGGTGCATTTGTCATCAAAAATGAATTATTGTCTGCGCCTGTATAATTCGTTAAAGTTTGGTTCTCAAGTTTGGTCTGTAAATCAGCAAGTTTAGATGTTGAGCTCAAATCAGTAGTACCTACTGTTAAAACTCCACTTGAATTTACAGAAACTACGTTAGTATTTGGGTTCAAAATGACAAGTGCATAAAGCTGTTCACTATCGCCTACTAACGGTGCTTCTGTCGTTGTAGTTACACGAGTAGACACTTGGGGATCAGTATTATCGTCTTGTTGAGTTAAGGAATTTAAATCATAAGCTTTAACAAATGTTGCATTTGCATCAGGATTAGATTCCGTTGAGCCAGCTTTGAAAAAAGCAATGATACCTGAATTAACTTTATATTCATTCTCTAAGCCATCATCTAATATACTTCCGTCATCAACTCTTGTCATACTTCCATTTGTTGTAGGCATATTAATTGCCACCTTCACATATCCTTCACCGGTAAGCGGCCCTTGGCCGGTGCTGTCACTTTCATCCAGCGAATCGGAACAAGCCGCCATCACCAGCGTTGCGGCCATTGTCCAAGCCATGTTTTTAAAAATCTTTCTCATAATCTTTCTTATTTATCGAGTTAATAATTATTTGTTTTGATCTGCTTTGTTTTTAGGCTTTAAGGTTTAATGATTAATGGTTAATGATAAATGGTAAATGGTTAATGATTAATGGTGGATGAGGAACAGATATTAACTTCGCTCAAAACCTCTTTTATCATTTACACTAAGGAATACTCCTCATTCTTCATTCCTCATTCCTCATTCCTCATTCTTCATTCTTCATTTATATTGTTCTTCATTTATTTCATTCTTCATTTTCAACTATCTTCCTGTTCTCCTCCGCCTCCTTCACTCCTCCTTGCAGCGCCTGTTCGAGCAGCGGAAGGGCTTCGTCATAGCGGCCTTGCAGCAACAGCGACACGCCACGGGCATTGGCCGCCTGCGGACTGTCGCCCGCCTTGTCCAGATAGGGCTGCGCCTGCTCTGTCAGTCCCTGTTCCAGCAGGGCACAGGCGGCGTTGAGGTTGGCCACTTCACTATCGGGGTACATGCGTACGGCTACGTCGAACACCTGCTTGAAGTCGTCGCTGCCCGGCTCGTAGGTCTGCGCCACGGCAAACATTTCGTCCAAGCTAAGGTTTTGCGGACGGGTGCGGAACACAGCCTTGGCCTCATCCACCTGGAAGCTGCGCACGGTATAGTCAATGCGATAGTCGGTGCGGCGCAAGCCGGGGTAGCACTCCGCCAGCAGGGTGGCGTAAGCTTCGGGATAGCTGCTACGAAGGGCGCGTTCCTTGGCATCGGGGTCCCGATCGCTGTCTATCAGGGCCAGGAGGCCGTCGCGATCGGCCAACGAGCTACTGGCCACGTACTGTCGCAATCCTTCCCAATTTTCGGGTATGGAAGCAGTGGCAAAAAGCGTATCGGCAAAGCCGTAGCGACTTTGAACATATTTCTTCAATGCTTCGGTACGTCCTTCGGCCAGCCGCGCATTGCTCCGGTATGATCCTTCGGGCGAAGCATATCCACGCAGGGTAATACGGGTGATGCGGAAGTCGCGGTCGTGCAGGATGGTATCGATGGAAGCATGAATCCGTTCCAGCTCTGACGGATTGCGGCGATAGTCGGGATTGATATCCGTGCGGTTCACTACAAAGTCCAGATATGCCTCTCCGCTGAGCGCACGTCTCTTCTCCACCTCTACCTCGGGCGCTATGTAGGCCAGTTGGGGATGGAAAACAATATCAGCCTGCTGCAGGGGCGTCTGATTACCGGGACGCACCTCGCCACAGCCGCAAAGGTCTTCCTTCATGGTCAGACGGGCACGATCCATCCAGGCTTCATAGAGCAACGATGTGCGATAGTCCACCTCCTGCACACCGTCACGGTCGGCATGACGTATGGCAAGCCACGGAGCTACGGCATCCCGCTGTTGTCCGTTCCGCTCATAATAGAGCTGGCGCCGGCGCCCCATCACTTCTACAGCAGGCAGTTCCGCCTGCCCGCCGTCGGCCTCCAACGAAGGTATCAAGACAACAGAACGGTTGGACTTCACTTCCATCTCGGAAAGATCGAGTTGCATGCAGACAACCACGCTGTCGCGCAGGCGATGTATATCCATACTTTTTACTATTGCCCCGCTTTGAAGCATATGCTGAGCCCGCAGCGGCCCGACAGCGAAAAGGCAACTCAATGACAAAAGACTATATATCAAAAAGATCCGTTTCATAGTTTCATACTGTTTTTTCAAAATACATATATCAGGTTCAGAGCGGCCTTGGTCGGTCCCAAGTAATGATGCGGTTCATTGTCTTCCAACTGTTCGCCGCAACGCGGACAGAGGTATTTGTCGGCACGGCTATAGACATACCCCAGACCGATGACTCCTTCCAGACTCCAGCGGCGCGACAGCATCCAGTGGTAACCATAAGCTACACCCACTCCGACCATCCAACCTTCGAAACGATTGCCGTCCAGTTCACCGAAGTCCGTACCGAAAAGTTTGAAATCCATGTCGATATTGCTCAAGTTATAAACTCCACCGAGCAGATGCGCCCCCACAAAATGGCCGTTGAAACGTTCGCACGGCCAATAGCGTAGTTCCGGCTGCACCAACCAGTGTTTCCACTTCTTGTTGTCGCTAAAGGTCCAGCCGTTGAAATTGGCCGACAAATCAATCGTCCATTTAGAAGACAAGCCCTTTTCTACTCCCAAGTTTATAGTTGCTGTCGCGTCGTAAAGCAGGTTGGTCTTGACAGCCCAGTCCTGAGCCGACAAAGAAATGCTGACAAACAGCATCCATAAGAGCAAGATTCGTTTCATATTTTTCATTTTTATAGCACGATTTCTTTCAATTTCAATAAAAAAAAGGCTTTCTGTTACTTTGTAGGTAACATTGATTTAAATCAATGGTACAAAATAAAACTATTATTTACAAACAAACAAACTGAAACAAGATTTTAACATTTAAAATTTACAATTCAATTATGCAATTCATACTTTTTCTTTCGCTTGCCCGAAAGAAAAAGATATCAAAAAGAAAGGGCCCCGTCTGCACTTCCGGGACTACTCCAGACGACTTCCAGGCTAAAGGACAGGAACTCGCTACGCTCAGACAGCCTGTCCTTCTATACGCCTGAAAGCCGCCCTCCGCTTCACGTCCCTACAGTGAGGCCGGACCTGCCTGCGGACGGGAACCGACTGATGTAGCTGTTGGCTTGGCTAAAGTGCCTGTTTACGCGGCTAAAGTAGATGTTTATGACGCTAAAGTAGATGTTTACAAGTTCTCTTCCAGATTCTGCCTTCAAGGCTTCACACGAAGCATAAAACACTGAACAGCAACCGAATGAAGTGAAACGAGATGTATTTCACACTGCTTTCACAGTTACAGGAGGGGAAATTGTTGGTTTCACTACAAGCTATTGACACACAGCTTCTTGTAGTGAAGTTTCATTGAAAGAACTTTTTTTATTCCGGGTGAAAGGAAGAAGAGTCTTGAAAAACGTCTTTCACCGTTACCTACAAAGTAACCGTATCTGCACATCTTTCCCGAAACGTAAAATAATCTCCTTTCACCAAATTACAACCTGATTATACGGTTGTCACCTAATTGGGGGACACTTCCACCCAAAGGCATAAGAAAAGCCCCAAGAGATCAGGCACAAAATACTTGTGAAAGAATCTCCCGGTTCATCTGTCCGATACGTTCGTCTGTATGCCGTTTGAAATAGGTTTCAGTAACCTTTACAGATGAATGACTCATGGCAAACCTGTTCTGCAGGTAGTTCTGGAAACTTTTCAACCAAAGAGGGGTCACCTCACAAAAAGAAAGAGGAACGCCCCCGGTGAAGTCGAGCACACGACGCAGCGTACTGCGATAGACGTGTGCCGTGCCGGGACGTCCCTCTTTCTCCAATTGGAGGATCAGGGCGGCCATATAGGCCGTCAAAGATTCTTTTCCTTTAACCATAACCATATGTGTTTAAAATGTAAAGGCAAAATAAGAAAAAGAACGGGAAATATCTTATTTTTGCAAAAACTATCAAACACCACAGTCATGAAATACCCCATCGGAATCCAGAGCTTTGACCGTATCATTGAAGACGGTTACGTCTATGTAGACAAGACAGAGCTAATCTACAATCTGACACACGAAAGCAGCATCTATTTCCTGAGCCGCCCCCGCCGCTTCGGCAAGAGCCTGCTCGTGTCCACGCTGAAGAACTATTACCTGGGCCGCAGGGAGCTGTTCCGCGGGCTGGCCATGGAGCGACTGGAAACGGAATGGGCCGTGCATCCCGTATTTCATGTGGACTTCAACAGCACGAACTTCACCAATCCCGGTGAACTGGAACAGAAACTGGATTTCTATGTCTCCCGTTGGATGAATCAATACGGTCTTCCGCCTGAAATCAAAGCATTGGGTATCGGCGACCGCTTCGTGGAGGTGCTCCGTGCCGCCCACGAGCGGACGGGACGCCGGGCCGTGGTGCTTATTGACGAATACGACAAACCGATGCTGGACGTGCTCGACGTGGACGCCTCGCTCGAGGACCGGCACCGCAACGTGCTCAAGGCCTTCTACTCCGTGTTCAAGGCAGCGGACGAGCACCTGCAGTTTGTGCTGCTGACGGGCGTGACGAAGTTCTCGCAGGTGAGCGTGTTCAGCGGTTTCAACCAGCCGAAGGACATCAGCATGGACGGGCGTTACGAGACGCTGTGCGGCATCACGCAGGACGAGATAGACCGTTATTTCCCCGAACCCATTGCCGACATGGCCGCGGACTACCGCTGTACGCCGGAGGAAATGAAGCAGCGGCTGAAGCTGCAGTACGACGGCTACCACTTCAGCGACCGGCTGACGGACGTGTACAATCCCTTCAGCCTGCTCAACGCGCTGGACAGCCGGCGGATATACGACTACTGGTTCCGTTCGGGCACACCCACGTACCTCATCCGCCTGCTCGCCCACTTCAACGAGAACATCAACGAGCTGACGGGCAAGTACTACCGCCCCGAAGAGTTCGTGGACTACAAGGCCGATGTGGAGCGTCCGCTGCCCATGATCTTCCAGAGCGGGTACCTGACTATCAAGAACTATAATTTTCAATTCAATACCTTCCTGCTGGACTTCCCCAACAACGAGGTGAAGAACGGCTTCCTGACGATGCTGGCCACGTCGTATCTGAAACCCCAAGAAGAAATGGGCACGTGGATACGCGACATGGTCATGACCCTTCAGGCGGGCGACACCGACCGCCTCCGCACCCTGTTCACCTCCTTCCTGGCCAGCATTCCCTACACATGCGGCGCAAGGAAAACGAAACCGAACGCGAACGCTACTTCCAGTACACGTTCTACCTCATCATGCGCCTGGTGAGTGTCTACACCGTCTACGTGGAGAAGGCGCAGAGTCAGGGACGCGTGGACTGTGTGGTAGAGACGCCACAGTACGTCTACATATTCGAGTTCAAACTGGACGGCACCGCCGCCGAGGCCCTGCAGCAGATCGAGGACCGCGGCTATGCCCGCGAGTATGCCACCGACACACGTAAGGTATATAGGATTGGCGCAACTTTCTCGTCGGAAACAGGAACCATCGGCGAATGGGAATGCCAATAATCAGTAACTGATCTTCACTCCCGCAAAATAGGAACGGGGCAGGCCGGGACCGTAGATGTAGCCGGAGTCGCGCAGCTTGCCCTGGTCGAAGTCTTTCTGATAGGCATTGAAGAGGTTCTGTACGCCGACATTCACCTGAAGGGTGATATCCTTGTAGAGGGTGAAGTCGTAAGCGGCCTTGAGGTTCATTTCCCAGAAACTGGGCGTAGTCTCGGCACGGTCTTTCTCGATGTAGCCGGCACGGTGTTCCACCAGCATGCTGCCCGTATAGGTGCCGGACAGGGCAATGCTCAGAGGTTTCACGGGACTGTAGGTCAGGGTCATGTAGCCATAGGTGTCGGGCGTGCGGAAGATGCGTTTCTCCAGGGGGACAGTTTCGTCATCACTCCACTGGCGGGCCTCCTTATACTCGGCCTTCTGCAGGGTAACACCCGCCTGAAGCTGAAGCGTAGTGAGCCAGGCCAGCTTGCCTTCGAGCGTCACGCCATAGACACGGGCTCCCTTCTCGTTGTAGCGTTCGTTTTTCAAGATGCCGTTTTCAGTACCGATTTCGCGCAGGGCAAACACGTCGGACAGATTGGTGTAGAAACCTTCGACCAACAGATTGCCCTGCAAGGCGCCCCAACGGTGGTACAGGTCGGCCGAAAGACTGACGCTGCGCGACTTCTCTTCACGCAGGTCCTTGGCCAGCTGGATCATGGATACGTTGCCACCCACATTCTCGACATGCAGGTCCTCGTCGAAGGCCTGCGGGGCACGGAAGCCCACGGAGTAGGCGGCACGCAGGTTAATATCTTTCGTGGGATTGTAGCGCAAGTTGACACGCGGACTGAAGATGACGTGGTCTATCAGATTGTGCTTGTCCAAACGTCCGCCTACAAGGAAACTCCAGTGGTCGTTCTTCCACTCGTTCTGCAGGAAGGCGCCGGCGATGCGCACCGTCTGGTCGATGTAACGGTTGTAGCCCCACATCTTGTCGTGCATGGCGTCCTGGTTGTACTCCACACCACCCGTCAGGTCGGCAGGCAGGAAGAGGCAGCGGTCGAAGTGGTAGACGTACTGCGAACCGACTACCCACGTCAAGTCCGTAGTGGCACCGTAGGCATTGAGCGAATGGTCGCCACCGTAGTAGCTGTCGCGGTCGATGTGCTGCATGGAGGCGTAGACATTGACTTTATGTTTCTCGTCGGGCGAGAAGTAGTCAAACTTCACGCTACCGCTGTTGATGCTGTGCTCGGTCTGCTCGGTAATGTCGGTCTCGTGGGGCGGACGGTCGAGCAGGTTACCGCCACGGCGGAACTCCTGCAGATGGTGGTACTCGAAGGTCAGCTTGGAGTAGGTACTGGTCTTGAGGAAGGAACGGAAGCCTACGGTCTGGTTGCGCAGCTTGGGCAGCTCGGTGAAGCCGTCGCCGTCGTAGTCGAAGCCGCTGCGCTGGCGGTTCTGCCCGAAGACATAGATGCCCGCCTTGTGGTTGTCGGTCACCAGCGAGGCGTTCATCGTCGTATTGTTGTCGAACGCAGAGAAGCCTCCTACACCCATAATCGTATGTCCCAGTTGGGCGGAGTTGCGCAGGGGTTCCTTGGTGATGATGTTGATGGTACCCGCAATGGCCGACGCGCCGAAGAGGGCCGAACCGCCTCCACGCATCACTTCCACACGTTCGATCATGTTGGCCGGTATCTGCTCCAACCCGTACACACCTGCCAGAGCGCTGAATACAGGACGCGAGTCTATAAGAATCTGGGTATAGGGACCGTCGAGGCCGTTGATGCGCACCTGCTGGAAACCGCAGTTCTGGCAGTTGTTCTCCACACGCACGCCGGGCTGGAAGTTCAGTCCCTGAGCCAATGTGGTAGAGTTGGTCTGTTCGAAGAGCTTGAAGTCCATGACGTTGACCAGCGTGGGGGCCAGGCGTCGGGTCGTCTCACTGCGGTTGGCGGTGACCACCACGCCGTCCAGCGCCACGAGGTCTTCCTCCAGTTCGAAATTCTCTTCCAGCGTGACGCCCTTCTTCAGAACGACTTCGCGTGTCAGTGTCTTGTAACCTACGGAGCTGACTTGCAACGTAAAGCGGCCTTCGGGCAGATTCTTCAGAAAATAGTGTCCGGTGGCATCGGTCAGGGTACCGATGGTGGTTCCTTTCAGGGAAACGGTAATATAAGAGAGGTGTTCTTTGGAATGTTTTTCCAATACATGTCCTACGATGTTGGCATCCGAACTCTTCAGTTCTTCGGCCATAAGAGTGGCGGGCAGCAATGCGCACAGCAGAGCCACCACAAGAAAGATATATTTTTTCATGTGTCTTCTATTTTAATAATTTGAATAAAGGAAATGATAGATGCATCTAAACAGATGCTCACCACAGATTATATCAACAAGGGAAGACACAAGCGGGAGGGGCACGCAGACGGATGCCGTCGTCCGGCCGACGCAGGCAGAGGCACGACGTACGCGCCACAACCAGCAAGCCCAACAGGACACAGAAGCAGGGAACGGCAACCAACAGCACAGGAACGGAGGAAGCCACATAGTGGTCGAGGAAGAAAATGGTCTCGGCCTGGCTCTCGGTGTGCTGATGACCGGTTTTGAAGGGATGCGAATGCACAATGATAACTCCGTTCACCACATGTGAGTGGGTGAACAGCGTAACTCCTCCCCAATACGTCAGGAACAGCAAGGGAAGAAAATACTTCATAATGCGGCGCAGTTTCTCCAAAAGCGTTTGTTTATGATTGATTGTGGCGGCAAAGATAATGGAAAAAACAGAAGCTATTCTAAGAAATCTGAAAAAAAAGTCGTCACTTTGCAACCTTGTGGGACGGATATTCCGTCTAACCAACAAAGAAAACAAAAAATAAGCAACGAATAAAAGACTGACGAATATGAAACGTATCCTTATCCTACTCGGCCTGATGGCCGCCACAAGCCTGGGCATGCAGGCCGAAAACAGAACCGTGACCGACACCGTAGACGGCAAGAAACGCGTCATCGAACTGCAAGACACCGTAATAAACGGACAACAGACTACCGACACCCTGAGCATCACTACCTACGAAGGCACCGACTCCAGCGAAGCCGACAGTGACGGCACCTACCGCCACCGCCACGACAGCAGCGGCCTGCAATGGGTGGGCTTCAACTTCGGCGAAGACGCACCGGAAACAATTGTTGCCCTGACAGCCATCATCTTCGTATTCGGCTTGCCCGCACTGCTCCTCTTCATCATCTTCTATTTCCGTTACAAGAACCGAAAGGCCAAATATCGCCTGGCCGAACAGGCACTGGCTGCCGGACAGCAGCTTCCACCCGAATTCTTCAAAGAAACCAAGGAAGGAGAAAGCAAAGACCTGCGCAGCCGGGGCATCAAGAATATCTTCCTGGGCATCGGACTTTTCATCTTTCTCTGGGCTCTTACAGGTGAATTCAGCCTGGGATGCATCGGGCTGCTCATCATGTTCACGGGTTTCGGACAGGTGACTATCTACTATACCCAGCCGGGACAGGACGACGGCAAGCCCTTCATCCGCATGGAGCGCGACGAAAAAACCGGCTACCGCTACATGAAAGTGGGCGGCATCGAGCTCCGCGACCAAACTGAAAAGAAAGATACTCCCGCCGCTGAAGACACAAACGAACCGAAAGAATGAGCCAACTCAATGACATATCGCTGATTGCACAAGTCGTGATGTTCCACAACAACCGCGCCTTCGACCAGCTGGTCAGGAAATACCAGTCGCCCGTGAGGCGCTTCTTCCTGAACCTGACCTGCGGCGACAGCGAACTGAGCGACGACCTGGCGCAGGACACCTTTATCCGTGCCTACACCAGCCTGGCTTCCTTCAAGAACCTGTCCAGCTTCTCCACCTGGCTCTACCGCATTGCGTACAATCAATATTATGACTATCTTCGCAGCCGGAAGGAGACAGACGACCTGGACACGACACGGGTAGACGCCCAATGCAGCGTGCGCCAGCCGGACACGGGCCTGCAGTCGGACCTGCACCGCGCACTGGCCACGCTGAGAGACATCGAGCGAACCTGCATCACCCTCTTCTACCTGGAGGACCAGAGCATAGACAAGATAGCAAGCATTACCGGATGCCCTACGGGAACCGTAAAAAGCCACCTTTCGAGGGCCAAGGAAAAGATGGCGACGTACTTAAAACAGAATGGATATGACGGAAAATAATGACAAGTTACTGGAAAGCTTCTTCGCCGGACAGCAACAAGAAGTGGCTGACAACGGCTTCACACGCCGCGTAATGCGCAGCCTGCCCTACCGTAGCAACCGCCTGGCACGCTTGTGGACAGCCGGAGGATTTACGCTGGCCGCCGTGCTGTTTGTTCTGCTGGACGGAGTGCAACTGGTGTGGGACACGCTACGCGAGACATTCACCACCACCCTGGAAAACGGCATGGCGCAGACAGACCCCAAATCGCTGGCACTGGCTGTCGTGGTACTGTTGTTCCTTATGTACAAAAAAATAGCTTCTTTGGCTTAAAAACAGCTTTTTTTCCTATACTCAGAACAATATTGTCCATGAGATGTTATATCTTTGCCCCCGCAAAAAACTAAAATGGCAAAGAGAGTTTTTATATATCACTTATTACTGACAACGGCATTATTATTCCTGACTGGACATACCGCTGCCCAGACTACCCCAAGCGACAGCATCGTCATGCACCGTCTGAAAGACATGGGCGCTCCGCTGACCTGCAATAACCGGGTAGAACTGCTGATGAGCGGCGATGAGAAATTCACCGACCTGTTCGAAGCGATCCGTGGCGCACGCCACCATGTCCATCTGGAATACTTCAACTTCCGTAACGACTCCATCGCCGGAGCTCTGTTCCGACTATTGGCCCAAAAGGTAAAGGAAGGCGTAGAAGTGCGTGCCCTGTTCGACGCTTTCGGCAATCTGTCGAACAACAAACCGCTGACCAAGAAACACCTGAAAGCCATCCGCGAGCAGGGCATCGAAATCGTGAAATTCGATCCCTTCACCTTCCCTTGGTTCAACCACGCCGCCCATCGCGACCACCGCAAGATCGTGGTCATCGACGGAAAGATTGGCTACACAGGAGGGATGAACGTGGCCGACTACTACATCAAGGGTCTGCCCAAGATCGGCGAATGGCACGACATCCACGCCCGTATCGAGGGTGATGCGGTCCGCTACCTGCAAGGTATCTTCCTGACCATGTGGAACCGCGAAACGGGACAACACATCGGCGGACCGGAATACTTTCCCGACACACCCCAGCTGCCGGACAGCATCGCGGAGGAGATCATGATCGTAGACCGTACCCCCCGCGAGACGCCACGCTCCATCAGCCGTGCGTACACGACTTCCATCCGTGAAGCCGACAGCCTGATACGCATCGTCAACCCCTACTTCGTGCCTACCAAGTCCATCAAGGAAGCCATCAAACATGCATTGAAGAAAGGAACAGAAGTGGAAATCATGGTTCCTTCGGTATCCGACGTACCCTTTACGCCTGAAGCCGCCTTCTACATCCTGCACAAACTGATGAAGAAAGGTGCCAAGGTGTATCTGTTCAACGGCGGCTTCCATCACTCTAAAGTAATGATGGTGGACGGTAGCTTCTGTACCGTGGGGACGGCCAACCTGAACAGCCGCAGCCTGCGCTACGACTACGAGACCAATGCCTTCATCTTCGATCCCGAAACGACGGCTGAACTGACTGAAATGTTCAACAGAGACAAACAGAACAGTACGCTGATGACGCCCGAATATTGGAAAGAACGGTCGGCGTGGAAGAAGTTTGTAGGATGGTTTGCCCATCTGTTCACACCGTTCCTCTGAAAAAATCCATCCCGCAGGTTCTTCTTTCTTTGCCTAAAAAGGTTACCTTTGCATCCAAATAAAGAAGTTACGCCATGAAACAATATTTAGACCTGCTCAACCGCATATTGACCGAAGGCGTCGAGAAGAGCGACCGAACCGGCACGGGCACCATCAGTGTGTTCGGCCATCAGATGCGCTTCAATCTGGACGACGGCTTTCCCTGTCTCACTACCAAGAAGCTACACCTGAAGTCCATCATCTACGAACTGCTCTGGTTCCTCCGGGGCGACACCAACGTGAAGTACCTGCAGGAGCACGGCGTGCGCATCTGGAACGAATGGGCCGACGCGGACGGTGACTTGGGACATATCTACGGCTACCAGTGGCGCTCGTGGCCCGACTATCAGGGCGGCTTCATCGACCAGATCAGCGAAGCGGTGGAAACCATCAAGCACAATCCCGACTCACGCCGCATCATCGTGAGTGCCTGGAACGTGGGCGACCTGAACAACATGAACCTGCCGCCCTGCCACGCCTTCTTCCAGTTCTACGTGGCCGACGGGCGCCTGAGCCTGCAACTGTACCAACGCAGTGCGGACACTTTTCTGGGCGTACCGTTCAACATCGCCTCGTATGCCTTGCTGCTGCAGATGATGGCACAGGTGACGGGCCTGAAGGCAGGCGACTTCATCCACACGCTGGGCGACGCACACATCTACCTGAACCACCTGGAGCAGGTGAAACTGCAGCTGACGCGCGAACCGCGTCCCCTGCCGCAGATGAAAATCAATCCGGACGTGAAGAGTATCTTCGATTTCCAGTATGAGGACTTCGAGCTGGTAAACTACGATCCGCATCCACATATTGCAGGCAAAGTATCCGTTTAACACCCCAAAAACGAAAAAAACATGATCAGCATCATAGCCGCCGTAGACCGCCGCATGGCCATCGGTTACCAAAACAAACTGCTTTTCTGGTTGCCCAACGACCTGAAACGCTTCAAGGCACTGACTACGGGACATACCATCATCATGGGCCGCAAGACCTTCGAATCGCTCCCCAAAGGCGCCCTACCTAACCGACGCAACATCGTACTCTCGTCCAACGCTGCTACTAGCTGCCCGGGTGCGGAAGTTTTCACCAGCCTGGAGGAAGCCCTAAGCCACTGCGATACCGACGAAGAGGTCTATATCATCGGCGGCGAAAGCGTCTACCGGCAAGCCCTGCCGCTGGCCGACCGGCTCTGTCTGACAGAGATAGACGCGGAAGCTCCGCAAGCGGATGCTTACTTCCCGCAGGTACAGCCTGAGATATGGCACGAAAAAAACAGGGATGCTCATCCTGCCGATGAAAGACATCCCTGTCCGTATGCCTTTGTAGACTATGTCAGGACTAATGCCTGACAGGGTCACTGATTCCACTTCGCTCAATCTTCTTCCGGATCTTCGTCTTCGATCAGAATCGGCATCTGGCGCTTAATCACTTCGTGGAAGGAAATCAAGGTTTCCGTCCGCGCCATACCTAGCGGCTGCAGTTTTTCCTGAATAATATTCTGCAGGTGACGGTTGTTGCGTGCATAAAGCTTGATGAACATGTCGTACTTGCCGGTAGTGATGTGACACTCCACAATCTCGGGAATATTCTCCAAAGCCTTGATAACTGCATCTGACGATGAAGGATCTTTCAAATAGATACCGATGTACGCACACGTTTCATAACCGATCTTTTCGGGATCAATAATGTATTCCGATCCTTTCAGTATTCCCAAATTGGTAAGTTTCTGTATGCGTTGATGGATGGCTGCACCTGATACATTGCAGGCACGCGCCACTTCCAGGAAAGGGATACGAGCATTGTCAGCTATCAGTTTCAAAATCTGCTCGTCCAAAGTATCCAATTGATGATGTCCCATTTTTTTATTCTTATAATTATAATAATCCAAATTATCAGGCTGCAAAGTTAGCATTTTTTTCAGCAAAAAAGAGTGAGATTGTTACTTTTCTTGTATATATATGATAAAAGCTGTATCTTTGTGTTTCCCATAAAAAGAATAAGTGATGAAAAAATATGCATGCATGCTCATCCTGCTACTAACAGTCGGCACACTGGTTGCGCAGGACTTTTCGCAGTATTTTACGGACAAGACGCTCCGTGTGGATTACTTCTTTACCGGCAACGCCGAACGCCAGGAAATCTGGGTAGACGAGTTGGCGGTACTGCCCGGCTGGAGCGGGCGCAAGCACAATCTGGCCCAGCTGCCACTCACCGGCTACGGACAGATAACGGTTCGTGACCTGGAAAAAGGGACCGTCATCTACCGCACGTCTTTCTCTACTCTCTTTCAGGAATGGCTGGAGACAGACGAAGCCCGCAAGATACAAAAAGGCTTCGAAAACACGTTTTTACTGCCCTATCCCAAGCAACCGGTCGAAGTGGAAGTAACCCTCCTCGACAAACGCCTGAAACCGAAAGCCAGCATGAAGCATACGGTAGATCCTGCCGACATCCTGATCCATCCGAAAGGATTCAGCGACGTGACACCCCATAAATATCTGATGCAAAGCGGAAGCGCTGACCGGTGCATCGACGTAGCCATCCTGGCAGAGGGCTATACGGAAGCCGAAATGGAAACATTCTACCGTGATGCAGCCACAGCTTGTGAAAGTTTGTTCGGACATGAACCGTTCAAGTCGCTGAAAAACCGTTTCAACGTAGTGGCCGTAGCCAGCCCGTCGAAAGACAGTGGCGTCAGCATCCCACGCCTGAATGACTGGAAACAAACCGCTTTCAGTTCACATTTCAGCACGTTCTACTCTGATCGCTACCTGACAACATCGCGCGTGAAGTCTATACACGACGCACTGGCCGGCATACCTTACGAACATATCATCATCCTGGCCAACACAGACGAATATGGCGGTGGAGGTATCTACAACGCCTATACACTAACCACTGCCCACCATCCGATGTTCCGCCCCGTAGTGGTACACGAATTCGGACACAGCTTTGCCGGACTGGCCGATGAATACTTTTATGACGACGACGTTATGACGGATACATACCCGTTGGACGTGGAACCATGGGAGCCCAACATCAGCACCCGCGTTGACTTTGCATCGAAATGGGAGGATATGCTCGGTAAGGAAACCCCGATCCCCACCCCGACAGCCGAAAGCGAACGTTATCCGGTAGGCGTCTACGAAGGGGGAGGTTATTCCGCGAAAGGCATCTATCGCCCGGCTGACAACTGCCGGATGCGCACCAACGAATATCCAACGTTCTGCCCCGTCTGCCAACGGGCCATCCAACGGCTGGTTGAATTTTATACAGAATAAAGAAAATCATCTTACATCCATAAACAAACCATACATGATTACACTGCAACGCATTACTACCTCTGACCGGGAGCTGTATGCTTTTCTGGAAGAACTGATGACACGTTCGTTCCCAGCAGACGAATATAGAGACCTGAACGAACTGAGAGATTTTACGGATCACCGCACGCACTTCTATAACAATATCGTGCTGAACGACGGATGCCCCATTGGCCTTATCAGCTACTGGGACTTCGACGACTTCTATTATGCCGAACATTTCGCCATAGATCCGGCCCAAAGAAACGGTGGATACGGCAAGGCAGTGCTGCAACACTTGTGCACGATTCTGGACAAACCGATCGTACTGGAAGTGGAGATGCCCCAAGAAGAAATGGCACAACGACGAATAGGATTCTACCAACGGAACGGCTTCACGCTGTGGGAAAACGAGTACTACCAGCCTCCCTATAAAGCGGGTGACAGTTTCCTGCCCATGCGCCTGATGGTACATGGAGCACTGGACAGCCAGAAAGATTATGAGAAAGTAAAGCAAAGAATCTATCGGGACGTGTACAACGCCCTCTGACACAGCACTTTGTGAGGGTATAACACAGTGCTTCATGACAAGGTAACACAGTGCTTCGTGAGCCCCTCATGAAGTGCTGAGTGAGAGCCTCATGCAGTGCTTCGTCAAAGGCACAGGTTATACATTATAAACAAGCTACACGTAACTTGCAGAACAAATATTCCAATAGTTTGGGAAACAAAAAAGGGCATATCCCCAAAAAGATATGCCCTTTTTCAATATCTATCTCAAACCATTACTGACGCGGTTGCGCAGAATAGTTAATCTTCAATGCATAAGCTTGACGGAGAGCCTCCTTGACTTCAGTAACAATACCCATCTTGGTGTCCTGGTCGATTTTCAGAGAGACAGTCATATTCGGCTGGTCTTCCTCTTTCATACTAGCACGTTCACCGTTGATGTAATCGTATACTTCAGATACCTCGGCAAAAGCGTCATTCAACTGGATACGGCTTTCTTCACCCAGCTTCGCACGAAACTCTTTCGTCGGTTTTCCTACATAAATAAACGTTACCAACGATTTTTTCTCAAGTTTCTCCAATTCAGTAGCTTGCGGAGCTCTAAACTCAACCTTCAAAGTAACCTCACGCATGGTTGTTACAATCATGAAGAAGAACAACAATGTGAAAATAAGGTCAGGCAGTGAAGAAGTGTTCAAGGCGGGCATGCCGCGCTTACCTGTTTTATTAAATTTTCCCATTACTTCTTTTCTCCATACTTTTTAGGTTCCGCCTCAGAAATCACCTGAGGATAAATCTCACGTATTGCTTCCTGCTGGTCTTCACCCAAGTCTGCATAGTTCTTTCCCCACTTCTGCTGGGCAAGTTCATTACGCAACTCGTTATAAGCAGCTACCAACTCATTTTGTACAGCAATATATGCCTTGTAGCTTGTACCACGGTCGCAACGCAAAGATACCACGTGGCGTTTGGTCACCATCTGTGTACCAAAGAAGGGGACTTCCACTGCCACCTTCTCCGGCAAACTCTCGTCGTTCGTCGGATTAGCAATGAATTCCTTCGCCTTGTCACGCAATTGGTCTACACTGATAAACTCGCTACCGCACATCAACTCGTCTCTAAAGTTCACGAAGACCTGCAAAATGTTGCGTTCCTTAATATCAGCATCTTCCTTTTTCTGGTCTGGCCGTGGAGGCTCGGGCAAACGTCTTGCCAAACCACGGTCAGTATCCATAGAGGTAGTAAGCAAGAAGAACAGCAACAAGATGAAAGCCATATCCGCCGTAGAACTTGAGTTGACTTCGGGAACGGTTCTTTTCTTTCTAGCCATATTAATTCCTCTTACTTGATTTATTTAAACTTTTTGGCAGCGCCAAATCCTATCATTAATAGAATCATCACACCTACTTCTATGTAAAGTGTATATATAAACATATCGGTCAATTTCAACCAGAAAGGAACGTTCTCTGTACCTTCATATCCCGGTATGGCCAAAGGTGTTGCATCACCCGCAGCCCATGTTACAACCAATACAACAACGAGCAAGGCAATACCAACCAATGATTTAAGAGCAGTCTTAGGAGAATCTGCGAACGTGGAGCCAAATTGATAAACGACACCAACAACAATAGCTATAACTCCCAACACAAACAAAATATAATTCCAATACAGGATAGCGTCCGTGTAAAGCGGCTCTGACAGCGAAGGGTCAGCCACCACACGCTGATCCATTGGGGTTTCTCCACCGAAGAAGAACAAGCCCAGGATGATCAGTGTAATGAGGAGCATTACAGACAGGATAAATCCTGAAACCCTTTGTATTTTAAATTTCTTCATCTTGCAATAAGATTATTATTTTTTGTACTTCAGTTCATATTTCACAACCATATCCAACAGCGTTACAGAAGAATCTTCCATATCACTGGTCAGAGCTTCAATCTTAGACAGGATGTAGTTGTAGAATACCTGCAGAATCAAGGCTGCGATCAAACCGAAGATAGTCGTAATCAAGGCCACTTTCATACCACCAGCAACGACCGTCGGAGAGATATCACCTACCTGCTGGATCTTATCGAATGCTTGCACCATACCGATCACAGTACCCAAGAATCCCAAAGACGGGCTCATTGCGATGAACAGCGTAATCCAAGAGCAACCTTTTTCCAAGTAGCCAGCCTGTACACCACCGTAAGAAACTACTGATTTCTCAACAACGTCCAAGCCTTGATCCAATCTCATCAGACCTTGGTAGTAGATAGAAGCGATAGGACCGCGGGTGTTACGTGCAATATCCTTAGCACCTTCTACATCACCTTTTTCCATAGCTGCTTCAATAGCGGCCATGAACTTCTTCGTGTTGATTTCGGCCAAGCTCAGATAAATGATACGCTCGATGCAGAAAGCCAAACCGATAACCAATGCAATAGAAATAAAACTCATGAAGAATGCAGAACCTTCGATATATTTGATCTTCAGTTCCTTGTGAATACCACCTTCTTCTACTACTACAGGAGCAGCAGCCTCGTCAGCAGCAGCTTCTACTGCGGGAGCAGCCTGTTCTGTTTGTTCCGCTGCAGGAGCATCCTGAGCTTTAGCAAGTTGAGTTGAGCCAAATGTTAAGACTCCCATCACAGCAACAATTGCAAAT
>ENA-OPBW01000104-OPBW01000104.1-human-gut-metagenome-genome-assembly--contig:-NODE-104-length-77945-cov-16.797124_pt1 | contig 77945 bp, 84 predicted proteins | sample MGYA00241070_ERZ501456 | MGnify/ENA primary metagenome ERZ501456 (study PRJEB25962, sample SAMEA2042624) | human gut metagenome | biome: human gut; feature: human-associated habitat; material: faeces...
TGATGGACAAAAATGTTTTAATTATTTTGTGTGTCTACTTGACACAAGCTGATCAGACGAAGCGCTTTTTTTATGAATAAATTATAGTGGAACTATCGCAGAAGCGACATTCCAGAATACTTCAAAGATACTGTTTCTAAACATATACAAAGGAACATCCAAAATTCCCGAGAATAAGACTGCGATAAAAATGAAATAGAAGATCTGTGATCCCTGGATAAAACGATAATATTGATCATCTGGCAAAAAGGAGAACAAGATCTTTGAACCATCCAGCGGTGGTATTGGAATCAAGTTAAAGATCCCAAACGCAATAGAGATACTTGATGTACCAATTAAACATGAGGCAACAAAATCACCTATTGTAGTTCCTAATAAAAAACCAGGAGCAAATTTTACCAGCAGCATATAGATAACCAAAACCAAAAAAGCTAAGATAAAGTTTGCCAAAGGGCCGGCAAAGCTTGTCCAAATAATTCCCGTTTTTTGATCTTTATAATATCTTGAATCAATAGGTACCGGTTTGGCCCAACCAAACCCGAAAAACATCAAACAAAGCATCCCTAACCAGTCAATATGCCTAAAAGGATTTAAACTTAAACGTCCTTCTAACTTCGCTGTTGGATCACCCATCCAATATGATACAAGAGCATGTGCCATTTCATGCACTGACATAGCCAGGACAACCGCAACGATACGAACAAGGATCGAAGTTATATCAAATCTAAGCATACTATACGTTAAATCTGAAGTGCATTACATCGCCATCCTGCACGACATAATCCTTTCCTTCTAAACGAAGTCTACCGGCTTCTTTGATGGCATGTTCACTTTCTAATTCATCAATATCTTCAAATCGGTATACTTCTGCACGAATAAATCCTTTTTTGAAATCGGTATGAATAACTCCCGCACAATCTGGAGCTTTCATGCCTTTTTTAAATGTCCAGGCACGACATTCATCTTCTCCAGCCGTTAAGAATGTACAAAGGTTTAATACAGAATAGGCTTTTTGGATCAATAGATCAAGACCACTTGAATCCACACCAAGTTCATTTAAGAATGCGGTCTTTTCCTCTTTATCCAATTCCGATAATTCTTCTTCCATTTTGGCACATAACGCAACAACTTCATTATTCTGTGAACTTGCATATTCTACCAACTGGTTATAATACGCATTGGCTGATGGATCCATGACACCTTCTTCATCCAAATTGGCAACATAGATCATCGGTTTTGCTGTCAACAAATTATACCCTTTCAAAATGATGGCTTCATCTTCATCCACTTCTAATACACGTGCTGGTTTTCCTTCTTCCAACAACGGTTTTAAGCGATTCAATAAAGCCATCTCGGCAACTGCATCTTTATCTTTCGTTGTTTTCGATTTCTTTTCAATCTTTCCAATACGATTTTCAACTGTCTGTAAGTCCGCTAAATTCAATTCAAGATTGATGATTTCCGCATCACGAACAGGATCCACACTGTTTTCGACATGAGTGATATTCGCATCATCAAAACAACGAACCACATGACAGATCGCATCTGTTAATCGAATATTTGATAAGAACTGGTTCCCCAATCCTTCTCCTTTGCTGGCACCTTTTACAAGACCGGCAATATCTGTAAATTCAAATGTAGTATAAATCGTTTTCTTAGGATGAAAGATCTCAACAAGACGATCGATCCTTGCATCCGGCACTTCTACGACACCTACATTGGGTTGAATTGTCGCAAAGGGATAATTTGCGGCTTCTACCTGACTTTTTGTAATAGCGTTAAACAGAGTAGATTTCCCAACGTTAGGAAGACCTACGATTCCAGCAGTTAATGGCATATTTCTAACTTCCTTTCACTTCTTCATGAACGACTACTTTTTTCAGCTTCTTTTCAAACTTTTGCCTAGGCATCAAAACACTTGCTCCACAACCTAAACATTTGATTCGAATATCCGCACCCATACGAATGATCTTCCATTGTTTTGATTTATGGCAAGGATGTTCTTTTTTCATCTCAACGATGTCATTTAGACCATATTCTTTTTCGTTCATCCATTTTTCCTTTCTTTATTGTGATATGACTCCAATGTATTTTCTAACAACATACATACAGTCATTGGACCTACTCCTTTAGGAACAGGCGAGATAGCTTTCACTTTATCACAAACGTCATCAAAGTCAACATCTCCACAAAGTTTTCCATTCTCCATTCGATTGATTCCAACATCGATTACAACGGCTCCGTCCTTGATCCAATCAGATTTGACCATTTTTGGCTGTCCAATAGCTGCAACTAGTATGTCCGCTTTCGATGTGATGGTTTTAATATCTTTTGTCTTTGAATGCACTATTGTCACCGTTGCATTTTTATTTTGCAATAACAAAGCCAGCGGTTTTCCTACAAGGTTGCTTCGTCCTAATACAACAGCATTCATACCAGAAAGATCATCTAAACCAATGCTTTCTAACATCGCCATTACTCCTTTAGGCGTACATGGAATAAAACCACTTCGATTTGTCAATAAAGCACCTGCATTTACCGGATGTAAACCATCCACATCTTTTAAAGGACTGATCTTATCAATAACAGCCTGCTCATTTAAATGTTTTGGCAAAGGAAGCTGAACAAGGATCCCATCTACCGTATCATCTTCATTTTGCTGCTGCACGACATTCTCTAATTCCTGCTGTGAAATATCTTCTGACAGCACGATCGTCTTGTTTTCCATTCCAATGGATAGACAAGCTTTTTCTTTGGAACGCACATAAGACTGGCTTGCCGGGTTGTTTCCTACTAAAATTACCGTCAGCAAAGGAAGTCGTTTATTTTCCTTTTTTAATGTTTCGATTTCTGCTTTCATCTTCTCTTTAAAAGAAGCTGCAAGTTCATTACCATAAATAATCATCCAAATAACTCCTTACTATCCAAAACGATCGTAACCGGTCCATCATTTAACAATTCAATTTTCATATCTGCACCAAAAACACCCGTTTCAACATGTACTTCTTTTTTTAGCTCTTGATTAAAATAATCATATAAAGGTATCGCAACATCTGGTTTTGCTGCATCAATAAAGCTTGGGCGATTTCCTTTCTTCGCATTTGCATATAAAGTAAATTGACTAATTGATAAAACAGAACCAGAAATATCTTTTAGAGATAAGTTCATCTTTCCTTGTTCATCCGAGAAAACACGAAGCTTGACAATCTTTTGGACCATCTTATTCACAATTTCAGATGTATCTTCCTGACAAAAGCCAACCAATGCTAAATAACCATCTTCGATCTTTCCTGTAACAGTTCCATCAATTGTACAAGATGCATGACGTACTCTTTGTAAAACAACTCGCATTATTTTTCCTCCAATAGGCAAACAGCCATAGAGAGAATTCCTTCTTCATTTCCTACAAAGCCAAGTTTTTCTCCACGAGTTGCCTTAATTGATATCTTATCTACATTACAATGCAGAATCGATGCGATATTTTCTCGCATTTTTTGAATATGAGGTGCCATCTTAGGCTTTTCAGCCAATATAGTTGAATCAATATTACCAATCTTATAGCCCTTTTCATCCATTAAGTGATATACATGTTCCAACAATATCATGCTTGAAACACCTTTATACTTTGGATCTGTATCTGGAAAATGTTTTCCCAGATCACCTAAAGCTAAAGCACCTAGGACACTTTCCATGATCGCATGGGTCAAAACATCCGCATCGGAATGCCCCAGCAAACCTTTTTCGTGTTTGATCTTAACTCCACCTAGTATTAAATCTCTTCCATTACATAGCTGGTGGATATCCACTGCCTGCCCTATACGCATATCTTTACTCCCAAACGACTTTAGATGTACGTGGTTTTCTTGGTGCTATTTCACCATCAGAATAGCCTAGAATACAATTACCAATTCCCTCATATTCTTCCAAGCCCCATTTTTTCAACAACTCTTTTCCCTCTTCGGTTTCAAACACTTCTTTAGCACGATGAATCCAACAACTGGACACTCCCAAAGAATTGGCTGCCAGCATCAAATTCTCCATAGCCAAAGAACCATCGTAAACATGTGTACGCACATCTTTTTTCCCGAATACAATAATCACACAATCCGCATGATAAAAAGGATCTGTATCCGCCTGCATAATAGATGCATTTAATTTAGAGATCGTATTCATCATTTTCTTATCTTGAACAACGACAAAAGCATATGCCTGACGATTCATACCACTCGGCGCCATTTGTCCTGCCGCTACGATTTTTTCTAATACGTCTTTGGGAACTCTTTGTTCCTTGTAGGATTTACAACTTCTTCTTTCTATGATATTTTCATATGCTTGATTCATAACTTCTCTCCTTTAAAAAAAGCCTGACTATAAAGTCAAGCTTAACGACATACTTGGATAAACTGTGGAGCACCACCTGGAATGTATACAGACTCAATTACTGTACGTCCATTGTAGTTTCCATGCACGGCTAAACCGTTTCCAATATAGATAGCGATATGATCGACACCACGTCCTCCGTTATTATAGTAAATCAAGTTACCTGGCTGAGGATCATTTGTATAATATCCATACATACCAGCATATTCATCTGGCCATAACTGGTAGGCATCTGATACACCAGCTAATGCAAGAGCCTGTTGAACAACCTGTGTACACCATTGTCCATCTGTAACCCCTACTAACGTCTGCGCTGCAGCAGCAATACGTGCGTTTAAATCGGCATAAGGATTTGTTGGTGTAGTTGGTTCCGTTGGTGTTTCTGGAACAGTTGGTTCAACTGGTGTAGTAGGAGTTTCTGGAGTACTTGGAGTCTCAGGTTCAACTGGTGTAGTTGGTTCAGCTGGAGTTTCCGGCGTACTAGGTTCTTCTACTGGAGTTGATGGTTCTGCAGGAGTTTCTGGTTCAACTGGTGTTGTCGGTTCTTCTGCTGGAACTTCCTCAACTGGTGTTGTAGGCTCTGCTGGAACTTCTTCAGCAGGAGTCTGTGTTTCTGTAGTATTATCCACTGGAGTTTCAACAACTTCCTGTGTATTCTTCTCTTCTTCTTGTTTCTGTACTTCTTTTACAACGGCTTCTTTTGCAACATTAGCTACTGTTTCCTGAACATCCCCCGAAATGTTAGAAGAAACACTAGCAACTACCGCTTTCTGTGTAGTTTCTTTTTCAATTGTTCCGTCATCTTCAGAGAAATAATAACTCTTTCCTTCGATTTCTTCCCAACCTTTTGCTACGGTAGCGTCTTCTTTAATATACTTATCGCCATGCCATCCTGGTTCTGTTTCCATTGCATATACAGTTGCAACAACTGGGAAACAAGATGCTACACAAAGTACGGCTGCTACTTTTTTACCATTGTTTTCAACATAATTCATAGCTATTCCCCCTATTTATATCCGATGATTCAAAAATACTTTAACACAAAAAAAAAGTACATTCAACCTTTAAAAGAAAGATTGTTTGTACTTTTTAGGAAAATCCTTTTAAAAACTATTTAGTTTTTTCAATAATATCGATAAAGCTTGCTTCTTTTAAACTAGCTCCGCCAATCAATGCACCATCGATATCTGGGCAAGCCATGTATTCAACGATGTTTTCTGGTTTAACACTTCCACCGTACTGAACACGTACGTTTTCAGCAGCTTCTTCACCATACATAACTTTTACCTGATCTCGAACGATAGCACAGCATTTCTGAGCATCTTCTTTTGTAGCTGATTTACCAGTACCAATAGCCCAGATTGGTTCATAAGCAATAACCATGCTTCCTACGCATTTAGCGCAAAGGTCTGCCAATGATCCAGTTAACTGATCACGGATAACTTTTTCTGTTTCACCTGCATCGTACTGAGCTTCTGTTTCACCGATACAAAGAATTGGTGTGATACCAGCCTTTAATAGGCGTTTAGCTTTTTTGTTAACTGTTTCATCAGTATCACCAAACATCTGACGACGTTCAGAATGACCGATAATGCAGTATTTAATTCCGATTTCTTCTAGCATAGGAACGCTTACTTCACCCGTGAATGCTCCTGAATCTTCCCAGTGGCAGTTTTCAGCAGCAACGATCAAGTTTTTAGCATTGTCCTGAGCTGTTCTTAAATCTGTAAATGGACATCCAATTCCATAAGTAGCATTTTCGCTTGCAGCAACTGCATCAACAGCTTCAAAGAAAGCTTTTGTTTCTGCGTTGTTTTTATTCATTTTCCAGTTTCCAACAATAATTGGTTTTCTCATAATTCGTTATCTCCTTATTTCTCGCTGATGATTGCGATACCAGGTAATGTCTTACCTTCCATATATTCTAATGAAGCTCCTCCACCAGTTGATACGTGAGAGAACTTATCAGCATATCCTAATTGTTTAGCAGCAGCAGCTGAATCACCACCACCGATTACAGTGATTGCATCAGGAAGTTCTGAAATAGCCTGGCAAACCAATTCAGTACCTTTTGCGAATTTCTTCATTTCGAATACACCCATTGGGCCATTCCATACAACTGTTTTAGCACCAGCTAATGTTTCTTTGAACAATTCAACAGAAGCAGGACCAATATCTAGACCCATCCATCCTTCAGGGATTTCACCAGATTTGCAAACCTGAGTGTTAGCTTCTTCGCTGAATGCATCTGCGCAAACATTGTCTACAGGCAATACTAATTTATCGCCAGCTTTTTCTAAGTATTCTTTTGCAAGATCTAATTTGTCATCTTCTACCAATGATGTACCGATTGATCCGCCTTTAGCTTTCATGAATGTATAAGCCATTCCACCACCAATGATAACTTTATCAGCTTTCTTCAACAAGTTATCGATAACATCGATCTTGCTGGAAACTTTTGAACCACCGATGATCGCAACAAATGGATGAGCTGGTTCATCAACAGCTTTTCCTAACATTGTTACTTCTTTTTCTACCAAGAAACCAAGACCGTTTTCTTTGATATTTGTTGGGATACCAACTGTAGAAGCATGAGCACGGTGTACTGAACCAAATGCATCTTCTACGAATACTTCACCAAGGCTAGCCCAGTAAGCACCTAATTCAGGATCGTTTTTGCTTTCACCTTTTTCATAACGTGTATTCTGCATTAAAACGATTTCACCTTCATTTAATGCGTTAACTGCTTCTTCCAATTCTGGTCCACGTGTAACAGGGCAGAAAGAAACTTTTGTTTCAGGAAGTAATTCCTGTAAACGTACAGCTACACATTCCAAGTTGTTTTTAGCTTTGTCTTCTTCTGTCTTTACTTTTCCAAGGTGAGACATAAGAACAACTTTCGCCTTATTTTCAACCAAGTATTTAATTGTTGGCAACGCCATTACAATACGGTTGTCATCTGTAATTACTCCGTCTTTTCTAGGTACGTTAAAATCGCAACGTACAATGACCTTTTTACCGGCAACATCAAGGTCTTTTACAGTTCTTTTAGCCATTTAAATTCCTCCTATTGTTTTTTTACGCACATTTATTATAACACTACACATTTTTATTGACTAGTTTTTCACAAGCAATTTTATCAAAGTTTAACACTTATCTTCGTATATTTTATCAATATTAAAACGAGCATCCATCAATGCTCGCCAAGAGTTGTATGATTTGATTTTTTAAACTGAACCCATTCTCTTCTCGAAACATGAAAACTATGACCATTTATCAGTTTTATTTCATGTCTAGCATGATCGATCGCAATGATCTTATCTTTATTTACGATACAGTTACGATTGATACGCCAAAATCGAGAAGATAGAATATTTTTAAGTTCAATCAAAGTACGATAAGAAAGTCGAATTCTTTTTTCATGATCTAATTCAAGATACATAAATCCATCCTCCAAATAACAATACATCATCTTATATTCAGGAACTCGCACCAATTGACGCTCGCTCTTTAACTCATAAATCTTATGTATCTGCATTAAATTCCTTATTTTTTGTAACTTTATATAGATCTTATCTTCAATTTGATTCTTTAATACATATCCAAGAACATTCACACCATAGGCATCTTCCATATAATTACGGTTCATTGCCAGATAAATGATATACGTAAAAGGCTGTGGATGTGAATTTATACATTTTAGACCTTTTAAACCTATCGTATCAATATCGGCCAATAAAGCATCATGATAACGACCACAATTTTGATATCCATTTAAATCTTCATATACATCTATATTGGCAATCGAATACTCTTTCTCAATAACTCGTAACAGTTTTTTCAAAAATACAAAATGATCACACACAATAGCTAACTTCATATTTTCCCCTTAGTTGTTTTTAAATACTGTAGTGAAAATATTATATAGCCGCAAACGCTTTTTCACAAGAACATTATTTCATAGTACTGTGAAGTTTTTTTATATTAAAAAACAGGCAATGCCTGTTATTTATGATAGTTACGATTATTATTGATCATAAAAGCTCGATAAATCTGTTCCAAGATCAAAACACGAGTCATTAGATGCGTAAATGTTAGATCCGATAGCTTCCATCTTAGATTAGCTCTTTGTACCAGACTTGTCGAAGGACCTAAAGATCCCGCAATTACAAACACGATGTTTGACTGCGTGCTCATCAAAGAATCCAGTTTTTGTGCAAAGCTTTCACTTGTGAACATTTCACCATGTAAATCTAATAAGACAACAAAATCATTGACCTTAATTTTTTCCAGCACTCTGGAAGCTTCTTTATCTTTTATGATCTGCATCTCTTTTTCGCGCTCAGCATGTTCATTGGATTCGTCTTTTACTTCGATCACTTCACATTTACAAAAAGCTGACAATCTTTTTAAATATTCAGCTTCCTGTAATTTCAGGGCTTTATCCTTGTTCTTGCCAATGGCAATGATCTTGATCAAAATGTTGCCTCCGCTGGATGATCCTGAGTAAGTTTTAATACTTCTTCTCTTATCTTTTTAGCAAACTCTTCATCTTTTGATTTTAAAACTTGTATCATAAGATCTGTCACTTTTTCAAATTCTTTTTCTTTAAATCCTCTTGTAGTCATAGCCGCCGCACCTAAACGAATTCCAGATGTGACAAATGGTTTTTGTGTATCATATGGAATCGTGTTTTTGTTGCAGGTAATTCCAGCAAGATCTAACAATCTTTCCGCTTCTTTTCCTGTCATGCCAATGCTGCCTAATACATCCACCAGCAACAAGTGATTATCACTGCCACCTGAAACAAGACGGAAACCAGCTTCTTTAAATCCTTTGCACATCACCTGCACATTTTTTAGAGTCTGTTCCATATATGATTTGAATTCAGGTTGGCTTGCCTCATATAAACAGACACCTTTAGCTGCGATCACATGTTCTAAAGGACCTCCCTGCATTCCCGGAAATACTTTTGAATCCAATTTTTTGGCAAACTCTTCTTTGCAGAAAACCATCCCTCCACGCGGACCACGAAGTGTCTTATGAGTCGTCGTTGTCACAAAATCAGCATATGGAATTGGGCTTGGATGAAGACCTGTTGCCACCAAACCTGCAATATGCGCCATATCCACCATTAAATAAGCATTCACTTTCTTGGCAATCTCACTAAACCTTTTAAAATCGATGATTCTAGGATAAGCACTTGCCCCAGCCACGATTAACTTAGGTTGTGTTTTAATTGCCAATTCTTCAAGCGCGTCATAATCGATCAATTCTGTTTCAGGATCTACATTATATGCGACAAACTTATAAAGCGTTCCTGAAAAGTTCAAAGGATGTCCATGTGTTAAATGTCCACCGGCAGCCAGATCCATCCCCAGCACAACATCCCCTGGTTGCAACAAGGTATTATAAACAGCCATATTAGCCTGTGAACCTGAATGAGGCTGTACATTGGCATGCTCTGCCTTAAATAGTTCTTTAGCACGCTGGCGTGTCAAATCTTCAGCCTGATCCACATAAACACATCCACCATAATATCTTTTGCCTGGATACCCTTCTGCGTATTTGTTGGTCAAAACACTTCCTTGTGCTTCTCTTACTTCTTTTGAAACAAAATTTTCACTGGCAATCAGCTCTACATTTTGTTTTTGTCTTTTTGCTTCCTTATCTATAATAGAAAACATTGCTGTATCTCTCATGCTTTTTCCTCCTGTTTTCTAGTATTCTATCACTTCAAGGTCATTTGACAAAGAAGGATCTTCTGCAAGTTGTTCAAGAACATTACCCTGCAGATCACTTAAATACCATGTTCCATCTTGATTCAGCCCTAAATAATACGTTGTTGTCTCTTCTTTTCTTTGAACCAATACAACATCATTGTATTCTAGATTTACACTGGTCTTTGTTTTAGTATCATAAGATAGATATCCTTGATCATTATGAATAACTATATAATTAGACATTGTATAGATCACATCATCAATATTCTCAATAACCACATTATCATTTTCATCAATCAGTGATCCATCTTTGATCGTAAATCCATTTAAGAATGGTTCATTCAACTGATTCATGGTTTTATCTGTGTCGATATCCAATGGCTCTACTTGTTTTGTATCATCTGGCTCACTATCCCCTTCAATATTTTGCATAAAAAGTGTTAAAGCACCAGATACCGCAATAACTACAATAATAAAGATTGCTCGATAAACTTTTGATTGTTTTGAAGATACAAGATATGCATTTTGAAACTTCTGCACTTTCTTTTTAGCCTGAATAAATCCATGCTCATCCAGCAGTTTCAACATAACTTGAAACTCTTCATAAGTTCCAACGAATGTTTTTTTGATCAAGGCCTTCTCTAATTTTCCACAAAATATCGGATCGCTTTTATATGTTTGTACCAGTGAATTTTCAAATAAATCTTTCAACGTTGTTGCATCGATCTTTTTTGGCAGGCTTGAAACGATGTTTTCCACGACATATTGATTATTATCAGTCTTGTTTGTTTCTTTGGTTTCCTGAAATAATTCCTTGCTTCTTGGAATTGGAGGAACATTTGATTCAATTGGATCTACATCAAACTCTAAATGTGTTTCCGGCTTGGTTTCAGGTTCAACCTTTACGGGTTCTTCTTGATGAACCGGATTGCCTTTAGCGTATTCCAAAGCTTTTTGATACGCTTCCTGTAATTGTTCGAACTGTTCTGGGTGGGTTTCTGGATGATATACTTTTGCCATTTTCGCATAGGCTTTTTTGATTTCTTTCTTGTTTTGTGTTGGTTCAATTCCTAAAATTGTCCAAATCGTCATGATAACATACCTTCATTTTCATCTTCTTCATTCTTAAAAATGTCCATGTTTTCATAAATACGATTTAGATCATAACGATCCAGCAAATGATCCATTTCTTCTATCAATAAAGCCTTCTTTTTGATATTATTCGTATTTCTTTCATACAATTTGATAAAGCGCAAAACCATATCACGAAGCCAGTCCTGACCTTGGGCATCCATTTCCATATATATACGTTTAGCTTTTTCTAAGACCATTTCGTATTCTGAATTTTTATTCAGCTGTAAAGATACATTCTTGATTGAATCTAACTGTTTGGTTGAAGTTACCTTCTCAAAATCACTGCTCTGCCCAACTTGAAAAATATATTTTTCATTTGTGGACAAGATATGGATCTCCACATACAACATCGAATTGATATCATAAGTATACGTTAGAGCAAACTGTTCATGTACCTGATGATTTATTGGAATATCAATGCTTGTTTTTCCTAACTGCAAATTGTCCTTGGCATACATGGATTCTCCCTGAAACACTTCAACGTCCAGCTTCTTTTGACCAAGCCTAGCTGTCTGCAGCATGACCGTTTTACTACAAGGAAGCACACTGTTTCTTTCAATGATTACTTTCGATAACAGTTTGTCAGGCTCAACATCATTGATCACTGCCGTAGATAACGAGAATGGGCAAATATCGGTCACGACCATATCTTTGATGCTCTCGCTGCGTTGTTTGATTCCTATATATTTGCCTAACCCCATTGCGACAAGCTGATCAAAGTCACGTGTCTGTTCAATAGGAATGCTCAATAAATCAGATAAATACTCCTGCACCAGTGGCATTTTAGAAGAACCGCCAACCAAGATCAAGCTATCTAGTTCATCCGCTGTAAAGCCACTGTCCTTTACTGCTTTTGCGATCACGATCTTGGCATTTTCTAGAATCGGCAAACATATTTCTTTTAGTTTTTCCTTAGTAAAAGTATATTCATACATTTTATCTTTTATTGATAATTTCATTATGGCTTGATCATGATCTGATAAATAAATCTTGCAACGCTCAGCCGCCATCATCAAGCTTGCCTTGATAGAATCATTCAATTTTTCAAAAACAAGATTATTTTTGGCACAGAAATAATATGCGATTGCACGATCAAAATCACTGCCCCCTAGATGATTATTGCCACAAATTGAAGTGATGCTGACAACATTTTCAAAACAATCAACAACCGATACATCCAAAGTTCCACCACCAAAATCATATACAACAAAGGTTTCATAGTCCGGCATATCGTGACAGGCAATAGCGGCAGCACTTGGTTCATTGATCAAACGATCCAATTTGATTCCTAAAATACTTCCAATTTCTTTTGTCGCCTTTCTTTGGCGCGCATTGAAATACGCTGGAACACTGACAATAACTTCTTCCACCTTTTCATTTAAATATACTTCAGCATCATATATCAATTGTTTTACCACAAAGCTTGAAAGTTGTGATGGAGTAAATTTTTTATTATCTAATTCATAAAGCTTATTAGTACCCATCGCACGTTTAAAAAGACTGGCTGTATGTGCAGGATCACTGACAAGTCTCTGTCTAGCAATTTTCCCTACGATTACTTCATCATCTTTGATCCAGACAGCACTTGGTGTCAAATATTCATTAAAGGCATTAGGAATTAGTTCCACTTTATTATTTCTATACGTTACACAAAGACTGTTCGTTGTTCCTAGATCAATTCCTATTACGGCCATAATATTCACTTCCCTTCTTGTTTACGATATAACTAATGATCAAGGCAATTAAAAAACCTCCTAAAACATCACTTGGATAATGAACGCCTAAATATAACCTTGAAAACCCAATCAAAGCCGCAATCAACACAAAGATCCAGCTGTATTTTTTATCCAACTGCCAAAAACAGATCAAAGCAACCGAAAATGCAGCTGAAGTATGACCCGATGGAAAAGAATAATCCCAAGGTTTATGTCCTATATAAATCAAAAAATCCACTAAATCATAGGGTCTGGTTCGCATAAAAAGAGGTTTCATAAACACATTAACAACTAACGCACATGCGCAAAATGATACGAACGCTATGATACCGGCCTTTCTTGTTTTCTTATTGATCAATAAAACGATGATAAGCAATATCCAAAACCATCCATAATTTGATAAAGAAGTAATAAATGTAAAAAATCTTGTCAGAAAATCATTTCTTAAGTTTTCCTGGATCCAATGGTTGATCGCTAGATCAAGATTTGTTATCCAATTTAATATATTCATATCTCAACTATACGAAAGATTAATTAAAAAGGCAAAGAAATATTACATTGATTGACGAAACCCAAAAAATTAGCTAGGATTTAGCTATGCCAAAGATACAATTTGATATTGAAAACACTATAGAAATTAAAAAAAGCAAATTCATAACCTATCTTCATCGTACAAGCGATGAAGAAGAGGCAAAAGAATATATTCGTCAAATCAAAAAAATGCATCCTAATGCCACACACCACTGTACCGCAATGATCATCGGTTCTATCATGCGCTCTAACGATGATGGCGAACCAAGTCAAACTGCTGGTCATCCTATGTTAAATGTTTTGATGCAAAAAGAGATGCAAGATATCCTTGTTGTAGTAGTCCGCTATTTTGGTGGCATCAAATTAGGTACTGGCGGATTAGTTAGAGCCTACTCTTCCAGTGTCAGCGAAGCATTGGATAAAAGCGTACTAGTTGAAGAAACAATGTTTGATGAATACGAAATTGAATTCAATTATTCACTTATAGGTAAATTAGATCACTATTTTGCCACACATGGTATCCACATTAGTTTAAAAGATTATGCCGAAAATGTAATCTATCATTATTTAAGTACAGAAGATATTTCCAAAGATTTAAAAGAAATCTCGGGTGGAGTGATTGAACCGAAATGGATCAACAAACAATCCATGGAAAAAGTCATTTAGCCAAGATATTCTTATGTTATACTTTAAGAGGTGATCAACATGAATCTATTCTTTTATTTTATTGTCATATTGATAATTTTTATCTTGATTGGATATATTCTGCCTTTTTTGGCACCAATCTTACTTTTCTTCTTGGTTTTAGGTGTATTAAGAAGTATTTTTCAAGGACGCAAACATTATGATGACTATGAAGATAATACATATTATGAAGACATTCACAATCAATCGGACTACACCTATACAAATCCACCAAAACACGATGCAATTGATGTCGAATACACTGAACATGAAGATAATGGAGATGCACAATGATTTGTCAAAACGCAATCGGCTACCATAATGAAATTCAAGAGCTGTTAAAAAAATCAATGTTAAATATGAATGATGCGCAGATTCGGGCATGGATGGAACATGAATTCAAACCCGAAACTATGTTCTGTTATTGGCAGGATGGTCGTTTGACTTCTTGTCTTCAGACCAAACGAAGAATCCTATCTTTCAAACACCAGAAGATTGCCGTTGCAACCATATCCCTTGCAGCTACACTTCCCGATTATCGTCAACGCGATCAGTTTGGACAGTTGTTAGAGGCTTTTTTGGAACAATCCAGTCATAATGAACTCTTAACAATGGTATATACAAATTTTCCTAAACTTTTTGAAAACCGAAGTTTTTCTTGTATATCAAAAACAAAATACTATTGGATCCCTGCCGATAAATGCAGTCAGGGAAATGATAAAAACATTCGTTTTTACCATCCTAATATCGATCTCTATCCATTGTATCTTGAATTCATGTCCCACTTTGATGGAAGTATCATTCTTTCAAAAAAAGACTTTGAAGACCAAATACACTATGCAATTGACTGCAAGAAAAAAGTAGCCCTCATGATGCATGGTGAAAAGCCCCATGGTTTTGCGATCTATAAAGTTTTAAACAATCATGTTAAAATTGATGTCCTGGTTTATCTGGATTCCAACGCAATCTTAGATTTATTACGATATTTGGCAATTCGAAACGATGCCATTTCCTTTGTTGTTTCAATGGATGAAAGAATCGAAAAATTATTCCCATTTGATATTCCTCGTAATCAAGGAACAATCTTAGCCCGATTGAACAACTACAAACTATTTTCCAAGTGGACCAAAGAAGATGTTCGTAACGCAAACCAGGCCTTTGAACTTATTCAAGAACCTATGTGGAATCATTTTATCGAGTAGTCTTGACTACTATACCCCCCCCCCCGAGCTAAAATGAAATCATATCATATTTATTTTCATATAAATATGATATGATTTCTTCAAAAGTGTCTGTTGTTTTACAGACAGGGAGGGTTTTTTATGATTGAAATCAATCACGTATCAAAAACATTTGGAACTAAAAAAGCAGTTGATGACATCACTGTCACAATTCCTACTGGATGTATAACCGGCTTCATAGGTCCAAATGGGGCTGGCAAAACGACTTCTATCCACATGATGACAGGAGTTTTACAACCTGATACAGGATCAATAAAACTAAATGGAAAAGATATAACTAAGGATCCAATTGAAGCTAAAAGAGAATTCGGTTTGGTTCCTGACAGTCCAGATTTATTTTTGCGTTTATCCGGCCTTGAATATATTAACTTTATGGCCGATCTTTACCATATCGATACAGCAACAAGAAATGCTCGTATAAAAGCTTTAGCCGAACAATTTGAAATTCAAGATGCTTTAAATGATCGCATGTCAAGTTATTCACATGGTATGCGACAAAAAGCTATCTTGATCGCAACTTTGGTCACAGATCCTAATATTTGGATCCTAGATGAACCAATGACTGGTCTAGATCCTGCCAGTTCATACTTGTTAAAAGAAAAAATGAAAGAACACGCCCGCCAGGGAAATACTGTTATTTTTTCAACACATGTCTTAGAAGTTGCCGAAAAATTATGCGACAAAATCATCATTATTGATCACGGAAAGATTCGCTATGATGGTACATTGGAAGCTTTAAAGGCTCAGTATCCTGAAAAAGAAAGTTTGGAAGATGTTTTCTTAGAGGTTACAAGACATGCATGATTTTATTACTTTAAGCAAGCTATTATTCAAATCAAATTATAAGCTTGATCTACATTCTAAAAAAGGAAAGCAATCATTAATCGTAGGTTTTGTGGTTTTTCTATGCCTTCTTCCTTCTCTAGGAATGTTTTACATGCTGTTTCATTCTGCATTTTCCACTTTAAATTTAGATCTTTTGATATTACAACTTGGTTTTAGTGTTATTGGATTTTTAGTTTTGTGGATTGCATTGTTCATGTTTCCATCTGTATTTTATTTTTCCAATGACCTTACTCATCTTTTAGTACTACCTGTTTCTCCAACGATGATCATATTTTCCAAATTTATCATCGTTTATATCTCATTATTTTTAACCAGCTTATTAGTTACTGCTCCTATGTTAGCAGCATACATCATGGCCGGAGCAAAGATTTCACAGATATTTATGTTTATATTACAATTACCTTTAATTTCTTTAGCTCCTGCATTTATGGTTGGAATATTCTGGATCATTGTGCTTCGTTTTATACCTTTTTTCCAGAACAAAGATCGTTTTAATCTAATCACAGGTGTAATATCTATCGTTATTGCCGTTGGGATTGGTGCTGCTTCCGGATTCATGAGTGGAACATCTGTCGAAGATCCTGCCGCCTTGATCTCAATGCTTCAAAACAATCCAGAAACTTTATCTTTATTGACCCAGATTTTCTTTAATGTTCCTTTTGCCTCAAAAGCAATTGTTAACTTATCTATTATAGATTTGTTTATTCATATCATTATAGTTATCATTACAGGCGGATTGTTCTACCTATGCTCAAAATACTTATATCTGATTTCTGCAACCAGTGTAAAAGGATCTGCTTCCAAGAAAAAAATCAAGTTAAAGAGTATCCATCAAACCAGTCCATTTTTTAGTTATTTTAAAACCGACTTCTATAAACTAGTTCGTACGCCTGCCTACTTTTCAAACTGCGTATTATCCGGCTTAGTAGCTCCAATTATCATGGCTGTTGTATTTATGGCATTACCTGATATAGAAGAGGCCAAAGCCGCCTTAGCACAAATAGATATCACAAAGCTGATTAACCTACCTCTATATTTATATTTAGGCGGTATGATCGTTGGATTCTTTTTCGGCTCTTTAAATGGAATAAGTGCTACATCATTTTCACGTGAAGGAAAAAACATTCCATTTATGTTGTACATACCTTTAGATTTTTCTAAACAACTGGCTGCTAAAGTATCCTTAGGCATTTTCTTTTCACTCTTATCATGTATCTTATTATTGATACCAGTGCACATGTTGTTACCTTATCCAATCTATTATGATGCTGCCTTTGTGATTGGAGCTTTATTGGCAAGTTTAGTCGTTAATTTTTTAGCACTTTTGATTGATGGAATTCATCCAAAAATCAACTGGGAAGATGAAACAAGTGCTATCAAACAGAACTTGAATGTTGTCTTTGAATTTCTAGCCAGCTGGGCTATCATAGTCGTTCTCTGTGTTCCATTCTTCTTATTTGATATATTTAGTTATTTAATTTATTATACAATTTTTGTTTCCATCGTCTTTGTGATCTTGATCGCAATCATGTATATCTTTGGTCCAAAGATCATTCTTCGATCTTTAAAGAAAGGTTCATAGACAAAAAAGCATGTCTTTTAATTGAGACATGCCTTTTTAATGTGTTTCTTTATACTCTTTATAAGTTGTGATTTCAATTGTATTGATCACAGCGGTGATATCTGTATCTTCTAAATCAGCAATTGCATCTACAACATCCATACCAGAAATCACCTGACCAAACACAGTATGAACTTGATCAAGCCAAGGTGTTCCACCTACTTCATGATATTTTTCTTCTGCCAAAGTTGGCCATCCATTCAATTCCTGATCCATTGTATCAGCCTGAACAATAAAGAATTGGCTGCCATTGGTATCTTCACCGGAATTAGCCATGGAGACCGCCCCTCTAAAATTATATAATTCATAACTGAATTCATCTTCAAAAGGTTCTCCCCAAATACTTTCACCACCTGATCCAGTCCCTGTTGGATCTCCTGTTTGGATCATAAAATCATCAATCACGCGATGAAATGTCACACCATTATAATATCCCTCTTTGGCATGTGTCACAAAATTTTCAACAGCCTTAGGCGCTTGATCCGCAAATAATACAAAATCAATTTCTCCTTGATCTGTATTCATGATTGCCACCTGCATATCATCTGGATATGAATCTTGGAACTGGATCAAGGAATCTAGTTCAGGAATTTGTGTTGTTTCATCTGTCGTATCTTCTGTTTGGGGTTCGCTCTGCGTACTTGAGCAGCCCACCAAAGCTAAGCTCAATACTAGAGCACTGGCAATTTTTGTATATAATTTCATTTTAATTTCCTTTCTATATCTTCGATATTTTATCATAGATTGAAAAGATAAAAAAATTATGTTTATATATTTTTTAGACTAGGAGGTTTTATATGTATACAGATAGTCATTGTCATATCACAGAAGATCGATTATATGAAAGAATCGATGAAGTTTTAAAAAACATGCACGAAGTTTCCAACTGCATGATCATGTGTACAAACGAAACAGAATTCAAAAGAGCATTAGCACTTAAAGAAACACACCCTCATTTTAAAATCGCCTTTGGATGGTTCCCTCAAGATGCCAAAGACATTACCGAAAAACATATACAGATCTTACAAAAGGCAATTGATTCAAATCAGATAGATTGTCTAGGTGAAATAGGTTTGGATTATTATTGGGATAAATCATTTATCAATGAGCAAAAAGAGCTTTTTATCAAACAAATTCAAATGGCCAATCACGCCAATCTTCCTATATCCATCCATATGCGTGAAGCAACTAAAGACTGCCTGGATATCTTAAGAGAACACGCAAAGACCAAGGTCATCTTCCATTGTTTTTCCGGAAGCAAGGAAACTATGAATGAATGTTTAAAAATGGGCGCTTATATATCTTTTGCAGGCCCAATCACTTTTAAAAACAATCGTCAAGGTGTCGAATGCGCAACACTTTGTCCTCTAGACAAAATCTTAACTGAAACCGACTCCCCTTATTTAACACCGGTTCCTTATCGTGGTAAAACAAATGAACCAAAGTATGTTGAGTTCACGACAAAAAAAATCTGCGAGCTAAAAGAGATCGATGTCGAAACTCTCTGCGCACAGATTTCTAATAATTTTCAATCTTTATTCAAAGAAGCATAATCATTTGGCTTATTACCAATGATGATCTTATCCTCTTGAATGACGATCGGACGCTTGACTAACATCCCATCTGAAGCCAGCAAATCAATTAACTGCTCCTGGGTGTAAGTCTTGCGTTTTTCTTTTACATTTAATTCTCGATAAAGCATGCCGCTGGTATTGAATAACTTATCGATAGAAACTCCTTTATCGATCCAGCCTTGAATTTCTTCTTTTGTTGGATTTTCTTCTTTGATATTTCTATATTCTGCTTCGATTCCTAGATCACAAAGCGCAGCATATGCTTTCTTGCACGTCGTGCATTTTGGATATCCAATAAATAGTGTTTTCATATTATTTTATTCAAAAGCATGCGATAATGCATCAGACATAGAAGAATTATGTTCTACCGCACTAATTACAGCTGCAATCAATGGTGCTACTGAAAGAACAACCATTTCTGGGTATTCCTTTTGTTTTTCTGTCTGATCAATCGTATTCGTACAAATAAATCCAGCAAGTCCGGCATTTTTCAAACGTTCAATTGCAGGACCTGAAAGAATACCATGAGTACAACAAGCGTATACTGCTGTAGCTCCTTTAGCCTTTAACATATCAATACCAGATACCAAAGTACCTGCTGTATCAACCATATCATCAATAATAACTGCTACTTTCCCATTTACATCTCCAAGCAAATTCATCGCAACCGCTACATTTGGTTTAGGACGACGCTTATCAATGATCGCAACTGGTGCATTTAAGCTTTCTGCCAAGTTACGAGCACGTACTGTTCCTCCATGATCTGGAGATACAACAACGATATCTTTTACATCTAGGCCTTCTTTATGTTTAAAGTAATCTGCAATCAATCCTAAAGAAGTAATATCATCAGTAGGAATATCAAAATATCCCTGAATCTGTGTTGCGTGAAGATCCATTGTTACAACGCGATTTGCTCCTGCGCTTTCCAATAAATTTGCGACCAATTTAGACGTAATAGGCTGACGAGGTTTTGCCTTACGGTCCTGGCGAGCATATCCATAATAAGGAATAATACAGTTAACGGTTGCAGCACTGGCACGTTTACATGCATCGATACCAATTAACAATTCCATTAAGTTTTCATTTACTGGTTTGTTTGTGCTCTGCACAAAATATACATGCTTTCCTCGTACAGATTCTCCTAATTCAACTAAGATTTCACCATCGGCAAAATGTTTTACTTCACACTTTCCCAATGGTAAATTCAATTCCTTACAAATTTCTTTTGCGAGTCCTACGCTTGATGATAATGCGAATACAATTGTGTTGTTCATGTTTTGTCCTTCCCTCTACTTGTTTTTATATTGTGTACCATAACCTTCTTTGTTGGATTGACGATTTCTTGCGATTGCCATATCGCCATCTTCAACATCATCCGTTATCGTACTGCCGGCTGCTAACAGAGCATTTTCTCCGATCGTAACCGGTGCAATCAAGTTTACATTAGATCCGATGAAAGCCCCATCTTTGATCGTTGTTCTAAACTTGTTCTTGCCATCATAATTTACTGTGACAACGCCACAACCAAAATTAACATTTTTACCAACATCACTATCTCCAACATATGTTAAATGAGCACATTTTGAGCCATCGCCAAAATTTGTGTTCTTGAATTCAACAAAGTTACCTATACGACAGTGTTTCCCTACATGAGTATTGTTTCTTAAATGAGACATTGGTCCAATTGTGGTATATTCATCCACGCTTGAATCTTGGATCTTGCTGGAATCAATCGTTACATGATCTTTGATAACAGCATTATTTAAATAAGAACCACCTAAAATTTCAACATGATCTCCAATTACCGTTTTGCCTAAAATTTCTACATTTGGATGAATGATTACATCATGTCCAATCTTTACATCTTTACCAATCACTGTGCGCTCTGGATCAACAATCTGAACACCATTGGCCATCCAGCAACGGTTGATTTTATTTCTCATCCATATATATGCTTTATTTAATTCCAGACAGTCATTGATTCCCATTACTTCATCTCGATCTTCAATTGGAAGTCCTTTGATCTTCATTCCTTTTGAGGAAAGAATGGAGACTATATCTGTCAAATAATACTCGTGCTGAGCATTATTTGTTTTTAATTCATTGATGTTTTCAAACAATACATCATTCTTGAAGCAATACATACCTGCATTGATTTCACGAATATTCTTTTGTTCTTCTGTACAATCTTTTGCCTCTACAATAGAGATAACATCATTATTTTCATTACGAACGATACGTCCATAATGAGCTCCGTCTTCAAGTACGGCTGTTAATAATGTCCCAGCTGCATCTTCATTTTCTTTAAACAGCCTTTCTAAAGTTTCCGGTTGGATACATGGACCATCTCCATTAATGATCAATGTATCTCCTTTAGCATCTTTCAAACATTGGCATTGCATGACTGCATGTCCTGTTCCTAATTGAGTTTCCTGCATTGCAAATTCTACATCTGGATATGCATCCTTGATCGTCTGTGCCTGATATCCAACCACAACAACGATACGGTCAACACGCACTGCTTTCAATGCATCAATAATATACCCTAACATCGGACGGTCAATGATCGTATGCATCACCTTACTGGCATCTGATTTCATACGAGTTCCTTTACCCGCCGCTAGTATGATAGCGTTACGCATTTTTTCACCTGGCTTTCTTATACCCTATACTATTCTAACAAAAAATAGCAGTCATTAAAATAACAATCCAAAGAAAATCTTAAACCTAGTCCTCTCCATAATCAGTTATTCCTTCTCCTACATTTGGCACATAATGTGAGTACACCATATCTATACCAAACAACATAAGCAAGAAGACACACATGACTCGTAACATCATTGGTTTTATCTTGGCAATCATATTATCAAATACTGGAGCCAAAACATAAATAAAAGCCATACCGCCTATACCAAATACACAAAGCCCCTCAGCACATATTCTTCCATCTAGATTCAAGAAATATCCACTATAATCCCACCATTTCAACCCGGTATTCATTTCCATGACATAAGAGGTAGTGTATTCCAAAAAACCACATAACACAAAAATCAAAATAAAACAAAGGTATGGTTTATCTCGAAACTTCTTCAACAAAGTTAAAATAAGAATTCCTCCAGAACCATATATTGGAAGCCAAGGGCCATGCATAGCTCCACGATTAACAAACACTCCATCTGTTATCAAATGTAAACTAACTTCCCATAACCATCCGATGCAGGAAAAAATAAAAAACATCAAAATCAACGACCAAATTGTATAATCTCTAGCTGGATCCAGTCGAGAAAGAATAACTCGTTTATTTTCTTCAGGAATAGTAAATAAGCGTGTAGGATATTGATTCCCTTCTGCCTCTTCCTTGATTGATGCATATTCCAAAGCTTTGTGACTTTCTTTTTGATATTCTCGTTCTGCTTTTCCTTCTTTAAAAAGAATTCCAAAATAATTTGCGAAAAATCCTCTAATTCCCGGTAGCGGTTTAACATTCAGATCCTTATTTTTAATTTCTGGATATGCTTCTTTTAAAGTTTCTTCACTAGCTTTAGCATATAAATACATATCGTTTAAACATTCAGAATAAACTAGATTTTCTGCTTTAGCTTTTTCTCTTAAATGAACATATACTTCACAAAATATCATCATTTTATACGGATTGCTAAAGAATGCTGCCGACAATCCAAGCGTACAAGAAGAAAGAATGGTCCAACCCAACATTGAAACATCTATTTTAAAGCACTCCCATTTATGGCCATTCATCATTTTTCTTGATAACGTGATTGCCTCTAAAGCTTTTATATCTGGATTCTCAGCCACAATAAACGGTACCATCAAGTAGGAATAATGTTTGACAAAAGCACCTACGATTGTCAGCGACCATAAGGTATATAATACATATCGAACAAACATAATAAAACTTGCTCTTGTCCACCGTTTTACCCTGCTTAAAAACATAAAACGTTCAAATGGTATTTTTTGATATGTTCTAGATTCCAAAAACATTCTTCTTAACACGACAGCATATGTATTTTGAACATAAAACCAAAACATTAAAAAAACAAACAAGCCTAATAGAATCAATAGTAAAACAGCCAAGCTTTCTGAACCGACCATTGAATTGACTGCAGCCACCATAGACAAAAAAATAGACCCTGACGTTATAGAGTTGATCAAAGCTGCAAACACGCCTCTTGATCTTCCAAATGCAGGATTTTTAACAGATGATATTTCTTTTTGTTTTATTTCATCTGCCATTTTTTCACCCGCATCTAAATTGTCATCGAAAATGTCTTGTAATACTTTTGAAGTACTCAAATCTGATGGTAAAGCTGTCATTTCTTCATTAATTGCTTCATTATTTTGCGAAAAGATCCAGCTAAGCGTACCACCAAATTCTGAAGTTATCATTGCTGAAACGAGACATATAGCTACCAAAAATCCAAAATGCTTTTTCATCAGCATTTTAGCTTGTTTTTTAATTTTCTTTCTATCCATGTTCTTCCCTCTCTTATATCTGTCTCTAGATAATAACATAGAGTCGTCCAAATAAGAAAAAAATCTTTCCGGTTATCCAGAAAGATTTTATTAATCATCTAAATTATCTAATTCTTTTTGAAGCTGCTGCAATTGTGAATTAATAGAATCATATTTACTTTGTGCATCATTCACCGCACTTTGTGCGCTGTCTACTTCACTTTTGGCCTGAGTTTGCTCACTTTGTGCATTTGTTAATGTTTGTTCTGCAGAAGATAACTTACTTTTTAGATCTGAAATTTGGGATTCATTTGATGAAATTTGAGAATTGATACTCTCGATTTGTGCCCATAATTCATCTCTTTGAGGATCATCGATAGGCAAATTCAAATACTGAGTATAAATTTCATTTTTCTGAGTTGTAAGATTAGTATTCTGAGTTGTAAGATTATTTATTTCCGTATTGCAAGTAGTAATATCAGATTGTGCTGAGCTGATACTTTGTGTAGCTCCATTCAATTTTGAATTAGCTGAATCTAATTTAGATTTTGCATCATCCAAAGCTTGTTTCGCATCAGCCAGATCATCTTCTAAATTACTGATCTGCTCTTTTAACTTTGCTTTTTGTTGAGCTACTTCAGTATTGTTATTAGAAGCGTCCGCTTTATCCTTAGCGTCTGATTTGACCTGTGCCAACAGCTCATCAAATGTTTTTCCTGTTTTTGATTTCAACACTTTATTGATTTCACTTTGTTGTTCATCGCTCAATCGATTAAACATTGTTTCAAAATCAATGATATCGGCTTTTTCATCATCCGTTAAGGAATCATAATCGTCAGCCCACGCCAGAATTTCTTCATAGTTTTGTTTTTGTTCTTCTTCTGAAATCTGGTCATCGCTTCCTAAACCACCAATCAAATTAATAACACCAAAAATAGCAACTCCCGCTAAAATGACCGCAATGACTCCTGCAACGATAATTGCAATTTTTTTTGTATCCTGATTTGATTTTCTGGCACTCCCTCGATGAACTTCACGTTTTAATCTAGGACCTTTATCTTCCTCCAACAAAGACTGGATCTCATCATCATTGATGACAACGGTCTTATTGGTATCTGTGGTTTCCAGATCAATTTGATCTTTATCCCACATCATGGTCTTTGTTTGTGAACCATCTTCCTCATATTCTTCATCTTCAAATTCAGAATCATCGATTGGATCAATGATCTGTGTAAGATCCATTTCTTCGGTATTTCTTCTATTAAAATCTTGAGAGTTCTTTCTAGCTCTTTCGATACGTGACTGTCTTTCTTTCTCCTGTGTGAAATTCTCCATCTTTTCTTCCAAAGTATCTTCTACTTCAAAAGAATCTAATAATTGAGATATTTCATCTTGACTCTTTGAATGCTTTTGACTCATAAGAATCCCCCTTTGGCCTAATTTTACCAAAATGTATGCTTTTTTTCTACCTGTTCATAGGGCTTATTTTCTTTGATCCATAAAGAATGTGCCGCAATCACAAAAACTGCAGACGGTTTTAACAATTCACAAGACCTATGTAATGTTGCTCCTGTGGTAAGAACATCATCGACCAAAAGGATATTTTTTAAGGCTATGGGATATATATTTTTTCTTTGAATGATTTTTTCTATCTGTGCCCTTTCCTTTTTTGAATGCTTGCTTTGTTTAAAGTCAAGTGCTTTATATAAAGGAAAATATATCTTTATATTTATGCTGTTAAAGATTTCTTCCAAAGGTAAAAAGCCTCTCTGGAAGTATTTTTCATCCGAGCTGCAGACACCACACACCATATATTTCTTCATTGTTTTTTGAAATTGATCTTTATAAAGATGTAAAAAGGATGGAGCTAAGACAATATCTCTTTGTTCCTTATAGCGAAAAAAGAAACTTTCTAAATTTTCATCATATTCATATAAAACATGATAGTTTATACCATTAACATTATATATTTTCTTATGTTCTAACCACTTAGATCGACAACTGCTGCACAACACATCATCATTTAAAAACATACGAGTAAATGTGGTTTCTTCATCAAGAGACCTTAAACAGTCGAGGCAGAAGCATTCATCTGGCAAAGCTGATCGACACATTCTTTGATTGCCTGATTTTTTTGAAAACATAAACACACTCCCTTTCCTGTCGGATCATCAAAACTTCTTCCTACTCTACCAAATATTTGAATCAAGCTTGCACTAGTAAATACCGCATGATCTGCCTGGCATACAATTACCTGCACGCTTGGTACTGTGATACCTCTTTCTAAAAGTGTCGTACAAACCAGTACATCTAATCCTTTTTGTCGAAATTGATCTAAGATCTCATCTTTTTCTTTCGTTTGCGAATGTATCATAGAAGATTGAAAAAAGAGCTTTAAGATCGTATTTAACCATATGCAATCTTGTCTTCTAGGCACAAAGACCAACACTTGTTTTGACTGCCTTATCCAACTGTAACAACAACCTATGATCATGAGCACCTGAAAAAATAAATTACACTCATACACTTTTGGTACCACCAGAGGATGTTTATGAGGTCTTTCAAATAACGTGACCATCTCCATTTCTTTTTGTTTGATCTTTTGTAGACTTTCTTCATCTGGCGTAGCGCTCAACAAAACTCTTTGACCTTTACAGGCTCTTCTAGTAATTGTCTGCAGCACATCATTTCCAACATAAGGAAACGCATCAACTTCATCCATGATCAAAAGATCAAAGCCATCTGGATAGCGATATAGTTGATGCATGGTACATACAATAATATCCCCGTCTGTAATCGTTGTATATCCTTGTGTTACCTCTACAACATGTAACGTTGGAAATGCCTGACGTAATCTTTGAGCAATTTCTAGAACTACCTGTCTTCGACTAATCGCAAATCCCACTTTCTTTCCTTGCGATAAGTAAAAACAAATACATTCAAAAACTGATTCGGTCTTACCGGCTCCAGTTGCCGCATATACAAATACATCTTTCTTTTGTTTCAGGTATCCTACGATCTTGTGTGAGATTGCCTTTTGTTTATCCGTCAGTTCATATTTTAACTGCGGGCTTACTTCAATAACTCGTGTAGATAAATGACAGCTCTCCTTTCTTACATATGCATCCATTCTTCCAAAGGCAACACATTTACGACAATAGTACACACCTTTATCATAGGCAAAATATCGTTCATCTTCATTTCCACATTGATAACATTTCATATTTTCTATTACACTCGATTTTGATGAAACGACAAAAAAAGTCTGGATTTCTCCAGACTTCTTATTCTTTGTATACGTTAAACCTATTTGTTTAAACCATATTTCTTGTTAAATTTCTCGATACGTCCCTGAGCAGCTGCGAAACGCTGACGACCTGTAAAGAATGGATGGCAATTGCTGCAAGTATCTACACGCATTTCATCGCCTTTGATCGTACTACCAGTTTCGAATTCTGCACCACAAGATGAACAGATACATTTAACAGTATGGTAATTTGGATGAATTCCTTTTTTCATACTATTTCCTCCTTCCGCCTTAAACTCCTTGTGAGCCTAAAGTAAGTGCTAACCAATTATAACAAGCTCCTCTTATGATTTCAAGATGAATTCTCATTTATTCTACCTAAATATGATAAAATAATATCACTAGAGAAGAGGGACCCTATGTTTGCCGATTATCACGTTCATACAGACTTCAGCGATGACTCCATTTATCCGATGGAAAAAGTCATTCAAGATGCAATTTCTATGCATATGGATGAGATTTGCTTCACAGAACATGTAGACTATGGAATCAAATTTGATCAGGAACCTGGAAAAAAGATCATCTATCGTCAAAATGAACCATTGACCAATTGTGATTATCCTAATTACATGAAAACTATTGAAGAAATGAAACAACGATACGGTGCTCAAATCACCATCAAAACAGGCATGGAGTTTGGGATGCAGATGCACACTATTCCTCAATATGAAGCTTTATTCAACAAATATCCATTCGATTTTATCATTCTTTCAATTCATGAAATCAATGACCTTGAATTCTGGAATCAGGGATACCAGAAAGACAAGACCCAGCAAGAATATAATGAAGGCTATTATGAAGCCATGTATAAACTCGTATCCAATTATAAAAACTACAGTGTATTGGGGCATATGGATTTGATTAATCGATATGACCTTGCCGGCTTTTATCCTTTTGAAAAAATAAAACCTTTCATCGAAAAAATCTTAAAAGTTGTCATCCAAGATAAAAAAGGAATCGAAATCAACACCTCATCTAAACGATATGGTTTAAAAGATACGACTCCTTCACTTGAAATATTAAAACTTTATCATCAGTTAGGTGGAGAAATCATAACCATTGGGTCTGACTCTCATAAGCCTGAACATTTAGGTTCTCAAATCGAAGAATCCAAAATCTTATTAAAAGAACTTGGATTTCAAGCTTTTTGCACCTTTGATCAAATGAAACCAATTTTTCACGATCTATGATACTTCATAGATTTTTTTATGCTTCTTGAGCTTTATCAATCGCATTTAAAGCATTCAAACTTCTAGGATATCCAATATATGGTAAACATTGATGAACCACTTTCTTTAAAAATTCTGCATCATTTCCCATATTCATATTCCCTTTTGAATGGGCAATCAACTGTGGCTCACATCCTCCTTGAGACATTAAGAAACAGAAGGTGATCATTTCTCTTTGCGCTAAATCTAAGCCTGTTCTTGTATAATAATCGCCAAAGCAATTTGCAGCTAACCAGCGATTTACCACAGATGTTTTCCAAGCTTCCTTCATATGTTCTCCAAAGATCTCAACTTGTGCCTGGGCCCCTTTTTCAAGACGATCAAACATCGTTGTTGTCGCTTCTCCAGCATCCAAAGAAATATTTCTTTCCTGATAAATTTCATTGGTTGCTGCTAAAAAGCTCCACATCCTTGACATACCAACATAATCAATTGATTGATAGACCATTTCTTTGACCATGATTGGATCCATACCTTCATCCAAGGCTTTGTTTAAAATAAACTTATAGGCATCCAATCCCTGGCTTCCTACCAGGCTTGCAAGAATAGCTAAATAGCGTGTATTTGTTTCCAAGGCTACACTTTCTTCTTCAACAACTTCTTTAAACGCAAAGTTTTCAAATCTTTCCATAAATTGTGCATCTGTTTTTACTGTACTCATTTTTTTCTTCCTCCTTATTGTTTTTCTTGTGCACTCCAGACATGAGCTTCATTGGATGATTCTTTCGTATTTTGTGCCATGACACCGACCAATTTATGAGGGACATATAGCTCTTCTAAATAATGTATTTCATCTTTATTCAAGACTAGATTGGAGGCATCAACAGCCCCTTTTACATGACTTGGTTTTGTCATCCCTACGATTGGTGAGGTCGTTTTGGTCAAAAGCCAGGCTAAAGAAATCGCACTCATGGATGTATGATGAGCGCTGGCTAATTCTTCCACTCTTTCGATGATCTTTTGATCTACCTCTTTCGTACTATCATATTTTAGTCTGGCGTAATCATCTTCTTTCAATCGTTTTGATGTCTCATTTAAATGTTTCGATAAACGTCCACCTGCCAAAGAACTATATGGTGTCATTGCGATGTTTTCCTGTTCACAAAAAGCTTTCATTTCTCTTTCTTCTTCTCTAAAAATCAAATTGTAATGATTCTGTACGGAAACAAACGGCGTTAAATTACGCTCACGAGCCAGATCATTAGCCTGAGCAAGCTGCCACGCAAAGCAATTGGATATTCCTATATATCTTGTTTTTCCTTGTTTTACAAGTTTATTTAACCCTTCTAGAATTTCAATCAACGGGGTTCGATGATCCCACATATGATAGATGTATAGATCGACATGTTCCATACCTAAGTTTTCCAAACTTTTGTTCAACATATTTTCCACATGTTGAATACCATTGATTCCTTTTTCAATTTCTTCATCGTTTTTAGGCAAAAACTTGGTTGCGATGATAACATCATCTCGATTAGAAACTTCTCGAATCGCTTTTCCTAAATATTTTTCACTTGTTCCACTTTGATAGGCAATCGCAGTATCAAAGAAATTAATGCCTGCTTCAAGCCCCTGTATGATGATTTCTCTGGAACTTTTTTCATCCAATGTCCATGTATGCTGTCCTCTTGTTGGATCTCCAAATCCCATACAACCCATACAAATTTCAGAAACCATTAAATCGCTGTTTCCTAACCTTCTTTTTTTCATGTCTTACTCCTTTACCAAATGAATTCTGGCATGTACATTGCCTTTACCTAAAATTCTTTTAAACTCTTCATCACTGACATTGATCACTTTTCCAATCTTTGTAAAATTCCAAGTATTTGGTGCATAATAAATGACCAGCAAATATCCTTCCGATAAGATCACATCCCTGCACAAAGTCGTAACCCATTCATCGTTTTGAGGATATTTTTTATCTAACACCCCAAATTTTTCCATGTTCGCAAACTCTTTCATCTCCAACACAATATCAGATTGTTTAAGTCTTTTGATCAAAGCCTTTGAAGATGAATTATCGATCATTTCTACTAATAGATCATAATCATGGATTTGAATATTAATTTGTGGCATAAACTATTTCCCCTTTAGCGTTAGGATCATCTAAAATCAGCTCCTTGACGCCTGGGACAACGATCCTTCCTTGGTAAGGATTTTTAATACTGATAACAGGTGTTGTGATAATCGCATTGACTTGAGATCTTTCGAACGCCAAATCTGTGTCGATCATCTTACAATTTATCAATCGTAATCCTTCACAATAACAAAATGGCTGTGTTCCTATGATCGTACAATTTTCAAGAACCAGATTTTTACTATACCATCCTAGATATTCTCCTTTTAATACACAGTCTTTGACCCAAATATCTTCGGAATGCCAAAATGCATCTTTTGTATCCAGCTCACAATGATCGATCAAACCATTTTTTACATATTGAAAAGAATACTTCCCTTTAAACTGTGTATTTTTAAGATTGATATTTGAAGCTCTCATTAAAAAATACTCACTGATAGCCTTAGTATCTTGTATATACACATTATGAGACATCCACCCAAATTCTGGAGAATCGATGCTGCAGTTTTTAATCAAAATATCATCGCACTCTCGCAATGCCTTGATTCCATGCATCTTGGTATCTTTGATTTTAATATGATCAGAATACCATAATGCAGCACGACAATTCTTTGTCATATCACTGCTTATGATCTTTAAACCATGATCATGCCAAAATGGATAACGCAAATTCAAATAGGTTGAATAAACTTGTATATCTTCACATTCTTTAAAAGCACTTTCACCATCCTGTGGACCATCAAACTGACAGTGTTCAATAATTAATTGTCTTTCTCCATAAAAAGCGCGTTCTTCATCAAACGATTTATTCTCTATTTTCATATCATCACTTCCTGTCTTAACTATAATCAGAAAATATTTATATCGCAAATAGTTATATTGCATGCTTTATTATGCTTTTTAGGAATGTTAAAATATAAATAGGTGATTATTATGATTGAAACTAGACTTCTTGAATATTTCTTAGTTCTAAGCCATCAAAAAAATATATCGCAGGCTGCAAAATCGTTATATATCAGTCAGTCTACTTTATCAAAACAAATGATGGAATTAGAAGAAAAACTAGGTAAACAGTTATTTATTCGTGGAAAAAGAAAAATTACATTGACCCAGGAAGGAACCTTTCTTCAAAAAAGAACTCAGGAAATATTAGATCTTATTAAAACAACAGAGCTTTCACTTTCTGGTGAAGAAAAAGAACTCGCTGGGCAAATCTCAATAGGATGCGGTGAAACGATCGTCATGGATATGCTTGCCGAATGGATGGAAGAATTTCATAGTCAACATCCTAATATTCTTTTACGTACATACAGCGGCAACGCAGATGCCATCATGGAACGAATCGATAAAGGAATTGATGATATGGGACTTTTACTAGGCCCAGTACGTCAAGATAAATATGAGTATTTAAATTTATATCGAAAAGATATATACGGATTATTGATACCTGCGGATTGTGAGCTAGCTAAACAAGAATACATCAATATCGATCAACTTAAATCTTTACCAATATTATTGGGTGATCAAATATATGCAGGTCATCAAAATGTTGACTGGTTTAACTCAGCTGATTCTTTATTAAATATCGTAGGAACATATAATTTGATCTATAACGCAACCTTTATGGTTGAACATGGTATTGGATATGCATTATGTCTAAAAGATCTTGTCAATACAGCTGGCAGAAATCTGACCTTTCGCATGATTGTTCCTGAACTTTCGGTTGATGTATATATTGTCACAAAAAAATACCAGACTTTTTCACCTGCCGCTCAGGCATTTTTATCTCTAATCAAAAAGAAGATCTACTCCAGTTAATTTCGATCTTCTTTTTTTACGTATTTAAAACATGTTTCATCATGTGAGTTTATAATTCCAATTGCCTGCAGATACGAATAAATTATCGTAGTTCCCACAAATTTCATACCTTTCTTTTTTAAATCTTTAGAAATCGCATCCGATAGAGTTGAATGTGTAAGATTTGTCTCATAATAAATCTTACCGTCTGTAAATTCTTCTAGATATGCTCTAAAAGAACCTTTTTCTTTTACAATATCCGAAAAGATACGTGCATTTTGGATCGTCGCCTGTATTTTTAAACGATTTCGAATTATATCTGGATTTGATCGTAATTCTTCAACTTTCGATTCATCATATAGCTGGATCTTAAAACGATCAAAACCATCAAATGCCTGGCGAAACGCTTCTCTTTTATTTAGAACACATTCCCAGGATAATCCCGCTTGAAAAGATTCAAGCACAAGCATTTCAAATAAATATTCATCATCCAATCGTAGTACGCCCCACTCTTCATCATGGTACAAAACATACTTTTCGTTCTTTTCATTACACCATTGACATCGATTCATTTTTACACCTCTTTATTTATTCTACAATAAATTTCTTATTTTGTTTTCCTTCATATTGATGTTTAAAAAGTATGGTATAATAGATACAATTAGAACAATATAGGAGATGCTTATGGATATTAATTATTTTAAAGATACTTTTCATTTAAATCTAGATAATACGACCCCTTTATACCAACAGCTTTATGACTATTTTAAACGACTGATATTGACGGGTATCTTAAAAGAAGGAGATCAAATGCTTCCTGAGGTTTCCATTTGTGAAACATTAAACATCAGTCGATCTACGGTTCGAAAAACAATGGAGATGTTGATTGAAGATGGTTATTTGATTCGAAGAAGAGGGAAAGGTTCTTTTATTGCCAGTCCTAAATTAAAAAGAAACATCAATTACCTTTATAACTTCTCTGAAAATATGCAAAACATTGGTGTAACTCCATCTTCATGCGTTCTAGAATGTACTGTTCTTGAACATGTGGATGATCATATTAAAGAAGCTCTTAAATTACCAGATTCAAACACAAAAGTATTCTTGTTAAAACGAATTCGCAAAGGAAATAATGATCCTATTCTATGTGAAAGTACTTATATCCCTTATTATTTATGTCCTGGTATTGAGTCCTATGACTTTTCCAATCATTCTTTATATGCCATTCTTTCTGAAAAGTATTTACTTGTTCCTTACCATGCCACAGAAAGTATTGAAGCTGTTTTCTTATCCGACCAAGACAAAAAGCTTCTAAACTGTAAACAGGATGTACCTGGATTTAAGATCACTCGTATATCTAATACAAAAAATGGAGATGTACTGGAATACACCACATCCATAACTCGCTCTGATAAGTGTATATTTATGATGGAATTATACAAAAACTCATCAAACGAAACCATTCCCGTTCAGATTCAAAGAAGTCTTAATATTTAATTTCTCTTATTCTTGACACTATTTTACAATCGTTTTATAGTATGTGTATAATTGTACCATACATTTGTTACAATAAAGAAAGAAGGTAAAATAATGAAACATCCTACAAAAAAAGCAAGTGAAATGAGCACAAAGGAATTAGCATCTTACATCGACTATTCCGTATTAAAACCTGAATTTACCGAAGAGCAGATCATCGAGTTGACAAAAGATGGCGTGGAATTAGGTTGTGCCACAATTTGTATCAATCCAGGTTATATGGATTTGTGTAAACCTTATGTAGAAGGCTCTGACACAAAACTATGTCCTGTATGTGATTTCCCTTTTGGAACAAGTTCCACTCAATCTAAAATCGCTCAGGCAAAGATCTTGGTTGATAACTACGCCGATGTTATCGGAGAACTTGATGTTGTAGCTAACTTTGGCTGGATTCGCAGTGGTCTTTATGACAAAGTTACTGAAGATATCAAGGCAGTCGTTGATGTATGCCATGAAAAGAATGTTCCAGTCAAGGTTATCTTTGAAACCGATGCTTTGAATGAAGAACAGATTCGAAAAGCTTGCCACTGTGGTATTGAGGCTGGTGTTGACTTTGTCAAAACAAGTACCGGATTCTTGACAGGATTTGAAGCCCACGGTGCAACAGTAGAAGTGATCAAGATCATGCAGGAAGAAGTACAGGACAAATGTCAGGTTAAAGGAAGCGGTTGTATCCGTACAAGAGAACACTTCCTACAATTGATCGATATGGGAATCGATCGTATGGGTGTTGGTTATAAATCTGTTCCTGTTGTATTAGACTTAAAACGATAATTAATAAAAAAATCAGATGATTCTATCGAATTGTCTGATTTTTATTTACCATCAAAATTTATTAATAAATAACTTAGCACAAAAAGTATTTTTTATGCTCGTACAATCTAATGGAACAACACCGTATACCTTTAACTTGACTTTAAATATTAATCGCAATTTATTCTTAAATGTATCCAAACAAAAAAGGCCCACAAAAGTGGGCTAAATGAAAAAGAGAGAAAAATGAATAAACTAATTGTAATTATCAATTATTGATTATAAACCATATTCAAACGAGAAAGCTCAAAATTGATGACTAACTCCTTTGGAAAATTGACTTCTTTTAATAATTGAAGAGAAGCTTCGAAATCACCAACTTCAAAACAAATATGAGCATCTGTACCCATTAAGATCATCGTATCATACTTCTTGCATGCTTCTAACATCTTAATTATATTGGCTTTTCCGTTAACGCGTGTAGAAAGAGGATTTAATGAACCGTTATTTAGTTCTAAGACCACTTTCTTTTCGCTTGCCGCTTTAGCGATGGCTTCGATATCAAGAGAATAGCGATCATCATCTGGATGTCCAATGATTTTGACATATGGATTATCCATTACACGAAGCAATGTTTGCGTATTCATTTCCTTGCCCAAACTTTTAAACGTTGGTGAATGTAGACTCGCAATGATGTAATCAAGTTTATGATACAGTTTTTGTGACACATCGATTGTACCTAATTCATCCAATATATTTGCCTCGATTCCATGAAGAATACGAACGCCCTCGATTTCTCTTGGAATGACTTTAAAATTAGTAAAATAAATTTCATCTGTCGTCCCAGGCATCAAACGCGCATGATCACTATGTCCATAGACTTTGAGTCCGCGCATCGCTGCCATATGCACATTTTCTAATAACGTACTATAGGCATGCCCACTCGCAACCGTGTGCGTGTGTAAATCACATAACGGTTTCATAATTATCCTTTCTAGGGATCAAAGAAACTCTATCTCCCACTTGAAAAGGAATCGCAGAAGAATAAACGGTAAACAATTGGTCATCCACTTGAATGGAATAATGATTTTCTCGTCCATTATATTGAATCGACGCCAATACACCATCCAACCCATATCCTGCCTCCACTATATCAAGCTGATCTGGACGAATTGGACAAATATGCTTTTCTTTAAAAGAATCATGGATCTTTGATCCATCAAAGACAAATTTTCCATCTGCACAAGTAAATATGTCGTTATCCCAGTTTCCATTGATTAAATTTGATTTCGACACAAACGAAGCAACAAATTCGGTCATTGGAAGATTATAAATTTCTTCAGGCGTTCCCATCTGTTCGATTTGACCATCTTTCATAATAATAATCTTATCAGCCAAAGCTAAAGCTTCACTTTGATCATGCGTAATATAAATGATCGTCGCCTTGGTCATTCGATGGATATCTTGAATTTCTTTGCGCATGCTCATTTTTAATTCTGCATCTAAAGCACTTAATGGTTCATCCATCAAAAGAATCTTTGGCTTGCCAACGATAGCTCTTGCCAAAGCTACGCGCTGTCTTTGTCCACCCGACAATTGCCCTGGATAACGATCGACCATCGTCTGTAGACGCATAGCCTCGATTGCTTCCTTACTGGCAATTTTCTTTTCATCTGCAGACATTTTACAACGTTTGCTTTGAAGCGGAAAATTAACATGCTCTTCTACGGTCATATGAGGCCATAACGCAAACGATTGAAAAACCATCCCAATTTCTCTTTTTTCAACAGGAATATTCACTGATGTGCTCGTCAATACTTGATCGGAATAGCTAACAGAACCTTGTGTTGGTTCCTCGAATCCAGCGATGATCCTAAGCATCGTTGTTTTTCCACATCCACTAGGTCCTAGAATTGCTAAAAAATCCCCTTCTTCAATGGAAAACCCAATATCGTTGATGGCAGTGAAATTGCCAAATTTTTTTGTTAAATGTTCAATTGTAAAACTCATTTTACTTCCTTCCTTTCTTTGGGCGGTTTGCCACAAAATATAGGAATACGATCACCACGACCATCACTGTCGACATCGCATACGAATAACTATATGAACCACCTTGTTTTAAATTGAATATCGTCAATCCAATCGTTTTTGTATTCGCTGCCGCCAGCATACTTGATAAAGTCAATTCGCTGCAAGCAGAGACAAAAATCAAAAAAGAGCTCGATAAAACTGGTTTCGTAATCAAAGGAATAATGATCTTGCGCCACACATGAACAGGCTTACTCCCACTCATTCGAGCCGCTTCTTCTAGGCTAGATTCCACAGACAATAAAGCAGTCGTACTGCCTTTAATTTGTAAAATCATATACCGGGTAATGTAGGCAATCACAAGAATCTTGATTGTACCATAAACACCTGGGACTTTTCCCCAATGAAAAATCATAGCCAAAGCCAAAACAATCCCTGGAAGTGCGTATGTCAAAGATGCCGAAGACTCAATGAAATACGCAACCTTAGAATTTTTACGAACTTTAAGATACGCGATCGTCGTTCCGATCACGATACACACAACACAAGTAAGCAAAGTCAAAAAGACACTATTAAACACTGAATTTCTAACACTTTGATTCGTAAAAACAAATTCAAAGTTCTCTAACGTTAGACGCGTACCATATGTATTATAGAAACTTGATACCATCATCCCTAATAAAGGTACGATGTTTATACAAATCAAGAAGAACATCAACACAAAGTTGATTACTCTCACCTTTTTCTTGCCAATATAGACACGTATCGAATAATCTTCTTTTACACTTTCCATCTGAGAGCCCTTGGCCACAAAACGCAACTGAATCAAAGAACCTCCCAATGCAATCACCGATAATAAAATCGATAAAGCCGCCGCTAGATTGAAAGAAGAAGGACCAAAACTTATCGCATTTTCATAGATATATGTGCTTAATACAGGAATACCCGCCGAAATTCCTAAAAATGCAGGAATGCTAAAATTATCAATCGATGCCAAAAATGCAAGAACACCACCACTAGCTATAGCAGGAGATGCCAGTTTTAGAGTGATTTTCGTTATCACATCTTTTAAACCATAACCACTAACACGAGCAGCCCACTCCATATCTTTCGGAATCTTTCGCAACATATTGATCACAATCAAGTAGACAACAGGAACATTGCAGATTCCCATGACTAAAATGATTCCTGGCAACGAATAGATATTGATTTCTGGCAAAGATAAAGATGTTAAAAAACTATTGATCAATCCACGACTCGAAAGCATTTCGCTCCAAGACAAAGTAATGACATAAGAAGGAATGATATAAGGAGCCAAGACTAGCAGTTCTATCCAACGCTTGTTTGAAATATTTGTATAAGCAACTAAAAACGCAAACAAAGATCCAAACACTACTGCAATAACTGTAGATAGTACGGAAATCAATAATGTATTTAATATTGCCTCCCTTGTTCGTTCTTGCGCCAACAAAACCACAAAATTCTGTATAGATAATCCTTCATCCGTTGTAAGGCTCATCAACACCAATCTTAGAATTGGCATAATGAAGACAAACACTACAACGAAAACAAATATAGCGGAGACCGCTATATTTATTCCCTTTCGATTCATTTTTCTTAAGCCCCAAACATCGTCGCAAACTGCTCTTTGTCTGCTTCCTTTGTTTCTACGACTTTTTTGATATCAACAGAAATTGCATTGATTTCGTCAGCCTTTTTAAATCCTTCCGGAGCCTCTACACCCTCTTTGATTGGCGTATATCCAATTTCAGCGGTTTTTGTTTGCCCCTCTTCAGACAAGATATAATCGATGAATGCCTTTGCTTGATCAGAATTTGCACAATCTTTGACCATCCCAATTGGCTCAGTGATTACCAAAGATCCTTCTTCAGGATATACAAATTCTACCTTTGCGCCATCAGCCTTTGCTCGCAAAGCCATGTAGTCAACGATCATTCCATAGGCCTTTGTACCATCCGTAACCGATTGTAAAACCGTTCCATTTCCTTGTTCAACAGTTACATTGTTATCTTTTAGAGCTTGATAGAAATCCCATCCAAATCCATCAGTATGCGTCAATACGCTCAAGTTATAAGATGCAGCACCTGAATAAAGTGGACTAGGCATGACCACATTGTCTTTTGCTGCCTCGCCTGTCAAATCAGCAAACCCTTTCACTTCACCATCAACTAGATCTGTATTATAAACAACACCCGTCGTTAAGATCTTTGTCCCTGTGTATGTATGATCAGCATCATAGTATTCTTCGCTGATTCCTTCCAATTCTGGCGATTCATAAGATTCTAAAATATCCTCTGCTTTCAATGCCTCAAACGTTGTTGCATCCGATACTAACAATACATCCGCCAATACAGAACCCACTTCTTTTTCAGCCAATACTTTACTTACGACTTCTTCTGTTCCACTACGGAAAATATCTACTGTTACATCTGGATAAATCTCATTAAAACCTTCAACTAAAGCTTGAATATCCTCTTCCGGCTGAGAAGTATAGACCGTCAAACTTCCTGAAAGGCTAGTCGTATCTTCTGTTAATGTACTTGTTTGCGCTTGACATCCAGTCGCCAAAGCCATCATTCCAGCCATTGCCAATACACCTAATTTTTTCATTGTTCTTTCTCCCATTCCTTTAGAAATTCTGTTTCTTTTCGCACACGCTCAAAGTTTCTTCCTATCGCAAACCCTTCGACGACTACCGGAACATCATCATGCCTTAACTGATGTAAAACTTGAACAATGTCCAAATCGCCTGGCTCACTTATCGGCGTATGCAATTTCTTTCCGATTTTATTTGTGATATGAAACTTTGAAATTGGACTCAATTTATTTCGATATGCCATAAATTCTTCTGTGCTCTGACAATGCGCAAGATCCAATGTAAGACTCACAGAATCTTTAACATCACGAATAAAATCATCCATTTCCTCCGGCGTTGTTACAAACTCTTTCGGAATCTTTTCCATCAATTCTACGGAAACATGAACGTCTTGTAAGTCCGCATAATCTACGATTTCTACCAAATTTTGTCTAGCTCGCCTTTTCGTTTCCTTATCTACAAACAAAGAACATCTCGGAGGATGCAAGGTGACGACATTGCTTCCTACTTTTCTTGCCAAATCGATGGACGTTTTGATTTCTTTAATCGATGCCTTTCGAATTCCTTCGTTGACAGAGGCATAATTCAAGTCCCAGCTTTTGGCATGGATGATCGTTTTAATGTTTGTTGCTTGGCAAGCTTGGATCCATTCATTCATGTCCAAAGCACAAGATTCGACTTGTTGCGCCCAAAGCTCCACACCCTCATAGCCATTTGCCTTCGCCATTTCAACGATTTCTCGGCTTGTCGCTTCCCACATCAATGTCGAAGAAAAATAGAATTTCATTAATCTTCACCACTTTCTCCGTGATTGATAATAACAAACGAACGTTCATTTAAAGTTAATGAAGTGTAAAATACTCGTAAAGATTGAAAGCTTTTAAATTAAGGCCAGAAATTAACTAACTATAATTCAAACAATTATTATTAAAATTGATTTTTACTATTCTTATATATTCCTACTTTTGATGCTGTCACTTTCGTCCATGTTTCAAAATGTTTGATCCATATCCAAAGAAATCTATTTGTTAAAACAAGAGTATCTGACCCAAAAAAAGATCTAACAGGATATACCAAATTGATCGATGGTATTTAACCAGCTCATAGTGAAGAATCTATTCAATGAATGAATCAACCAATATATCCGTCTTTAAAAAGATGGATCAATAAAACAACAGCCAGGCAGTTATTAGGTACAACTGCCTGACATTTCGTGGTTATCATCACTTACCTTTAAACAATGTTTTGCATAATAAGCATGCCAATATTCATTTAAAAATCACTTACACATTCCCCTTAACAACCCCTATTTTCCATCACATTCTGGATTTATAAATTCTGTATCCATATAATCATCCATATCATTTAATTCCCTAATATATATTAACCTTTTTTAAATACTTTTCGCTCGAACACGATTTCTTTATACCATTTTAGTTTATCTCACATTGATTTTTATCAATTCTTCTATATTAAATTTACAAATCATACTTACTTTTAATCATTTTCAGTTTTATAATGTATCCAAAATGCACTCGAATTGGATCATTTTTTCTAAAATAAAACCAACTACTGCATAATTTGCAAGAGTTGGTTTTTACTTCTAATGTCGTTTCACTATTCGAACTCGACTCCTATCAATTATTTACATTTATATTGTATTGATTATATCTATTGATTGTATTTAATATGTACTTATTTTAAAAATTTATTCTTTTTAATGAAGAATAATCGACATGAACAATTTCCTTATTTGTCGCAAATGACATTTTCCAACACATACTTGATATAAACGCAATCGTTTTATCTGAATGAACAGCTATGTAATATGATAAACGATGATGTTTTTCCAGCTTTTCTCCACTCATCCATGTTGCACCTAATTCCATTAATTCTTTTTTAAAGTTTTCTTCAGTTTTATCATCTTTTAAATAAAACCAAATTGTGTCCTTTCCATACTTTTCTAAGATCATTTTTACATTATTCATTTTTAGTTCCTCCTTTTCACCTATAAAGAGGACAAAAAAACGATCCCATCGTCATGACAGGATCATATATTTTCTAATTTGATCCTATCATTCAAGCTTTAGCACCTTGCCATTGGTAGGTTGCTGTGTGGTCAATGAGCTTGTCTCTCGCACACTCTTTATAGGTATCTAGATTATATTCTATTCAATAGATTATTGTAAACACGTTTATCACTTTTTAAACCATTTAACCAGTATAAACAAAAGTTTTATCGTTCATTAAGGAAAGAATCAAATCTCTAGATGAACGATTTCTTTTCTTTTGATACGCTCATACAGAATAACACCTATTACAGTTGTTAAAAATTCAGCCACTGGATAAGTCATCCATACCCCTGTCATTGACCATAATGCAGACAACAAGAAGGCAAAAGGTATGATCAAGATAAAACCACGTAATAAAGATAAGACGTAAGCCGGAATCGCTCTTTCAACAGAGGTAAAGAAAGTTGATAAAATGATGTTATAGCCAATAAATGGACTGGCGATAAAATAAATTTTTAAACCTGTTACTGCAATTTCTTGCAAAGCCATATTATTTTCACTGTTAAATACAGATGTAATTGGATCAGCAAACAAGTAGATGCATGTATAAATAACAAACGATAATATCAGCATGGTGATCATGGCGTAATTTAACATTTTTCTAGCCATGTATTTTTCACCCTTACCATAAAATGTGCTGATTAAAGGTTGGATCCCTTGCCCAATACCTGTGTATATCGCAATGATCACAAGCGATATATTAGCTACCACACCATAAGCTGCAACGCCGGTATTTCCAGCCAATCCAAGAATGATCATATTAAAAACGATCATGACTATACCCCCAGATACTTGAGATACTAAAGAAGGAAACCCCAATGCAACATCTTGTTTAAAGATATAGAATTTCAATCTGGTCCAAATAAAATGGAATGTATTTTTCTTTTTGATCCAATGAGGAAGCATGATCAAAATACTGATGATTGGCGAAAGGCCAGTCGCAAAAATAGCCCCAAAGATACCCATGTTCATCGGAAAGATAAACACATAATCTAATATGATATTTGAAAAACTTCCTATTAACATAGCTGCCATTGCAAGATGTGGGCTTCCATCATTTCGTACAAAACATAAAAATACATTATTCAAAATAAAGGATGGTGCAAATAACATCAACCAATATAGATATGTATTCGTCAGTTCCAAAACACTGGTATCAGCACCTAGTAAAGATGCGATATCTTTCGAAAAGAAAACGCCCAACAACATGTATATAACTGAAAAAATCAAAGAAATAAAAATCGTATTTGAGTACAGACGATTGATTTCATCTTGTCTTCCCTGGCTTTTACAAACCGAAAATCTTGTGGCAGCCCCCATGCCTAACATTAAGCCTGTTCCATAGATAAAGTTATATACAGGAATTGCCAAATTCAATGCTGTTAATCCATTGGCACCAAGGCCTTTGGAAATAAAAAATGTATCCGCCAATATGTAACAAGAAACACCTAAAGTACCTAAGACACTTAAAAAAGTATAGTTCGTAAATTCTTTTAAGTATGACCGTTTTTCCATATCCTCACTCCTAACATAAAAAAATAGCGTCCAAGCTTTCCATCTCCAACGGCCTACGGATAGAAAGTTTGAGCGCTAAACTTCTTACCCGGCGGCAAGAAGTGCCCATTTCATTTTCGCATCTATTATATTGAAAACATTTTTATTAGGCAATACCTTTAACTTATCTTTAACACCTATTGAACCAGCATCTTACTTTGAGTATAGTTATAAAAAAGGAGAACTTCTATGCGACGTTTTAAACAAGAATTACCATATGATGAATGTCTACACATCCTACAAAAAAATCATTCTGGAACACTGGCTTTATGTGATAAGGAATCGTATCCATATGCCTTGCCACTAAGCTATGTCTATGATGAAAACTGCATTTATTTTCACAGTGCAAAAGAAGGACATAAGATCGATATCTTACAAAAGAATCCAAAAGTATCTTTCTGCATCATTGATCAAGATGTAATCCAACCTTTAGAATATACTACATATTTTAAAAGCGTTATTGTCTTTGGCAACATTGAGATCCTTGAAGACAATGAATCTAAAATTGAACCTTTAAAAAAATTAGGATCAAAATATGCTCCAAACAACACTAAAGAAGCTTTAGATAAAGAAATACAAGTTGGCATAAACAACCTTGTGATCTTAAAGTTAAACATCGATAAGATCAGTGGAAAACAAGCAATCGAATTAATGAAAGAATAAAAAGCAGCGTTTGCTGCTTTTATCGTCTAAGTCGAAATGTCTGGCTGGCTTTTTTATAAACCAAACGATAGGAAATCACAAAATAAACCAAAGAAAATAAAGTCATGATTGTTCCAAAAACATATGTACTCATATGAAGATAAATGAAGGCAAAACAAATTCCATATGTTAATGACATAATCAAACTATATGTCGCGCTCTTGGTTTCCGTAAACTCATTATATGGCTGCAGTAAATAGTAACAAGTCAAATAATGAATCGAAAAGAAAATGCTGGTAGAAATAATACATATAAAGACAATTAGATATACTAACAAACTTTCCTTGCTTCCACTTAATGCTAATAAAACATCAAGCCCAATTGCCAAGGCAACAGCTGGAAATAAGTTGATCAAGATCAAAGAGCGCAATCGTAAGCGAAATAAAGAAAGGATCACTTCTGGTCTTCGATAGAAAGAATATGTCAACATACTATGATCACAGTTACGAAACATTGCCTGTACAACTGATTTTGAAGAATTAAATGAATACAAAATAAAGATAAAATATGGTAAGTAATCAAGTACAAATTTTTGTACGATCATACCCACTTCATCAAAAAAGAGCTCTCCAATTCCAATCACAAGTGCAACGCCTATGATGATCAAACTCAATTTCTTGGAATAACGCCACAAGATTTTTTTATGACGTTTAACAAATAAATCATTAAAATACGCATAGCCTGTTTTATCACTAGTGATCGTTTCATCCATTTTGATTGCATCAGTTATATTTTTAGCTTGTGCATCTTTCATGATCGCCTGCATATCTAAAGGCGTATTCTGCAGTAAGATTCGATACATCTCTTTATATTTTCCATAGTTCCAAACATATCTGGATAAAATCAATCCCACTATACATACAATAAGCATGGCTCCTATATATACATAGAAAGGTAAAAAAGTTTGAAAAAATAAAACTGCATAAGCCAAGATCCAACAAATAATAATTCCGGTCCATACTGTAAACACAGGACTGTTTTCATTACGAATCTGCCCTTTTTTATCAAACCGGTATAACGAAAAAGCCGCACTGATCATTTTGGAAAAAACAATATAAACAGGTATCAAAATACATATATAAAGAGGAATATTAAAGAAAAAACGTAAACAAATCAAGGAAATTCCCATTCCCAACAATATCTTAAACATATTGTATAAATAGTTAGTCAAAGTATATTTTCTTGCATCCATACGCATCAAGATCATGGCGTAATATTTATCTTTCGTAGGATCAAACATCGTATTGTTTGAAATGGCACCAGCAATCGTCAAGAAAAACAGAATATTCAAGGCCATAAAAACTCCTGTTTCCTTAGATACAAAAATAGAAGGAACAAAGACACATACCAAAACATATAAGCCTTTGTTGATAAAGATCCCTAATAATTCCCATAACAATGCAATACAAGTGATGATATTTTTTAAGATTTTATTTCCATATAAAGTTACAGGTATCACTTTTTTGACAAGAGGAATTTGTCGAAGTGCATATAAAATGGAATTGATACGATATGCCATTCTTAAACGAAAGGATATCCAAAAACATTTAAGCATGGTCTTCCTCCTGCAAGATGCGTAAGATATCTGTTTTTAATTCTTCTTCATCTAAAGTTGAAGATACAGCTCTTAACTCTCCCTGACTCAACAAAACAATCTCATCGCAAAGATCAAATGCCAGCTCCATGATATGTGTTGATAAGATCAAGATACGATCATGTTTAAGATCTCTTAATATATTTTTCATTTCTTCTGCCACAACAACATCTAAAGATGTCAATGGTTCATCCAATAATAAGACTTTGGGTGAAGCTATGATATTGATCAACATCTGCATTTTATTTTTCATACCATGCGAAAAATCCTTTAATAAACGATCACGATCTTCTCTTTCCAAATTAACGATATCAAAGTATTCATCAATTTCTTTTTCTTCCTGCAGGCTCTCTTTATTAATTTCAATAAAAAATTTTAGAAATTCACGTGCTGTTAAAAATTCAGGAACTTGAGGTGTTGATAATACATAACCTATATCTTCCAATCGTAAATCATGCTCACCCATTTCATCTTCAAGATAAAACCTTCCACCATCAACTGAAATATCTTGATTCAAACAATTGAACAAAGTTGTTTTCCCTGCACCATTTCTTCCTAGTAAGCCATAGATCTTCCCTGGCTCAAAAGTGAATGTGACATCCTTTAAGACCTCTTTAGTATCAAATCGTTTTTGAAGATGTTCTATTTTTAGTTTCATACGTCTATCCCTTTCATACATTACTATAAAAGTATTATATCATTACTACCCCCTACCCATGACAATTGTATCTTTTCTTTCTATACTGAAAACAAAGGAGGATAGAGGTACATATTGTTGACTCTGACATAATTCAACTTTACGCTTATATTGGATGAAAACAGTACTTTCCAGATATTGAAAAGCGACCAATCATAAAGACTGACCGCTTTGTATAATACTGGATATGAAATTGTTAAATTAAGATTTAGGAATTAAACTTAAATGGGGATTTAATTTAAACAGTAATAATGAATATGCTTATCAATTAGACACTATTAAAATACCTACTTTGTTAGTTGCCGGAACAGGATCTTTTGATAATGATACAGTTACTCCACTTGCTGAAATAGAAAAAGCATACAACGAATTAAATACTGATAAAGTTATGATGAGAAGAAGTGATAATATTGATCATGGAGCAATACTATACGAAGCAAATGGATATGTTTTGGCTATTCTTGATTATTATTTAAATGATGTAGAAGAAAATAAAAATGCATTTTTTGGTCATGATGCAGAAATCTATAACAATGAAAGATACCAAGATGTAAAATCATTGAAGATAAAAAGATAGAAACAAATTCTAACTTACTTATTCCTTTTTGTTTTAACTGCTTTTATGCCCCAGCCAATCAACAATATAAACCAGGCGCATAGCCCTGCGATAAACCCTGTAGCGCCAATATTTTCAAATTCTAAATTCAGCACAACATTGAGTATTTTCATAACAATAATTCCACATAGTATCAATGCAATCAGCAAAAGAATTTCCAATCCAATATATTTGAAAACTGTATTTTTCATGAATGAGTGCCTCCACAACTTCCAATTTATAGAGATATTATACATCTATTTTTACCCTATGTTTTATAAATTCTAAATTTGGAAGAACAATCTATACTTCAATGAATAAAGGACAACACAATACTTTTAAAAAGTTATCGCCCGATTTTTTCAGTATAGAAATCTTTTCTTTTTCGATTTCTTGAAAACCATATTCTTTGATATAATTTTTGTATGCAAGCATATATAGATAAACTCAATCAGGAAAAGATTCAATCCAGTCTTCCTTCTTTCTATCAAATCAAGGTCATTGACTCTACTGCCAGCACCAATTCATGGCTATCAGAACATACAGATCTACCTGAAGGAACGGTTTTGATCGCAGATCATCAAACACAGGGAAAAGGAAGAAATGGCCGCTCATTTTATTCTCCTTCAAATAGCGGCATCTATCTTTCTTTATTATTAAAGCCCAAAGAAGATAAAGAGTGCGTCCTACACTATACAGCCTTAAGTGCCTTATGTATGTGTAAAGCTATTCAATCTGTATATGGATTCTCCCCTTCAATCAAATGGTTGAATGATATTTATTTTCACGATAAAAAACTTGGAGGTATCTTATGCGAAGGAAAGCTGCAGCAGGAACGCTTTGATTCTTTGATCATTGGCATTGGCATAAATGTCCATTCCTTTATTTATCCTGAAGATATTGCTTCTATTGCCTGTGCTGTTGAAGATTTTGTTCCATTCAAAAAACCTCGCAATATATTGATCACAAGTTTTCTAGAGTCTTTTTATGATTACTATACCAATCATCATTCTTTTCTTCAGGCATATAAAGATCATCTTGCCTATATTAATCAAACAGTAAGGATCCTGCATCCCCAGAAAGAATATAAAGGAACGATCTTAGGAGTCGATGATTCTTTTCGACTTGTCATAAAAAAAGAGGATGGATCGATCGATCATTTATCCTCTGGTGAAATATCAATTCGACTTTGAATCCAGTCATGAAGTTCTTTAGCAAGATCTTCCTGGCTGATTTTTTTATATTCTGAAGCACGAATCGGTTTTCCATATTCAATTTCAAGTTGTTTAGTATGATCAGATGAAATATCCAGTGTATAAGCTTTTTTTAAGGCAACTGGCACAATTGTAGCTTTTGATAAATAAGCCGGCAACAAAGCACCTGCCTTGAACTCATTCATCGTATCTCCTTTTGATCTAGTTCCTTCAGGAAAGACCAAAAGATTCTTTTTTTGTTTAAGCTCTCTAGCAGCTTCTCTTAGCATATGCACATTGCCTTCTCTAGATTCACGATCAAAATGGATCGTACCTATATTTCTAGCCCATCGGCCAAAAATAGGCATGGTTTCATTCTCTTTTTTTGAGATAAAAGCCAAATGAACCGGACAACTTGCCAAGACAAGAGCTGGATCCAATGTGCCCTGATGATTGGATACAAAATAAATCGTTTCCTCTTTAGGAATTGTTTCAATTCCCTTAACAGATAAATCGTATCCCAGATATTTCAAAATAAAACGGCTCCATTTTTCCAGTCGAACCTGTGCTTCCAACTGACTTTTTTTCTCATATATCTTTGAGCTAACCCAGGCAACAGGCAAAACAGGTAAAGCTCGAATGATCTTAGATGTTTTCATGAGATTCCTTTCTTTGAACCAGGGCTGTCGCCATGGCAAATCCTCCATCATGGGCAATCGATACTTGAATCGTATACCCTTGATACTGAATTTCTTTTGGTGGCTCTACTACAATTTCCTTTAGCTTTAGAGGAATCGGTAATGCTTTGATAATGGCCTCTCTAGCGGCAAAGCGACCTGCCAAAAACTCTTTTTGTCGATTTGAAGAATAATTTGAAAATTGTTCATATTCTTGTTCACTCAAGATCCTTCTGGCAATTTTGTAAGGATCCTTGATTCGATCGATATTTACAATATCACAACCGATCCACATTTATTCCACATCCTGTAAAGCACAAAGAATTTCACCATATGCAACTTTTTTATCGTCTACATAGGCTTCACAACCGGCAATACAAATACCACCGATCATACGTTTAAATTGAACCTTCATCCTTAATACATCCCCTGGTACGACCACAGACGAAAAACGCATCTTATTGATTCCCGCAAACAAAGGAATCTTTCCACGATTTTCTTCCTCTTTTAATAGATACACAGCTCCTGTTTGTGCCATAGCTTCTACGATCAGAACACCCGGCATAACACTTTGTTGCGGAAAATGCCCTAAAAATTGCATTTCATTGGCACTGACACACTTGATTCCAATAATGGTTTTGGTTTCTTCATCAATGGATTCAATTTTATCAACCAATAAAAAGGGATATCTATGCGGAATGATCTTTTTTATATCTTCGTTTGATAACAACATACTAATCCTCCCATTTTTTGAATACCAAGGATGCATTATGTCCACCAAAACCTAAAGAGTTGCTCATGGCATAATGAATATCTTGATGACGTCCTTGATTTGCGACAATATCTAGATCACAGTCTGGATCTGATTCTTGATAATTGATCGTTGCCGGGATAAAACCTTCCTGTAAAGATTTGATAGAAATAATAGCTTCCACAGCTCCACTGGCCCCTAACAAATGCCCTGTATTACTCTTGGTTGAAGAGATAGCTAATTTATAAGCGTGGTCTTTAAAAGCTGTTTTAACAGCCATCGTTTCTGTCTTATCGTTTAGTTTTGTACTCGTTCCATGAGCATTGATATAGTCGATATCTTCTGCTTTGATACAAGCATCCTGTAATGCCTGTACCATGGCTTTGGCTCCGCCTGAGCCATCATCCAATGGTGCTGTAATATGATGAGCGTCACAACTTGAACCATATCCTACGATCTCGCCATAGATCTTGGCATTGCGGGCCTTGGCATGCTCTAATTCTTCCAGAATCAAGATCCCGGCACCTTCACCCATGACAAAACCACTTCTCTGTTTATCAAATGGGATGCTGGCTCTTTTGGCATCATCTCCAGTATGTAAAGCACGCATTGACTGAAAACCGGCAATGGCTAATGGAGTGATCGCAGCTTCACTGCCACCAGCTAACATGACATCTTCATATCCATCGCGAATTCGATGAAAAGCTTCTCCAATCGCATTGGAACCAGCCGCACAAGCTGTTACAACACAAGAAGTTGCTCCTTTTAAGCCCCAGTCAATTGCCACCTGTCCTGCTGCAAGATTGGCTAAAGCCATAGGAATAAAGAATGGAGAGACTCTTGAAGCTCCTCTTTCGCTTAACGTATGTGAAGCTAATTCAATTGATTCAATACCCCCAATTCCTGAACCAATGATGCATCCAAAACGATCTGCATCCGAAATTTCTTTATCAAATCCAGCATCCTGCATCGCTTGTTTAGAGGCGATACGAGCAAACTGTGTAAAACGATCATTAAACTTTAGATCACGTTTAGAAAAATAAGCTTCCATGTCTAGATCTTTTACTTCAGCCGCCAATTTTACCTTATAATCACTTGTATCAAAGTGCGTAATCGGAGCAATTCCACATACTCCTTCTTCAATACTATTCCATAAAGCATTTACATCATTTCCAATAGGAGAAATAACTCCTAAACCTGTAATTACAACTCTACGCATAATTCCTCCTACATGATCATGCCGCCATCGACATGAATCGTTTGACCTGTTACATATTTAAAGGCATCGCTTGCCAAGGCAACACATACATTGGCCACATCTTCTGGTTGTCCAAATTGTCTTAATGGAATTTGTTCCATCATCTTCGCTTTGTCTTTCTCTGCCAGTTTTGCGGTCATATCCGTTTCGATAAAGCCAGGTGCAATCGCATTGACTCGTATATGACGAAGCGCCAATTCTCTAGCTGCAGATTTTGTCAAACCAAGCACACCTGCTTTGCTGGAGGCATAATTGGCCTGCCCGGCATTCCCCATGATACCTACAACGCTTGACATATTGATGATCGAACCACTTCTTTGTTTCATCATGATCCTTGAAACATGTTTGATACAATTAAAGGTCCCTTCCAGATTCACGGCAATGACCTTATGAAAATCTTCATATGACATTCTTAACATCAAACCATCTTTATTGATTCCTGAATTATTTACCAAAACATCTATTCTTTCAAATGTCTCAATACTCTTTTCAACCATTGATTTTACTTGATCTTCATCAGATACATCTGCTTGAACAACAAGTGTCTTTACACCCAATGCTTCAATTTCCTGCTGTGTATTTAAGGCCGCTTCTTTAGAACCATTGTAGTTGATGACGATGTTATAACCTTCTTTGGCAAAAGCTAAAGCAACAGCTTTTCCAATACCTTTGGCAGCCCCAGTAATCAATGCTGTTTTATTTACTTGTTCCATGTCTGCAGCATCCTTTCTACATCTTCCATTGTATTGATCGTAAATACATTCACTTTGCGATCGATCTTTCGAACAAAACCTGTCAGTGTCTTTCCTGGACCAATTTCGACAAATGTATCGACACCATCTTTGATCATATTTTGAATCGTTTGTTCAAAATAAACACTTTGACAAATTTGCTGCTTTAAGATCTTGATCAAATCTTCGATCGTATCATATTCATGAACTTTTCCGTTCACGTTGTGATACACAGGAATAGAAGGTAAAGATAACGAACTTGTCTTCAACACTTCTTCAAGTTGATTGCTGGCAGGAGTGAGTAAAGAAGAGTGGAAAGCTCCGCTGACACTTAAAGGTAAAACTCTTCGCGCTCCTTTTTCCAATAACATTGGTGTCGCCATTTCTAAAGCTTCTATTTGCCCGGTAACAACAATTTGCCCTGGACAGTTATAATTGGCCACTTCAAGAACCAACCCTTTTTCATTTACTTCTTTGCATACTTCCAAGATCTTGCCTGCGTCTAATCCTAGAACTGCACGCATTCCCGTTGTGTTCTGCGGCAAGGCATTGGACATTAAGATCCCTCTTTGACGTACGATATTAATTGCAGTTTGTGCATCCATTGAACCTGCACAACATAACGCACTGTATTCTCCTAAGGAAAGGCCGGCACATACATCTGGTTTTATACCTTTTGATTTCAATCCTTCTAAGATCATCAAAGAAGCTGCCACAATCGAACTTTGTGCATAAGCTGTATCATTCAATGTTTCCTGTGTTCCTTCAAAACAAAGCTTTTTTATGTCGTAATCACAATGTAGGTTATCCATCAATTCTTTACTTGAAGGGCAATGATCATAGAAATCTTTTGCCATTCCTACAATCTGTGAGCCCTGCCCCGCAAATAGAAATGCTGTTGTCATTGTTCTTTCACCTCTCCTTTTAATTGATCCATTAATGTATGTACATCAATGATCTCATGAATCTTTTCGGCACTTGTTCCACAAAAGAACAAGCCATTCTCCATATCTCCTTTAACCGCTCGAATCAAAGCACGAGTTATACAGTAAGGCGTCGAACTTGGAGTGCATGGAAGCATGCAAGCCAAACAATTTGAAACGCTTTGATTTGACTCTGTTTCCGTTCTTTTGACAAACTCATTTTTAATGGCCCTGCCTGGAAAACCAGCCGGGCTTTTTACATAGACAATATCTTTCTTTTTTGCCTTTAAGATCATCTGTTTAAAATTCTCATGGGCATCACATTCGTTTGTCGCAATAAAACGTGTTGCCATCTGTACACCAGAAGCGCCTTGATCAATATAGTTTTGAATATCTTCATGTGTAAATATTCCACCGGCAACAAAAACCGGAATCTGTTTATTATATTTCTTTTCAAATGGTACAAGTTCTTCTAAAACCTCTTTTAAGATTTGTTCTAGCGTTTGATATGTTCCTTCTTCTAGATCTTTTTTCTTAAAGCCTAGATGTCCTCCTGCTTTTTGACCTTCGATTATGACAAAATCTGGTGTTGTATTATGATGTTTATCCCATACACGACACAACAATCGACATGCCTTGGCACTTGATACAATTGGTGCCAACATGATCTTGTCCTCTGCATACTTTGGCAAATCTAAAGGTAGTCCAGCTCCAGATATGATCGCATCTGCCCCAGCTTCAACAGAAGCTTTTACATAGGATTCATAATTTCTGGATGCAACCATAATATTGACTCCTAAAAGCCCGCGTTTTACTTCATTGGCTTTTTGAATTTCTTTTTTTAATGCTCGAATATTAGCTTCTAAAGAATTAGTTTCAAAATCTGGTTCATTAAATCCAGGCATAGCGGCTGAGATAACACCCATACCGCCTTCTTTTCGAACAGATGATGCCAAGTTTGATAAAGATACACCTATTCCCATACCACCTTGAATAATTGGAACTTCTAAGATCTTATCTTTTAGCTTTATAGACCTTAACATTGGCATTCCTCTATTTTCTTTTTCAATTCTTCCAGTTGTTTTTTAGAATCATTCATCATATCTTCAAAGATTTTTGATAGAGGTCGAATTTCCTTACATAAGCCGGCAACCTGCCCCATCATAACTGAACCAGTTTTCATATCGCCTTCAAAAACAGCTCGTCTTAATCCTCCAAGAGTCAATTTTTCCATTTCTTCAGGTTCTGCACCTGCTTTTTCTAATTTTAAATACTGACGGCTCATTGAATTTTTTAAGATACGCACCGGCGTATTTAAAGTTCTTCCAGTTACGACCGTATCTGTATCCTTTGCCTTTAAGACAGCATTTTTATAGTTTTCATGAATTGGACATTCTTCACTTGCCAATAAACAAGTTCCTAACTGAACACCACAGGCTCCTAAAGATAGAGCTGCATTAAAACCTCTGCCATCTGCAATTCCCCCAGCTGCAATGACTGGAATATTCACTGCATCAACAACTTGAGGTAATAAAGCCATCGTTGTCTGTTCATTGACATGTCCACCAGCCTCTGTTCCTTCGGCAATGATTCCATCAGCTCCTGCTCTTTCCATACGAATCGCAAGAGCAACGCTGGCTACAACAGGAAAGACCTTAGTTCCAGAAGCCTTTAACATTTCCATATATTTTCCTGGATTTCCTGCTCCAGTGGTTACAACAGGCACATGATTCTGCGCAATAACTTCCATGATGGCATCTGTTTCCGGATTCATCAACATGACGTTGATGCCAAATGGTTTATCTGTCAAAGAACGAATTTTTTGAATACTTTCCTGAACTTGCTTGGCATTCATAGCCCCTGTTCCAATAATACCTAATGCTCCACTTTCTGAAACCGCTGCAGCGAATTCAGGTGTTGCGATATTGGCCATCGCGCCTTGAAATATAGGATATTTGATATTAAGCATCTGATTGATCATCGTGTTTTCCTCCTTCGATATGAATCTTGCAGGCTGCCCAGGTAAATCCTGCTCCAAAGCCAACTAATACAAGATTCATATTTTCTTTGATCTTGTTTTGTTGCCATGCCTGGCCTAGCGCCAATGGAACACTGGCAGCTGATGTATTACCAAATTGATCTAAATTGATAAACATCTTATCCATTGGAAATTTCATTTTCTTGCTGACATATTCTAAGATGCGAATATTGGCCTGATGGGGAATCATTAAATCGATTGAATCAATGCTCTCTTCTTTAAGCACATGTTCGATCGCATCTGGCATGGAGCGTATCGCAAAGCGGAAGACTTCTCTTCCATTCATGCTAAGATAAGGTTTCTCTTGGGCTATATTTTTCAATTCTGGTTGTAAAGAACGCCCGGCACAATATAGTGCCTTATCTTTATCTCCTTTGGACCTAGCATAAAAAGTCATGTTAGAACCATCGTCGCAGCGTTTGATCAGGACGGCTCCTGCTCCATCACCAAACAAAACACAGGTATTGCGATCTTTCCAGTCTAAGATCTTAGATAAAGTTTCTGCCCCTATCACAAGAGCTATACCTTTATCCAACATTCTAGAAGCACACTGTAAAGCATAAATAAAGCCACTACATGCTGCATTGATATCAAAAGCCATGACGGGATCCTCATTAAGACCTAGAGCTTCCTGCACTAAACAAGCACACGATGGTGTGACATTATCTGGCGTACAGGTTGCCACAATAATTAATGAAATTTGATGTTTATCAATATGATTTTCTTCGATTGCTTTTTTGGCAGCTCTGATTGCCAGATCACTGGTATTTTCATTTTCTGATACTGTTCGCTGCTTGATGCCGGTTCTTGACTGGATCCACTCATCACTTGTATCTACAACATTCTTTAACATGTCATTGGTTACACAATTTGAGCCATAAGCATAGCCACAGCCAATTATCTTGACATTTTCCATGATCCTTCTCCTAAATGACGAAATTTTTCATAACGTTTTTCTACCAGCGTAGTCGTTTTCATCTTAGTCAGTTCATTCAATGTTTCTTTCAACATAAGATCCATCTTATCGACAACACTCTGTAGATTTGAAGCGGCTCCTCCAAATGGTTCTGGTACGATTTCATCAATTACTTTTTTCTCTAAAAGGTCTTTGCTGGTAAGCTTCATCACATCACAGGCTTCTTTAGCACGTGAGCCATCTTTCCACAATATAGAGGCAAATCCTTCAGGAGATAGAATCGAGTAAACTGCATATTCTAACATGAAGATCTTATCAGCCACACTTAGTGCAAGAGCTCCACCGCTTCCTCCCTCAGAAAGAACAAAGCATATAACAGGTGTCTTTAATGATGAAAACGTATATAGACAATCGGCGATTGCCTGGGCCTGCCCTTTTTCTTCGGCTTCTTTACCCGGATAAGCCCCCGGTGTATCGACAAAAGTAATGATCGGTCTATTAAACTTTTCTGCCTGCTTGGCTAGACGAAGCGCTTTACGATATCCTTCTGGCTGAGGCATCCCAAAGTGCTGCTTCAAATTTTCTTCAACTGTTTTTCCTTTGGATTGTGCAAGAATCGTTACCGGTAGTCCATGAAATGATCCTAAGCCGCATAACATAGCTGGATCGTCCAAGCTTTTACGATCCCCGTGTAATTCAACAAATTCATCAAATAATAAATCAATATAATCCTGAGCCTTCGGTCGATCGGGTCTTCTGGCAAGTTCAACGTGATCCCAAGGTGTCATAATGGTCTCTTTTTGAATTGTTTCAATTTGTCTTTGATAGTCATTCCACATATCCAGATCTTTTTCATCGATCTGCATCTGTTGAATCTTTATTTCATTTATTTTCTGCTGTGCTTCTTTAAGATTCATGATATGCTCCTTTTACAATGGAATGACAAGAGTCTTCCAAGCTCTTCTTTCATCTTTTCACGAGGTACGATTCGATCGATAAAACCTTTCTCTAAAACAAATTCAGCGGTTTGGAAATTATCGGGCAATTTCTCATGAATCGTATCTTCAATCACTCTTTTACCCGCAAAACCAACCAAAGCATAAGGTTCACTCAAAATGATATCTCCTAACATCGCAAAACTGGCGCTGACACCTCCCGTTGTTGGATGTGTCAAAACAATGATCGATAACAATCCTGCATCACTATGCTTTTTCATTGCGGCTGAAGTTTTTGCCATTTGCACCAAAGATAAGATACCTTCCTGCATTCTGGCACCTCCACTTGTACAACATAAAATCAAAGGTTGTTTTTTCTTCGTGGCCAGCTCTATAGCTCTAGTAATCTTTTCTCCTACAGCCGCTGACATGCTTCCCATGAAAAAATTAGAATCCATTACACCAATCACGCAGGGAAGACCTTTGATCTTTCCTGTTCCTGTAATCACGGCTTCTTTCATGCCCGTTTGTTTTTGAAGTCTTTCCAATTTATCTTTATATCCAGGAAAATCATCTGGATCAACACTGATCATCTTGGCATCTGTTTCTTTAAATGTTCCTTCATCGATCAATTGACGAATTCTTTCTCTGGCAGAAATTTTAAATGGATGATGACATTTAGGACACACATAATGATTGGATACTAGATCCATCATGGCCACTGAGGCATGACAATGTGAACAACTCATGAATACATGATCTGGAATCTCTTTAGCCTTAGGGATAGGTTTTTTACGCCATTTACGAAAAACATCCAGGCGATTCTTTCTCTCTTTAAATAAATTGTCCATTTTCTTTTAACCTCTTCAACAATATTGGAGCATAGCCAATATCATGACTTCCTTCTATAAACTCTTTTTGATACAGCGTTAAATAGTTAAATTCAATATTGGTCTTTACCCCGGAAACAATTGTTTCTTCCAAACTGGCACGCATTTTTTTAATGCATTCCAAACGATTTCCAGCTGAAACGATCAATTTCAAGATCATCGAATCATAGTATGGGGAAATAATAGAACCATTATATACAGCTGTATCCACACGAACTCCATATCCTCCTGGCACATGCATAAATGTAACTGGCCCTGGACTTGGCGCAAAATCATGTGCAACATCTTCGGCATTGATGCGACATTCCATCGCATGTCCATGACACTGAATATCTTCCTGCTTTAATGTAAGATGCTGGCCAGATGCTATTTTGATTTGCCATTTGATCAAATCGACACCCGTTATAGCTTCAGTAACAGGATGTTCCACCTGAATTCTTGTATTCATTTCCATAAAGTAGAAATTTCCTTGTTTATCCATCAAGAATTCCATCGTTCCGGCTGAATCATATCCAATCGATCTTGCGGCATTGACAGCCTGTGATAACAGTTTTTCTCGATTATCACGAGTCAAAGCTGTACATGGTGCTTCTTCAATGATCTTTTGGTTTTTTCTTTGGAATGAACAATCTCTTTCAAACAAATGAACCACGTGTCCATAATGATCCCCTAAGATCTGCACTTCGATATGTTTTGGATTTTCAACATACCGTTCCATATACACTTCATCATTTTCAAAACATACTTTGGCTTCCTGTCTGGCTTCGGTATAGGCATTTTCAAGATCTTCGGCCTTATAAACGATTCGCATACCTCGGCCACCACCACCTAGACGCGCTTTGATAATAACAGGATAGCCAATTGACTCAGCCATGTTTTTAGCATCTTCAACACTCTTTAAGGCATCCTCGCATCCTTCAACAACAGGAACTCCAGCTTCTTTCATCAGTTTTCGAGCTTGTGTCTTATCACCCATCATTTGTATCAATTTAGGATTTGGGCCTACAAAAGTCATATCGCATTCCTGCACCAGACGAGCAAATTTAGCATTTTCACTTAGAAATCCATATCCTGGATGCACCGCATCGCAACCTGTTGAGCATGCCGTTTGTACGATCAAACCCATGTTTAAATAACTGTCTTTGGCAGGTGCTGGACCAATGCAGACTGCCTGATCGGCCAGCTGGACCGCAAGTGATTCTTTATCTGCCGTAGAATATACAACAACTGTTTCAATTCCCAGCTCTTTACAGGCACGAATGATTCGAACAGCTATCTCTCCACGGTTGGCAATCAATAAACGGCGAATCATTCAAGTTCTCCTAATACGATAAGCACTTGTCCGTATTCCACCATAGAACTATCTTCCACACAGATTTCTTTTACGATACCTTCTTGATCAGACTGAATTTCATTCATTGTTTTCATTGCTTCTACCATACATACGACATCTCCCTTATGCACAATGTCTCCAACACTGACATATGGTTTATCTTTAGGTGATTTAGCACGATAAAATGTTCCTACCAAAGGAGAAGTAATTTCAATCTTGTTTTCATCCTCTATTGGTTTTGGTTCTACTTGTGTATGCACGATCTGTGAAACAGGAATACTTTGTGCTGGACCTGTTGGTTTTTCCAAACGAATCTTTAGATTGCCTTCTTCAAGTTCCATATGTGAAAGATTACTTGCTTCAAAGATTTCGATAATTTCTTTGACTTGCTTAGTTTCCATACCCATCACTCCTCTTATTGAAAATGAGCCAAGATCTCTTAGCTCACTGTGTTCGACGATTTACTTCTTTTTTGCTTCGATGATATCGATTACGTCTTGAACTGTTTCCAGTTTCGCAAGCTCTTCATCTTCGATACGAATATCAAATTCGTTTTCTAATTCCAATGCCAACTCAACAGCTGCCAAAGAATCGATTCCTAGATCATCATTCAATTTAGCTTCTGGTTTAATTTCTTCTTCATCTACATTGATCGCATCGATCAATACTTTTTTGATATCTTCAAACATAATTTTTCCTCCTATTTGCTTTGACATTCAAAACATTTAACGAGTGTATTATAATTACTTTGACTCTCAAAGTAAATAGTTTGATAGTCAAAATTTATATTTTTTTACAAGAAATTAAAAAAAATCTGCCCAAACGGACAGATTTATGCACCTTTTTTCTGATCTGAATACATATCACTAAAGTATTCTAATATATTTTCAAGTGTGGCATTCAAGACTTCATTTTCTTCTAAACCAAGATCTCCAATTGCCTTATTGATCATATTTTCATGAAATTCATCATGAATCTTTAAGACCTCAAGCGCTTTAGGCGTATTTCTTAAGCGAACAATGCGACGATCATTTTCATCTCGATATCGTTCAACATATCCTTTCTTTTCTAAACGAGATATATTGGTCGTTAGAGTTCCTGATGTAACCATCAGTGTTCTAGCTAAATGACTCATCGTATTGGAGCTGGCCTTTTCAATACGTTCAAGAATATGAACCTCATTGATCGATAGCTCTACTCCTTTTTGTTTCAAGTTGTTTGCCTCAATATATAAAATATAGTTAAAGAGGTAAACCAAGAGTTCATTTAACGTATGTCGAGTCTTCTGTTTTTTTTCGTTTTTATTACTTATTTCACCCTGTGTCATTGTTTACAAAATACATTGTTTTCTACAATAAGTCAAGAAAAGCCCTCGAAAAAGTTATGACAATTATCTTAATTAGTAATCTTTCTCAAAATCTTCTCACAAAATAAAAAACTCCTTTATATAAAGGAGAAACTAACTTATGGCGAAGATGGTGGGATTCGAACCCACGCGCCCTTGCAGACCTATCGCATTTCGAGTGCGACCTCTTGGACCTCTTGAGTACATCTTCATTTTTTGTCCTCTTTGAAATTACGCCAGATCAATAAAAAAATCAAGAGTTCTTTTGTTATTCTTGATGTTTTCTTTCTATTATATTTAAATCATGTATAATAATTGAGGCGTAATTTTTAGGAGGCAATTATGATCTTAGAACAAATTGATAAAGAACTATTAGCTATGGCAGAAGAATCTGATTCTGTTTTAAAAGATATTTACCAAAATATTGATGATATATGTTTACATAATTCAAATCGAGTCTTATCCGCATTTATTGAAAATCAAGTATCTTACTCTGATTTTGCGGATATTAACGGTTATGGAAACTATGATGAAGGACGCGACAAGATTGAAAAGATCTTCGCAAGTGTATTAGGGTGTGAAGATGCATTGGTTCGCCCTCAGATCATGAGTGGAACAAACGCAATCTATTTAACACTTTCAGCTCTTTTAAAACATGGAGATACTATGATTTCAATTTCTGGAGCACCTTATGACTCATTACAGGAAATGATTGGCATCATTGGTGAATCCACACAATCTTTAAAAGCTTATGGGGTTAAGTATGAACAAATTGATTTAGTAAATGATGATTTTGATGATGACAAGATCATTGAACGTTTGAAACAAGGAAATGTAAAATTGATCGAAATACAACGTTCTAGAGGTTACTCTCATCGTTTATCTTTAACTATCGCAAAGCTTGAAAGAATCATCAAAAAAATTAAAGAAGTAGCTCCAGAAGTCATCATTATGGTTGATAACTGTTATGGGGAATTGGTTGAAAAACTAGAACCTGGACATATTGGTGCAGATGTTGTCGTTGGATCTTTAATGAAAAACTTAGGTGGAGGAATTGCCTCAACAGGTGGATATGTTGCAGGAAATGCCGACTTGATCCATATGGTTGCCGAAAGATTGACCGCACCTGGTATTGGAAAAGATCTAGGGGCAAACTTTAATTTAAACAACTCATTCTTTAAGGGAATTTTCATGGCACCAAGTGCTGTAAAAAGTGCTTTAAAAACGGCTGTTTTTACGGCATACATGTTAGAGAAACTTGGATATAAAAATGTATCACCTGCCTATAACGAAGAAAGAACCGATATCATTCAAACTTTAGAACTTGGCACAAAAGAAAACCTTGTAAATTTCACACAAGGTATTCAGGCAACAAGTCCAATTGATTCCTTTGTTCGTGTCTTACCAGCTCCAATGCCTGGTTATCCATTTGACGAAGTTATGGCAGCAGGAAGTTTTACACAGGGAAGTACGATCGAATTAAGTGCCGATGCTCCAGTGGTTGAGCCTTATACATTATATATGCAGGGTGGACTAAGCTTAGAATATGGAAAGCTATCTATCCTACTTGCACTAACAAATATGAATAAATAGAGAAAAGCTGTTAGAAAATTTCTAACAGCTTCCTTTTTGTCCTCCATCAATTCGTATAACGGTATTATTAATAAAATCAGCTTCGTCACTAATTAAAAATTTAACCAGATACGCAACCTCTTTAGGATCTCCATAGCGATTGACCATGATTTTTTCTACTTCTTCTTTTAAAAATTCTTCATCATAGCCATCTAATTCATTTTCGGTTCCAATAAATCCAGGAGCGATGCAGTTTACATTTACATAAGGCGCAAACTCAAAAGCCAGATTATGTGTTAGTGATATCAAGGCAGCTTTAGATGCATCATAATCGATGCACATTGGATAATATGTATTGATCCCATTGGTAGAAGAGATATTGATGATTCTTCCATATTCTTTCTCTAACATATGTCTATAAACTCTTTTAGCACAGTTAAAGGCCCCTACTACATTTACATCCAAAGTCCTTTTAAATTCTTCGGTTGTTTTTAAATGGAATAAATTGGAAAGATCAATTGCGGCATTGTTGACAAGGATATCTACACCACCTAATTTTTCTTCAATTTTTCTGACCATCTGATCCACTTGATTTACATCCGATACATCCGCACAAATTGTTAAACATCGAACCGAATATGTATTTATGATTTCTTCTTTAAGTTTTGCGGCCGCTTCATGAGAAGTCAAATAATTGATCGCAATATCATAATGGTTTTTTGCCAGTTCCAAGGCAATGGCTTTTCCGATACCTTGAGCTCCTCCAGTAATAAGTACAACTTTATTCATAGGTAAAAAAGAAAGAGCTTATTAAGCTCTTCCTGCATACTTTCCATCTGTTGAGAATACAACGATTTTTTCTCCTGGTTCAATAAACTGAGGAACTCTTAATGATAAACCAGTTTCTGTTACTGCATCTTTTGTCTGGTTAGATGGTGCCCCTTTGATAGCAGCATCTGTTTCTGTAATCGTTAATTCTACTTTCTCTGGTACTGAAACAGACAATAATAATCCTTCAAAGAACATCAATTGAACTTCTGCACCTTCAACGATGAAGTATTTATTGAAGCCTACCTGATCTTCTGTCAATTCATATGTATCATATGTTTCCATATCCATGAAATAATAAGTTGAGTCAGCCTGATAAGAATACTGAGCTGCTTTTTTAGAGATATTTGCCTGTTCGAATTTAGTAGAGGCATTGAAGTTTCTTTCCTGTGTATTGCCTGTTTTTAAATTCTTCATCTTTGTTTTTAAGATTGCAGCTCCCTTACCTGGTTTTACATGCTGGAAATCCAATACCTGCCATGGATCTCCATCAACAATTAAAGTTAATCCTGTTCTAAAATCACCTGCTGAAATTGCCATAATTATCGCTCCTATACTTTCTATTTATTACATATTCAATTGTATCAGTTTTATCAGATATCCTCAAGATTTTATCAGAATATCGATAAGCGCTCATCTTCTTTATGCGATTTGATATATTTGCTCCATTTTATATAACCATATGTCGTATTTGTAAAATATCCTAACTTTAAGATCAACAATACATATTGTCCTGAGATAATATTAATAATTGCCTCTAAAGCAGCACAGATATACCACGCGATCCACTGTTCCCTGAATCTAAAGAAGATAAACAATCCGTTCGCTATACCAACTGCAGAAGCACATGCATCAATATATATGATAGCTGTTTCTAACATTTCATTATTATAGAAATCTGTTGCGATATCCAAGCCGCTGATCAAATATCCGATCACAAATGTCCATAAAATAATACCTATAATGACAAGGACTTCCTGCCATCCTTTTAAGCGTCTTACGACTGTTAATTCATCCTCATTTTCATCTTTATGTCTAGACCAGTTGATAAAACTGATAATGTCGATTGGCAACCAGAAGAATAATGTTGTTGCCATGGTCGCAAAGCGATACATCAATACGACACACATGGCTATCTCGACAATTTCGACCAGTACCGAGACTAAGAAATTATACCTTGATTGTTTTGATATCAACAATTCACAAAGAATATTTAAGAATGTATCCAATAGATACAACAACATGATAATGATTCCATTGACTCCATTGGCACTTTCTTCTGGGAACAATACAGAGAAAATAGTGGCCAATACCATGATAGACATAAACCATGATTTTTCGTATGTCGTAAATTGTCTTGAGAATAACATCATTATCAATAAAGACAACACTAAGATCAAAGAGGCATTTGCAAAGTTAAAAATCGGCATTGTCTGGTTTGCCATGATTTCCTGATATTCCTGTTGAGCCTGAGCTTGACTTACATCTTGATGATCAAAATAAAGTTTCGTTCCATCACTTGTTTCGAATTCATAACCTGTGATCGTTTTTGCGTCTAGATTTTCATATTCTTCATATGTGTAAGTTACGACCAGTTCTTTATCTCCTGCACGATATGTAACATCGCACATCGCGTTTTCTTCACCGTCATAATCTTCCATTTCAAAGTCACGTGTCATTTCCATGCTTTGAACAAAAGAAATAGAGCCTACATCTGAATTGATCTTAGTGAAACCAACTCCGTATGAAATGATTGAACCTAGTATCAATAAAACTAAGATTACAATTTCCGCAATTCTTAGTTTTTTATTAGGTTCAATGTTTTTTTGAAAAAACTTAACCATAGAATAATTTCTCCCTTCATAATATTCTCTTTCCTTAAAATGCGTGGATATTATAATAAATTTCCTTCATTTTGTAAATTTGAACCGAGTCGATTCCAAACCATCCTATATTCTTTTTCACCAGTATTTTTATCAACATCCTCATATTGAACACAAAAACCTTCTCTTTGATAAAAGAGAATCGCATTAAGATTTTTCTGATATACATTTAATGATAGATGTTCTTTTTTAGCTTTTACATGATTTAATAATGCTTTTCCTATCCCTCTTTTTTGATATTGATCTAGAACAAAGATTCCTTCGATATACTCTTTATCAAGACCTATAAAACCCATAATTTCTTTTTCTATTTCATACACATAAACTTCTGCTTGTAAGAACATATCTTTGATTATTTCATAATGCTCTTTCCAATAATTAGATACGATAAAATCATGTGTTTTGATATTTGTTTCCAACCATATCTTAGCCACTGTATCGACATCTTTTTCTTCTAATACTCGAATCACAATAGGACCTCCAATTTTTTTATCGGTCTTTATTATACGTTACGTTTATAATGAATCATAGATAAACTATGTCTTAAAAAAGCAAAAAAGGACCTTCGTCCTTTCTTACTTGAGTTTTCTTCTACATAAATTTGTCTTTTTACACTTTGGACATCTTAAATATCGCTTAGTAAATGTATGATATCCTTTAACATACTCATGAATGGTAGGCATAAATTGATGATGACATGATGGGCATTCGTAATAGCCTGTTTTTGAATCTGTCAGAATGATTGAGATAATGCTTAAAATAATAATGATCAATGCGATACTGATCAAAAAGATTCGAATAATTGTATTTAAATTTAAAAAAGAAGCCATCATGATCAAAGAAACTGATGCGATAATAGTTGTAACAATCGATACAATTGTTTGAAATAATCGTTTTCTATTTGCTTCGTTTTCCTTTAATAAAGAAATCATATTATCTTCTGCTTTTTCTTGATAATTTATTATCGATAACTTTTCTCCAGATAACAGCTCATTTACACTTATATCTAAAGCTTCACATAAAGGCAACATTAATGATACCTCAGGCAACCCATTTCCTGTTTCCCATTTAGAAATTGTCTTATCACTGATTCCTAAAATATCTGCCAACTCCCTTTGTGTCATGTGTTTCAATTTTCTATTTGTCGATATAAACTTACCAACCTTTATCTGATCCATGTTTCTTCCTCCTTATATACATGTACAGAATACTGGATAATTTAATTCTATAGAACCCACGGATCGTAGAGTTTCATATATTATGATTTTTTATTGTTCATTTATCTCTTTATGTCTATACATTTAGAAAATGAATTGCGGAAATTCGGTTTTTTGGCATAAAAAGTTTTGCGGAAATTCGGTTTTATTCAAAAAATCCATTAATGACACCAGCTACCTTCTCAGGCACTTCTTCATTTAAAACATGTCCTGCACCTTCAACAATAATTAGTTTAGCACTTTTATATGCTCTTTAAGATAGTAAGCTGATTTTAGATTTGTCTTATCTTTTTGTCCACATACAACACATGTTTCATTTTTTAATTTTGATACCCTGTTAGTAAAATTTAGATCTTTCATTGATTTTCCTAAAGCCAAGGTATCTTTTTTATTGAATGCCATATCTTTAAAAAGAGAAGAGGGTAAAAATCTTAAAACTATATTCTGTATCGTAAAAACCGGTTTAGGCACCTTATGCGGTGTTGCGATTAGCATTAATTTTTGTACTCTTTCTGGATTCTCAAGTGCATATTCCAATGCCAAAATTCCGCCTAAAGAAAGACCAACAATATTAATCTTCTCTTCAAATTGATCGCAATATGATTTAAATGCTCCATATAGGTTTTTATATGTTGCCGACTTTCCTTTTAAAATATCTCTTAAATCTGGTGTTAAGCACTCATTTTTATATTCAATTTCAGAGAGCACTTTATCCCAACTGTTAGCTCGCTGTCCTGAGCCATGAACAAATATCGTTTTCATGATTTGTTTTTCTTAAATACATTCGCGATTGCCAGAACACCAGGAAATAAAACAACCGCAATGACCCAAACGATCCATCCTTCCTGCCAGTTTCGTGTAGGCAATGTAATTGCCAGATAGATAGCTGTAACAGATAACCAGTAGACCGTTGTGATGACTCCAATGATTGGGCTCTTTTCCTTCTTTTCTTTTGTATAGTCACCTTCCTGTAACAGTTTGGCAAAACTTTCCCAAATAATACCGACACGAACAAGCAAAACAACGCCTATACCTACAATAAATAAAGCTAAACATAACAATGAAACCATCAAGATCAAATTGTTTTCTTCAAACATAACACCAGTAAAAAACGGAACCATGGCCAGGATACATAAAGAAACACCAATAATATTATTCTTAGTATATTTATTTTGAAATTTCTCTTTTCGTTCATTTACCAGACTGATGACACCATATTCTGTATCAAATATTTCTTTTTCCAAATATTCATATTGAGCTGTTTTTGAATGACTATAAATAAAGATAGCCACTGCAATCGCAACAAGAATCATCAATATGATCAACCCCACAGCTCCTGCCACATTTTCGCTGATGCCAAAAGACTTTGTTTCACTTAAAGCACCTAGTATTAATAGACAAATCGGAGAAATAATGCATAAAAAGACTCCATTGGCAACCATCTTTGAAGTTTCTATCTTCACTTCAATAAAACGATTAGCTTCTTCCAATGTTACTCGTCTACCAAAATCATTTTCTTCACTAATAGTGACATCTGCATCTTCGATTTCATCTTTCAGTAAATAATCAGTACTCACTCCAAACAACTTGGATAAACGAACGATCTTATCTAAATCTGGGACCGATTGCGCACCTTCCCATTTGGATACAGATTGACGGGATACATTCATTTGGGAAGCTAATTCTTCTTGAGACCATCCAGCCTTCTTTCGCAATCGAATTAATTTATCAGCAAATATCATATTATGTCCTCCTTGTGTTTCAACTTTCGCTCTGATTTTAACATTCAGCACGGTTGCCCACCATAAATCAAGGCTTTCAATGTGTCAACTGGTGGTTGCAACTGCAAGTTTATACATAAATTACGTAGTTTTACTCAATAATTAATCAAGATATGAATCAATAATATTCATCCAACTCTTCCATGGCATCATCAACACCTTTTCGATATTCGCTATCTTCCTGATAACGATCAAGATCATATTCTTCATCTTCTACAATGGCATTATAGCCATCTGTATAACTTCCAAGTGTTGGACCTTCTACATCCGGATTATTTAACACCTCATCTTTTTTCTGATTTGAATAATCAGTATTATCATTTAAATGACAAGCTGGACTATCTTCTTCATGTACGACATAAATTGTCTTTAAATCCATATCAAGAGCATTAAAACAAGGCCCATTATAAAAAACATACTTATGCTCATCATTATGAATCTCTAAACTAAGATTTCCTGTATAGTCAATATTAGCTTTAATATCTTCATTAATAGCTATTCGCTTAGAATAATCAGAGTATCTATCCTCAAATTTATTACTCATTTTCTCCATAATAGAATATAATTCTTCTGCCTTTTTCTCATCATCTGCAATATCTTCATATTCTTTTATGTTCTTTGAAGAAATCACAACATCAAAATCATATTCTCTTAAATTTTCAAATGATATATCTGTCTTGAAAGTATTAATTGATACATTAATATCATCAAATCCAGCCTTTTGAAGATCTTCCTGCAAAGAAAGTACAAAATCTTCCTGAACAAAATTCTTTGCGATATTTTGACTTTGACTCTCTTTTAAAGCTAAAAAGCCTGGATAAATCACCTTATTACAAACTATTCCAATCCCTATAACTCCCAAAATAGAGAATATTATCTTTTCTGACTTTGATAGATTCATTTATTATCACCTGTTTAATAGTTTAACTGACTTATAAATTAATTCTAACTTAGAATGCGTACAATTAGAAGGTTTATATTCTTTAAAAAGCTCATAAGATTTTTATTTGATTGCGCAAAAATTTTTATTCTGTTAGCATCATCTTGAGCAAGATCTTACTCATTAATTTTATGAGGAGGTTTATAACACAAATGTATCACACTAGACATAAAGGAACACATTACGAAGCAGGTTATAAATGGGGGAACCTGTTATTTCATAATGGAAACATTATTGCAAACCAGCCTACTTTTTCTATCACAAAAGAAAGAAACGAATTTTCCAAGGCTTGTTTACCAATCTATCAAAAATATTATCCTGAAATCCTTGAAGAAATTAGGGGAATCGCAAATGGTCAAAGAAGGTCTTTTGAAGATTTATTTACCTTTTTATCAAGCATGTATTGTTTTGAGTTTACAAATCACTGTACTTGTTTTGCGTTTAAAGATAGAAACAACATTATACTAGCAAGAAACAGTGATTTCTTGGTTAGCATGGAGAAATTATATATGAACTGCATTTATAAATTAAATGAAGTTTACTCTTTTAATGGAAATACAACCGCTTTTGTTCAAATGGAAGATGGTATCAATGAACATGGATTAGCAATTGGTCTTACTTTTGTTTATCCTAAAATCCGTGGAGCTGGATTTAATGCAGGTATGTTAGTTCGATATCTTTTAGAAAAATGTAAAAACACTAAAGAAGCTATCAAACATCTAAAAATGTTGCCTATTGCATCTCAACAAGTATTAATTATTGCAGATTCATATGGTGATATAGCAAGCGTAGAATGCAACAACGAAAAAATGCATATTGTTCATCCAAGCAAAGAAAATGATTTTGTTTTATCTACTAACAATTTTTATTCTGATGAAATGAAACAGTACAATAATCTTTCCATTGATGATTGGAAATCAAATGAAAGATATCAAGTCGCATATTCCGCGCTCCAACAAAACAAAAACCGGCTTTCTCTTAATTTAGCCAAGAACATCCTCTGTGGTAAATATGGATTTATGTGCCAATACGACAGAAAAAAAGATGCTGACACTGTTTGGTCAGTCATCTATGATACAAGAAATAAAAGGATTTATCGTGCTGAAGGAAACCCTAGTCGGAGAGCATTTAAAGAAGACTGTAGATTTAAATTTTAGAAAACTTAATTCTATATCTTCAATCATTTTCTTAAACCTAGCGTTATAAACAATCGCTAGGATTTTTTATTAGCCTTTTCTTTAAATATTCCTGCAAATCTTTATCTACACAATAAATGTAACAACCTTTTTGTCCTCTTGTTAGCAATGTTCTATATGTATTCTTTATAATCCTATCTGCAATTTTAAGAGCTTCTTCTTTATTCTTTTTATATAATCCTTTCAATCCTTTTAAAGATTGATCCGTTCTCGCACGTTTTGTAAAATCCGTTATAATACCGTCATCATATCGTAAATCTTCACCTATGATAACACCCACATAATCAAACTCTAATCCTTGACACGTATGGATACATCCAATTTCATTGACAGATTCTGGATCTATTGCCCAAGTAGAAGAAGAGCCTAAATTCCAAGACATTCCAAAATCTCCGATTTGGATATCATGAATATCACTGTTATTCTTTCCTTCTTTGATCCAATTCCAACAATAACCTGCAACCATTCTAGATTTATTATTGATTTTATTTTTCTCTAATATTAATTCTCTTACTTCTTCAGGACTGTCACAAATTCGAATATCGTAATCAAAGTCAAAATCATCTGTTGCCTCTAAATTAATCTCTAAAACATTGTCAATCCAAGATAAATATGAATCACTGCCGTTACATCTAAATTGTGACAACAATGTGTCTTCATATACTTCTGCATCAAAATATCGACACCACTTCTTTATTTCATTTGTACTTCCAATATCCTTTGTTGTAACCATTTGAAAATCATCCACAAAGAAGATACTTGTTTTAGCTGCATTTATGATTTCTTTAACTTGGTTTTCTCCTAAGTTTTGAAACATACCAGATTTCTCATTTAAACGATGTGCCTCATCGACAATCAAACAATCAAAATCATCAGAAATAGCTTCTGTAAAAGAACCAGATCCCTTAAATAAGTTATCTATATATGCTTTACGATATTTTCCATCTGTTAACTTCTTTCGATACACTTCTCTAGGAGCTGAATTCTTAGTAACATACATTACATTTTGATCCATATTTAAGATTGCGACCAACATATTAATAGCTAGTACAGTCTTTCCGGTTCCTGGTCCTCCATGAACTATATAGACTCTTTTCTTTTCTTCCTTTTTAACAATTTCTAAGGCTCTTTCAAAAACGACCTTTTGATCATCTATCAAAGTAAACTCCTGATTCCCACGAAGCATTGATGATAGACTATCTTGTAAAGACTTGCTAGGAACAATGCGTCCATGATCTATATGATATAAAACTTCAGGATTTCCTTTTTTAATATATTTAGAGATAAACTTAGATAATCTATCCGTGTCACCTCTAGTAAATACTGGAGCCTTATCAATGTAATATTCATAACACTCATCTACTAAATCATCATTTTCTTTTAATCGATAATTATGTAAATAGGCGCAAGGCTTTAAATTGATCTTATATCTTCTAACATCCTCATTATAATCTTCGATCATACTAACATAAGACCAAGCCTGATAAGAAGGATGTATAGTTTCAACATTTCTTCCATGCAAGTTTGTTTTTACAATAGCTTCTTTAGATTCTACCTTTTCCATCTTTTGCCATTGTTTTAATTCAATCACAACGGCACTTTCTCTTCCCATCTGATCTTCACCACTTACAATGAAGTCCACTCGTTTATTAGAGTTAGGAATTCTATACTCAATCGCAATCATACTTTCATCTGGAATACTTTTATCTTCCATTACTTTATACATATATTGCATAGAGTTCATCCAGGACATAAATTCATTAGACGCTGTCTTTTTATGCAATCGTTCTCTAACTTTCTGTTCAATTTTATCTTCAATCAAATCCAGTCTAACATCGTGTAAGAATTGTTTCTTTGCTTCTTGATATACAATCATAATTCGTTATACTTCTTAGAATTTCCTTTCGCTTTTTCGACTGGATATTTTTGACGATTTTTTTCTAATTTCTTTAATACGATTTCTTCTAAATCTACTTCAAGTCTATCTGCCATTACAATGCAGTAATTTACAACATCTGCTAATTCTTCACATACAGCTTCCTTGTCATAATCAGAATTCCATTGAAAACACTCTAAAAGCTCTCCGGCTTCAATACAAATCGATTTAGCAAGATTCTCTGGAGAATGAAATTGGTCCCAATCTCTTTCTTTATTAAACTCAATGATTTCTTGAATAGCTTTTTGCATACTTAATACCTCAAATCTATACGTTATTCTTATTATATAATATGCAATTTCTTAATTAAATTACCAGTTTATAAAAAAGAAAACAGGAGCTTCTACTAACCCCTGTTTCTTTAGAATAGGAAATTTATCTTTTCATTCTATTATTGTATATATTATTCGATTACTTCTAAAATCTTTAGACAATCTTCTTTATCTTCAACATGTGCCAATTGATCTCTAAAATCATCATTCATTAATTTTCTAGCAAGACCAGATAATATTCTTAAATGCTCATTTTGTTTGTCGCCTTTTGGTACGGCAATACCAAATATCAATTGAACATTATTATCTGTGTTCCAATCAATCGGATTTTTTAATTTGATAAAGACAAGAGATGGATCCTTCACTGAATCAGATTGAGTATGTGGAATTGCAACACCTAATCCCATTGAAGTGGACATTTCTTCTTCTCGTTCATATACATCATGAATAAACAAGTCTTTGTTACTCAATCTTTTTTGATCATCTAGAATCTCTGCAAAATGCGTAATAACCTCTTCTTTGTTATTTAAATTTGCATCTATTTCTATCAACTCTTCATTAATAATTGACATAATCAGATTATTCCTCTTCATCAGGCTGATTGCGTGTCAGTAACCAGATGATTGCAACTGCAACAGCCATTCCAATAACAAATGCTAATAGATACATAGGAATATTACTTACTAAAGGTAATGTTTCCAATCCACCAATTGGAGCTGATAAAGTAACACCGAAGATAGGAATCAAAGCACCAGTCACACCTGCACCGATACATAAAGCTGGAAGAATCTGTTTTGGTTTAGACATTACATAAGGAATAGCACCTTCAACGAAGAAACTTAACCCCATAATGTAAGCTCCAATCTTGGCTGCGCGAAGACTTTCATTAAATTTCTTAGGGAATAGAGTTGCAGCAACTGCACAAGATGTTGAAACAACCATTGCACTACATCCACAAGCTGCCATAATTACACTTGGTACAGGAGAACCATCTGCAGCCGTTAATGTAGCAACTGAGAAAAGATAAGCTGTTTTATTGATAGGTCCACCTAAATCAAGAGCAAGCATTACACCGATAATTGCACCTAATACTGCAGCATTTGAGCCACTTAATCCCTGTAGGAAGTTAGTTAATCCCTGATTAATAGGAGATACGACAAAATTGATACATTCCATACCTGTCGCAGCTAATAGTAAACCAACTATTGGGAATATCAATAAAGTCTTAATTCCTTCTAAAGAACGTGGGAAATTAGCACATAACTTCTTTAATAATACTATAATATATCCACTCAAGAATCCAGCAGCAATTGCTCCTAAAAAACCTGATCCACCATTAGCAGCCATCTGACCACCCACGATACCTAACAACAATGCTGGGCGATCGCCAATAGCAAATGCGATATAACCTGCCATGATAGGGAACATAAAGCCCATGGCAATTCCACCAACTTCTAATAACCATGCACATAATGGTGTACTTGAACCAAAAGTTGCTGCAGATGCATTTGCAAAATCAAGCAAATATGCAGCTGCTGTCAGAATACCTCCACCAATAACGAATGGAAGGAAATGCGAAACACCTGACATCAAATTATTATAGAGTTTTTTAGTATTCATATTCTTTCTCCCTTTTATATTTAATAAATATCTACTTCGTCATTTTCAATAGCATCAAAAATCTTTTTAACGTTACGAATTGCATCTGTTACAGAAGCTTCTAGCACCTTTTTACCTCTAAAACGTTCTGTATCTACATTTGTATCTGCCGCAACAATGATATAGTCTGCTGATTGAATATCTTCTTCTGTTAATTTATTTTCAACTCCTGCAGAACCATCTGTTTCAATCTTTACTTCATAGCCTCTTTTCTTAGCAGCTCTTTCTAAATTTTCTGCAGCCATATAAGTATGAGCTATACCAGCTGGACAAGCACAAACACCAATTACTTTCATATTATTTTGCCTCCTTTATTAATTGTATGTTTCTTAATTCTCCTTTATTTAAAGGACTTAATGGATTTTTATCTGTTTTATTTTCCTCTAAATCAATAGTAGATAATGCATGACTATCTAGATGGATCAAAGGCATTTCAATTTCATTTTGATCATCATTGTTATAGACTCTCAAAATATAAGAATCTGAGTTATCCGCTTTCACCAGACTTCCAAAACCAACATTAGATGTTCCTAAAGAAACAAAGTCATATTTTGAAGGAAGTACTTTATCTAATGAGTTTGTTGGGAAGTAAGAAATAGGATTTAATGATTTGTCAAAATCTTGTTTTTGATAATACACCAAATCTGATGCAAATAATACATATTCTTTATTAATTTGATTAAAATCTAATTGATCGAAATAAGATATTCCAAAGTCGAATGTATTTTCTTTTTTCATCTGACATTTTGGTGTTTCGAATATCATATAATCCAATCCACTTGGTCTTCCAGGGCGCCTATTCAAATCAGGATATCCCATTGCCCCATAACTTCTAAATACAGTTAATGCTATATCTTTATTTCCTTCATTTACAAACTCATACTCTTTTAATCCACGTGTATATAGAGTGGTAATTATATCTCCAACTCGAGTCACGTGATTTAAGATTGGGAAAGTGGGGCTTGGTTCTTCAAACCAGTTTTCTTCTTTCCATACTTCCAATTCTTTTGGATTTGTTTCTCGTTTTACGATTCCATATTGAGTTCCTGCATACGAATAATCTTGTTTTTTATCCCCTTTAATTACAAATCTAACTCGATGCTGTTCGGCTTCGTTTTTAATATGGCCAGAAACATGAATGATTTTTGAATCTTTATATAATTCAATTTTAATGACATATTCTAATTTAGAATCTAATTTTTTCAACTTTCTTGAATTTAAATCATATGGTATTTCTAAATTCCCATTGATTTCCATCCACTGTATTTCATCACTTACATGATAAGTTGCCTTAGATACAGATAAATCATCAGTTATTTTCAAATCATAATTTGGATAAGAATAATCAAAGCTGTCCCCTTCATCCCCTGATTCTTCAATCCATAATGATTTTTCAATCTTTTTGCTTAACAACTTGTCTTCAATACACAAACCATTTTCATTTAGATGAATCTTATAGTATTTATTTTCGATAAAACGATCATAATTCTGAACTAACTTCATACCTATTCCTTCATCTACAACACTATATTTACGATAACAAATTCCTGGTAATTCTTCTGTTTCTAAAATGATGTCTGATTCATAATAGAATTTTGAATCATCAATTAAATCAATATTCTTTCTCAAAACTCCACAATTTTTCTTAACTGTATTTACAATAGTGAAAGAAAGTTTCTTATCTTCAGAATAAATACTGAAATTTGGAGTTCTTGAGAATACTTTCATTTTTTGAATTCGCTTTACCTCATATGGTACTGTATTAAAGATATAAATTGGAATCTCGTTTTGTCCATTATCAGTCGATAAAGCAACTATTTTCATCAAATAAATCATTGAAGATTGAGCTAATTGCAAAGCATTCTTTGTTTCTCTTTCAATATAATCATTTGTTTCGTCCGTTAATGTTGCGGAAGAATGAGTTTGACACTTCAATAACGTATCCCAAGTCTTATCAATCAACCCATGATCATATTCAATTCCTAATGAATCTAACATTGCCATCAGAGGCTGTAATTCATAAGTTAGTAAACGTTCACACATATCCTGAAGAGCTTTTATATCTGCACGAGCAGAAAAAATAGATTTGTGAACTCGATGATACTGTGTACTAAACAACTCATCTTTATGTGTTTTAATATCTTTTCCTTTTTCTCTGATTGTCTTAAAGAAATCTTCCCATGTTGTTTGTTTAAACTCAATTTCATCTTGCTGACTATTGTATTCAGCTATTCGTTTAGGTATATCTAGCATTGCTGGGTTTTGATCAAAACCTAATGGAAATACAAATTCATTTTCAATTGTTGAATAGTCTAATAAACGGTCAATTAAAGAATGAACACTAATTTTATTGTAGTCTGTAGCATTCTCATCAAATAATGTTTTATTTTTGAAAGGATAGCAGCCATATCCATATCCAGCAATCATGGTATAAACTAGAATTTGACTTCCATCATTTGACTCCATGTAGAATTCACTACCTAAACCATAATGATCTCCAACACCTCGTGTAATAACAAAGTCTTTGATTCCAAATTGATTGAATATTTTCGGAAAATCATAGGAATGTCCAAATGAGTCAGGTAAATAAGCTACTTTTGACGCATTTCCTAATTCCTTAGCTTTTTTAATACCTAGCCTCAAATTATTTACCACTGATTCACCATTGCAAATAAAACAATCTAATTGAGATTGAAATGGTCCAATTACTAGTTTCTTCTCACTAATCAGTTCTTTGATATAATCTTCATCTTCTGGATGAAGAGTTATATATTCATTAATTGGAACTGTTTGTCCATCTAGAAAGAAATTGGTGATACGCCCCGTACGAAAGCCATCTAACATTTCTTTCATATTATACGAAAATTGAACTGTTGCATCTTGTACTGAAAAGTACCATATCAAATCCCAATGTGTATGATGTATGCAATGAGCAATTTTTTTCATTTTGTGTCTTCCCTCCTTACGCAGAAATCATAGCGAAAAAAAGCTTCAACAATAAAGAGCAACATCTCTTGAATTTTTGCATCAATCTACCTAATTGTTGCAAAAAAAAGAAAGACCAGTCTAACGCTTATTTGGTATACTATAAGTCGAATATATTGGAAAAGGTGACTCTTATGTTGGAAAATAAATTTCAAAAACTACTAAATGTATTATTAGATAATAAAAATGAATACATAACTGTTAAATCCATTTCAACACAAATGGAAGTATCACCTCGAACAGTGCATAATTACCTTAATTCTCCTGAATTCTTGCAATTTATCTATCCTGCTTCTCTTGATAAAAAATCCAATAAAGGAATTTGTTTACTTGTCAACGAAGAAGACTATTTTATAATGCGATCTAAATTAAATGATACAGGCCCAGTTCCTTTCTCATATTCAACGGATATAGATTATATTATGTTTTCTTTACTATATTCAGAAAATCTCAATGCGCAGGATTACTGTAACAATCTTTATATTTCTTTATCTAAATTTTCAGAATATATCAAAGAAATCGAGAAATTCATTAAAAGATATGCACTTAAATTAAAAGCCAATAAAAAAAGCGGTTATCAGCTTCACGGTGATGAAGAGGATATCCGCAATATGTTTTATCATTATTTAACAACACTATATACACCTAAAGAAAAACAGCCAAAAAATATTGGAAGATTGACTGAACAAACTGAATCTATTATTAAAGATCTTATCGGAGAAGAAGATATTTCTAAATTATTTGATATTATGAATATCACAGAAAAAGTAATGAATTCCTTTTTCACCGATGAAGATTATAATATGATTTTTTTAGAATTTACTATTCTCTACATTCGATGTTCAAAAAACTGGCATGTTAATCTGGATAATAAAGTTGATACCCATTCACAAGAGTATTACTATGCTTCTTTGACAAAAATTTATATGGAAAAGGATCTTTCAATATTCCTTTCCGATGCTGAAATCGTTTATATTACTAAACTATATTTAAGTGCCAGAAAGCAAAAGAATGAAGCAACTGATACAAATAATAATGAAGTTTTAGAAATATTCCTACGAATTCTAAGCATTCGATTAAATTTTGAACTAACAAATGATTTTGAATTACGTCAAAACTTATTAAATCATTTGCGACCTGCTATTCATAGAATCAAACATGGGATGTCTAACAAAAACCCATTATTAAATCAGATAAAAGAAAACTATACTGAAATATATATGGCTGTTATGACAACAATTGAAGATATAGAAGATATTGAAAATATTATGTTCGATTCTGATGAATTAGGTTATATATGCCTACATATCATTGCTGCAGTAAATCGACCATCCAATATTAAAAAAATTAATACAGCTTTAATCTGTAATGAAGGTCTTTCTATTGAAATATTTTTAAAGAATATTATCGAATCCTATTTCCGAGAAATTGAGATATCCAATATTTTTAGAGAAACCAATATTCAACAATTGAACCCTTCGGATTATTCCCTTATCTTAAATACAACCAGCCATAAATACAATCAAAATAATATTGTAAATATCTCAAAGAATTTCACATCTTATGACCATTCATTAATACGCCACTCTCTATTCCAAATAAAAAATGAAGTAAATATTGACTCACATGTAATCAGTAACTATTTATTGTTCTACCATACAACTAAGGTATATACTCAAGAATCCTTAATAAAACATTATTGCAAAGACCTATTTGAACACAATTATGTAACTGATGAGTTTTATGAATCCGTGCTGCAAAGAATGAAATCAAGCGGCACATACATAGCACGAGGTATCGCACTTCCTCATGGATCCAAAGATTTCGTGCAAAGATCTGTTATAAGCTTAATCCATTTAGAAACACCTATACTTTGGGATAATGAAAGTACTGATCTAGTAATATTAGTTGCGATAAATGATAAAGATGCTAAAAACTATAGTTATTTATTCAGAAAAATCATGCGTATTGCATCCAACGATGATTTAAGTAAAGAATTGAAACACTGTACTACAGATGAACAATTGCACGAACTATTAAATAAAGTATCAATATAGAATTTATAGTCTATTAACGGAGTAATCTCCGTTTTTATTATCTTCAATACAGCAACAATACACACAACTATTAGATAAACTAATTTATCTTATTGGTAGCGTCAAGAATTATGTGTAAAAGTATATCCTTGGTAAAGCAGATTAGCTCT